>Ga0210393_10001171_pt1 | contig 22355 bp, 30 predicted proteins | sample IncBWC27OmetaG_FD_160068 | JGI IMG/M metagenome (GOLD analysis project Ga0210393, IMG submission 160068) | Forest soil microbial communities from Barre Woods Harvard Forest LTER site, Petersham, Massachusetts, United States - Inc-BW-C-27-O ... | reverse complement strand
TCCGCAACACCGAATGGCTGGAGGGCGCGGGACTCGCCACGGGCTTTTGGGGTGTTGCCTGCGACGCGGGCTGCCGCGTCTTCGACATCAACGGGGTGGTGACCGACAGTATCTTCGTTGCCGGAGACATCGCACGTGCCCCTCACGTGTTGTACGAGTATCAGTTTCTCGCACTGGAGCACTGGGACAATGCCGTCTTAGGAGGCAAGATCGCGGGGCACAACATGGTGAGCCTTGAGGCCGACCGCCGACCCCACCTCCCACTACCCTCGTTCTGGTCAGGCCAGTTCGGCGTCAATATCAAGGGCGTCGGCGTGGGGCCCTTCGGCGATGAGATCGTCATTACGCAGGGCTCCATCAAGGACCGCCGTTTCGCCGCCGCCTACGGTCGCAGGGGCCGCATCGTGGCCGCCGTCACCTTCAATCATGGCAAGTGGCTGGAGTACTACGGAGCGCTGATCGAGAGATCGGCTCCGTTCCCGCCCCCTGCGCCCGGCTACGATCAGGCTGGCGACATGAAGCCAGTCCCGGCCCGGTTCCCGGACCCACGCGTCCCGACGGGGGTTCCGGATGTCGTCTTGACTGGCCACGACCCGACCGAACGGGGCGCAGAGTATCGGCCGAAACCCACGGAGTCGAAGCGCGAGAAGAAGCGCAAGGCTGCATAACCTGAAGGGGAAAAAGAGGAGAAAAACATCATGACGCCAAAGACCGCTTACGCAGAGGCCCCAACATCAGTTGAGACGGCCAGCATGTCCCCCGAAACCGCATGGGCGAAGGCAATGAGTTACGAACACCGCCCCAACCCTTATCCGTTCTTCGACGAGCTCCGGAAGACGCCTGTGGTCCACGTGGGGAAGGGAGCCTACGTCGTCACCGGGTACCGGGAACTCATGACGCTCGCCCACGACCCCCGCATCCGCTCTGACATTCGTCGGCTGAAGGCACGGGCGTCCGGGGCCGAGGGCCATGCTGTGTCGGCGTACGGTGAGCATGGGACTATAATCACTTCCGACCCGCTCGAACACGACAAAATGCGCCGCCAGGCGATGCGGCACTTCGGTCCTCCCCACACGCCAGACCTTATTCATGGTAGGTGTGAAGCCGACGCCGGAAATGGCGACCCAGATCTCGCGGGTGCCCCACTACAATCCGATGGGGAGGTAATGGTCAGGCCTAGTATCAAGTCGGTTCGTCCCTTATTACACTCCGATGAACTCGAAATCAAGGCGTCAACTCTTTGAGAGGGCGATTATGCCAGCCGCCACAGCAGTCGCACCAAGCCGTCAAAATGGAAAAACCACGTCCCCGCTGAAGAGTCGCGAGCCGGTTACCCCCAGCTGGGTGGGGCGTGTCCCCCAACTTAAGTCTGGCCAGTACGCCGATGGCATGCCCATCCATTCGCCCGAATACATTTGCTGCAAGCTGCTTCTGCGGCCCAACAAGTTCCATTCGCGAGAGAGCTTCTTTGACTTCGGCAAGGTCATGCGCGAGCCAGCTAAAGAGCACGGCGTGAAATACACGACCGAAGGCTTCCTGGAGCAGCCTGTCAAAATCCGCGAAGTGCTGTTTATTGACACGGATGATTTCCGCCTCTACAACAACGCCTTCATTCTGCGCCGCCGGATTCCGTACAAGGACGGCTTCCCAATCGGTGAGCCCGAGATCGTCTTCAAGTACAGGCACCCCGAATTGCAGGCCGCGGCTGAGACCGACGTCCGGCCGAATATCCTCGGCGATCACCGGGTCAAGTTCAAGGTCCAGGCGCTGCCTTTGAAGGAGAAGCTGGGCGGCATCCGTCTGCTTTACTCCCACAACGTGCAGTTCACCCGCGGAGCCATCGGATTAGGCCACGAAAATATCCACGACATGGACTCTGTAATCGACGTGCTCCCGGTGCTTGGGAGACTCAGAAAGACCCCGAAAGAAGAGATCCATTTGGTCAGTAATACCATCGTCGAGGAAGTTCTGCAGGACATCGGCCTGCTTGATTTCGGTTCGGGGCTCACCTGCAAGGCCAACGTTGCAATCTGGCGTACCCGCGGCGAACACCGTCCGCTCATCGGGGAGTTCGCTTACCAGTTCAAATTCAAAGACCGGTCGCAGCTCAGCCCGGAGGCATTGCGCCGGACCGAAGCCTTCTTTATCGCCCTACAGTATTCCGCGGAGGACTACATAGCGCTGAATGCGACGAAGACCGCGACCGTGTACCGGTTGCTGGGCAATCCGCCCAATTCCCATGAATGAAACGCAAGCTTCTTGTCCGGATGAAGGAATCATGGTCGTGAGCCATGCCTGATACTGCTGCTAAACCCGCACTACAACCGGGCGAAACTGCTGCCAAAGCGGCAGCAGTTTCCATCCGGGAGATATTCCTGGAATTTCTGATCATCGGGGCCACCAGCTTCGGCGGTGTGGTGCCGTACCTTCGCGGCAGCCTCGTAACCAAGCGGCATTGGGTCGATGACAAGGAGTTTGTCCAGATGCTTTCCATCAGCCAGAGTCTTCCTGGCCTTAACGCCACGAATATGGCGATCCTGGTGGGCGAGAAGCTGCGCGGCGCGCTGGGATCTATCGCGGCCATCATCGGCATCTGCCTGCCGGGCGGCGTACTTATGTACGTCGTCGGTATGTTCTACCGCGTCCACGGAGACCACGATTTTGTCACCGCCGCGCTGAAGGGTGTGGCGGCGGCGGCGGTTGGCCTGATCCTGTCCACGGTTATGGGGCTCACTGAGAAGTCGCTCGCAGGAAAATTTGACTTCATTTTCATCGCGCTGACAGTGATTGCCGTGAACCGGTTGCACCAGTCGGTTCCACGCACGCTGGTATTCGTCGGCTTGTTGGCGATCCTCTTCCATCGGCCTCGCAAAAAACAGAAAGAGAGTGCGACTTTATGAACCAGGCACCGGCACTTGTTCGCGTATTCGCGTATCTGTCGATTCTTACCGTCGGTGGGGGCATGGCGGCATTCCCCGAAATGAAAATCCTGACCGTCGAGGTTCACAAGTGGCTTACCTTCCCACAGTTGATCCATCTGTATAGCGTGGGGCAGATGGCACCTGGCCCCAACATGATGATGATCGTCGTCATCGGACAATGGGCGGGTGGAATCCTCGGAGCGGTCGTGGCACTGATTGCTTTTTTTGGGCCGACAGCGTTGCTTGCGTTTGTTGTCGCCCGGTTATGGAAGAAACTCGAAAGATGGCCGTGGAGGACTTCCATTCAGCAGGGGCTTGCGCCGGTCTCGATCGGGCTCCTGCTGGCCGGCTGTTTCACCATGGCAAGAGGCGCGATCTCCGGTGTGGAAACGGCTGCGATTGCCGTTGGTGTTCTGCTGATTCTGCAACGGTACAAAGTCAATCCGGCCCTGCTGGTGGTTGGCAGTGCGGTGCTCGGTGTGTTCTCGTTTGCTCCCAAGTGATCATCGATCGGAGCCGTGCGCAGCGTCGGTGGGCCGTCTCGTATCCGGTCAGCAAAAATCTTGCACTGGATGTCGGATTCGATCATGGCCTCACTTCTTCCTCGACGCAGAGGGAAGGGTTTGCGGGCTTCACGTATCTTTTGCCTCACCGCTTGTGGGGATTGCACGATCGAAAATGAATATGACTCGCGACCAACTTGTCCTTCCACGCTTGCAATGGCTTTAAGAGACACTTCGGGAATACGATCGCGCGCGCACCGTTATCAATAGTGACAGTCATGATTTTAATAAGGACAAATCATGAAAACATCACATTCCGCAACTGTACTTAGTTTGACTTGCCTGCTCGGGTTTGGCGGAAGTGCCTACGCCGCAACCAAGAACGGTCATTCGGTCGAGATTTCTGATGCCGTGCAAATCGGCGGCATAAAACCGAAACCTGGCAGCTACACGGTGGAGTGGCAAGGGACCGGCCCTGCGGTGCAGGTGAGTTTCCAGCAGCACGGGAAGACTGTGGTCACGGCGTCAGGGACGTTGAAGACGAATGACGATCAAGTCAGACAGGACGCAATTGTGACCGAAGCGACAGGCGCGGGTACGTCAAGCCTCAAAGAGATCGATCTCGGTCACGAAAAAGAGGCGTTAGTTCTTGACCTGGATTCAGGCGGTATGTAATTGCCGCGACGCAGTTAGGAGCCAATTAGCTTCGTTCGGAGAGCTGAAAGCTTCTCAGAACGTAGGCTCTACGGCAATCTGTGCGCCTGTTATTTGCATACATGCGAATCTCGCGAGAACCGACCACGAATTGCGATCGAGCGCAAACCGTACAATGACACTTTGTGCGATCACAACACATAAGTGCAACAAACTCCCAAAAAGCCTTTCCGCTGCAATCGCAGATTTAATCGAGTGGGGCCCGCTTAGAGGCTTCATCCGCAGGAGCCGGTGATTGGGGTCTGAAGCATAATGCCTACACCACCGAGATTTCGCAACTGAGGTGAAGCGACGCCATTAAGCCCGAAAGAATTCCTGCCAAGCGTCGATTCATGTTGCTGTTTTTCTCGCGCGAAGCGGTCTCGGAGTCGTACCGCAATTTCGTACAGTTGTTCGTGTGCGGTGGCCGATGCAGGCAGGGAGCTTATCACTCGGCCACTCTCAACCCCTCGTAGGGCTTTGTTGAGTGATTCCTCGCGCAACTCCAATTCAAGAAGTCGCAGAGCCATCTTAACGTCACCAGAAGCAACCTTGTTTGCGAGATGCGTCGCTCCAGCTTGTCGTTTCGAGATTGCCTTGCCCCTTCCATTTTCATTGACGTTAATCTTCTCACTTAGGGTCTCGTGAAGAAGAGTCTTCAAATTCTTTGTTCCTTTCGGACGGCCCTTCGGATTTCCCGATTGCCCCTTTCGAAAGCGGGTGGCTATGGGGGGATGCGCGTACCCCACACTTTGTTTCGAGTGTTCGTCGGTTGATTCAATCTCTGTTGGCACGGATGACCTCCTGTTCCAGATGGGAAAACTATCGCCTGTCGCTGCTGCAATCCCTGCCTTACCGGTTAAGGATTGCCACCGACGGATGGCGGTATCTACATATCGTGGGTCGAGTTCGATGCCATGGCAGATTCGGCCGGTCCGTTCTGCGGCGAGCAGCGTGGTGCCGCTACCCAAGAAGGAGTCGAGAACGATGTCATTACGGCGGGAACAATCGAGGATGGCATCGGCCACCATCGAGACCGGCTTCACCGTAGAATGAAACCGAAGTAAGTTACCTTCCTCGGTGGCTCGACAATTGCTTCCGGGATACTGCCAAAGATTCGATCGGTATCGGCCAAATTGTCCGAGCTGAATATTATTGCGGTGGGGAGCTTTCCCATGCTTGAACACAAAGATCAGCTCATGTTGGCTGCGGTACATCGAACCCATTCCCGCGTTGGTTTTAGCCCACACGCAAAGATTCTTGAGTTCCGAGTAAACCGTTTTCACGGCGCGCAAGATCTCGCCAAGATGCCTCCAGTCCATGCAAATGAAATGAAGCGAGCCGTCTTCGCTATTCCTGGCGACCAACGAAAAGGCCTGCTGAAGAAAATCCTGAAATTGTTCTTCCGTCATCTCCCCGCAGCCATGGCGAAGTTGCGATGTTGTATCGCTCCGAGTCCGGTAATCTTATCGATAGCAAGGTTATAAGGTGGGTCGATGAATACGGTGTTTGCGCGACGGCCCTGCATGAGGGTCGAGAAACTTGATTCGTCCAAAGAATTGCCGCAATAGACCCGATGCTCTCCGAGGAGCCACAAATCGCCGGGTTTGCTGACGGCGCAGGCATACTCTCCTTCTGACTCTGTTTTTACCAAGTCTTCTTCCCCATCTTCCGTCGGCAGCAAAGCTTCCACGTACAGCTCGATCTCCTGCATCTCAAAACCCGACACCTCGATGGAAAAATCCAAATCGCTTTCCAAGAGGAATTTGAAATTCTCGGCCAGCAATTCCTTGTTCCATTGCGCATTCTCGGTAAGCTTGTTGTCCGCAATGGCAAAGGCAGTCTGCTGAGCTTTGGTGAGGTGTTCGAGCCGAACGGCAGGCACCTCCGTCATCTTAAGAAACCTGGCGGCCTCGACGCGACCAAGCCCGGCAATGAGCTGATCGGTTTGATCGACCAGAACCGGCACATTGAATCCTAGATCCTTGATGCTGCGCGCGATCTGTCGCACTTGCTCTTGACTGTGAATGCGTGCGTTGGCCGGATTCTGCTTGAGCTGTTGGATCGCCAGGTACTCGATCGCTAATGCCTTTAACGGTGCACGCGGTTGTTGAATGAGCGATGTGGTCGATTTACCTTCTGTCATCGTTACTCTCCTGAAAGGAAATGGTCGTTTGCTTTCAAGTGAAAAGTAATTGCGCGACTTTCGTCACAACGAAACGATTAGGTTGAATATCCCGCGGGATGTTGCGCACTTGTGGCTCAGCAGAATGGCCGTCTGCAGGAGCCGCCGAATGTCTGGGTACAACGTTGCTTAAAAATTGTTCCCCTTTGGTGGGGAGTTAGCACAGTCAGGCACTGTGCCGAAGAGATGCAGTCAAACATTGCGTTCGGCTATCAGTCTTCGCTTGCAACGTGCATACACACATTCTCAAATGACAATCACTTTGTCAATTCAAAATTGAGATCCTATCCGCTTACCTACTCTTTTCTAGGTAGTCTCGCATTCTTGCATATTCAACGGGTCGCAAAGTCAAGCAGATTATGAACCCAGCACGCCTGTGATTTGACTTGAACTTTCTTCGACAGGAAGCGTCAATGTTGCTGATCTCTTTAAGGAGAAACTATGAGGCTACGACCTCGCCATTCCGTAAAAGAGGTTGTTCAACAAGAAAAGAAGGCGGACGTTAATATTGCTACCCAGATGATTCACGATGCCTTGCAAGGCAATTTCGACGTGGCGATTTTGGTGTCAGGCGACAGCGATCAAGTACCAACGATTGAAATGGTCAGAAAAATATTCAAGCGAAAAGTGGTCGTTGCGTTTCCGCCGCGAAGGTTTTCTGCCCAGTTGCAGCAGGCAGCCACCGCATCCTTCAGAATTGGCGAAGCCAAATTTCAACCAAGCTTATTATCGCCAACAATTCAGTTGCCATCTGGCATGATTATTAACTGCCCGAAAGAGTGGCCATAATTCAAGCTGCACCACTACCCGACCGGGCGAATTAAGAAAAGCTTAAAACAGAGGAACCAGAGAAATACGGAGGACGCCTGCCATGGACTTACTTCTGCGACAACAAGTACAAATCGTCGTGACCGTTGGGGCGGGCGTAGACCACCTCGGAAAGATCGTCGGAAACGCTGAAGGCGTTGCCGTTGTAGTCTTCGCGCAGGGCGAGCGGGACTTTCAGCGCCGGAACCGGCGAACCCACTGAGACTCCATAGCGCCAGGGCTGGCGATAGACAATGGTTTCCCCGTGGGCGGCTAGCGCATACAGGAACGATTTGCCATCGCGGGCAAACATCAGATTGTAAGTTGCAATGCCGGACTTGAGTTCGGTGCATTTCTTGTCCGCCAGAGAATATTGATAAATGCCGGCAGCGTCGGTCCACAGCACGGTGCCGAGCATGAACTTCCGGTCGGGCGAGATGTCGACCGGCATGCCGCAGTTCTCGTACAGCGACACGGCAGGACTGCCATCCAGCCACAGTCTCCACGCCGTAACTTTGTTTTCTTTGCCGAGCCCGGAAACGATGATGGATTGATCGTCCGGCTCCCAGATCGAGAAGCCGACGAAAGCGCCGTTCCACGGCAACTGGCGCGCGTGGGTGCCATCGGCATCAATGACATACAGTTTGAAATCTGCGCCTTCTTTCTCGGCGTAAAGGAACTTCGAGTTGTCCGTAGACCAGCCCAGAGTTTCGAGCGTCTGGCTGCCGGTCGCGAGCTTGAGGCGATGATCGCCGTTTATATCGGAAACCCATAGCTCATCCTTTGTCAGTTCGGGACTGGTGATGAAAGCCAGATGGCGGCCGTCAATTGAAATGACGGGCTGAGTGGCGTCTTCGGTGACGATGTCAGAAAACTGTTTTGAAGATGCGCGATAAAGTGTGAGCGCCCCGGTGCTGCGCCCGCTGATAAAGAAAACGCCTCTCCCGTTGGGATCTGACATGGGGGTGCGGTCGGGACCTGTGCCGAAGGTTAGTTGCCGGAAAGAATGATCGGCCAGCGAGTACTCCCACAGGTTGGTAATGCTGTTGACGGTGTGGCTGACGTAGAGGCTCTTTCCGGGCTGCGCCCATGATGTCCAAATCGAAGTGTCGGGCAGGTCGGCGAGATGCTCGATCGCACGGGTCGAGAGATCCAGCCGATAGAGCGAAACCGAGTTTGTGAGTTGAGGATTATTTCCACCCCCCGAGGCACCCGAAGGAGAAGTGATGAGCAGGCTCTTGCCATCGGGATACGATTTTATGGTCACGCGCAAACCCAAGCCAATGGTGCTGGAGTCAGCCGTGGCGGTGACCGTGTTTCCGTAGACGACATCCTCCTGCCCGGTGCCGGACTTCGAGGTACGAACCACGCGCCCTTCGGCGGTGAGGATGAATAATGACTGGCCATCAGCCGAAGGCGTGAGGGTGGTGCCGGCTCTGATCAGCTGCGGTGTGCCGCCCAGAGTTGGAATGATGCGGATTTCCGGAGCACCCAGAGTCTGGCCGAAGTAGATGTTTGTGCCGTCGGCGGAGAAGCTGAGAACGCTCTTGTTGCCTTCGTCCCGGGTGAGTTGAAGAGGCTCGCCGCCGGAAGCCAGCATGACGAAGAGTTGATCGTAACCCTCCACGGGCGAAGTGAAGGCGATGGTGCGGCCATCGGGCGAGATGGCGGTGTAGTTCATCAATCTATTCCAGTTACTGATCTTCGCGACTTTGCCGGGGCCTTCGGCGGTGCGCCGGCCGAACGCCAAATGGTAAGCGCCGTAACCGGCGGCGATGACGATGGTGAGAAGCAGGATGCCTAACGAAAGTACCTTGCCTTTGTTCTGCGAGGCAGCTGCGGCGATGACCGAGCTGTTGGAAGAATGCGAGGTACTTGCTGCGGGCAGCGGCGTTGCTGGCGCTGAAGCAGGGGCAGCATCGGGCGTGGCATGCGCGGGGTGCACTCCAGACGAAAATGGCGACGAGCCTGAACCGCTGGAGCCATGGCTGGAATCGAGGTCGCGGCGCAGGCGCTTGAGATCGGCGCGGAGCTCGGCGGCATTCTGGTAGCGCAGGTCGCGATCTTTTTCGAGGGCTTTGCCGACAATGCGTTCCAGTTCGGCGGGAGTGCTGGGATTCGATCGCGCTGGCAGCAGAGGTGCGCGATTCAGAATCGCTTCCATGATCACGCCGGAAGTTTCGCCGCGAAATGGAAGCGTGCCCGTGGCCATCTCGTAGAGAAGCGCGCCGAAGGAGAACAGATCGGAGCGAGCGTCAAGTTCCTTGCCGCGAACCTGCTCGGGCGACATGTAGGCCATGGTGCCGATCGCCGAGCCGGGGCTGGTGAGGTGTTCGGAATCGACTCCGAGCGTCGCGAGAGTGGCTTCCGACTGCGACCGCGGGTGCAGGGCGGTGACCTTGGCGAGGCCGAAGTCGAGGACTTTGGCGTGGCCACGTTTGGTGACGAAGATGTTGGCGGGCTTGATGTCACGGTGCACAATGCCTTCGGCGTGGGCGGCATCAAGCGCATCGGAAATTTCGATGGCGAGATCGAGGAGGCGATCCAACTCAATGGGACGGCCGCCAATGCGGTGCTTGAGAGTTTGGCCCTCGAGGCATTCCATGGCGATGAAGGTGCGCCCGTTTTCCTCGCCGATGTCGTAGATGGTGCAAATGTTGGGATGGTTGAGGGCGGAAGCGGCCTTGGCTTCGCGGCGAAATCGGCTGAGCGCTTGCGGATCGCTGGCCAGATCGTCGGGAAGAAACTTCAACGCGACGAAGCGGTCGAGGCGCGTGTCCTGAGCCTTGTAGACCACGCCCATGCCTCCGCCGCCGAGCATCTCGAGCACGCGATAGTGCGAGAAGGTTTGTCCGACGAGTGAAGGGGAATCGAGCATTTATCTCTGTTACGCGGGTCGTGCCGCCGGGCTGAATGCACATCTTAGGTTGCAAGCAACCTCAAGTCAACGAACGAAGCGCTCGAAAGCCGCGACGGCGTCTTCTGCGAGCGCGGCGGTCCAGACTTGATATGCGACGACGGCGATCATGAAGATGAGGTAGATGCGGAGGGCCCAGATGACGGCTAGTTCAAATTACTTCGTGGTTGGCGTATTAACCGAAAATTAACCGTAAATGAACTTTTTCACGCTACCTGGAATCCGTGAACCGCGCCAGGCTTCGACTGGATAACTAGCCATCCTGGCATATAGAGCCGAATAAGAGTTTCCACAGGTGATCTCATTGTTGGCGATTCTATGAAAGCCATCTTCCCTTTGTCGCTCTCCCCTTTAATTTCAACCATATTGATACACCTGGAACGATCAAAGTCAATGGGGAATTTGGTAGTGGGTCAGTTTGAATATACAATAGCGGATCGGAGTGGCTTGTCTGCATCGGTCTGGCCTTCTCCATTCTGGCGGCCAGTATCTTCCCTATCATCCATGAAACAAACCTCATTCCAGGAGTCTGGGAAGGCCAACCTTATACCACAGAAGCGAGCGCCAAAGAGTTTTTAATCGGCCATCATACTGGTAGGCGGATTGCGGCGGGACCTCATGATGTGCTTGACATAGCAATCCTCATGGACAGGCTTTCCGTTTTCATCGGCGTACAGATCAGTCTCTAAATCGACTGGCTTTCTGCAAAGTGCACAGGGTATTTTTGGGAAGGGGTGACCACCCACAAATGCCTCCTTTGGACGGTCACAAGCAGCGTAGCGGAAAACGGATGGACGTACTGAGCAGAATTGAAAGATCACGCTCTGGGATTGCTAGGTTTTTTCGGAGTCTGGTTCGATTGAAATCTCGGTAGGCAGGAAAAACTTGTGTTTCTCTTCGGGGGTCATGTCGCGGCCCATGATCTTCTTGAACCGAAGCAGAATTTCTTCGTGAGTCAGGGGTTCTTCGTTGTCGAACGCTGTAGCCATGAAGATTGCAATCCTAAAACGCGGTGGGGTTTTTTGTCTGCCCGAAACCGCACATTACAATTTCCCTGCCGGGATGCAGAAACCGCCACTTCCTACAATGGAGCACGAGCGCCAAGACCTCACTCCGCGTCAGGTAAGGCAGGGCGTCGCCGACATCGAGGCCTTGGCGGTCGAGGTAGAGAGGCCCGAGGAGAAAAGGAACTGGAAGACCGTGCTCGACTGCGGACAGCGGCTCCTGGATCTGGCCGGCAAGGCTACCGACCTCGGAGCAAAGCTCGGGCCGCACGTACCGACCGTCGGCTGCCGTGGCGGAACTTGAGCGCAGCCTGATCGTCGAACGGGTGAAGGCCGGTTTGCGCAATGCCCGCGCCAAGGGGAAGCGGCTGGGCCGACCGCCTATCTTCGTAAGGCAGAACCGGATCGATACCTTGCGCGAAGCTGGGGCGTCCTGGAGGGCGATTGCGAAAGAGATGAGAGTGAATTCATCAAGGTATATGTCGTAGGACGCCTGCTGGTAATTACCGTCCTGCTGATAGCTAACGGTCACGCCGTACCATCCTGGATAAGAACCAGGGCTGAAGGTCCAGTTCAGGTTGTTCGTTACTCCGTTCAGCGTGATCGACTCATAAAGCAATTGGTTGCTCGATGTCCGCTGCACTTTAAGGGTGAGATGGTTCCATGAATTGTTGTTCGGGTAGCAGGGGATACCTGTGGGGGTCCAGCGCGACGTCACAGGGTTCCATACGTCCCATTCGTTCCCGCCCGCGATACGGCACTCGTGCCCCCCAGACGAAACCCAGGTTGTCATAGAACTGATTGATGTCGAACTCCTCTGCCTGCGAAAGCCCCAAGTCAGTTCCATAAAAGTACACGTCGTAAGTGAAGTTATGTAGAGTGGGAACCAGTGAGTGATTCGAGTCATTCATGCCTTGCGAGGACAGATCACCGATCAAATGGTTATTCCACAAGGCATCCCCATAAGAACTGCTTCCGCCAAGGTTGTATTCAGAGGCTTCACCGCTCATGGAGGGCGACTTGACCTTCTGGGCCATCCAGTAAGAGATGTCGTCACACGGTCAAGGTGAGCAGTCCACGAAATTTGGTGCTCTTTGCCCGTATCCGGCCCAACCGCCGCTGTGCTGAAGGTTGGTGAAAGATTTTCCGCTCCCACTTCCTCCGCTCACGGTGATCGTAATCGGGGTGGTGGCAGCTCCGCCACACTTGTCCCACTCTTCGACGACTGTGTCGTAGGTGCCGGGGCTCAGCGAAAGGTTGTAATTCATGATGGACCCGTTCACGACGTAGGCCAACTGGTACGGGGCGGTGTAGATCCCCATCGCAGAGATGCCAATGTGAGCGAGACAGGCAGGTGCACCGGGTACGGTCCTAGGCCACCTTTACGATCAGAAGCGTCGTCGTGCTCTTAGCGGCAATGATTCCGCAGGGAAGTTGCGGATTTGAGAATTCGGTGATATCACTCGCCGATCGCTGGCTTAGAGGCTGGTTCGGTAGTGTCTTAAACACTGTGGTTTTTAAATTGCCCCGTGCTCCGCTGGAAATGCAACCTTGGCGTCTGCGATAGCTATGTCCCAAGACATTTTTCGTGTCCGGTTCTTTTTCTTGATAAACGTCTGTAGACACATATACACTCCTGTCTGTGAATGAAAGCGAATACAAAGTACTTCTCACCACATTGCGGACTCGCCAGTTTGTCCTGATGCACGAAATTTCGGAGCTGGAGATGCGCAAGGCCGACATGGACAAAGAGATGGCGAATGTGAAGGCGACTATTGCAAAGTTGCAGCCGTTGTGCGGTGAAACGCCTGACCCGGATGACCTGAGCGGCCTTGGATTCACCGATGCCGTAAGGAAGGTTATCTATTTGAGCGGGAAGCAGCGCATTTCGCCCAATGAAATCAAAGATGCTCTTGAGCAGAAAGGATTCTCCCTTAGTGGGTATAGCAACCCAATGGCTTCCATCTACACAATCCTCACCCGATTGCACAAGCAAGACGAGCTAGAACCTATCTGGGAAGGCTTGAGCGTCTTTTACAAAGCGAAGCCTAAGAAATTGATGCGTCGGCGGCTCGGCAGGCTTAGGGTGCGGAATGTGCGCCCTGCGGTAGAATTTGTGCCCGAAAAATCGAAGGAATGACTTTGGCGTTAAATGCGAAACGCTCTGCGCTAGAGACGTAGAGCGTTTCAGAAAGCGAGGTGAAGGCCATGACCCGACCTCCGCCGTATAAGTGAGTGACTGATTAAGCGCCCCGGCTGCGGTTCGAGCCGTAGTCGGGGCTAATCCAAAGGGGGGGTAAGCCGCACTCCAGACCCAAAGTGAGTATGTGGCTTTTTCCCGCAGAAATCAAGCGGAGAAAAGCCATGACCTGCACCACATGCCAACACCAAGTCTTCAAGAAGTTCGGCTACTTCGGTAAGCGCCGCATTCATCGTTGGCGCTGCACTTCCTGTCAATCTACCTTCTGTGAGCCTCACGACAAACTGACATCCGCGCCAGCGTTCGCGCATCCAGCTGGTCGTCCTCCTTTTGACTCACCCCGATCAGACCCACATTTGGGACAGTGAAGCACGGGCGGCTGAGCCGATAGCATGGCGAGAAGTTTCTCGGCGGCAGTTTGATTGGAGCGTGCGGCTAGACGGTTAACGTAGCAAACGGATTAACTTTTGGGGTGCCGATCATGAGGTTCACTACTTAGGGAAGCATGCACCGGACGAGGTTTGTAATTCCGCCCGCGCTGTTCGGTGAGGTAGCGGGCTTTTCTTGAATTTAATCGGTCATCGTAGCGACGGTGGGAAGGCTGTTGAGGATCGTGACCCGCTTGACATAGCAATGGTCGTGGACGGCTTTTCCATTTTCATCGGCAGACAGATCGACCCTTAGATCGACTTGGCTGCTGCAAACTTCGCATGATATTCATGGGAAAGGATGACCATCCATAAATGTCTCCTTATGGACGGTCGCAATTAGCTTAACCTCCAAGGCAGAGCCAATGCTGATCATTTCTACTGAACAACTGAACAAGAGGGCGGCGCAGAAATTTAAAACGCCACTACCTATTTCCTGACGCAGTGATAGGAGCCACCTTCCGCTTCGTGCTGCTGGGGTCTTCGAAGGCCTTTAGCCGATCCGAAAGCTGTTTCGATCCTTGGATCAATTTCCCGGCCTCGGCGATCAGAAGGACAGTATTCGCGTTCAGCTCTTCGATCTTGCGTCGCAACAACGAAGATTCTTCTACATGTTGCGTGCTGGCGATGCCCTGGGTGCTGTTCAGCAGCATAGGCGTAGCCTCCGATGCGGAATTATCAGATTGCACAACAGACCGACGCCCGGAACGGGCCACGGCGGAGGGATGTGTAAAGCGACTTCTAAAGTGTAGCACTCCAAGAGTCCGAGACGTGACTATCCTATCGGGGCACGACGTTAGTCGTCGATGAGCTAGAACGGTTTCCCTTCTCAGCCCGACTCGGGTGCAGGCTGTTTGGTGGCACGAGAAGGCAGACGTAGCTCCGCCTCCTCGTGCCAACCAACTCAGAGTATACTTTACGCAGTTACGAGTTCGCGCTGCTGGATGGTCGAGGTGATAACGTCAAAGGTGTGAACCTGGGGTGTTCCCTCGATAAATCTTGCCAGCGTCTTCAACACTTGCGGATACGTACTAGTGTTGTAGTTGTCGGCATCTTGCTTGTTTGCCCACACACTGATCGCAGTCACATCCACTCCGCCCGAACCGGCGAGCGTGATTTCGTCCTTGAAGCCATTCTGCTTACGGAGCAAAGGCAGAACGTCTTTCTCAAAGATTCTCGTGTAATCCGACACCATGTTCGCTTTCAGATGGAAAGACACATTGCGTGCAAACATATAAGCAACCTCCTAAGGTTGTAGTCGCTAAGAGGAGAGAACTTCAGATGGGCTGACTTAGTTTCAGGAAACCTGAAAGAGGAGAAGAATGCTCACTCGCTTTAGATAGGTGCATTTCAGTGGCCCTATGCCTCAGCGCCCAACTCATTGCTTCCAAAGCAGATCCGATACTGCGGATTCCGCTTCGTCGTGTACCTTCAGCGGAATGCAGGTAAGAACGGCAAGTCATGTCCCGCCCCGGAAAACTGAACGAATTCATGCAGTTCTCAGCGACCGGCAAAGTGGCGAACGTTCTGGCGAATTACGGTACGTAGAAAGCAGCCTTGTGTCGGCCCATTCGTCACCCGAAGCAACTGTCGAAAACACCCCCTTGCGGGCTGGTCTAGCTCTGACTTTCCTGTGAAGGGTCTGTCTTCTTATCCGGGGAGTTTCACCGATCCTCCCGCGTCCCCGACCCTCCCGCGGGCTTCGTCGAGAAATAACGCACGGTCACATCTGCTCCGATGTAAGCAACCTTACTTTCTCCCAGGCTCACCGGCTGCCGCGGGGGGGTGCGCGTGAAATATCGGACAGTCACATCTTCTTTGACATAATCGACTCCATTCTCCCCAAACTGCGGGAGCCTGGTCCTGGTACGTCTCGCGTCTTTCATTGGATGCGACGTGGTTTGGAGGTTGGGCGTTCCGTTCGCTGACAAGGTATTCGCGTGCCGGAAGAATGCTCGCTCGTCGAAGGCAATCGATTGTGGCTCGGAGAATTTCCAGAGCGAAATCGGGCGGCGATTGCTGTAGGCAATCCAGCAAGTTAATACGAGGAGAGTAAGAACCGCTGTCACTTCCGCGTTCCACGGGCGCTTCAGCCAGTCACGCCGATTCGCTTCCTGCCTTGGCAGTGTCGCAAACACGGCGGGCTCCCTGGATGTCCGCGACTTCCATGTCTCTGCTATAGCGGCGTTGTACGGATGGTGGATGCCATGCCTGTTTGCTCGGCTCAGCACTGATTCACCGTTGTTGAGAAACTCCGCTTTTGAACAGACCTTGAGAACGTAGCATTCCTCGTGAACTGCCTGCCCGTACTCGTCTGTCTTACTTCTCTCAAGCGGAATAGGGTCATTGCAGATACAACAACTGGGAAGCCATTGCTCGCTTCGAATGGGGTGATAAATCCAGGTGTAGACAGGCATGGGAGCGGCCTCCCGATAAATCCGCTCCCCATAGACTACCCCCGATCAAAATCAGGAACTGAGCAATATTGCGCACCTTACAAAGGGTAAGTTCTGGTCACTCCTGAATTGCTGGTGACGTATCCTCCAATTCTTAACAGTTGAGCTGCCTTGCTCAGACCCGAAAGATTCCCAGCTGTCAGATAAAGCCACCCTTGACCATGCGCGGTACAACAGCTATGCAAGAGCCGACGCACTAGGCAACAGAAATGTATTCCCTCCATTTTTCTATCGTTGTTCCTTCGCAAGCTTTCCTGTCATCGTTCTAAGAATGGTAGCCGCCTCGGGTTTGTACACTCGCACACAAATTGCGGTGGAGGCAAATGTCGGCGCATCAGAACAATTCTGGCTCTAGCGAATCAGGATTCAAGGGGTCTGAGCAATAACGATCACGTCATGTAATGTTTTTGGACTCTAGCAAGCGTCCGCAGTCTGCTATCCCGCCAGTCTAATCGCCGTAGATTCCCGAGTCACCGTCGGTGTAATGTAGTTGACCAGCGCTTGCTTCAACTGGGAATCTACTTCATCGGCTATGGTCACAACATCCAGAAATACCTTACTGAAGTCCAGGCAGCGCGTATTCCTTTGCAAGGTTCCGAAGATACTCACCTGCAGGATACGAGATTCTTCTACCACCATGGTCACGGTGTAGCTTTGTTGGAGCCGCATCTTTCCATGGTCGCGTGCTGCTAGGGACATCGGTGCTGGCAATCCCGCGTCCAAGCGCAAACGAAGAATGAGGTCTCGAAGGAGTTTGGGGAGGTGCCCAGTGCGGTCCCGCCGACTCAGAGGAATAGAGGCCAATTCGACGTCTTTTTCCACAAGATCGAGCCAATTCTGAATCGTCGTGTCGGTCTCGCGCTCCAAAATGGAAGCGACAGATTCCACCTTCAAGCGCTTAACAGGGCGAGCTTTCGCCAGGCTTGCGCGAATGAGTTCCTTGATTGCGCTGATTTGGAAGGGTTTCACAAGAATTTCATCGGCTTGGGAGAGAATCGCGGCCATTGCCTCGGCCAGCGCAGGATAGCCGCTAAGAACTACGGTCAACGCATCCGGATGAGTATGGCGCATGGCGCTGACCACGTGAAGCCATCTCCTGCAAGAGGCATGTGCAGATCGGAGAGAAGGACATCAAATTTTTCCGTGGCGATATGCTTAAGCGCATCGCTGACCTTCGAAGCAGCCACCACTTCAAAGCCTTCCCGTTGCAGCCCTTCTTGTAGCATCGTACGAACAGCATCATCGTCATCGACGACTAGCACTTTAGGTATTGTCATGCAGAACCTCGCTTCAACAGCGCCCCCGAGGCGCTATACGTCAGATCGCCATTCGGAGCTGAACCATTTACGGAGTTTGTCTCTCGCTGGACTGAAACTCCTGCACTATCTGTTGCCGGGTAATCCGTATATCTATTAGATGAAAGGCTACTCCCAGTGCCACTCCAGTACTGTGCACTATTGACCGTGGCCGAACCCTTCACCTTCGCGATGCCACCGTCGAAGTAATCTGTAATTTGTAGAGTCCGGAGGGCACTGTTGCTCAATTCGTTTGACGCTTCTTGGCTCGATCAAGGCTTTACGGAGCCTTAAAGCCACTCCTGTACACCGTGATTTGATCCGGTTTGCGGCAGAGGCATCTCAGTTGTTCGCATGTTGAGCTATCCTGCTCAGACGCGACCGCCCAAACCTGTCACTATTTACTCCACGCGGTGTGTCATAGCGAGCAACAATCGCTGGTTCGTCCTCAATTCGCAAGGTCGCTGCGGGTCAGGCGCTGATCGAGTCACGGCGAGGGTGACTATATTTCAGCCAATCGGCGTGATTCACTCCCGGTGTATACCGCCGAAAACTTTATGGCAGGATACGATTGGGCCGTTGTCGGCACTTTGAAATTGTTACAACACCGCCTCAGCGGATGAGAGTTTGTCAGCCAGCGAAACGCATCCGCCGAGCCTTACCAGCGGTGAGGGTTTGGGAAAGCCAGCATGGAATAAAACCTCTGAGGGAGATATAGGTGCTCATGTTTTGTGGGAAAGCCGCGTGGCTCACGATTAAACGGTCCTTGATAACCATCTACAACGATGTTTATGACGAACATCTCTTCGTATTCGCCGCCGGGCTGTCGTACTATTTCGTGCTCTCGCTGTTCCCGTTGTTGGTTTCGATGGCAGCGCTACTCTGGTATGTACCCATTCCTCACCTGTTTGAGGGCCTTCTAAGCTTAATGGCCAAGCTCGTCCCGGGAGATGGAATGAGTTTGGTGAGAAACATCGTGTCTGACGTCATGAATCACAAAGACACGCACTTCCTCACGCTGGGGTTAGCTTTTACGCTTTGGACAGCTTCCAGCGGATTTGCAGCGATAATCGACGGTCTTGATGTCGTCTATCGAGTCCGCGAAACTCGCCCGGTCTGGAAGACTCGACCCATTGCGCTGGGACTGACCTTGCTCGCGGGCTCTCTATTGCTCGTTGCTGTAGGGTTGATGGTCGAGGGGACGTCCCTTGGGCTTTGGTTCACGGGTAGATTTGATTTGAATCCTGCATGGGTAACGGCCTGGGGTTACCTCCGGTGGGGCGTAGCTGTGATCTTTGGTGTGCTAGCAGTGCAGTTGCTCTACCATTTTGGTCCGGATGTGAAGCAGCGCTTCTGGGATAGCCTGACTGGAGCAATTGTAGCGGTCATAACATGGATTGGTTTGTCATGCCTGTTAGGGAGTTATTTCCGGCACTTCGATAATCTTGATAAGACGTATGGACCGCTGGGTGCGGCCATCGGCTTGTACTTGTGGTTCTATCTTTCCGGGTTAGCGATTCTGGCCGGTGGAGAAATTAACTTTCTGTTCAGTGAACTAAAAAACCACAGAAGCCCACAATCGCCCACACTCAGGCCTACCAGAGTCAGCAATATCGATGCTGCAGCGTGATTGACGTTAATAACGCGATTGACCTTAACAAAATGTCGACGCACGCATCCGCGCAGAAACCAGGCCGAAGGTCCAAGCACTCGGCCATGCTGGCAACGTACGAACAAGGTGTCAGCCCGATTTGCGTAGTGTTTAGTTTTGCTCAGACGAAGTCAGAATCTAGCCCTATCATTTCTGCATGGGTGAGGTTGATGCCGTACGTGTTCGACTGGATCGACTATGTTAGGTGTGGGTGTGTTCGGAACAGTTATTGTGATTCTGGTGATTGTATGGCTCGTGCGCAGGGTATGACCGATGGCAAACTTCTTCTTCACAGCGGGTAGTGGTGGCCAGCAGGCTATCAACCTGGACCAAGTGCGCGTAGTAGGCCAAGACACAGTGACGGGCACGGTCACTATCTGCTTCCAGCCCGAGCATACAATCGTGCTCGGTTGGGCAGTGCCGAAGCAGTTCATGAACGTGCTAGGCCGACTGAAGTCCGAGGCCAAGGTCTTATCGCAAGGCGCGGTGAAGCGGAGCAACAAGTGGGAGGCCACAACGGAGCCGAAACCGCACTCCGCAGCCTGAATCAAACGCAGGGTTTCATTTATTTGCTCATGGCGAAGGCAGCTGCACGGTCTGATTGTTTTGCAAAAACCTTGCAGCTTACGTATCTTTCAAACTGTTGTCAGTTGCATGGACGTGTTGCAGGTAGCAGCGGATTATGTACGGCTTTCCCGTGCGCTTCAGCCCAATACGGCACCGGAGATTCGAAGCTCAGGCGCGAGGTAGCTATCTAAGGACCTACCGCAAGCCTTCACCTGTGACGCCTCGAGCCGAAACGGCTCTCGCAGGCTTCGTTCTCCTGGCCAGCAAAGCTAGCCTCTGTTCGTGATTCAGAGGCTCCCACGGCACAAGTTTGTCGGCAAGCACATCCATTCTGCGAAGGACAGTCAACTCGATGAAAAGCTCCATAAAATCCAAGTCCCCAAAGACCAAGGAGCCGGACTCTCTCATCTTGCCGCGAATCCGCTCCAGATGGGCCGGCATCTCGGTCCAGTGCAAGCCAGATCGGTGGTGATGACAGAGGTGGTATCCTTCGTTCATGAAGTTGACCTCGTCAAAGATGGTGACAGTGCTTGCAAAATAGTCCTCGGGATGTTCCGGGTCACAGAAGGCGTGCTGAACCCACGCGGTGATCGCCATGATGAAGTTCATGAAGAGAAGAGGAACTAACACGAATACAATCCCGATTCTCCAATCGTAAATAAAGACAGCTCCGAAATAAACGAAGTACCGCGTCATTCCCCATAACATTCGTCGCCGGTTCTTTTCATCCCCTCTAGCCTTAAAGTAGGCGCATGGAGCAAACCCTAGGGCCGTCCAAATGTTGTCCGAAAGATACCGAAGGAAATCTAGTGGACTCGTTCGATCGTAGCCGCTGGAGGCGACATTATCGTCGGGTCCGCCGTTCTCTCTATGGTGGAGACGGACATGAACCGTCCGACCCAGTTCTGGAAGGTCTCCATACAAATATCCGAGAAAGAATTCGACGTAGCGACCGAAAACCTTAGCGTATTTCTCCGAAAAGTAGCCATGGGGCCGGTGCGCCTCCAAGTGTTTGGCGCTGAACATCCTCACAGACCGCTGAAACTTAAGACCGCATAGGGAAAGATAGAAAGCGATCGCGAGCAGAAGCCGAGGCTTCCCTAAAATGAGTTGGATCACGAAAATTGGCACGGAAGTAAGGCTGAGGGAGACCATGATTCGTAACGCGGGGGTATCCCGGGAGTCCCGCAGAACTTCTTGGCCAAGCCGGTCGAGGAACCGGTCGTAAGCCCGGGAGAGAATTTGATACCCGTCGCGTAATGGACGAACCTTACCGAGAAGCATGGCCGCACCATAGCATCCGAAAGAAAGCACGCCCACGAGCGATACGGCAGTAATGCTTGCCAAAGCCACGAGGACTGCCCCCCACCGACATACGAGTTTGGGGATGGCTCCAAGCCCCATCGCACGCCAATATGTCTTTGAAAGAGCGCCTTTTCGCACGTCGTTCAAATCCGCTTCCGTTAACTTGGCTACGAATTGCATGCTTGTCGTTATGCTCACCGCCGGGCTTAGGGCGGTGTGAGAGGCAACGGAAGTCTACACTTAAGGAGGCAGAGTTTCCAGCGTCGAAACGTTGTGTCTAATGGACGCTAGGGATTTAAGGGAGGTGGCTTTCAAAAAGAAGATAAGGTACAAGGGTACAAGACATGGCTTTGAGTGCTGCGGCATCGTTAGTTGAACCGAGAATTAGAAAAGCATCAGTTTTCCTGCGAGCACGCCTGCCACACCTAAGCACCGAGAAGAGGTGGTTTCTCGGCACGATCCTTGTCGGGGAGCCTGCCGCGCTCTGGAGGGGGTTCTGCAACCTTGATGGCACGGGTAGTTGAGTGCTTTGCGCCTGAAGTTGGGGGCTCTCCATCATCATCATGAAGAACGACGTTCAGTAGCGCACTGCGGACATGCAAGTTATCACCAGTGTCGTAATTGATGAAACCCAGCTTCCTGAACCGGTTCATGAAGAAACTGACTCGCGAGCGTGTGGTCTCGACCATCTCTGCTAGAGTCTCCTGACTGAGTCTTGGGACCGACATTTCGGAAACACCTTCTTTGCCGAAGTGCGCCATTAGTAGAAGAACTCGTGCAAGTCGCTTTTCGCTGGAGTTGAAGAGTTGACCGACCAAGTCGTCCTGGTACCGGATGTTGCGCTTTAGCAAATACTTCATGAACATGGCCGATAGTTTTGGCTGCACGCCGCGCCATTAAGATTACTGAAAACGGCGAATGATCGGTTCGATGGACCACAGGGAGCCCAAGAGAACATCTCACCCTCCGGTCGAGGCCGAGCTTTTTTCTTGACATCCCTTTTTATAGAACTCATTGACTGGGGTCGTGAGTGCTATGGCTTGTTTTCTGGCCATCGCGGAAAATTTGTTTAGCTGAAAGTCCTCGCATCCGCACATCTCCCGCGTTTCGCCAGTAGTTCCCTCTTCTATTTCTGATTTTGGCTACCGTACACCTGTCGTCCTTGTGCTCGAACCGACGATGACCGCACCCGCAATTCTCATCGGAGCACCAATGCTCAGGCTCGAAAACCTCACCAAAATACATCGGCATTGATTCCCATCCGCATTGGGAGCACCTCCAACGTACTCCCGGCCCAGACGAGACTTCATGCTTGTGTACCTTTAGTCGCAACCAACACCTCCAACAATGTCGCCGTGTTACGAATGCTTCCCGCGATTGTTAGGAGTGGTTCTGAGAATGGTGGATGTTGCTCTGCAAGTGA
>Ga0210393_10001169_pt1 | contig 22356 bp, 20 predicted proteins | sample IncBWC27OmetaG_FD_160068 | JGI IMG/M metagenome (GOLD analysis project Ga0210393, IMG submission 160068) | Forest soil microbial communities from Barre Woods Harvard Forest LTER site, Petersham, Massachusetts, United States - Inc-BW-C-27-O ... | reverse complement strand
GGCGCGACCTGATCGCCGAGACGGTGGCCAAGAAGTTCACCGCCGAGACCGGCGTGCCGGTCGATTTCGTCACCGGCGGCACCATCGACCGGCTCAACAAGGAAAAACTCGCCAAGGGCAATCCCGAAAGCGACATCACCTTCACGACGTCACATGTCGGATGGCTCTATGCCAATGACGGCCTGTTCGAGACGCTGGACACGTCCAAGATTCCCAATGCCAAGAACCTGGCCGATGAAGCCCGGATCAGCCCGTATCATCTCGGCGCCTGGGCCTATGTCTACACCATCGGCTATCGCGCCGATTTACTGAAAGACGTCAAATTCGAGAGCTGGAACGACCTCTGGAAGCCGGAACTGAAGGCCAAGCTCGCAGCTCCTGACTTCGACCCGAGCCACATCATCGTGGTCGCGGCCTTGCTGTCCGGCGCCGACCCCGCGCATTGGGAGAAAGGCGAGGACAAGCTCAAGGCACTGAAGCCGAACTTCAAGGCGTTCTACACCAACGACGCCAACAGTCAGCAACTGCTGGCGAGCGGCGAGACGCCGCTGCAAATCGTGCTCTCGATGAACGCCTATTACATGATCGGCCAGGGCGTGCCGATCACGCTTGCAATCCCCAAGGAAGGCGCCGTGCTCGGGGTCGATACGGTTGCGATCATGAAGGGATCGAAGAAGGCCGATCTTGCCTACAAGTTCATCAACACGCTGTACGATCCGGAAATCCAGGCCGAGATCGCCAAGTTGAAAAAAGGCAGCCCGGCCGTGCTCAACGCCAAGCTCGATCCCGAGATCGCGAAGCTGCCGGGCGTCTTCACCACCGCGGAGCAGTGGAAGCAGCAAATCAATATTGACGCCAAATTGCGGGCCGAGAAAACCGCCGAATGGCGCAAATGGTTTGCCGAAAATATCATGAACTGATCGGGATGAACTGATCGGGCAAACCTCAAGCCATCATGAACCAGCGGCCATTCCTTCGCATCTTCACGATGCCGGCCGCGCTTTGCGCGCTCGGCTTCGTCGCGGCCATGGCGGCTGTGCTGCAATACAGCCTCCGCGCCTATATTCCCGGCTCGCTCGATCCCGGCGGTTTCACGCTCGTCAATTTTCTCGACCTGCTGAAGCCGCTTTACGCCCGCGTGTTCCTGGACACAGTCTTGATCTGCGCGTTGACGGCCATCGTCACGTTGCTGGTCGGCTATCCCCTGGCCTATGCGCTGGTGCACATCGAACGCCCATGGATCAAATCGGCGATGCTCGTCATCGTCGTCACGCCGCTGTTTCTCGGCGAAGTGGTGCGCACCTATTCGTGGATCATCGTACTCGGCAATAACGGCTTCATCAATTCGTTGCTGCGCGGGCTCGACCTGATCGAACAGCCGATCCAGTTCATGTTCACGACCTTTGGCGTCGTGGTCGCGCTCGTGCATGTGACGCTGCCGGTGATGGTCATCATGCTCGCCGCCGGACTGTCGCATATCGACCGCGACTATCAGCGCGCGGCGGAAAGCCTCGGCGCCGGACCGATCCGCGCCTTTCTTACAGTCACCCTGCCGCTGTCGATGCCCGGCGTCATCGCCGGCGTCACCACGGCGTTTGCCTGGACGTTTTCGGCTTTCGCCACGCCGCAGATGATCGGCGGCGGCCGCGTCAACATGGTTTCGAATCTGGTTTATCAGCTCGGCCTGTCGAGTTTCAATTTCCCGTTTGCGGCTTCGCTCTGCGTCGCGGGCCTCGCGCTGACGATCGCGGTGCTGTCGCTCCTCGGGCTCGCATCGCGTCCTTTCAAGAACATCGGGGCGCACTAAAATGACGCCGCGCTCGACCTATCAGCGCCTGCTCGGCTACGCCGGATGGTTTGTTGTCATACTGATCCTGGCCTTTCTGATCTTGCCGGCCGCCGTCGTCACCATCGCGGCGTTCAACGACAAGGCCATCCTTTCGTTTCCGCCGCAGGCGTGGTCGTGGCGCTGGTTTGAGCGGGCACTGGCCTACCCGGATTTCCGTACCGGATTTCAGAACGGCCTGATCGTCACCGCCTGGAGTTCGTCGATCGCGCTTGCGATCGGCGCGATGTTTGCGTTTGTGATCGATCGTTATCAATTCAGGCTCAAGCAAGTGATCGAGGGCATACTGGTATCGCCGCTGGTGATCCCGCACTTCACCGTCGGCCTCGGCTTTCTGATCCTTGCCGCCCAGATCGGATGGAGCCGCGGCTTTGCGGTCGTCGTCGCCTGCCACGTCGTCCTGGTGCTGCCGTTCGTGCTGCGCAGCGTCTATGTATCGCTCAGGAATCTCGATCCCGGTTACGAACTCGCCGCCGCGAGCCTCGGCGCCACGCCGCTTCGCGTGCTGTTCACGATCACCGTTCCGCTGTTGCTGCCGGGCCTGGTCAGCGGCTGGCTGTTTGCCGCGATCCTCTCGTTCAATGAATTCACGGCGTCACTGTTTGTAACCTCACAGCGGACGCAAACCCTGCCGGTCGCGATGTACAACTATGTCCGCGAGTTCGCCGATCCCTCGATGGCGGCGCTGTCGGTGATGTATATCGTGGCCACCGCCGTCCTTATCGCCTTTGCCAACCGCTTTCTCGGTCTCGGCAAGGTGCTCAATATCGAACAAAGCCACTGACGGAGCGACATGACGAACCCGGCCCGAACCACGAGCGAGGATGCGGCAGTCACCTTTGACGGCGTCAGCAAGAATTTCGGCGACGTGAAGGCGCTCGACAACGTGTCGCTTAAGATCGGCCGCGGCGAATTCATGACGTTGCTCGGGCCATCCGGCTGCGGCAAGACCACACTGCTCAAGCTCGCCGCGGGTTTCCTTGGGCCCGATAGTGGAACTGTCGCCATCGACGGCCAGTGCGTCAACGACGTGCCAACCTACAAGCGCGAAATCGGCATGATGTTTCAGAACTACGCGTTGTTTCCGCACATGAGCGTCGCCGAGAACATCGCCTATGGCCTGAAGACACGCCATGTGCCACGGCATGATATCCGCCGGCGCGTGACGGAGGCACTGGCGCTGGTCAAACTGACGGGCATGGAGGATCGCAAGCCGCGCCAGTTGTCGGGCGGCCAGCAGCAACGCGTGGCGCTGGCCCGCGCGCTCGTCATCAATCCTACTGTCCTGCTGCTCGACGAGCCCTTCTCCGCGCTCGACAAGAATCTGCGCGCGTCGATGCAGATCGAGCTCAGGGAAATTCAACGCAAGCTTGGCCTGACCACGATCTTCGTCACCCACGACCAGAGCGAGGCGCTGAGCCTTTCCGACCGGATGGCGGTGATGTCGGAAGGAAAGATCCGCCAGCTCGGCACGCCGCTCGATATCTATCGCCGGCCAAGCGATCGCTTCGTGGCCTCCTTTGTCGGCGACACCAATTGCCTGCGCGGTGAACTCGTCGGTGTTGCAGGGCTTGAGGCCGTGATCGCGTTGGGCGGCGCGCAAATCAAGGCGTTAGCCACGCACCTGTCGGACACGCGCGCCTCGAGCCTCGTTGACCTGTTTGTCCGGCCGGAGCGCCTTCGCATCAGTGCGCCAGGCGAGCCCGGCTCGATGATTGGCCAGATCGTGACGCAAACCTATCAGGGTGGCCACGTCGATCTTCAGATCGCGTGCCGCGCCTGTAGTGACAACCTCTTGCTGGTGCGGTCAGCCGGCGATTTAGCGATGACGCACTGGCCGCCCGGCTCCGAGGTCGGCATATCGATCGACACCGAGGGCTGCACGGTGTTTCCATTGTTATAGTGGAGCACCTCTGGATCAATCGCCCTGCTGGTTGTAGGCGGTCTCCCAGAACAGGTCCTTCCAGTCGCCGACCTTTGATTTCATGGTGCCGATGCGGTTGAGAAATGCGGCGAAATAGGCGATGCGATGCGGCTGCGAGGTGAACTCGAAACCGGGATCATCAAGAAGAGCGCGTAATTCGTCGATACTCTCGGACGCATTCTGGGCCTTCTTCCAGAGCACGGCGGCAGCATCCTTGTCCGCGTTGCACATTTTGATCGAGGTCTCCAGCGCATTGCCGACGGCCTTGAACAGAGTCGGGTTCTTATCCCTCGTCTGCTTCGTAGCAAGCAAACTGACTTGCGTCAGCGGACCGCCGAACACCTCGCGGCTGTCGGCAACGACATGCGCGCCCGGTAACTTCAGGCCGCGGTCGGTGAAGGGCTGCACCGCAATATGCGCGGTCACGGTTGCCGAGCCGTAGCCTGCCGACAGTGCTGCGACCGCATCCGCGTGGCCGAGCCCGACCGTCAGATGGTCGAGGCGATGCGGGTCGTTCCATAATTTCTCCGCCGCCATTTCCAGCATCATCGCATTGAAGGAGATGCGGACCGACGGCACCGCGATGCGGTCCTTCTCGGTGAAATCGGCAATCGTCTTGACGTTCGGGTTGATGGTGTAAAGCACCATGGCGCCGTTCGACATGGTGCCGACGGCCCTGACCTCGTTGGGGGTGCCATGGGTCTTGTCCCAGAGCGTCAGCAGCGAGGGCAGCGCGGCGGCTCCATACTGAGCCGAACCCGACAACAAGGCATCCGTGATCGCCGCCGGACCGCTCAATGCTCTCGCGGTGGCCTCGACCTTGCCGAGACCGAGCTTGGTGGCCTCCTGCTGAAGCACGCCGCCGGTGACCATCATGTCCACGGGCAGATACATCAAGCCGCGCTGCTGGACGATGGTGACCGCGAGTGGCGTTTGCGCGGCAACGATCGCGGGCGCGGCGAGAAGGCTTGCGCCGCCCGCAAGTGTGGCGACGACAGCCCGCCGACTCAAAAGCCGGTCACCCATGTTCTCAGGCATCTTGACCTCCCGATCCGGTCACGGCTCTTATCGCTGGCCGCCGACAAGCTTTGACCCATGATAGTGAGCGTTAGGCGTATCAACAACAGACAGCGCGGGGAAACTGCGCGTCGGCCGGAGGGCAAGATGAAAATTCAACAGATCAAGATCAACTTCGTCCGTCTGCCGCTGGAAGAGCCGCTGGTCGGCGCACCCTACATGCCCGGAATGCTGCGCGAATTCTTCACGGTGCAGGTGCATACCGACCAGGGCGTCGAGGGCATCGGCATCACCACCTTCGGCGGCAAACTGGTGCGTTCGCTGGGGGCCGCGATCGAGGATTTTGGCGAGTTGATCAAGGGCGACGACCCGCTCCGCATCGAACAAGTGTCAGCCAAGCTGCGCGCCGCGTCGGCCTCATGCGGTTCCGGCATCGCCATGCTGGCGATCTCGGCGATCGATACGGCGTTGTGGGATATTCGCGGCAAGGCGTTCGGCGTTCCGCTCGCGCGGCTGTTGGGCGGCTTGCGCGACAAGGTGCCGGCCTATGCCAGCGGGGCGCTGACGCGCACGACGCCAAACGACAAGTTGCAACGCGCTGCGTCGGCGCTGGTCGAGAAGGGTTATCGGCAGATCAAGACCCAAATGGCGGTGGAAGGGTTCACGCCCATCCAGGAAATCGAACGCATTCGCCTGATCCGTGACGCGGTCGGCCCGGATGTCAATTTGATGGTCGATATCAACCAGCGCTGGAGCGTCGCCGAAGCGATTTCGATCGGCCACCGCGTCGAGGAACTGGGCCTCGGCTGGTTCGAGGATCCGACGACCTGCGACGACCATCAGGGGCATGCGAAGATCGCCGATGCGTTGACGACGCCGATCTGCGCCGGCGAATATCTCTGGGGTATCGAGCCGCACCGGCAGGCGATGTCACACCACGCCGTCGACATCACCATGATCGATTTGCTGCGGGTCGGCGGCGTCACGCAATGGATGAAGGTGGCCGGCATGGCGGAGGCCTTCAACAAGCCCGTGGCCAGTCATCTGCTTCCCGAGATCCACGTGCATCTGGTCGCCGCCATCCCGAACGGGCTGGTCGTCGAATACATGCCGTGGACCTGGCGCCTGTTCGACAATCCGCCGATGCCGGTCAATGGCGAGATCACTGTCCCGACCGGCGCAGGGCTCGGGCTGAAATTCGCGCCCGATCTGTTCGAGAAATACGGCGTCCGCTAGCGCGCGGTCAAACAGCCCGGGCTACCGGATGCAACTCGTCGACCAGCACGCGCATGTTTTCGCTGTAGTCGACGGGCGCCACAACGAGATGCACGCCGCCTGCTGTGAAAGCAGCTTCCAGCATCGTCGAGAGTTCCGAGACCTTGCCGACGCGGGAACCCTTGGCGCCGTATGATTTCGCATAGGCGACGAAATCAGGATTACCGAAGTCGAGGCCGAAGTTGGAAAATCCGTCGACCTCCTGTTTCCATCGGATCATACCGTAAGCGTGATCCTCCAAAACCAGCACGACGAGGTTCAGCTTGAGCCGCACGGCCGTCTCAAGCTCCTGCGAATTCATCATGAAGCCGCCGTCGCCGCAGACGGCCAGCACGCGTTTGTCCGGATGGATCAGCGACGCCGCGATCGCCGAAGGAAGACCCGCTCCCATGGTCGCCAGCGCGTTGTCGAGCAGCAGCGTATTGGCGACGCTGGTGCGATAATTGCGGGCGAACCAGATCTTGTACATGCCGTTGTCGAGGGCAACGATGCCATCCGACGGGATGACCTGACGGACGTCGTGCACGATGCGCTGAGGCGTCAGCGGAAATCGATCCTCCGTCGAACGCTCGGCGAGGCGGGCAAGAATCCCCTCCCGCAGGCCCAGCAATGCCGAGGCGTTGGGAAGTTTGCCTTCGAGGCGATCGGCCAAGCCAGCAAGGCTGGCGCCAACGTCTCCGACGATCTCCGCTTGCGGGAAGTATACCTGCTCGACCGTCGCCGGCGTGGCACCGACATGGATGACCTGCGGTCCATTATGGCCCATCAGAAAAGGAGGCTTCTCGACGGTGTCATGGCCGATCGAAATAATCAGGTCGGCCTGGTCGATGGCCTCGTGAACCCAATCCCGCTCCGACAACGCGGCGGTGCCCATATAGAGATTGGAGCCCGCATTGACGCTCCCCTTTCCCATCTGGGTGTTGAAAAACGGAATCTTGCATCGCCGCACGAACGCCGATAGCGGCCGGGCAAGCTGCGGGCGGCTTGCCGCGGCGCCTAGCATCACGAGAGGCCTTCTGGCGCCCATGATCATGGTTGCGGCGCGCTCGATCGCCACCGCCGGCGCAACTGGAAGTTCGACGGCATGCGGGGAAATGATCTCCGCAACGGCTTCATCGGCCGCGATATCCTCGGGGAGTTCGAGATGCACCGGGCCCGGCCGCTCCTGCTGCGCGACCCGGAAGGCGTCGCGTACCAGAGTCGGAATACTTTGCGCGGAGACGATCTGCGTCGCCATCTTGGTGAGCGGTCGCATGGTTGCGACGATGTCGACGATCTGGAAACGCGCCTGACGGCTGCTCCGGATCGCCTTCTGTCCGGTGATCATGACCATCGGCATCGCGCCCAAATGCGCGTAAGCCGCAGCCGTCGTCAGATTGAGCGCACCGGGACCCAGTGTCGTCAGGCAGACACCCGCGCGTCCGGTGAGACGCCCGTAGGTGGCCGCCATGAAACCGGCGGCCTGCTCGTGTCGCGTCAGTACAAGCTTGATCTTCGAGCGCCGCAGCGAATCCAGGACGTCGAGATTCTCCTCGCCCGGAATCGCGAAGATGTATTCGACGCCCTCGTTCTCGAGGGCGGCCACCAAAAGATCGGAGCCTTTCGTCACGCTGCCGAAACTCCGCTTGCGCCTGATTCAATTTTCTCCGCCCGGTGCGGCAGCGTCCAGTTCGGCCGAATGAAGTGACAGGTGTAGCCGTTCGGATATTTCTCGAGATAATCCTGATGCTCGGGCTCGGCTTCCCAGAACGGTCCCGCGGGCGCGACCTCGGTGACGACCTTGCCCGGCCAAATGCCGGAAGCATCGACATCGGCGATGGTGTCTTCCGCGACCCGCTTCTGCTCGTCGTTGGTGTAGAAGATGGCTGATCGGTAGCTCGCTCCCCGGTCGTTACCCTGGCGGTTCAACGTCGAGGGATCGTGGATCTGGAAAAAGAATTCCAGCAGCTTTCGATAGCTGATGACTTTCGGATCGAAGATGATCTCGACGGCTTCCGCATGGTTGCCGTGGTTGCGGTAGGTGGCGTTCGGCACCTCGCCGCCGGAGTAGCCTACCCGCGTTGAGATGACGCCGGGATACCGGCGCAGCAAATCCTGCACGCCCCAAAAGCAGCCGCCGGCAAGGATTGCTCGTTCCGTCGAAACTGTCATGTCTGTCCTCCTTCGGTTCGCTGCGGGCCGGCCCCGAGGCTCTACCAGGATAGCATAGTGAGGCTGGACGATACAGACGTGCAAATATTCACGAACGCCCGCTTTGCCAATACCGTCATCTAGTAACTAATAGGCGTTCTGCCGAAGGATTATCCGTCAGGGAACTACTGCTACGGCGTGTTGGCTACCCCTATAAACGCTAATGTCGGACAGTTTCGCACGGCGTGTGACATTGGCAGATATTGCCACCTTCGCCTTGATTGGCGTCGCTATTTGCAAATCTGTTTGCGGGCCGAGCTAAGTAATTCGTCTGAAAGTTTGGGTCGGCTTTTTTTCACGGCTCTGGACAAGAGAAGTGCGCCAACGATCCCACTCAGCAACGCAACGGCTCGTTGCCGTGCCTCTCGTTTATCTCCGTCCATCCGGCCTGCGAATATCTCGAGATAGGCCTCAATTCCGTCGGCAAAGGCCGCCTGAACGTCTTTTCCGCTTCGCGCGGAATCGACCGGAAAGGCCGTTGCCGGACATCCTCCGGTGGAGGTGTCGCGGTGTGCGGGACTGAGATAATTGGCGAGGATCGAGTTCAGCGCTTTTTGCGGATCGTTCCCGGATGCGATGTCCTCGGACAGATTCTTTGCCGCATGATCGAATGCGCTGGCAACCGCTTCGGTCGCCAGGTCGTCCTTGGACTTGAAGTGGTTGTAGAATCCGCCATGCGTGAATCCGGATTCCTTCATGACATCCGCGACGGCAACATTTTCCACGCCCTGCAGCCTGAACATTCGCGAAGCCGTCTCGACAATCAGGCGGCGATTTTGCTCCGCCTGTTCCCTGGTTAAACGCAAAGCGCTGCCCTCCGGCTGAATAAACAAACAGTGATCCACTTGACATTAATGATGATCATCATCATTAATGTCAAGATTAATGATAGTTATCATCATTGATCGGGCGGCACGCACCTGTTTCAGGAGCTCCAATGCAGTTCACGAAATTTGGTCAGACAGGCTTAACCGTCTCTCGGATGATCCTCGGCACAGGAACATTCGGAAAACAAACGGATGAAGCAGAAGCCCATCGAATGCTCGACAAGGTAGCTGACGCCGGCGTCAACTTTATCGACACCGCCGACATATATCCTCCGGGTGCGGAGACGGGCACCTCGGAAGTCATCACAGGACGCTGGCTCAGCAACAAGCGAGGCCGATTTATCCTGGCGACAAAGGGCGGCGGCGCAATGGGTCCTGCGATCTGGGACGCAGGCAATTCGCGAAAGCACCTTCTGGACGCCGTCGACGCCTCGCTACGCCGCCTCAAGACGGATTACGTCGACCTTTATCAATTGCACATGGACGATCCCGCGACGCCGCTCGACGAAATGGCGGAAGCGATGGACACGATCGTCCGCTCGGGCAAGGCCCGTTATATCGGCGTATCAAATTTCCTCGCCTACCGTCTGGCAATGGCGCTCGGACTGCAGGACGCACTGAAGTTGACGCGCTTTGTGTCCACTCAGCCGCGTTACAACCTGTTGTTCCGGGAGGTCGAGCGCGAACTTTTCCCATTGGCCCAGGAAGATGGAATTGCCGTGATTCCATTCAACCCCCTCGCTGGTGGGCTCCTGAGCGGTAGGTACAGACGCAGCGATACGCCCGAGAAGGGGCGTTTTTCCGCCGAGCTTGGCGGCTTCGGCAAGCTCTATCAGGCCCGGTACTGGCACGAGCGCGAGTTCGAGACGGTCGGCAAGATTCAGGAAATCGCCGAGCAGCAGGGAACGTCGATGGCGACCTTATCTGTCGCCTGGATACTCGCCAACCCCGCCATCACCTCGGTCATCCTGGGCGCCAGCCATATCGAGCAACTGACCGACACACTTGCCGCTGCGGATTACCAATTCGATAGCGCGGTGAAGGCGCAGCTGGACGACGTCAGCATCGAGTACCGAAGAGGCGACGCAGGCAAGTGAATGCCACAGCGAGCACCGTTGAGGAGAAGACCATGAGAATGATGCAGGCAACGCAGTTTACGGGATATCAGGGACTTGCGCGGCTCCGGCTGTTACTACTTACCGCCGTCGTCGCGCTGCTCGCCGCCACACCCGCCTTCGCTGACGCACCGCCCCGCGTTCGCGGCGTCGCGATTGGAGTCGATAACGACAGCATCACGGTCAAGGAGCGGGACGGCAGCACAGTCACGCTGAAAACCGGCGCCGACACCGCCTATGCCTACGTCGTCCCCTCAAGCCTCGACGCGATCAAGGTCAACGACTTCGTTGGCACCGCCGTCAAAGGGCCGATGAAGTCCATGGTCGCGGTCGAACTCGTGATCATCCCCGAAAGTATGCGCGCCGGGCGAATTAGCTATTACGGATGGGATCCGCTGCCCGACCCTGCCGCCGGGCAAACATCCGACACTACCGCAACCAGCATGACCAACGGCCTGGTATCGAACGTCGCGCCGGCGCCTCGCAAGCTGACGAACACCAACATGACCAACGGCATCGTCGCTGCCGAGAGTGGCGGCGCGGCTGGCCTGACACTCACGGTCAGCTACGACGGCGGCGGCAAGCGCTTTCGGATCACCGTGCCGCCTACCGCGCCGATCACGCGCTTCGAGGTGGCCGATCGATCGGCCGTCGCCATAGGATCCAGCGTTTTCATCAAAACCAATCCGGGCAATCGGGCTGGCCTTGTCACCGTCGGCAAGGGCGTTACGCCGCCGATGTAGATCCGCCGGAGCGAAGAGGCGACGCAGGCAAGCAAGTGCAGAGGCAAGCAACAGTTCAGGAGAAGCTCATGAGGATGATCCAGGCAGCGCAGTTCACGGGATATCAGGGGCTCGTGCAGGTTGATGCCCCCAAGCCCCAGCTCACCGATGGGCGGGTTCTTGTGCGCGTGACCGCCGCTGGCGTCACGCCACTCGATCATACCATCGTGTCCGGCGGCCATCCGCGCGCAAAGGCACCGTTGGTACTCGGCAACGAGGGCGCAGGCGTGATCGAAGATGCGGGCGCCTCGGGGCTCGCTCCCGGCAGCCGGGTCGCCTTCACCGGCGGCTATGGCGTGGCTGAAAACGGATCGTGGGAAGACTATGTCGCCGTCCGGACTGACGACCTGTTGCCCGTTCCCGCCGGCATCGACGACGTACTCGCCGCCAGTCTTCCGGTCGCCTATCTGACTGCCCAGATCGCCCTCGATGACGCGAGCTTTGCTCCCGGCAAGACGGTTTTCGCGCCAGCGATCGGCGGCTCGGTCGGCAACGCCACCTATCAGTTGGCAAAGGCTCTCGGCGCGACTGCGGTGATCTCGACAGCTGGCAGCACCGCAAAAGCCACGCAAGCCCGCGATCGGGGTTATGCAGACATCATCGACCTCAGTGCGGAGAACATCGGCGACGGAGTTCGGCGGATCACCGACGGCAAGGGCGTGGACATCGTGATCGAGAGCCTGGGCGGCACTTTCTTAGGTGACGGTCTCAGCTCACTGGCAGTCGGCGGCACACTCGTTACGATCGGCTATACCGCGGGCCGCAAAGCCGCCATCGATGTCACCGACCTGATCTGGAAGCGCGCTCGCATGAGCGGATTCGCGCTCCTTGTGCAGACGTCCACCGTGAAGCGGAAAGCCTGGGAACAAATCATGGCGCTGATCGCCAGCGGCGCTCTCGTGCCTGTCATCGCGCGGACCTATCCGCTTGAGCAAGCCACCGAGGCGCTGCGCTATCTCCACGAGGACCGTCCGTTCGGGAAGGTCATTTTGGTCCCATGATCTGACAGCGCAATTGAACTCGTGTTTTTCCCTCTGTGAGGGACGCGCCCCGCATCAAGGCCGGCCTCTTCCAGAGGCAACCTCATGCGTTGTTTAGCGTTCGTTCGAGAAATTTCGTGCAAACCGAATACATATTCGACGCACTCACATCTACTCTCAATCGAAATCCCTCTGGGCTAATCGCCCCAGGCGGACGAAACAGTCACGCTGCATCCGGTAAGCGCGCCGGGCGCAGCCGCGACAGTCGTCTTCCTTGCGGGCTGTCGCATCCCGGATGCGATCAAAATAGAGGCTGTTCGGCCAGGGTCGACGAACTTCTCTCGTCGTGACCGAGCAGTAGGATTCCAAGTTCTCGCATTTGGCAACGCTAGCTGAGAGAATCCGATGCACCCAACTTCACGACTTTCCAACCAAGGCAAACGCAGCCCCCGTATGACGCTCGAACAGAGCGAAATAACTACTACGACCAGGTCATGAGCTTGCCGTTCCCGAACTCTTAGTGTCCGGGCCCGAATAACAATCGACATTCAAACCCCGTTGCAAGAGCCGGACCGAACGTTGGACGGGTCTGCTCCCGTCTGCGCGCGTTGCGCCGTTGACTCAGGCAGGAAGCATGAAGGAGACAGCCATGTTGAGAGCGAGAGCACTAAAACTCCTGACCGGAGCGGCCGCCATCACCGTTGTCGCGTTTGGCGTCGCCTATGCGCAGCAGGGGCCGCGTGGCAAGTCGAGCTATATGGAAGTCGAGATCAATGAGCCGTTCTCGGCGATCTTCGCCCGCTTGTCGGCAGAGAAGCCGGAGGTCACGCGGGAGCATATGGCTGTTCTCAGCGAGCGATACGATCTGAGCGATCGGCCCGCCGCCGGCGTCACCATGGACCGCACGAAACCGGTGCAGGAAGGCGTTCGCATCAAGCTGCCCGCAGGAAAGAGCTGGGAGGCTCTTGCGGCGATGAGCCCGGAGCAGATTCGCGAGCAGAACGCGTTTCCCAAAGGATTCTATCCATTGCCCCACCCGAAGCATTCGGCGGGCGGCTTCGTGTTTCCGCATTTCGTGATCGACGAGATCAATCGGCAGGAAGGACGCGATCTTAAGCGGTTCGACGTCGAATACGACATCCCCGATCATTTCCTGCCGGAATTCCCGCCGGCAATGTATCTCAATCAGCGCACCGATCTCGGCGACGTCTCGCAAGGCAAGCTCGTCACCATCGAGAACTATTACGAACTGTTCAACGGCATTATTCCTCCCAAGCAACTGGAAGGCTTGCGCCTGCTCGTCACGGCGTTCCCGCAACAGCAGTTCAACGCGACGGAGGATCGCCGCTCGGAGAAGCCAAGCCGCGGTACAACGTGCTTCGACTGCCATTCGAACGGCCACACCAACAAGGCCACGCATCTTGCCCCCGATGCCCGGCCGGAAGAATCCCGCCATCGCGTCGTCACCCCGACGCTGCGCGGCGTGCAAATTCAGCGGTTGTTCGGCTCGCAGCGGGCGCTCAAGACTGTCGAGGACTTCACCCAGTTCGAACAGGCCGGCGCGTATTTCGACGGTGACCACGTGATTGCGGCCAAGAAAGGCCTGAACCCTCTCGATCGGATCAGCCAAGTCGGTCTGATGGCGGAGTTCCAGGAGGAGCTCGGCTTCCCGCCGGCGCCGAAACTCGACGTGTTCGGCAAGCTCGATCCGAGCAAGGCCACGCAAGCCGAACTGCGCGGGCAGGAGGTCTTCTTCGGCAAGGGGCGATGCGACTCCTGCCATGCCGCGCCCTATTACACCGACAACCTGATGCACGATCTCAAGACCGCGCGTTTCTTCAAGCCCACGATGATCAACGGCTTGAGTGAAGTCGGTGATGGCGCCGTAAAGACGTTCCCGCTGCGCGGCATCAAGGATTCACCGCCGTACCTGCACGACGGGCGCCTTCTGACACTCGACGATACGGTCGAGTTCTTCAACCTGGTGCTCGGCACGAAATTGACCAGCGAGGAGAAGCACGACCTCGTCGAGTTCCTGCGCACGCTCTGAACGCGGGGCTTTGACGTCGGGCTTTCGGTTGAACAAAGCGCTTGGCGCTTAACAAAGGAGAGCTTTGATGGCTCTCCTTTTATTTCCTATCGCCAGCGGCTCGCGGGCGCAGTCGGACAGATCGGAACAATCGGCCCGAAGCAGCGCAACTGACGAGACTTTGTAACATTGAACGCGACGGCCCCAGCACGCGGGGCCGGATGAGCTGGGGCCGTCTTCGGATGGTGCCATTGGGGGGAACGGCACAATCGTGATGTGGGTTCGCGGCCGGCTACCGCAATTAACGTTTGCGTGAAGGGCGACGGGCGGCGCATTCGCACTTTGCGAGTGACGATTTGGCAGCCAATGCCTGAAGCTGCGACGCGGCAACGGATTCATCCCACCTCGTTCACGCCCGCTTGAAGCTTCTAACAAGCAATTTAGTCGTGCGGACGAACTGCATTCCTATGTCAGGTGTACGAGACATCGGCATCCCAGCAAATAACGAGTACCTCGCTTGCTGCGATTGCTGACATCGTTTTTCGCCAGACGAACGGAGATTGTGGATTCAGGAGATATGGCCACGATCTTTGGCAACCAACAATGGAGACGACTATGCAGAAGAAATTCCTCACGGTTCTTTTTATTCCGCTTGTGGCTGCATTAACAATGCAAGCGGCGGCGGCGGCTTCTGAACATCACTACACCAGAGCGAAGGACCGCGCCGCCATCGGCGAGCAGTTCCGTAACAGCAATGCTTATGACGCAGCCGGTGATATCGCTCTGCCAGCTCGCGCGGCAGACTACGATGAGGGTGCGATGGCCTCGGGGCCCGCTGGTCATTGATGCGAAAAAGAGCGCCGCGTGTAGCGGCGCCCTTTTCCAACCAACCAGGATCTTAGTAGGAGCAAGGGCACTCTCTGCACGCGCCCGAACCCAGCCGTCCAGAACATGCCGGAGGTCAAGAACCGTGGCCATCAATAAACGGTCTGCATTGATCAAGCCTTCACTTCTGTTGGAGGTTGCCAGCCACACGGCAATGGGAATTGCCGTCGGTCTCGCCTTTGCATTCCTCGCAACCCACATCGAGCCGTTGGGCATCGCGACCTTGATCGGTTACAGCCACGCGCCGCGTAATGTGATGCTGATGTTCGTCGGTACATCCACGATAGGCTTCGGTATCGGAGCGACGCTGACGGGGCTGGCAATTACGTTGACCGAAACGTCCGACAACAAACAGCGCTGAAATAACCACAGCGGGGTTTCTGTTTGGACATGAGCGAGCGCTTTGTGTCGGCGGCAGACCAAAGCAGCGTTTCCAGATCGGCCTTCTGACACTCCTCACCAGACGGGCCACCAAAGCAAGCTGCCGCATTTTTTTAACAGCACTTAACCAAGGTTTTAATGGTGACGGCTCGTTTGCGCTTTATGTGAGGAGTGTCCGCCTAACAATGGAGACGACCATGCAATCGACGCCGGCCACATCACGCTCTGCGTTCTCGTTAGATAACCGCGAATGGATCAGCTGCTCTCACTGGGGTTTGTTTCCCGTGCCGGCGAAATCCCTGGAAGCGCGCGGGGAAAAGTAAGCTCAACGCGACTCCGGAGAAAATGCTCCGAGTTGGCGGTCAGCCTTCGCAGCTGACACAAAACGACCTTTGTCGTCGGGCCGCAGCACGTTTTGGGATTGCCCAATGAACCGGATCTCTGCCATTTCCTGTCCCAGGTCCTTGCCCGACAACTTCACCTTAGCGCTGATCGGGACGCTCGTGCTGGCAAGCCTCCTGCCCTGCCGCGGCGCAGCGCTGGAGGCCGTGGACCATCTCACCAATGTCGCCATCGCCGCGCTATTTTTCCTGCATGGGGCAAAGCTGTCGCGCCAAGCCGTGATCGCGGGAGCAAGTAACTGGCGCCTGCACACCGTTGTCTTTCTGGCGACGTTCGTCCTGTTTCCCCTGTTGGGCCTCGCGCTCAAACCGCTGCTGTCGCCGCTCGTAACGCCTACGCTTTACGCCGGAGTCCTGTTCCTTTGCACGCTGCCGTCCACGGTCCAGTCCTCAATCGCCCTTACAGCTATCGCGAAGGGGAACGTCCCGGCGGCGATCTGCAGCGCCTCTGCTTCAAGCGTGATCGGCATCTTCTTGACACCGGTGCTTGTGAGTCTCCTGCTCTCGAGTCATATCGGATCTGGCTCGGCCTGGATCACCATCGGCGAAATCCTGCTGCAGTTATTCGTTCCCTTCGTGGGCGGACAGCTTCTGCGGCCGTGGATCGGCGGATGGCTCGAGCGTAACGGGAAGATCGTCGGCATCGTCGATCAGGGGTCGATCCTGCTCATCGTCTATTCGGCTTTCAGCGCAGCGGTCGCCGAAGGCCTGTGGCACAAAGTGCCGCCTTCGGCGCTGGCCGGGTTGCTGGCCGCTGACAGCGTCGTCCTCGCTGCCGCGCTGGTCGTGACCGGGATAATCAGCAAATGGCTGGGCTTCGAGCGCGCCGATCGGGTGACCATTATCTTCTGCGGCTCGAAGAAGAGTTTGTCTCAGGGCATCACCATGGCAAAGATAATCTTCTCTTCGCACGCCGTAGGTCCGGCTGTCCTGCCCCTCATGCTATTTCATCAGATTCAGTTGATGGTCTGCGCGACGTTGGCCCAACGGTGGGGCCGGCTCGCCGCGCCCGCCCCAATCCCGGCTTCGGCAAACGAGAAAGCCCCTGTTGTAACGCCGGCGGGGGCTCCCGCCATGTTCGCCGCGGCTTCACTTTCGGGCCGCGAGTGCGGCCGATCAGTGACACCACATCGGGGCGAGGACTGCCGTCGCCTTGTTGAGGTCGACTGATCAACCGCGAAAACGTTCGCGATATTCGCTTGGGCTAATGCCGATTCGCCTGAGAAAGGCACGGCGCATGGTGTCAGGATTCACAAAGCCCGAGCTCGAAGCCACCCGCTGCAGGGGCTTGTCGGTATCCTCGAGCAAACGTCGCGCCGAGTCGACGCGCGCCATTTCGACAAAATCCGCCGGAGTCATCCCCGCTTCGCGCTGAAAGACGCGCTTAAAATTGCGCAGGCTCATCCCGGCACGCGAAGCAAGCGTCTTCACCGTCAACTCGAGCGGCAGATGATCAAGAATCCAGTGCTGAACCGCCTGGATCCGCCCCTCGGTTGCGATCTGGGCCGCAAGATGGGCACTGAATTGCGACTGGCCGCCTGGACGCTTGAGGAAAACGACCAACCGGCGCGCGACCGAAAGAGCCACGTCACGCCCGTGATCGTCCTCGACCAGCTTCAGCGCAAGGTCGATTCCCGCGGTTACGCCGGCCGAAGTCCAAAGCGATCCATCCTGAACGAAGATCTGATCCGGGGTGACTTTGGCCGCAGGAAACCTCTCCGCCAGTTCCGCTGCATGCTGCCAATGCGTTGTCACGTTAAGGCCGTCGAGCAAGCCCGCGGCACCCAGGAAGAAGGCGCCCGTGCAGACCGAACCATGCCGGCGGCTTCGCGGAGCATGACGTCGTAACCAGGTGTGCACAGCGGTTTCAGCGTCGGCTTGCGCATAGGTCGGCGTACCCGCGACCAGCAGGGTGTCGATCGCTCCCTCATCATCGAAAATCGAACCGTCGGCAACAAGCGACATTCCGCCAGCCTTGATCACCCGGTCCGGACCGATCGACAGCAGACGCACCGCGTAATTGCATTTGTCGGGAGCTTGCCGATTGGCTTCGAGAAAGGCGTCCAGTGGACCAGCAACGTCCAGTGACTGCGCATTCTGCGGAACGACGATAACAATCGGCTTGCGGTCCATTTCGTTCTCCGGATGCGAGACCGCCTGTCATAGCACAGCAGGCCCGCGCCGATTGCGCGCGGACCTGCCATGCGAGGCGACTTCAGCCTGGCCAGTTAGAGCTTGCCGGCCGCGAAGCTAACTAACGCGTCGGCGACACCTTTGCCATAGGCCGGGTCTGCCTTGGCGCAATTGGCCACGTGACGTTCCTGGACGAGCCGGGAAGCGTTGCCGACCTGTCGCGCGGTGTTGTCGAACAAGACCTGCTTCTGCGTGGCATTCATCTTCCGGAACAGATCGCCCGGCTGTTGCCAGTGGTCGTCATCGACCCGATGATCCCAATGCGCGGCAGCACCTTCGATCTCCAGCGACGGCTCGTTGAGTTTGGGCTGGTCCGTCCACTCGCCGTGACTGTTGGGCCAATAGCTTGGCGTACCGCCAAGATTGCCATCGGTGCGCATGGCACCATCCCGATGGTAGCTGTGAAACGGGCATTTCGGCGCGTTGACCGGAATCTGGTGATGATTGACGCCGAGACGGTAGCGTTGCGCGTCGCCGTAGGAAAACAGGCGGGCCTGCAGCATTTTGTCGGGCGAATAGCCGATGCCGGGCACGATGTTGGCCGGCGTGAACGCCGCCTGCTCGGTCTCGGCAAAGAAGTTCTCCGGGTTCCGGTTGAGTTCGTAATAGCCGACCTCGATCAGCGGATAGTCTGCCTTCGGCCAGACCTTGGTCAGATCGAACGGGTTGAAGGCAAACTTCTTCGCCTGATCTTCCGTCATCACCTGGATGAACAGCGTCCAGCGCGGGAAATCCCCGCGTTCGATGCTGTTGAAGAGATCGCGCTGATGACTCTCGCGGTCCTTGCCGACCAGTGCCTCGGCTTCAGCATCGCTCAAATTCTGGATGCCCTGCTGGGTCCGGAAGTGGAATTTCACCCAGACGCGTTCGTTGTTCGCGTTGATAAAGCTGTAAGTGTGGCTACCGAAGCCGTGCATGTGGCGGAAGCTTTTCGGAATGCCGCGCTCGCTCATGACGACCGTCACCTGGTGTAGCGCCTCGGGGAGCAGCGTCCAAAAATCCCAGTTCATATCCGCGTCCCGCATTCCGGTGCGGGGGTGGCGCTTGATCGCGTGGTTCAGGTCGATGAAACGTAAGGGATCGCGGAAGAAGAACACCGGCGTGTTGTTGCCGACTACGTCCCAGTTGCCTTCATCGGTGTAGAACTTGAGCGCGTATCCACGGATGTCCCGCTCCGCGTCCGCGGCGCCGCGCTCGCCGGCCACGGTCGAAAATCGGGCGAACATCGGCGTCTGCTTGCCAATCTTCGAAAAGATCTTGGCCTTGGTGTAACGGGTGATGTCGTGTGTGACCGTGAACGTGCCGTGGGCACCAGCGCCCTTGGCATGCATGCGCCGCTCCGGAATCACTTCCCGGTGGAAGTGCGCCAGCTTTTCGATCAGCCAGACGTCTTGCAGCAAGGCGGGCCCGCGCGGCCCGGCGGTCTGTATGTTCAGATTGTCCGTCACCGGCGCGCCAGAGGCATGGGTCAGAAACGGTCTTTTGGTCGTATCGTTCATTGGAAGCTCCTGTTGGATTGGTTCATGGACGGTCGCTGCTGGCGCCGCACGAGCAACGCCGGCAGAAAATTCGTGCTGCAACGGGTTACGATTGGCGACGTCGTTTCGCACGCTCGTGGAAGATGGACCCGATGAAGTCGAGACTGGTGCGAGCCGCGAGCAGCGCGGTGATCCCGGACGGATCGTAAGGAGGCGACACCTCGACAAAATCGGCGCCGACCACCTCGAAACGCCTGGCTACTTCGCGCAGAAGGTCTTTGGCTTCGTAATAGGTGAAGCCGCCATGGCTGATTGTCGCGGTGCCCGGAGCGATCGACGGATCGAAGCTGTCGATATCGATCGAGACGTAAACGCGTTCGCCATCGGGAATGTGCGCGAGTGCGGCTTTCGCACCGATCGCGCGAAACTTCCTCAAAGGGACCACGTGGGTCCCATAGGCCTTCGCCGCCTCGTAGTCCCTCTTGCTGACCGAGGCCATGTTGTGCGGCCCGAGCGTCGTAATGCCCTTCACATGCGCCATTTCGGATGCGCGGCGCATCGGACTACCGTGCCCCCAGGTGATGCCGTTGCGCTCGTCGATGAAATCGAAATGCGCGTCGAGATGCACGATGTGGACCGGCTTCTCGTTGGAATAGGCTGCGATCGTCGCCATGGTGATCGCGTGGTCGCCGCCAAGAATGTATGGCATCGTCTTGGCATCGAGCAGCGCGCGTACGGCCAGTTCGGCGTTCGCCAGGCTGCGCTTGGTATCCGCGTAGATGACGTCGCTGTCGCCGGCATCGACGATCTTGACCTCTTCCGCAGTGAGATAGGTCACCTCGTCCTCGAAATCGAAGACGCCTTCCGGGCCAAAACCGTGGAACATCGACACTTCGCGGATCGCGCGCGGCCCAAAGCGGGTTCCAACGCGATAACTCGAGGCCGTATCGATCGGGATACCCAGAATGGCAACGTCGGCGCCATCGAGCTTGTCCCAGTCGGTGCAGGCAGGCTGGCCTGCAAAGGTCGTCAATCCAACAAACGGCAAATCCATTCGTACCGGCATGTTCCGGCTTACAGGCTGTGTGTCCATTGTAATCTCCTGGTTCAGAAAGTCGGGCCGACAAGTCGGCGGATTCGGTTGTTCAGCAGATTTCGGCAGTGACGCCCTCACCCGCGTAGGCACGACGGACTGCGGGGAGAGCGGTCACGATGTCGAGCAGTTTTGCGATGTTCGGCCGCGAACGGGGCGGGTTGGCCATCGGGCGGGCCCAGCGAGCGAGCATGACCAGATAAAAATCGGCCGCGCTTAGTGTCTCACCGAGAAAGAGCGGACCGTTTGTCTTGAGGTGCTGCTCGATGACGTCGAGGTAGTTTTCCGCGCGCTTCTCCGCGCCACGCTTGACGACCTCGGTCGCGCCGGCATCAGTGCCTGCCAGCCGCTCCGGATACTGCCAAATCATCAGCTCTTCCTGCAGCGAGTTCGTAAGGAAGGTCATCCATTGATAGAATTTCGCGCGCTCCGGCGTGCCCACCTTGGGCGCCAGACCTGCCTCGGGGTGCCGGTCAACCAGGTGAAGTACGATCGCTGCCGACTCGAACAGCACCAGGTCGCCGTCGATCAGCGCCGGGATGCGGCCATTCGGATTGATCTTCAGATATTCCTTGGACTTTTGCGCGTTCTTCGCGCGGTCGACGAGAAACAGCTCGTATTTCTGGCCGATCTCTTCGAGCACCATATGAGGTGCCGCGTTCGCATTGCTTGGAAAGTAGTGAAGCTGGTACATCAAACTCACTCCGGGTTCGGGTTGCATGAGTTGAGAATTAGAAACTGGCTGCCTGGCCGCAACGGGACAGCTCCGTCGATTCAGGCCAAAGCTCCGTCGATAAGGGCCAATCCGATCCTCGGCCGCAGAAACGCGTCACGTCGAGCGTATCGAAAGACTGCTGTTGATGAGAGATCACAGCCGGTCGCGCGATGCACAGCGATCGAGCGGCCCGGAACCTTGATTGTGTCTTGAACATCACCACCCGCCGCCAAGTCTGCATTGCGATTGCCCTGAGATAGCAAGCACGAGCGCGCGAGCTATGTTCAGGCGGGACAAGCTCGATGCGAATGATCTGAACCGAACGGATCGATCAATCGTTCACGCGTCATTTTTCGGGATGTACTTGCCCATGACACATCTGTAGCCCAGCAGTTTCCAGTCATGGTACGGACCATGGGCGATCCATTCGGCAATGCCCGCCTGTGCGTTTACCTGACAGGCCGCCATCGTGATGCTCGACTGATCGCTATTGGTAACGACTTTCTCCAGGCAGAGCTGGCTGGTGTTGCAGAGGATGGCAACAAGAGTGACAAGCATCGGCGCCTTCCTTGGTCAGGATCAAGCCGTGAGATTTTCTTCGCGTTTTGTCGCGCGGATCGCCTGCCAAAAAACTAGGTCGATCGAAATTTGAATTCGATTGTACGAAGGTTCGCACGTCTATTTCGAAAGGGTCGCAAGCCTATACGATGGTATGTCTACCCTTCGTATTGAAGCGTCATGCGGTTGCAGACCACGCTTTCCTCGGAATGAATTGGAGCGGTCATCACCCGGCCGCGCACAAGCCTTTGCGTTGCTTGGAAAGCCTCTTGCGACATAAGGAACGGCACGTAAGCAAGGCCGAAGCAGCATTGCTTGCCAGCGTGGCGGCCACAGAATAATCGTCAACAACCCTGGGGCATCACGCCGGGTGTGGCCGCGGCACCGGTCGCATTCGCCGGTGGCATCATGGCGGGATTGGCAAGGTTCATCGAGACGCTTTCGTTGCATGCGGCCGAATTCGGCGTGGGCATGACAGTCATTGCAGGCTGAATACTCGTGCTACCGAGGTCAGCGACCGGCGACTGAATGTCCCCCGGCGGCGGGTTTGCCGGGATATCACCGATCGCCAGCGGCAAAGCGGCGGAGCTCATCAGTGCGTTTCCGGGAGACGACGTGCATGAGCCGGCCCCTGAGAGGCTTCCGAGCGGTGGCGCGGCTGAGACGG
>Ga0210393_10001165_pt1 | contig 22413 bp, 21 predicted proteins | sample IncBWC27OmetaG_FD_160068 | JGI IMG/M metagenome (GOLD analysis project Ga0210393, IMG submission 160068) | Forest soil microbial communities from Barre Woods Harvard Forest LTER site, Petersham, Massachusetts, United States - Inc-BW-C-27-O ... | reverse complement strand
CTCCAAAGGCATAGGCTTGGGCCGACTCACCCCGCCACACTTGCGACTATGAACAACCTTGCCAACGACTACATCGTCGCTGGCCGTTTCGCCGAGGCGCTCAAGCTGCACAAAGACACTTTCGCGCTGGCCGAAACAAAGCTCGGTCCCGATCATCCGGACACGCTCTCGATCAAGCAGAACCTTGCCAACAGCTATGAGGCTGTGGGCCGCCCTGAAGAGGCGATCAAATTACGCGAGGCCGTCCTAAGAGTCCAAAAAGACAAACTTGGTCCCGACCACATTAGCACCCTTCACTCCATGAACAACCTGGCGTCAAACTATTTCTCTCAGGGACGCACCCGCGAAGCGCGGAAGCTCATGGAGGAGGCCCTGGTGCTCAGCGAAGCCAAATTAGGAACAACCCATCCCGACACGCTCTCGGCCATGTACAGCCTTTCTGTGTGCTACCGTGGCCTCAACCTGTTCGATAAGTCGCTAGAGCTGTCCGATCAGACGTTACGGATGCGGAAGACCAAGCTCGGCCTCGACCATCCGGAGACCCTTTTGGCGATGTTAGGGGTGGCTCAAGACCTGTTCCTACTCGGGCGAGGCGCCGAGTCAGTGGGCATCATCGACGAATGTTTCCGACGCGCGGCCGGCCGGGTCGTCAATCCCGCCTTGCTCCCTGCCCTTATCGAAACCCGTCTTCGGCACTTCGAGAAGATTGGGGATCCAACCGGCTGCCGCCAGACTGCCGTGATCTGGGAGAACCTAAAACGCAGAGATGCCGAGAGCTTGTACATCGCCGCCAATCTCCGCGCCATCACTTCCGCCGTCGTCCGCGCGTTCGACAAATCGGCGTCCGCACCTAAAGAGGCGGATCGGGAGGCCGACCAAGCCATGCAGTGGCTAAAGCAAGCCATTGGCGCCGGCTATCAGGACGTGGACCATATCGCGAATGACGATAATTTCGACTCGCTGCGGAACCGCGAAGACTTCAAGAAGCTAACCCTGGGAGCAAAGAGAAAGGCATCCCCATCTCTTTTGGAACGGATAATAGGACGCGCATTTGGACGCGAGCCTCACCGTTTAATTGGCGGCTCGGGCCGGTGAACGTCATTCGAGTCAGCTCGTGACTGGTTGGTCCCGCACGTTTTGGGCCGCATATTACACACTCGATAAGCAAAACGAAGCCATCCGCGAGTATCTGGCGTCAAAGGCCGATTTCGTGTGTGCGATTCCGATGGCAACGTCATCCGCCACATGCCCAATCTCGTCAAGTTCCGCGAAGACCGGATGCGATGCTCGTGATGTCGGTCGAGGACTACGACCAAGTGACCCGCATCTCGTTAAATTTGCGCGCTTGCATCTGAAATCGGCAGATTCTCCTCGGCTCCTGCCCTCGTCGTGGCTGTGAGCGATCTTTAGCCCCCCGCATCGCGTCCAAGGCTGGTCGCTTCCGCTCTGGTGCTTCTTCAGCTTCCCCGCATCCGCGGCGCTTCGCGGCCTTTCCCGCTCTGGCGCGGATGCCGGCTTTTCCTTCCCTCACGTCACGCCATTGGGGCGGACACAAAAAGGGAGGAGAAATCCGTGACCATTATCAATTTCGCATTACTGCTAAACGCGATTGCGCGGCTGGTCACTGCGCTCGCGATGTTTATCACGACGATTCGCCGTCGCCGCTAGGCGATCGTGCGGCATTTGCGCCTTTCTTCGTCGGCTTCGGCTTGCGGACGCTGGTGGCCGCCGAGCCAGGAAACTGCACCGCGTCACGCCACTGCGCCACGTCATCGACTTTTTCACGCTGGTAAATCTGATGGACCAGTTCGGACGAATGATTGACTAGGCGCATGGCCGCCTCACGCGGCACACCGGCGCGCCGCAGGCGGTTGACGTAGGTCACGCGCAGGCAGTGAAAACACAAATGCGGTTTCTTGATTCTGATGAAGAACAGCTGCCACTGGCGCGATGGCTGGAATGGAAAGTCGAGCGTGAAGGGTCGCTTCGACTTGGAAATCCGCAAAAGCAACGGACGTAGGGCGGATGGCATCGGAATGGAAAAGGCGCGATCTTCACCGCCTTTTGGCCACGGAAACGTGATCTTGTTTTCTACAAAGTCCAAGCAGTTAACCGGCAAACGCGCTTCACGCAACCGGCAGCCGGTGTGCAAGGAAATCTCAAAACTGATCTGCATCCACTGCGGCTCAACCTTGAGCGCCTCCCGAATGGCCTGGATTTCCTCGTCTGTCATTTCCGGCTTCTTGGCGGACTTTTCGCGGCGCAGCTTCAGGCTCACCAGCGGGTTCGCGTCAGCATGGCCGAGACGCACCGCTTCCCCCATAATCATTGCGAGCAGCTTCAACTCCATGATGGCTGTGTTACGGCCGGCACATGTTCCGGTGCTTTTCTTGAACGACGTGCGCCAGTCAATGTATTCCAAGGCAATCCGGTAGGTGATCGCGCGGGGTGAATGCAGACGTCGCGTTTGCAGCCAGAGGGCCAACCATTTCCAGTTTCCTGTGTAGCGTTCGCGTGTGCGCGGCGACTGGCAATGCCTTTCCAGGTATTTGGGAACCCACGTATCCCAGCCTTCGTTGTTGACAACCGGGCGACGCTGGTATTCCTTTGCTTCCAGCTCGGCACGCAAGGCTTTCGCTTTCGCCGTGTCGTTGGGATCGGCTGCACGGAGGCCGGTCGACCGGTGAACCTCTTTTTTATCGCCGTCCAAATAGACGACGTACCAGAAAGGAGAGCGGGATCTGCGGTATAGATAAGCCATAGTCCAGTGCAAGTAGTGCAAGTAACCATACACCACACTATGCGGTTTCTCAAGGAAAATCGCCATCTGGTAATACTATAAACCACTTTACTCGAAACGAGGGTTCGATTCCCTTCACCCGCTCCAATATAAATCAATGGGTTAGTGTGTAGTGCAGTAAGAGTGCAGTAAAGTCACGTCTGCAACGCGCGCTCATCAACTCCTACACGGTCGCGCAGCTATGGTAGCATACTCATCGCCGTAGCAGTACTAGCACATGCCTGTCATAAACCACTTGTGTTCCGTAACGCAACACGCTACACTACGGTATGATCGTCGGATTCAAACACAAGGGGCTTCGGTTGCTGTACGAAAAAGGTGATCGCAGCAAGATCCGGCCAGACCTCGTGGATAAGGCTCAGCGGTTCTTAACCCTGTTAGACCAGGCAGAGCAGCCAGCAGATCTAGATTTACCTGGTTTCGGGCTTCATGCCTTGAAAGGCGACATGAAAGGTTTCTGGAGTGTCGGCGTGTCACGAAACCACCGGCTAGTGTTCCGGCTTGGAGAGAGAGGCGCATTCGACGTCGATTTAATTGATTATCACTAAGGAGGTACACATTATGATGAAGCATCCCACTCACCCAGGCAAGATCGTAAAACACGATTGCATCGAAGCACTCGGACTCAGCATTACGGAGGCTGCCGCTGCCCTTGGCGTCACGCGACCAACTCTGTCGAAGGTGCTTAACGGCCGCGCCGCGGTCTCGCCCGAAATGGCCATCCGACTGTCCAAGGCATTCGGGAGCCGCGCAGAGACGTGGCTTCGCTTGCAGATGGCCTATGATCTAGCACAGGCACAGCGTTCGGCCGCCGAGATTAAGGTAAAACGCTTCCGACCTACCGATCGCGGACCTCACGACAGGCTGCACTGACGTAACCCCTAAGGGAATCGAACACGAGGGTTCGATTCCGACCCCGGCCTCCATTATAAATCAATGACTTACAAGTCAGTGCAAGTAAAGTGCAAGTGGATTCGTGTAGTTAGTCGTCTGTGAGGAGTTAGGCAGACTGCCGCTTAGAGACAATGCCCCATCTCATCTGGCGCGTTCTACAACTGCCTTTCGTTCTGTTCTTCTGGCAGTCGCTAACGGTCTTCCAGCAGAATGCTTGCAGCGCGCTGAGGGAGGCCAGCAGCGAAATGGGAAGAGCTGCCCTCAGGAAGCGAGTCGGGCGGGTTCGCAAGTCTATTGTGAGCGACACGCCACTGGACGAAATCTTGCCAAAAAATGACACCGTGAAAGACGGGAAAGCCTGGTAGGTGAAACCAGCTTCGCGCCGTCGAATAGGACACGCCGGCGCAGACAGCAAACTCCTTTGCGTTCAAGGCCTGGTCCAGGCGGCGCTTTTCCATGACGGCTTGAGGGTCGATGCCTTGCAGTTGCCTGTCATGGCCTTTAACTAAGTGTGTCTCAGTGTCCGTCGGTGTCATACTGCCGTACCTCACATACCAATACACATAGTATACCAGAAAGTAACCGCTTTGTCCCCATGAAAGTGGCTCTGAGAGCCACTTCTAAGGCATAGCTATGTATGTGCGTAGAGCCGCAGGAGCGGGCACAGGGAGATCTCTGCTGTCGAAGGGGGCGATAGTCATTGAATGGGTCGAGGCGGAAGGTAGGCTGCGAAAAGGGTCGTCAATTAGTCAACGGCGTACCGGTTCTGGTGGCTTCCTTGCGCGCTGTGGTCGGCGCGGAGGCTGGGCGACCCTTGATGCCATCCAAGACAGCAGGCTAGGCTGGCGTCTTCGAGTCGTTTCCCGCGTCAACTGTTCAGAATGGAAGACTGCATGGCGAGAAAGAATGTCGGTTTCAATCTGTCGGCGGTCATTCGCGAGTACCGAAAGGGTCATCCAGCCGTATCGGCCAACGATGCGTTGGAAGCGGTCAAAAAAGCGCACTCGGGCCGGAAGATCAACGAAGGCACATTCAGGGCCACTTTCTACAAACTCACCGGCAGTGGGAGAAGAAAAAAGTCCGTTAGAAGACGTCGGCCCCGTCGTTCCGTTGTTGGGAATGATCACACTGATGCGACCATGCGAGCTGGACTCACTTTCATCCGTCTGGCGGGGGGCGTGAAGAATGCTCAGCAACGACTGGCCGGATTGCAGGAACTGATTGAAACTGCCAAAGCGGTCGACTGATCGGTCGACGCGCCCTCATGGACGCAGCAGCGCTGGCTGATGCGGGCGGGAGTCTGACGGCAATGCGATCCGGGAATTGATTCAATTCCGGATAAAGGGTGACGGCAACATCAATCCATCGCCCTCGAAACCTTCAGGATTCGGACAGGGGAATCCGAGCGAGGCAAGGCTGGTGGCGACGTCGGGAGCCATTTGACACCACTGGCTTTTGAAGACCAGCTCCGGATACGTCAGCTGCATAAAAAACCTGGCTGGATAAAGCGGGTCTTTCTTCGCGACAGTGGCAAGGCCGCCGCCTCCGTAAATGATGTCGTAAGCGAAGTAGGCAAGCGTTTGCGGTCCCCGCCCCAAATCGCCGGCTGCCACCATCGAAGTCACGATCTCGCGAACTTCGTTGTGATTGGCGTGGGAAGCGCCGTATTCGCCGTGGGCATACCGGCTGTGCGTAAACACCCAATCGAAGGTCTTGCCCTCAATGGCTGCCCGAAGTTGTTTTTCCATTTCGTCTCTGCGATTCAACTCATACGCTGCGCCGCCCTGTCGATCTCGGAAGCCCATCGGGTTACCAGGAAAGCCGAGTGCGGCGGAACAGTTGCGGAAGTAATGATCGTGAGCGGCGGGAACGCACATCGCAATCAAGGTCCAGTCCCAACCGATCATCCGCGTCCGCTGAATTGCTCCTCCCATCCAAAGGATGTGGTCGTCATGGTGAGCGACGACGGCAAGCGCGCTCGGCATAGAAACCTCCGGTAGTGTCAGGTCGCTGCTGGATCCTCCGCCTAGCTTACTCCCTATCGCGATGTCGATTCGATAGCCAGTCGCGACTCTCGAGAAGAAAGCGGAGGGATCGGTCTCCCGCTATCGTCGCCACTGCCGAACGCGTCAAAGTGGCGACGGGCAGAGACGTCAGCCAGCACTACTCCGGGCGGCAGCGACGACGTTCACTGCGGCTCTCGGCTTGAGATTGCACTTGGAGCTCAGTTTCTACGCGGCAGACAAGCGACCCGCTGGGCGCAACGTCTCGATCGGCTTGTTGATTCATAAAGCCTGTAATCGTCACAAGTAACGAAGACCTCGCACGGGGCACGGAAGCGAATGCCGCCACGGTCTTGCTGCGGTGTCCGTTCGGCTCCGGTCAGCCCGACCGATAAAGGATGTACGGGAATTTGCGTTCCCGCGCGGACGCGTCGTCGACGTGCCTTTCCGCATCCCTAGTGGCTACGCAAATCGCCAAACGCCTGGCTTTGATCTCCTTTGCCACCGCGGCCTTACGCGGGCTTTTCTGCGAAGCCGACTTCTTCGCGACGATGCAAACAGCTCTGGTCTCGCTGGGGGCGTTCTATGTCCTGGGGCTGGTTCTTGGCGAAACCGCTCGACGAATTGTCGAGGAGAACGTCAGGACCCAGCTCGCACGGCAGGTTGAATCAGCACTCGCTTCGCTCCGATAAGGACCGCGGCGAAGCGGTCGCGAATAACAACAGATCGTAAGGCAAGGATAGGTGGAACATGGCTACGGCAGCAGTAGCGAATCCGCAGGGGAACGATCCGTTCAATGCACGTACCGGGATCAATCTCCTGGGCTTGTTGGCCAATGCGCACGCAATAACGGTCACCCCATTCCTACGGCGCGGCTTCGGGAGCGAAGCACTCGGAGTCAACGGTGTTGCCGCGCTTGTGCTCATCTTGTTGTACGCGGGGGTGACCAACTCCCCGGAGATGGTTTCATTTTTGTGGGCGTGGTTGGCGGCCGTCGGGTGCCAACGCGTTTACGGCTTCCGTCAGCGTGCGAACGGCGAGGTCGTGCATTCGCGATATGCCGGCTGGCCGGAAGTGGGGATGCGTTTCGCGAAGACCGAAAAGGTCGCGCGTAGCGTGGTCGAACCGCTTGTGTGCGTGGTCGTGGGTGGGTGCCTGTGGTCGTTGTCTGAGGCGCTTGGCCGCTTCATTCTGCTTGGTTCTATCTCATTGCTAGTCAGCCGCGGGCTCGAGCAGCAAGTCACTAGGAATCGTCTACGCGCGATGAACGACGGACAGATCGAGGCGCGCTACTTGTCGGATGTCTTTAACCATCGGAGAGAGGAGGTTTGATGTCTGAGAAACCGAAGATCGGTGCCGGGCACCTTGAGGCGATGCTTCGCGCCGGTGCAAAGGAATTGACGCAGGTTCTGCCGGCGTTCCCGGGACACACTGTCCAGCCGGTCGAGGAGCCTGGCCTTACGGGGAATCTGACCCCGCAAGAAATCGTGCATGGGAAGAGTCAGTACGAATCCATGCTGGAAGGCTACGCCCAACGTGGGGCAGGCCGCGAGCAGCAAGAAAAAGGAATCGATCGATGATGACGTTCATTATGTTGTGCCTCGTAATTTGGGGCGTGAAGACCGGCATCCGAGAGTATCAGAAAGCTGAAATGCGGAAGAGCAATCCCGACACGTTCATGCGGCTTCAAGAGATGGAACAGCAAGGGCGCCTTATGAAGCGTGAAGGGATCAAAAACGCCGCGGGCTTCGGCCTCACGGTCGCTCGGATGCTTACGGGCAAGTGAGATACCTCAGTTCGTTCCTCGGTTCGCCCCGCGTGGGGCGACCGAGGGATGAGCACAACTAAGGAGATAACCATGTTTGCAAACGATTCCGAATCCAACCGTGAGAACATCCAGTCGACGCTTATCGACTGGATGGCGGGTGTTATGGCGCTGTTCTTGGCCCTGAATTGGTTCGAAGCCCTCGTGAAGGCCATCCGAGGAGAGCTGAAGGACGCTGTCGAAAAACCCAGGGTGACGATCATCGACAGCACGGCCAAAAGAATCGCGGATTAGTTGGCCTCAAGCCAAATGGTGGAGTTTCAACTCAGCATTTGAAAGGTCTGATCGATGAACGAGCAAATTCAATATCTGCCCATTAGCAAGATCGTGTGTGAGCAGCAGGTCCGCGATCACATTGAGGAGGCGTCGCTCCGAGAGTTAGCGAACGGACTCAAGGAAGTCGGCCAGCTTCAACCGATCCGCGTCCGCGAGGTCGGCGACAAGTATGTCGTGTTGGATGGCGAGCGGCGCTTTCACGCCGCGAAGAACTACGCTGGATTTCAGACGATCGCGGCCATCATCGAAACGCAGGATTTGGACGAGGGGCAAGTTATTCGCCGGCAACTGATCGCCAATTGTCACGAAGATCTGAAGCCGATGGAAAAGGCCCGCGCAATTGCGCGGCTCATGGAAGTCACGGGCTGGTCGGCATCCGAGGCTTCGAAGCGGTTGGGGACATCCAACGCCAACGTGAGCCGCTTGCTTGCTCTCCTTTCGCTTCCGGCACCGATTCAAAAGCAGGTCGAGGACGGGGTGATTCCAAGCAGCGCGGCGGCGGAACTGGCCCGCGTGGACGATCCGGCGAAACAGACGGAATTGGCGCAGCGAATTGCTGGCGGGCACCTGACCCGCGATGGCCTGGCCGGTGAGCGGAAGGCGGCGTGCAAGAACGGCGCTAACAGAACAAAGCCAGCCGCGAGCCGGGCGACGGCGGTTCTTGATAAGAAGCGGTCGGTGACCGTTTCGAGCGAGGGCCTCGACTTCGACTCGTTTCTCCAAATTCTCGAGGAGCTTGTCGCCAAGGTGCGAAAGATCAGACCGCGAGGAATCGGGCTATCGACCTTCCTCAGAATCCTGAGAGAAGAAGCGAAGGCCTGAGACGGTGAGCCAAACCGAAGAAAGGTGACGCGCCATGAGCGCACTCGTTAACGGACTGCTCTGGAATGTCTTCTTTTTCAACGCGGGCGTGGGAATCGCGCTGTTACAGCTCTTCGCGTATTTGAAGGCGAATCCGTGGCGCGTGACCTACTGGGCCGAGCGATTGCGGCGATTTCTCGCCAGGTGAATGCGGCTCGAATCGGAGCCGGAGGCAACGCATGTCAATGATTGAAAACCAACTCATGACGGTCGAGGACATCGCCAAACTGTTGCACGTATCGGTGCGTACGGTGTGGCGACTGCGACGGAGTGCGAGTTTGCCGCGTCCGGTGAAAATCGGCGGCGGCGTGCGATGGCGCATCAGCGACGTCAGGGCATGGATCGAACAGGGATGCAAGCCGGAGACGTCGGAGAAATAGGCAAAGCGGTTGATTGATGGCATCGCCATTCGCGTGGCGGATGGCGGAAGGAAAGTCGGAAGCGATGTTGACCCCGCGGCAAGCAGCTCAAAAAGTCGGCGTCTCCGTCAACCTGATCTACGCATGGGTTGCGGGGAAGCTGCTGCCGCACTACGGGGCCGGGCTCAAAGGGCGCGGCGGCAAGATCCTCATCGCGGAGGGCGACCTGCTCGCCTTCTGGGAGAGCCTCAAGGTTGAAGCCGCTCCCGCCGAGCGCCGAGCGGCATCGCCACCGAAAGGCAAACTCAATTTGCGGCACATTCGTATTTGACGGCCGGTCAACGAAAAAAGGGCGAGCACTGAAATGGACCACGACACTTTAATCACCTGCCTGGCAATCGCGGTTTTTCCGATCTTGGGTGTTATCGGAATGGCCCGCAGAGCCCGGCGAAAGAAAACTGGGGGCGGATCGGACCTCGACAAGCCGCTCTTGCAATGGACTCCGCAGGACGCATTCCGCCGGCGCGACTTGCTTCGCTCGTTTTGCGTCCAGGGCGCAAGCGGAAGTGGTAAAAGCTCGGCGGTCGCCTTGCAGCTCGCCAGAGCACTCCTTAAGGACCGGCGGATTGTTTTTCACATCGTCGCCTCGAAGCCGGAGGACCGGCAGTGGTGGCAGCAGCGTTTCGCGGAGGCGGGGCGCGAGAAAGAACTGCGGATTGTCGCGCCCGATTCGGGTATGCGCTACAACATGCTCGACGCCGAGCTGAAAGCAGGCGCCGATGATCGCGAACTTGCAAGCATCCTCATGACCAGCGGCGAGACGCTCAGGCGTGCCGACGCGACGGGCGGCGGCGAAAACGACCAATTCTTCCGCGATCAGTCCGAGAGAATGCTTGAAAACTCGATTCTGCCGTTACGGCTGGCGACCGGAAGGGTCAGGGCAAATGACCTGCAAAGCTTTATCTCTGGTGCGGCGATGACGGCTGATGAGATCCATAAGGCGGAATGGAAGCAGGGGTTTCATTGGAAGACGCTGGAAGCCGCACTCGGTGCTCCGAAGAGCGAGATTGAGAAAGCGGACATGGAACAATGCGTCGATTACTGGCTCGGCCAGATTCCAACGTTAAACGACCGCACGAAGACGAGTATCTTGATTACGGTGCAGGGCCTATTGCACGTCATGGGTTCCGGCGTCGTCCGGAAAATGATTTCGAGCGATACGACCCTGTCGCCTGCGATGTTGGACGACGGCGTTTCGATTCTGGTGGACATGCCGGGGTCACGCTACGGAGCATCGGGTCAGTTCGTGAATGCGGTCTGGCGACTCGGTGTGCAACGCCAGGTGCTGCGGCGGCACGCGAACCCCGGTGACCGGATCATCGTTCAGTGGATTGATGAGTTCCAGAATCACGCATTTTCAGGCGACACGCGGTACCTCGCGGAGTGCAGAAGTCATTTGGGGTGTCAGGTCGTTTTGACCCAATCGCTGCATGCGTTTTACGCAGCGATCAAGGGCGGTCGCTCCGGCGAGCACCTGGCCGATGCTTTGCTGACCAACTACGGAACAAAATGCTTCTGTGCGCTGGGTGACTCTAAAACAGCCGATTTCGCGAGTTCACTGGTCGGGAAATCGCTGCAAACCTTCATCGGTGGATCGATGGCACCCGCGACAGACCTTTACGACGAATTGCTGGGCCGCTCGAAGTTCACGGGAAATTTTTCGGAGCACTACGAAGCCATTCTCCAGCCCAATGCCTTCATGACGGGCTTGAGGACAGGTGGAGCGAACAACGGTTACATTGCCGACGCGATTGTAATTCGATCGGGAGAGACGTTCTCGCACGGATCGAATTGGCTGCGCGTTGCGTTTGGGCAGCGGTAGGTGGCTGTGGTGCGGCGCCAGCAAACTTCCGTAAAGAAGCCACTCGGTGAGAAGTCCGGCGCGCGAACTTTGAATCAAACGCCTTTTCGCTGCTGATGCAATCGTCCTTCGATCTCTTTGAGCAGCGTCGACGCTCGAGTTAGCTCCTCGATCCTCTCGGTCAAACCTGTCGTTGTCGCCCCCCGCGCCTCCCACTTCTCCTTCCTTGTACGGACAAGTTGGAGTGCCCAATCCAAGTCGAGGCAGTTAATTGCCGCCTCCTCCGCCTGTTGCATCGGTACGTCATCCGTTGCCTCACGCGCCGCCACTCTATCCACGAGCGCGTCTCGCCGGACTTTAGCCACTTCATGACATTTGACTGCGTAAGCCCTGACCGCTAGCAATGTCTCTCCATACGTTCTATCCCTCATCTCCCGCCCGAGAAACACCGCTGAGACATCACGCGCACCTTCGCAATCATCTCGCGACATCATCTCCCAGAACTTCATTTGTGCGCGCGCCGTTCCTGGCAATGCACTTAGCTCGTCTACCTTTTTGAGAGTTTGCTTCATTGCGTCACGAGCAGGCGGATCAAAGAGCTCGATTGTCTCGCTGCCTATGCTCTTCCATTGACCACCCGTTCGGAGCCGCACAGTCCATTCCGAACCATTTATGTCCGGAGCCGCTAATCCCCCGATACGGACCTCCCGGACGCCCTTGTCGTATTCGCCCTCAGAAATGGCTTTCCCCCCCTTCGTGACGGTCAACTTGCATCTGTCGATGCCCTTGTCCTCCGGTACGCGCCAGCGAGCTGTCACACCGGCTGACTTCTGGTGGCCCACGGGAGCGAGCAGGGCAGGTGACTCTTCCAGAGGGCCCGTAACTGGCTCGAGAAACCACCACAATCTACCATTCCCAGTCGGAAGCGCAGGCACGGGAAACGTGGGGCTTGATGCAATGTGCTGCACGCAGACTACATACTCAGTGGGGACCTCCCAATATGTTCGCTGCTTGCCCACTACCAGTAGGAGCCGACCACCACGCTCGCCAACTAGCTGCACATCGGTGTGCTGCAACGCACTTCGAAGGGAGTCCGGCGTCTTCTCTTTCAGGACCAGTTGGACAGGCGCGGTGGTAATGTCCTCCCTGAGTCGACCGTAAGCAACCGGCCATACGATGATGAGCCAGGTGACGCCACCCAAAAACGCCGATAGTCCCAGGCCAACGTAAATGCGCTCCATCGCCTCCTTAGTAAACCTTTCGTTGATAAACCTACTCTTCATCGAGGTTAGTGCTTTGGGCACTGCACTTAAGAGGACGACTCCCACAACCGTCCCAAGTATGCCGGTTCCGAAGGCCCACTTAAGAAACGCCTCATTAGAAGGCTTGAGCCACCCAGCAAGGCCCCAGCCCAATGACAGATAGGCCAGCACATTCACTGCGCCAAGGACCCACAATAAAGCGGATGTCCATGCCAACCACCACCCCTTCTCCCACCCGCTACTCATGACATTGATTATCAGGAGCAACCCGACCGGCACTCCAACCAAAAGGGACCAGCCCCAGTGCCTCACTGCGCCCTGAACCAGCCCCAAGGTCCCATCAACCCATAACTGCCCGCCCTTTTCGACAAGATCAGAATAGGCGCGAGCCGGTACGGGCAGCCTTTGATGCGACCAAAATGCCTCTTCGAAAAGTTGCCCCTGCACGTACAGCCCAACGGACACCAACGCCAAGGGAATGATGAGATATTTGCCGACTTTAAGGACGTCGTTATCCACGTTTCACCATCCGAAATGGACGATTGATGACCAAAAACAAGGGCTGCCATATCCTAAGAGTCCGGGCTGTCGCCCGGGCGCCGATGCATCCATTGCGAGTTCGCGCATTGTCAATACGACCGCTCGTGCCGAGTCCGTTCCGCTATTGGTATGCCGATAAAGGGCTGGGAAGAACTTCGCAGCATAAGCCATGTCAAGCTCCCACAGCGGCGCGACGACGGCACTGCACTTCACATGAAAAAAGGCGGTCGCGAAACTCCACCCGTCGATGCCAACTACCTCCCTTCGCTCGCCGCCGTGGCAGACAGCAAGCGTAACCAGTCCGTCCCCGTGGCGCATGCGGCGGATTGGGTCCAAAAGGTCGCGAATTGCCACTGTGCTCCCACCTAAACTTACGCCCGATAGCAAAGGCTGATCCCAGGACGTGACGCCGTGTGCGAATATGTGAATTCCGTCAGACCTCTCAATAGCACTTAAGAAATCGTCCCGGTTTGACACAGAGATCGGTGTGTCCCCCTGCTGCAATGTTCCATCGATGCCGGCCTTGTCCTCCCTGCTCCGATCTAGACTGGGATCGCTGGCGGACAACAAATGCCGCGTTGGAGGCGCGTTACCCTTTTGGGGAACGTTGGTCGTTGCAAACAATGTTTCGTAGTACACTAGCAAGTAAACGCAATGCACGCTTGGGGCTGCTGAAAACGCGGCCACCTGGTCCCGTACGTAACTCAGACTGCCACCCTGTTTAATGCGAAGCGCAAGAAACGGCACGGTCTGCAGTTTTCCTGAGGTCACAACCGTAAGACCAACCTTGTCTGGTTCGTGAAAATATTGCGTTGCAATTCGGTCCGGCAGCAGCATTCTACCCAAGGAAGTCAGCGCCTTTAAGAGTTCTGGTTCTTGGGCGGCAACTTTGTCTGCATCAACGCGGCGGCCGCCTCGTGACAGCATGGATTGATACTCGTTTAGCAGTCGAGTTTGCATCTCGACGACTCTTGTCGTTGCTAAGTCGATGTCCGACAACGGCGTTTCCAGCAGCACTGCCGACACCTCGGCCGAGGTACAGACGACGAGTAAAAGTCGATTTGTCGCCTTCGATGGCACATAAATCAGGAACACATTGTGTCGTTCAGTCGCAAGGTCAAGGCCGCCAATGGTCTTCGTGATGTGGGCGGTCAAGTCCGCGGGTTTTGGAATGGGCGGAAACAGTCGCTTTAGGAGATTGTCGGCGGCACGATTTGGAGACCACGGGTCGTGCGAACCAAAGCCAATCCATGAGGCCTTGATCCCGTCCTGCACGCCACGGGAACGGAAGATCTCGTTGGCCCATAGAAGCGTAGCAAGCACTTGACCGTCTCGTTTTGCCAAATACTCCTCAACCAGCAACTCGATTGCTCCCGACTCCGTGGTGGAATAGTCGCGGCTAAACAACTCCGCCCAGTAGACCTCTGTGCCGCGGGCGAGGTCCACCATGGTTTCGTGTAACTCAATTAGCTTCGTCGCTATTCGGAGTGCTTCGGGTTTATCGCCCTGGCGAAGGACGCACTTAAGGAGGTCCGTTAGCACATAAATGTGTTCTTTGCTCGCCACGTCCTCCAGAAGTCTGTCGGCTTCCTCCAAATTGTAGCGGACGAACACCAGATCTCCCGCAGAAGGCGACAAGTCTTTCGCCGCTATATAGTGAATTGCAGAGGCATAATGGGTTGAAAAGCCGACATTAAGTGCTTCCTTGACGAGCGGTTTCATGTCCGCCACGCGTTTTTCATTCAGCAAGACGACAAGTTCTGCCAGCAGGATGCCGGCTCTTCGTGAGCGCCCGGAGTTTCGGTTCAATGGTGCGAGAGTCTCAAACAGGCCCTTCGCCTTCTCGATCAACTTGTGCGCGGCCAGGAAGTTCCCCTTCTCCGACTGTACCTGTGCCTCCAATGCAAGAAGGTCAAGTACCTGTCCGTCTTGCGCGGAAAGAGTTCGGGGAATTGCGGACGACAGTGTTTGCAACGCTCCGTCATAGTTCCGATGGGCCAGTTGCAGCTGAGATCGCAGGAACGCCCATAAGCTGCGGGCGGTGTCGCGGTCTTTGCCAGAGAGGTCCTTCTCAACTTGGATTGGGATGGCCAGCGCATCGAAGAGAGCGTTACGATAGTCGCTTGTGTTACTGAGGTACCAGACCTCTGTCAACTGGGTCATGATGCGCAGGTACGCGTGAGTCTCCGCATTCGCATTGGAGCCGAGGTCTTTGACGCCCCTGGCGCGCATGATCATCTGCCTGGCTAAAAACAAGTCTCGAACCGCTACAGCACTCGCTAGGTTGGCCGCGTACACACGCGCCAAGTACGTCGGTGATTGATCACTTATATTCACATTGAGCGCGTGGGATAGGGCACGGACATCAGCGTACGGTGCAGTGGTGATATTCTCCTCATCTTCCTGCGATCTTTGAAGATGAGTGATGGCAATGAGCTCCATGACTATTCTGAAATGGATCGACGAAATGATGGCGATCCGTTCTGCGACCGAAGCGCCGGGCTTTGCGAGTGCAGGAAGGCTGTCGTCCATCTTGGGTGCGGAGTTTGCAATGAGGTCGACAAGCTTGCCCAGCGGAAAAACGTGGGTATGCTTGTATGCGTCGTTGCACGATGTGAGTCGGTTCCGTAAGAATGCCTCGGTGAACGGCGTGTCCTTTCCACGTTTACCCTCTTCCACCATTTGCCGCCAGAAGGGATCGGTCTCTATGATGTTGGTCGGCAGCGCGATGGGTCGGACGAAGCTGTGGGAAGCCAGTATCTCGTACCAACATGCGATGAGCCGCGAGCGATCGGTCGAGGGCTGCAGGTGGGCGACTCGGTCAATGGCCACCTTGTAGAAGTCTGTCAGGCCCTCAGTGGTGCGGTAGGCGGTGTTATAGAAGTCGGCGAGGTCAACGTAGCATTGCTGCACAGCCGATAGGTGTAAATCACGCTGCGATCGTGCGTCGGTCACGAGCCGATTCATAAAAGTGTGAAGCGAGGTCGGTACGCGGTGGGCGTGCTGGTCTGCGGAGGCAGTGCCGACTGTCAGTGCGAAGACCAATAACGCGTGACGAAAAGAAGCGCAGTTGAGGGTCGCGAACGGCACGGCACAGCTCCTTCGAGACTAGGCAAGGCTGCCACAAAGCCGAAGGTCCGACCAGTCAGACTACTTGTCGAACGCGCTGATGCGGGTTGTCGAATTCGAATAGCAGGCGATAGTGGTCAAATGGGCGGGCCGCATTGGGTGGCGCGTCGAACGACCTGAAACGGCGCCGAGCCTTGTGGCAAGCCGCCGTCTTCGGCACCGGATGAGCCATTAGGGCATTCCAAAGCCAAATCGCCTTAGCGACTGAGCGAAAGGCGGACCTGCGACGCCATGCGTCGCTCGATTCACTCGCGACCGTCAGTGGCCGAGGAATCATCCTACCACAGATCTCGCCCGTCAAACACCTTCCAGGCTCCGTGGCTCGACGATCACCGATGGCGGTACTGCAATGTGAGTCGTTCGGCCCGGTCGGCCACATCAACGGGCCGCCCGCTTGAGCCGATCCTTCAAATGGTCTTCGTTGCTGCTGACGTGCTCGTAGTTCTTGAACAACATCGTCGCATCGACATGACCAAGCAGCGCGGCGACCGTTGCCGGATCGTTGCCGTTCATGAGTTGCCGCGTGGCGAACGCGTGCCGCAAATCGTAGGCCGCGTATTGCTGGCCGAGCTTTTCTTTAAGCCGCGAGAAACGGTTGCAGATCGCGAAAGTCTTCCACGGTTCTCCTCGGCGGTTGAGGAACAGCTTGCCGGTCTTCCGCTCGGCCATGAGCCGCTTGACGATCTCGGTGGCTTTGTCGGTGAGATAAATGAAACGCCAGCGACGTTTACCCTTCGCCTCCTCCGGCGGGAATTCGATCCGCCCGCGTTCCAGATTTACGTGGCGGCCCTCGATGAACCTGGCTTCCTGCGGTCGGCAACCAGTGTCCCACGCGAACTCCAGCAGGTCGCGGAAGGGCTGGTCTTTGACGTGCGACAGCATCGTCTTGAAAACCTCCGCCGAGATGGGGTTATCGCGGCGTTGTGCTTTCGGCTTCTCGACGTGGCGAACTGGCGACCGCTCGATGTGGCCGATTTTCTCGGCCCAGAAGAATGCCCGCTGCACGGCGGTGATCGCGCCCCGCTTGTACGTGTCGCCCCAGCTTTCGTGGGCGTCGGCCCATTGCTGGATGTGGAATGGGCGCAGGTTCTCGGTCTTGATCCGCTTGTCGGGCAGCGAGTCGATGAAGCTTTGCAGATGCTCCTTGTACCAGTCGTACGTTCGGGTAGCGCGGTGCTGGGCCGTCCATTGCAGGAACAGGTCGATCAGCTCGACGGCGAGATGGACCGAGAGATTGTCATTCGCAGGGGGTGCCTGCGTCGCCATGATTTCGTGGAAGCGACGCTGTGCCTCCTTCTTGTCCTTTCCGAGGTTGATCTGCTTGCCCTGGAAGCAAACGAACCATGCCTGGCTGTCTTTTCTAAACCACGGTTTTGCAGGTTTGCGGGCCATGCCTCATTCCTCATTTTGCGGACCAAGGGACCACAATGAGGTTGGAAATGGCAGGGGTCAATTCCGTGCGGCCATTCCGTGCGTTGCTGAAACCGGCGATTCGTAAATCGTTCGCCGGTAATCCATTATATCGGGCACGGAAACGGATTAGAAATCCGTTGCTCTATCCATCTGAGCTACGGGCGCATGGTCGTTACAGTAAATCATCTGCGCCGCTCTTTCGACCCTGCTTCGCCGGATTGAAAAGTCGGCCGGTTCCCGCGCATTCGGGCGTCAAGATTTCGGCTTGGTCACCCGCGATTCGGCGGCCTTTTGTTTCAGGGCGCCTTCGAGAAGCCAGCTGGGTTCGCCCATGCAGATGAAGTGATAGCCGTCGCCGACGAGCTGAGTCGCGTCGCCGATCATCCACATTTCTTTGCCGTGTGCGGCGCCCGCTTTGCGAATTGTCGCCAGCGCTTCGCGAACCTTGGAATGGTTCTGCTCGCTGCAGACTCCCAGCTCGGCGGAAAGATCGTAGGGCCCTACGGCGATCGATGTCGTGATCTCGTGACCGGCGATTTCGGCGACCTTCGACAGCCCGACCCGGGTTTCGACCTGTGGCAACACGATGAATGAGTCTTCGACCCCCGCTTGCCAGGCTGGCTGCGTGTGTTGGCTCAGCCAGCGGTTACTCGGTCCGCCTGGACGGCGACGGCCGCGCGGCGGTACGCGAATCGCGTCGCGAACGACGTCGAGATCGGCGGCCGATTCGACGCTCGCCAGCAAGAAACCGCAGCAGCCCAGATCCATCGCCAGACGCAGCGTCGCATATTGGTTGTTCTGCGGCCGGATCAGGATCGGGAAATTGATCATCCGACCGACGGCACACATGTCGGCGACCGTCTCGATATCGGCGACGCCGTGTTCCATATCGAGAATCAGATAGTCGAGCGACGAACGACTCGCAATCTCGACCAGGTCCAACCAAAGATGCTGAGTGACCAGCAAGCCGAGCGTGATTTCCCGGCGGTTCACTTTCTCGATCAAACGCTTCGCAGGTTCCATCAGGGGCCTTTCAAGGTGTCCTGGTCGACAATAGCCGCTGCTTTTCGACGCGTCCAGTCCCCGCTCGCGTGAGCGAACGTCGACGCGCAACGGCTGATTCTTGAGGCTGCCTCAGCCGAATTTCCGCACGATTTTTAGCTTTCTTTCGACAGGGCAGCTCTTTGCAGCGTGCGGAGCGACGCACTAAAATAAAACAGCTCGCCGGAGCTGGGGCTCCGATTTGCTCGCCTGATATCCCACCCGAAACGTTCACTTAGAAACCACCGTTCGGACGCAAAATCCCGCGAAGAGTGGATTCCGCTCTGTCTAGGGCTGCGATCGAAGGTAACCTCCTTCGTCTCGCCTTCCGTCCGTCTCGACATTCCACGCCGCCCGGAGTGATTGATGAGAGCTCTGACCGCTTGCAGTGTTGTTGTGGCCGTTCTCGCGGCGTGTACTTCGCTCTCTGCCGACGATCGTTTCGACGCGCAATGGATTTGGTACGACGCGGGACATCCCGACCAAAGTGCGCCCGTGGGCAAGGTCTGGTTCCGGCGTGAAGTTCGCGCGGACGAGCCTTCGACGGGGGCCGCACGTGTTCTGTGCGATGACCATTTCGTGCTGTGGGTCAACGGAACCAAGGTCGGCGAGGGCGACGCCAACCGGATTTACCGCTTTAATCTGAATGACATCGTCGATCGCGGTCCCAACGTGATCTGCGTCGAGGCGGAAAACCGCGGCGGCAAGGCAGGACTGTTTGTCGACGGCGAAGTGCGCAGCCAGGGTGGCCACAAGCTGCCGTTCGATACGGGGGCGGCCTGGGTGGCAACAACCACTGCGCCTCAAGGGACCGCTTGGCTGCAACCGAAATTTGACACGCGTGATTGGAAGCCGGTCAAGGTTTTGGGCCCGCACGAGAAATCGTCGTGGAGGGAAATCGTTCTCAAAGAAACGTATCTGGATCGCTTCGACGTGCCCAAAGGCTTCGAGCTTTCGCGGATCGCCGAACCCAAACTCGTCGGATCGCTCGTGGCGATGACCTGGGGCAATCGCGGGCGGCTGATCGTCTCGCGCGAGCGAGGTCCGATTCAGTGTCTGATCGATGACAATCACGACGGGATCTACGATCGCATCGTCGAATACAGCACCGACGTCAAGAACTGTCAGGGGCTGTGCACCGTCGGCGACGATCTTTACGCCGTCGGAGCAGGCCCCAAAGGTGTCGGCGTCTATTGCCTGCCCGACAAAAATCACGACGACAAGGCCGACGAGGTGCGGTTGGTCGTTCGAAGCCAGGGGGGCATGGGCGATCACGGGCCGCACGACGTGATCTATGGGCCTGATGGTTGGCTTTATCACAACATGGGCAACCACGCTCACATCACCGAAAAACCCCAGCCGACTTCACCCTGCCGAAATTACGGCGAAGACTACTTGTTGGTTCCGAAGTTCGAGGACGCCGGCGGCCATGCCGTTGGAATCAAGGCGCCCGGCGGCACGGTCTGGCGGTTCACGCCCGACGGCAAGCGTTGGTGGATGGAGACGAGTGGTTTCCGCAACGAGTATGACTTCGCGTTCAATGCGGCCGGCGACATGTTCACCTTCGACGCCGACATGGAATGGGACGTCGGCGCGTACTGGTATCGGCCGATCCGCGTCAACCACTGCATCGCCGGCTCGGAGTTCGGCTGGCGGAGCGGAGCGGCAAAGTGGCCTGCTTATTATTTCGATTCGCTGCCGGGCAACGTCGACATTGGACGTGGCTCGCCGACGGGCATTGTGTTCTACGAACACAACCAGCTCCCGCAAAAATACTTCGGCAGCCTGATCATGGGCGACTGGTCGATGGGCCGCATTCTGGTGGCTCACTTGCAGAAGGCGGGTGCGAGTTACACGGGCACGTGGGAAACGTTGCTGACCGGCAATCCCCTGAATATCACCGACCTAGATATCGACCGCGACGGTTCGATCGTGTTCACCACGGGCGGCCGCGCCTCCGAAGGGGGCGTCTATCGTCTCCGTTACAAGGACGGACCGTCGAAGCCGGCCGATGCGTCGACTGTGCCCGAGCTGTTGAAGCTGCCTCAGATCGAAGCGGCCTGGGCCCGCGAGATCGCCGCCCGCGTGAAGGCGTCCGCCGGTCCCAAATGGGAATCGAGCCTCGCCGCTGCCGTCCGCGGCCGCAATCCGGCGCTTCAGATCCGCGCATTGACGTTGCTCAACCAACTGGGGCCCAAGCCCGACTTGCGGCTGTTGCTGGAAGCGTCCGAAGCACGCGATGCGAGCGTTCGCGCGTTCGCGACGCATCTGCTTGGGCTTCACGGAGCCGGAGAAGCGGCTGGGCAGGTCGGCGGTTTGGAAATCCGTACTGCCCTCGCGCGACTCCTCGATGATCCCGACAAAACCGTGCAACGCCGCGCGTGCGAGGCCTTCATTCACAGCGGCATCGAGCCGCCACTCGACAGCATTTTGAAGCTGCTCGCGAGCGACGACCGCTGGCTGCGATTCTCGGCACGGTTGGCTCTCGAGCGAATTCCTCAGGAACGTTGGCTGCAGAAGGCGCTGGCCTCCGCCGACCCGCACGTTGTCACAGAGGTCCTTTTGGCCAGTTACCGCGACAATCGTTCCGGCTCGGCCCCGATGATCTTGCGAGAGACGGCCAAGCTTCTCGCGCAGCCGGCGCCGTTGACATTCGAAATCAAAATGGCGGCCCTGCGGCTGACACAATTGGCGCTGCTGCAAGGGGCGCGCAGCACGGCATCGGACCAAATCGGCCGCACGCTGCTAGCCGCCTTCCCGACCGGCCAAACCGAAATCGATGCCGAAACCGCACGGATTCTGGTGGTTCTGAATCTTGGACCGGCCGCTGAAAAGATCATGCGGCTGGTCGAGACGTCGCCAAATCACGGCGTGCAACTGCACTACGCGCTCACCTTGCGCTATCTCAATGCGGGCTGGACGTTCGATCTCAAGCGGCGGCTGCTGGCTTGGTACGAAGGAACACGCGACTGGGAAGGCGGGAACAGCCTCACCGGTTACGTTTCCAATATCGTCGGGGCGACGACCGAACGGTTCACTCCGGCGGATCGCAAGTATTTCGTGCAGCATGGTTCGCAATTTCCCGCGGCGGCCGCCCTGCTCGTGCGCATCTGCAAGCCCGACGAAATCGCCGACTACGAAAAGATCCTCGGCACGCTTCTGTCGGACTCGACGACAAAGAGCGGCCGCGGAGGTGAAGAGCTGATCGCGGCCGCGATTGGGTCGCTGGGGAAGAGCGAGTCGCCGAGCGGACGGGCCATGCTTCGTCATCTGTATGAGGATTACCCGGATCGACGCGAAATGATCGCCCGCGCCGTGGCCGCAAAGCCGCTGAGCGACGATCAGCCCTTGCTGATTCGCACGCTGCAATTTTCCGACTCGACGACGATGCAGCTCTGCTTGGAATCGTTGGGCGAGATCGATCGGCGACCCGACAACGCCGACGCCTACCGCACGTTGATCCAAGCGGCCCTCAAGCTCGGTTCCGGCGGCGGCCGCGGTGCGATCAGCGTGTTGCGGGACTGGACCAAAACAGATGCCAAGGCCGGCCGTGATTTGGACAAGGCCATCGCCTTTTATCAAACGTGGTACCACGACAAATTCCCCTCCGCTCCCGCGCCGGAACTTGCCAAGAGTGAAACGGCCAAATCGAAATACGTCTTCAACCAAATTCTCGAATTGGTCGAACACGACTCGCGCGGCACGGCGGCACGAGGACGGGCCGTCTTCACCAAGGCGAAGTGCGTCCGCTGCCATCGTTTCCAAAGCGAAGGCGAGTCGGTCGGGCCCGATCTGAGTTCCGTCCGGCGGCGGTTCCAGCGCAAGGAGATCGTCGAATCGATCGTCTATCCGTCTCAGGTGATTTCCGATCAATACCGCATGATGCAGGTGGTGACGCGGGAAGGACAGGTTTACGTGGGGATGCCCGTGCCGGGCGTCTCGAAAAACGATAAGCTGGTGCTGTTGTTGTCGGACGCCACGAAACTCGAAATCCCCAAGAGCCGTATCGAGGAACAGAACCCCTCGAAGATCTCGGTGATGCCGGCCGGCCTATTGGATCAACTGTCGCTCGGAGAGATCGCCGACCTGTTCGCGTTTCTCGAGACGAGCAAATTCAACGCGCCGGTCGCCCAAGCCGCCGGACGTTAG
>Ga0210393_10001164_pt1 | contig 22422 bp, 18 predicted proteins | sample IncBWC27OmetaG_FD_160068 | JGI IMG/M metagenome (GOLD analysis project Ga0210393, IMG submission 160068) | Forest soil microbial communities from Barre Woods Harvard Forest LTER site, Petersham, Massachusetts, United States - Inc-BW-C-27-O ... | reverse complement strand
TGAGATCGGCTGGAACTCCCACTACGTGACCGTTGCGAACCGCGGGCAGCGTGCGCCAGCCTGGGGCGCGTCGCAAGGCCTCGGCCCCGCGAGTCGAGTCTTCGCCTACCGAGAGGATCACGACGTCTGGGGAGCGATGGACGATCTCTTCGACGGTTACGCGCGGCCAGTCCAACGATGCGTCGTCGAATACGTTGCGGCCGCCGGCGATGCGGATCAGCTCGGCGATGAATGTGCGGGGGCCGACCGTCATTGGTGGGTCGCCCCAGATGGCGAAGAGCACCGTCGGATGTGGCAAACCAGCCACCGACCTCTTCACCGAATCGAGTTGCGCTCGTAGCGACGTTGCCATCTGCACGGCCGCGCTATCGGATCCCAGCATCGTGCCGAGGTGTTTTATCGTCTTGAACAGCGCGGCCGAGTCGCGGAGTGCTACGGCGTAGAGCGGAATACCGCGAGCGCTTATTGCTTGGCGCTGCGCCGTTCCCTTTGTGCCCTCCCACGCGAGGACCAGATCAGGGTGTAATGCGATGACGCGCTCGAGGTCGGGATCGATCGTCCCGCCGACCGACGCTACCGAGGCTATCGCTGGGGATTTGTCATATCGGGTGCGGCCGACCAGTCGCGGCTGCAGCCTCATCGCCACGATGAGATCGGTGACACTGGGCACCAACGAAATCACGCGCTTTGCGGGACTACCGAGTCGCACCGTGTCGCCGTCACCGTCGACGACGACAAGATTTTGCGCGCGCGCCTGCGGCACGGCGCTCAATAGCGCGAAGCTGAGGGTGACGAATCGTAGTCGAGCGTGTGCCACTGTCCCCGTACCCCTCCCTCGAGGGTGTCGCATTTCGGGAGCGAACGGGACGCGTCTCCTGGCTCAAGGCAGCGTGCTCGCCTTCCCAGCGCGCGGAACAAGGCCGCGCACCAGTGGCTCACTCGAGCACGCCTGAATGCCTCTTACAGTGGCGGGGCCGCGCCGGTCTTTCACCGGTCTTCCGTGAGCCCCGTTCGCCGAACAATTGTGGGCCGAACGGTAACTGAGCGCGCGGCTGGCGCGCAAGCGCGACTGTCGCTACCCTCGACCCGTGACTGGCAAAGTCTTGATGATACAGGGCACCGCGTCGCACGTCGGGAAATCGACATTGGTGACCGCGTTGTGTCGGATCGCCGCGAACGCCGGATATCGCGTGGCGCCGTTCAAGGCGCAGAACATGTCGCTCAACGCCGCTGTGACGCCGGACGGCGGCGAGATCGGGCGGGCGCAGTACACGCAGGCCGAGGCTGCTGGCGTTGTGCCCACGGTTCAGATGAATCCCATTCTGCTCAAGCCGACCGATGATCAGCGTTCGCAAGTCATCGTGCTCGGCCGGGCGATTGGGGCGGAACGGGCGGCCGAGTACTTCGAGCGGCGCGAGGCGTTATGGCCTGTCGTCACCGAGAGCCTCGACGCGCTTCTCGCGGAGCACGATTTGGTGATCATCGAAGGCGCCGGGAGCCCGGCCGAGATCAACCTGGCTTCTCGCGAGATCGTGAATATGCGCGTGGCGCTGCGCGCCAACGCTCCCGTTGTACTCGTCGGCGACATCGAGCGCGGTGGTGTCTTTGCGTCGCTCTACGGCACCGTCGCGTTATTGAACGACGCTGAGCGCGCGCTCGTGCGCGCGTTCATCATCAACAAGTTCCGTGGTGATCCCTCGCTCATCGAGCCGGGCCCGAGCATGCTGGCCGAGCGTACGGGGATTCCGACGCTTGGCGTCATCCCGTACATGCCGGATATCGGGCTTCCCGAAGAGGACACGCTTGGTGTTCCGACAGATCACGGAGAGCGGCCGATCATCGATATCGCCGTCGTGCAATTTCCACACATGGCGAACTTCGATGACTTCGACCCATTGCGCCGGGAGCGCGGCGTTGGCGTGCGGTTCGTCGATCGCGTCGAGCAGCTCGGGCGGCCGGATCTCGTCGTGCTGCCTGGTACCAAAACGACGGTGGCTGATCTCGAATGGCTTCGCGCGCGGGGCTTTGCTGCGGTGCTGACGAAGGACATGCCGATCCTCGGCATTTGCGGCGGATATCAGATGCTCGGGCGCGAAATCAGAGATCCGCTCCACGTCGAATCGTCGCGCGATTGCGTCGCGGGGCTGGGGTTGTTGCCGGTGGTGACGACGTTCGACGCCGTCAAGACGACGAAGCGCCTGGCCGCCGGGGGTTACGCGATTCACAACGGGATCAGTGAAGGTCCGCTGGCGGAAGGGTGCATCGCCGGCACTTACGTGCACGGGCTATTCGACGATCCGGATCGTCGCCGAGGGATCTTGCGCCAGCTCGCGGACCGGAAGGGCATCGCGCTCGATCTCGGACCGCTGCCGCCGACGCGCGATCACGCATTCGACGCATTGGCCGCACATGTGTCCCTCCACTGCGACGTGCCGGCGATCTTTCGACTCGTGGGACTCGCATGCTGACCCTGATCCTCGGCGGCGCAAGGTCTGGCAAGAGTACGCGCGCGCTGTCGCTGGCCGACGGGCGGGTGCTCTTCGTCGCGACAGCCGAGGCGCTCGACGATGAGATGGCGGCCCGCATCGCTGCCCATAAGGCGGAGCGTCCAGCCGGGTGGGATACGCTCGAAGAGCCCCGGCAAATCGCGCGGGTGCTGCGGGCCAAAGGCGGTGGGTATGACACGGTCATCGTCGATTGCCTCACGCTCTGGGTCGGCAATCTCATTGAGGGCGGCGGAACTCCGGCCGAGTGGGTGGCGCCCCTGCTGGCGGCGTACCAGGCGCACCGGTCCAATTGGGTAGTGATCAGCAACGAGGTTGGACTCGGCATTGTGCCGGATAACCCATTGGCGCGCCGGTATCGGGACGCCCTCGGGGTCGTGAACCAACTGGTGGCTGAGGCGGCCGATCGGGTGACCCTCATGGTCGCCGGGATCGCCGTTCAGATCAAAGGCGAAACCTCGTAGCGACTAGGACCGTAGTGGCCGCATGTCGTTGTTCGAGGCCATCCGGCTCGCCCTGTCACAAATACGTGTTCAAAAGCTCAAGAGCGTGTTCACGCTCATGGGCGTCACCATCGGCGTCATGTTCCTGGTCGCCGTGGTCGCGGTCGTGAACGGGATGTCCAAGTACGTCGAGGACGATTTCGCGGGCAAGTTCCTCGGCATCAACACGTTCAACTTGCGCCGATTCCCCGACATCGGCGGTGATGTCTCCGAAAAAACCTGGCGCGAGTGGAAACAGCGGCCCGTGATCACGATCGACGACGCCCAGGCCGTCCGAGAAGGGCTTCCGCCGCAGGTCCGGTGGGCGATTCAGGACGCGCGGTGGGTATCGCCACGGTCCGAGTACTCGAAGGGTGGACCGCAAGTGATGCTCGAAGGTGTCACCGAGGATTATTTCGCGATCAAAGACCTGCATGTCACCGCGGGCCGCATTTTCAACGCCGAGGAAGACACCTACGGCGCGTCGGTGGTGGTGATCGGCAAGACGGCGGCGGATCAGCTCTTCCCGCATCTCGATCCCATCGGGCGTGAGCTTCGCGTCGATGGCCTGCCGTTCACCGTGATTGGATTGCTCGAGAAGCAAGGATCGGTGTTCGGGCTCGACCTCGACCGGCAGATTATCGGCCCCTTCCACTCGCCGATCGAGCATACGTTGCGCCGGTCAGCGGGTCTGTACGGCGTCGTCGTGCAAGCGCCTTCCGCGAGTGGATTGATCGACGCCGAGGATCGTGCGCGGGATGTGATGCGCCGCCGGCACAAGCTCCATCCGAGTGAGCCGGACAACTTCGTGTTCGAGACGTCGGAGTCGGCGCTCAGCGATTGGCGCGTACTCAAGACGTTCATGGTGTGGGGTGGCCTGATCCTGCCGTCGGTCGGCCTCCTCGTCGGCGCGATCGTGATCATGAATATCATGCTCGTCGCGGTCGCCGAGCGGACGCGGGAGATCGGGATACGGAAGTCGCTGGGGGCGCGACGGCGCGACATCATGGCCCAGTTCCTCGTCGAGGCCGCGACCCTGAGCTTGATCGGCGCCGGTATCGGCATCGCTTTGGGGCTCGGCCTGACACAGCTCGTCGCGACCCTGTCGCCATTGCCGGCCGCGATCGCGCCGTGGTCGATCATCGTCGCTGTCGCACTCGGCGGCGGCGTGGGCATTGTCGCCGGGGCGTATCCTGCGAGCCGCGCCTCGCGCCTCGATCCCATCGTCGCGCTGCGATCTGAATGAGTCGGTTCATTCTTTCCCTGGTAGAGGGCGTGATGATCGCGGTCGACGCGATCAAGTCGAACCGCGTGCGGGCGGGGCTCACGATTCTCGGCATCGCCGTCGGCGTGTTCGTCGTCACCGCGATGTCGGCCGCCGTGCACGGCATCAACAACGGCGTCGAGGCCCAATTGGCTGCCGCGGGGCCGACGACGTTCTACGTCACGCGCTGGCCCATGTCCGTCAATAGCTGCAATGGCTCGGCCGACAGTTGTCCTTGGCGGCACAACAAGCCGCTGTCGGTGGCCGAGGCGGCCCAGATTGGGGCGCTGTCGAGTGTGCACGCGATCATCGTGCATGTGAATACCACGGCGTTGGCGCGAGTCAACGACCGGTCGTTGTCATCCGTCAACGTCGACGCGTATACGCCCGGGTGGACGGAGGTCGACCCTTCGGTCATCGATTCGGGGCGGACGTTCACGCAGCGGGAGAACGACGGTGGGGCGCACGTCGCGCTCATCAATAGCGTGGTCGCGGAGGACTTCTTCCCGTCGGGGCCGGCCATTGGGAAGTTCATCTCGCTGGATAATGAGCCGTACCATGTCATCGGCGTCTATCACCAGCGGGGCAACCTCTTCGATCCGGCGAACAAGCCCAAGGTCGTGGTGCCGTTCGAGACCGCGCGGCGGTCGCTCAAGGTCGACATCCACTGGCTGGATTTGACGGTCAAGCCGAAAGAGGACGTGGCGCAGGATATCGCCATGGACGACGTGACCGCTACGCTGCGCGTGCATCGGGGGTTGAGGCCGGACGCGGGCAATACGTTCTTCATCTATGGCAACGAGAAGGTCATGGAGGTCTACAACCAGACCGTTCTCGTGTTCTTCCTCGTCATGCTCGTGCTATCTGGGATCGGGCTCCTCGTTGGCGGCGTCGGGGTGGTCGCGATCATGATGATCAGCGTCACCGAGCGCACGCGCGAGATCGGCGTGCGGAAGGCGCTCGGGGCGACCCGTGGGGCGATTCTGTGGCAGTTCCTGGTCGAGGCGGCGACGCTGACCATGATCGGCGCCATCATCGGCCTCGTGGGCGGCGGGCTCGCCAGCTGGCTCATTCGCTCCATCTCACCAGTCGAGGCGACGATCCCCGCGTTCGCGATCGTCGCCTCGCTCGGCGCCAGCGCCATCACCGGCATCTTCTTCGGGCTCCTGCCCGCCCTTCGCGCTTCCCGGCTCGACCCGGTTACCGCGCTGCGATACGAATAACGCGTCGCGCTTCGCGCGAACGTGTACTGTCACGACTCGTGGCGGGATCTAGCCAGTTCACGAACACCGGGCGGCCCGGAGCCTCGTTAGAGGCGACGAGCCGCGCAGCGGCGAGGAGTGACTACTCCGACGCGGAAGCGCCGGTCGGCACGCCCACGTCGTTTCCGTCAGACACGGTGTTGTTCGCAGTCGTCGCGCCAATGTTCGCGGCGGCCGGCAGTTCGAGTGAGCCGTTCTGCTCGAAGAACGCCGACATCATGTTGTGATCGCGAACGTAGTCGGCGTCGGTGTAGGCCCAGGGACGCAGGTGGCACTTCGCCTCGAAGTACTCGGGCGGGTGGCCGCCGACACCGTCGAGGAGATAGTGCATCATCTCGTGCTCGACGACCATCGGGTCGGCGAGCGACTCGGAGCCGATCCAGATCTGACGGGTCCAGTAGTTCGTCATGGCGAGCACGGGCTGGCCCTGGCTATCGAGCACGTAGTCCGTGGGGCTGTTCTGGACGTGATAATAGAAGCGCAGCGCCGAGTAGTCGCGGTGGAGGCCTGAGCACTCTTCGGCCTGAATGAACAGCGTACGATACCAGCCTGGCGGAGCGAATTTATCCCACTGCGCCGTATCGGGCTTCGCCGGCGCGAGCATGTTATCGAGATATCCGCACCCGGTCAGACCGAAGGTGCAAGCAATCAGGGCGAGTTTTCGGGCGGCGTTTATCATGGGATTAAAGGTGCCTCATGAGCAACCTTTAAGCCGCGAGCCCGATCACATGAGTATGTCCTTATCGTCAGTCACAACGACACGTCCGCGCAGGGCAAGGTGCCTGGTGGCAGGGGCTCCGCCGCGCCTAGCCGGCCATAACTCCCCAGCGAGATGCAAACGCGGCGGGGCGCCGACCCGGGCTGGTTGAGGACTACCGAGGGTCGAAGCTCCCGCCGCGGCTCGCACGCAACACTTTCGATGACCTTACACCACCGACCGTCGCCCGGATATCGCCCGAGCGATCGCGACCAGGATGCACGCACCCAGAATCGCGACGATGATCGTGTAGATCATCCCGCCGCCCCCAAAGCCGAGCGCGGTAACGATCCATCCACCGATGACAGCCCCGACGATGCCGAGGAGGATGTCCATGAGCGGGCCGTAGCCCGCTCCGCGCATGATCTTGCCCGTCGCCCAGCCGGCGATCAGGCCGACCACGATCCACCATATGATATACATGCCTGCTCCTAACGCATTAGGGGTGCCAGGGTCGTCCCCAAATGCCTAGCCGTATACCCTTCCTTGGTATACCATTCGGCATGTCCCACATATCGCACACCGTGCGCGAGAAGCAGAAGCTGATCAATCGCATCAAGCGCATACGGGGTCAGGTCGGGGCCGTCGAGGAGCTCCTGGCCGAGGACATCGATTGCGAGCGGGCTCTGCATACGCTCGCCGCGTGCCGGGGCGCGATCAACGCGCTCATGGCCGAGATTCTCGAAGATCACGTGCGGTATCATGTCCTGGGGCCGGACTCGGAGCCCGACTCCCACGAGCATCAGGCCGCCGAGCAGCTCGTGGATATCATTCGCAGCTACCTCAGGTAGTCGAACGCCTTCTCGCGTAGGGCGTCGTAGCCCGCGGCCGTGGCGCCGGAGTTCTCGGCGTGCGTCGTGTTCAACGAGCCGACGATAGCCTTGCCGTTGGCCGGGTTGATAAAGAGAAAGCTGCGGTAGCCCGCCTGCTCACCGGTGTGGCCCACGAACGTCACGTTCCCGCGCGGGAAGATGAAGAACGATAGGCCCATCGAGGAACCGGCGGCGGGCGTCTCGGGCCACGAGCCTGGTTCGATCCGAACGACAGGGCGCCACATCTCGTCGAGCGTCGCTCGTGGGAGCACCGTCGGCGCCGCCGACGTTAAGAATCCAACGTAGCGCGCCATATCGCCGAGTGGGGCGTTGAGACCGCTGTTGGCGGTCGTGATGCCCGTGTCGAAATCCCTGCCGTTCGCGGTGACGACGCCATTGGTCACCGTGTAGTTGTTCGATCGATGCGCTTCCAAGTAATACGGCGTGACGTTCATGTAGCTGTGCGTCATGCCAAGGGGCATGAAGATATTCTTCACGATGTAGAGCGCGTACGGGTCACCCGAGAGTGATTCGATCACGCGGCCCAAGTAAATGAAGCCCGGGTTCGAGTACGAGTAGCGAGCACCAGGACGGAACGCGAGCTGCTGATAGGGCATCATGGCGACCAACTGCTCCCAGCGCGTCGGCTCGAATGGCTCCCAGGGCAAGCCCTGCTTGTACGGCCACGTCGGGTTTTGGAAACCGGCCGAGTGCGAGAGTAAGTGACGCAGCGTGACGTCCCGGACGCTGCCAGAGTCGGCATGGACGGCGAGCAGTTCGGGGCAGTAGTCGACGATATGATCGTCGAGCGACAACCGATGACGCTCGCGCAACTGCATCATCGCGACCGCCGTGAACGTTTTCGTGATCGACGCCCAGTGGAATATCGTATTGCTGTCGATCGGCTCATGCCGCTCGCGATCGGCCATGCCGACGCCGTGCCACTCGGTGATCCGGCCGTGGTCGACGACCACGTAGGCGCCGCCGACGACGCTGTCATCGTGCACATACTTGTCGAACGCGGCGCGAAAATCTTGCGCGGCCAGCGGGACCGCGACCAGGGTCGCGAGCGCGAGGAGGGGACTTGATCTCACGCGCCATAATGTCATCCGTCCAGCCGGGGTGGCGCAACGAGGGTCGGCGCGGCAAGGCTTCAGGCGATGCGTGGTGTCATTCTCATCGGCTGTTTAGCCGCCGGACCTCTCTTCGCTCAAACCGAGTACCATGAGCTGGAGGCCGGCCGCCCGGTCACCATCGAAGACGCGTACGTGACCGCGCGCCAGGCGATCGAGCTGCAACTGGCACCCGTGACGATCGAGCAATTCGGGAACGGGCTCACGCGGGCGACGCTCGAGCCGGCCGTGAGCTATGGCATCCTGCCGCGCACGGACATCGAGCTCATCGCGCCGTTCATCTTCCGGGAGCGCGGCGAGACACCCTCGCATGGGGTCACGCAGTTCGGCATCGCGGCGCAATACAACTTCAATAACGAGAGTCCGCTGCTGCCGGCGTTCGCGCTCAAGGCCGAGGTGGCGTTTCCCGCCGGCGGGGCGCCGACGAGTGGCACCTTGTACGAGGGTCGGGCGATCGCGACGAAATCGTTGTTCGACGGCCTGCGGTTGCATGTCAACGTCGGGTATAGCTCGTATCACGTGGCGCCGCCGCCACCCCCGCCGGTGACCTGCACAAAGAACTGCCCGCCACCCCCGCCGCCAACGCCCGACTATCCCTGCGGCATCGTCGAGACGCGCCCAACGGAGATATCGGAGGCCGACGTCGATGCCAACATCGCGCGGATCGCCGCCACGAGCGCCGCAACGACACCCACCACGACCGCCGCGGCGTCGAACGGTCAGACGAATGGCAACGTGTTGCTGCTTGGCGCGGCGGTCGACAAGAGCTTTCCACTCATGTCGTTGCTGGTTGTCGGCGACCTCGCGGTCGAGCAATACAGTAACGGTCTGCCGCGGCCCGCCGATTGGACATCGGACATCGGTTTCAGGAAACAAATCTCGCCGCGCTTTGTGCTCGACGCTGGGGTTGGACGACTGTTCAAGGGGCTGCGGCCCGCTTGGCTCTTCACGGTCGGGACGACTTACACGTTCTCGATCCCCGCGCTCGTGCCGGAGGCGCGACCTGGTGCGCATTAGCATCTGGGCCGCGGCTCTGTTGCTCGGCGGGTGCGCCTATTACGAGCAGACCTACATGCCGGCGCCACACAACTGGGCGTTTCGGCACAGATATCCCACGGCCGATCGGCTATTCAACGCGTTCGACTATGGGCACGCGATCGTATACGAAGAGCTGATTGCCCATCCCGACGGGCCGGCGAGCCGGATCGAGGACGATCGATTCAACTTTATCGTCGACCATCTTCTCGTGCACCCGCCGGCGGTGCCGCTCGACGAGGAGGCTATCGGGCCGCGCTACGCGCAGCTCCTGCCCGAGGCGCACGAGATGTTCGAGTGGGCGCACATCCTGCACCGGCAGATCTACGACATCTGGGCCGACGATGACATTCCGCCGGCCGCCAAGGACAGCGCGATCGCGACCGTGATCCGGTACTATCGCTCACGCGGCGACCTGGCGTTCAGCGCTAGACCGAAGAGCATGTCGCTCATGGATGGCCAGTTCTACTCGAAGGCCTTTCGGAAGACGTATCCGAAGTTCACTGGCCTCTTGTGGTCGTACCATTGGATGCAGATCGTGCTCTATGACGCACTCATGCGCGGCGCCACGCCCGCCGAGCGACAGGCGAATGTCGACACGGTCGTGCGGCGATTTCAGGCAATGCTCCTGGATCCGCCGGCGCACATGCCGAGCGTCATGCCAATGACGGCCGCGATCGCGCCGGAGTTCGCCGAGCGGTATCCGGAGGCGGCGATCATCTTCGATAACCTGCACGCGTTTCACGATGTCGTCGCCGACATTCTCGCCTCGCCCGACGTGCCGGCCTCGCGGAAACGCGCCGAGGTGCTCGCGGCGGCGGCCCGTTACCGCGATGTCACGTCGTCGGTCACCTCCATCGCCGACTGGCGGCAGATGTCCACGATGATGGGTGTCGCCCAAATGGGCGGCATCCCCTGGTGAGCCCTGGGGCTTACCGTTCGGTATGTACCCTTACATCGTGAAGATCAACGGGAAAATCGTCGGCAGCTTCACCGAGGTCAGTGGTCTCACGAGCGACGGTGACGTGGTCGACTATCGGGAAGGCGAGGAGGGTTCGCTCTTCCCGAGAAAGCTGCCGAAGAGCACCGGTCCTAAGCGGATCACGCTGACGCGGGGCGTGGTCCATGACCCGGCGTTCGCCGCCTGGCTCAGGCAACCACGCATCCCGCACCTCGTGACGATCGAACACGTCAACGCCGCCGGGGTGACCATCTGGTCGCGCGAGATCAAAGACTGCGCGATGACGGCCACCCACGTGACGCTGGCGCCGCACCGTTAATCACCAAGCCCCGTCATACCTGACCGTCGCGTAGAACGTCTGCGACTGACCCGGTGTGACCTGTCCACCGGACTCGAGCTCGCGGTACGGCGTATTCACGAGATTGCGGACGCCGAGGAGGAGCGTGGTCCCGTGATAGACGCGCACGCCGCCCTCGACATTGAGTAGTGCATACCCCGGCCGCAGTATGCCCTTTTCCTCGAACGGCGTATACGGACCGTTGAACGTCGTGCCGATCCGCGCGGTCCAGATCTGGCCAGGGATATTGGCGTCGATCGCCGCCGAACCGACGTACTTGGACGTGTTGTAGATGGGGTAGCCCGTGAACGTCGCGGAGTCCCGGCCGCCTTTCGTCGTATCCCCCGCGGCGATGAGGCCGGGATCGACGAAATGCGTGTAGAACGCGTGCAAAATGGTGAAATCGGTCGTCGCGGTGAGGCCGCGAATGATCCGCGCGTGCGCCTGGACATCCAGGCCGTTGCGGCGACTCTCGCCACCACCGATCGAGCGTTGCAACACCGGATCGAACGACTGTTCGTTGTTCACGTCCATCCGAAAGAGCGACGCATCGATGCCGAATGGCCCGTGCTCGAACTTGATGCCGGTCTCGTAGTCCCAGACGAAGATGAACGGCAACGTCGGGTCGGTGATGATGCCATCGGTCTGCCGGAATCCACGCGAGACGTTGACGAAGAGACCGAGACCGGGCTCTCCCACGTCGACGAACGGCTTGATCAGCAGGCCAACTTTCGGGGAGAAGACCCCTTTGCTGTGCTGCGAATCGTAGAGCTGATTCACGATCAGCGCGCCGGTCGAATCCGATTGGGGTTGGCGGACGGAGCTCGAGAGTTGATCGACGCGCCCGCCCAGATCGATGCGCGCGTACTTCGACACGTCGAACCCGCTCTGGAGATACAGCCCACCCGACGTCTGCCGCGCCGGCTCGGCCAGGATCAGCGGCACGGAGTCTTGCCGGAACCCCGTCGAGCTTTCCGCCCAGTTGCCGTAGTGCGACCAGTCGTATCGGATCTCGGCGCCGAGCGTGATATCGACACCATGCCGCGCGAAGGTCAGCGCCGAATTCGCGCCGAACCCATATCGGCCGTTGTACTCGTGCGTCTCGGCCCCCGTCCCTTCGGTCAACCCGCCGAGGCCCGGCGGGGTGCTCAGCCAGAAATTCCACGTGCCCTGGGTCGCGTAGACCGTGGAGCGCCATTGCAGGTCGGGACGCAGGAATGTCTGGAGGCTCATGTGCTCCATCGCGTGCCGCTTGTATCCGCCGTCGCCGAAGTTCGAGACGAAGTTGTACGTGCGCGAGTTGTACCGTGTGGTGTCGAGGAACCCCGGTGAGTCGTAGGACGTGAGGTAGCCGTCCACACCGGCGTGGAGGTGGGTACTCGTGCTCAAGTCCACGAACAGTTGCGAGTGGATGTGGCCGTACTGGTTCTCGGAGTGCGTGCGCCAGCCATCCTCGCGAAGGCCTTGAATGGCGAGGACACCGCCCGCGTGCGGATCGTTGAAGCCGACGATCGCCGACCCGCCGCCGTTCCCGAACGAGCCGCCGGTGGCCTCGAGCTGATAGCCGTCATAGCGGTCGAGCGTGCGGACGTTCACCGCTCCGGAGAACGCGAAATTGCCATAGAGCGCGCTCGTCGGGCCGTGGACGACGTCGATTCCCGTCACGATGTCGGGGAAGAGCAAATTCAGGTCGTTGTAGCCCTCGGCGTGCCCGTTGACCGGCTCGTTGATCGGGACGCCGTCGATATAGAGCGCGATGTCGGTCGAGTGGTCCGAGCTGAAGCCTCGCACCGACATGTCCGAGGCGAACCCCGGACCCTGGCCCTGCTCGTGCGCTTCGAGACCAGCGGTCTCGCGCAGGAGCTCCCACGGCGAGTTTGCCGGGGACATCGAGAGTTGTTGTTGGTTGACGGTGATGACCGTGAGCGGCTCCGAGCGCTCGACGGGCGTGGTGGTGATCGTGATCGCGCGGAGTCGCGCGGGACTTGGCGTCTTCGTTGAATCGGTCTTGCGACGCGTTGTGTCCTGTTGCGACTCCGTGATGGATGGCAACATCGCGCACGCCGCAGCGAGCGCGAACAGACGAACAAGCATGTTGTGAGTGCTCCACAAGTCTTAGGGTTGAGAAAAAACCGAATTAGACTGGGAGCGACTCGGGCGGGCCTATTGGCGGAGGGAGGAGGACGTCCTCATGGGACGTCGGCCGCTCGTCCGCGCTTCGCGCGACGGCGGCGGTGCGAACGATTTTGACCGGTACGACTGGTAGCGCGACGAGACGATCAGAGGGCGCCGTGATCGCGACCGTGCAGCACGAGGCGCCGAGGCACGTGCATTGGTGCGAGTGCTCCGGATTTTGCGAGTGCCCCGGAGTTTGCGAGTGCTCCGGCATTTGCGAATGGCTCGGCGCGGGCATGTGGTGCCCCGCCATCGCGTCCATGTCCGACACGATGCCGTCATGTATAGGACAATGATGATGACCAAGCGGCTCGGTCGTCGCGAACACAAACGCGAGACCGACCAAGAGCGCGCCCAGCCGTCGCCAGATCATCGTGCCCGGATCATTGTGTCCTGAAGACTAGCACCTGTGGGTTGAGGCTGGAAGAGAACGCCCCGTTCGATGTCCCGAACACAATCGTCACAGAACTCGCACCAGCCGGCGTCGTGATCGCATAGTACGCACTTGTTCCCGGCACCATCTTCCCGGCCGTCGACGTGCTCGGGGAGAGCACGATGGGTTGGATGGGGTAGTTCGGCCCGACGTTGTTCTCGTAGACCATGCGGAAGTTCCAGGTCGTAAACTTGTACTGCGCCGGAATCGAGTCCCGGGTATGACCGGGCAGGCTGTCGGTGTACGCCGCGACGCCGAACGTGCCGAAGATCGTTGGAAACGACTCGCCGGAAGCGGCCGCAATATTCGCGGTCCCGGTGTTGGTGCTCGTCTCCATCGTGTGGTAGATGGCCTGGCCTTTCTGGTCGCCGATATACCGCATCATGAGCCAGTCACCGCCGCGCCATTCGAGGCAGCAATCGGCGTCGGTATGCAGCGTCAGGGACGCGGTGTCGGGATCCTGGAGATAATTGTACGAGTCGTTGAACTGCTCGTTGACGTACGGCGGCGCCGAGTCGGTGTAGGCGGTATTGCCGGTCGCCACGTACAACGAGTCGTAGTGCAGGCCGCCGAGCTCAGTCGAGACGATGCTCATCCCCTCGTCGAGCCAGCCTTCCTCGGGCTGGGCGCCGTGAATCAGCACGTGCTGTCCATAGGAGATCATGTGCTGCAGCTCGTGCATGAACGTCCCCGGAATGATCGAGAACACGTCGTCGACCGAATGGGCGCAGCTATGCGCGGCGCCGTTCGGGTCGGGCACGATCCCGTAGAAGATTTCGCCACCGTTCGAGTTCGAGGCCGATGGCGTGAGATCGTTGGGGTCGAAGTAGCCGGCGACGAACCCTTCGGTCCCGCAGTCCGCCGCCGGTGTCAACGCGTTGACGGCCGGCGTCAGCAGCATGATCACGTGCCCGTTGTTGTCGATATCCGTGGGCCGCGCGAACGTGTTGACGACGATCCGATAGAGCACCTGGTCATCCAGGGTGCCGAACTGCGTGAGTTGCTGTCCCGAGAATCCCGGTGGCGAGGCGTTATCGAGATAGATGGCGACGCTGTCGCCATTATAGACCAGGGTGGCCGTAATCTGCTTGTACGTCTCGGCGAGCGTGTCGGCGAATACCCAGAAGGTGCGGCTGTTGGGAAGCGTTTGCTTGGAGATTTGAGCGGATCTGCCTGGGCGCGCGGCGGCCTGTGCGGACGCTGATGCCGCGAGTCGGCGCCCTTTCGCGCGCAGTTTCCCGTCGAACGTTGCCTGGCGCAGGTTGCGACCAACGTACGGCGTGCGCGCGAATCGTGCGGTCGCCGCCAGCATCTGCGCGCCCGTGGATGCCGCGCCGGATCGCTCGATCTGGAACGTGTTCGTGGTGTAGGCCACGTTGCCGACAGCAAACTGCGGGACGATGAGATAGGTGGCGTTGCTTCCGTTCAGCGTGATCCCTGTTCCGCCAGCGCAATTGAATGACGTGCCCTGATAGACGGCGAGCGTCGCCGAGGCCGGCGAACAGTTGCCGTGCGCCTGGGGGCCGGAGGTGCTGTTGGAACTGCCGCACGCCGTTACGGCAGCGACGACAAACACACACGTAACGAATCGCACAGCGGTTTCCTCTTTTAGTCCCTGGGGGATGTCGTGCGTGGATCATAACCGTCTACCGGCGCGCCGTTCCAGGCGTTGGGTTGTCGAGAGATCCGATCCGCCTCGCGAGAACGTACACCTGGCGAACCCCTCAACATAGGATCTCAATCAATGCGAAAGCTTTCGATCGCTGTCGCAATGGCGGCGTGCGCCATTGCGATGCCCCTCGCCGCGCAAATGGACGTGATGGTCGGCGGCCAAGCGATGTCGCCACGAAAAGACATCATTACGAACGCCCTCAATTCGGCGGATCATACGACACTGGTCGCGGCGGTGAAGGCCGCCGGCCTCGTGCCGACACTGCAAGGCAAAGGCCCGTTCACCGTGTTTGCCCCGACAAACGAAGCGTTTGCGGCGTTGCCCGCGGGTACTGTCGATAATCTGCTCAAGCCCGAGAATAAGGGCATGCTCACCAACGTGCTGACCTATCACGTTGTGGCAGGCAATTACGATCTCGATGCGCTGACCAAAGCCATCAAGCAGGGGAACGGCACCGCGTCACTCAAGACCGTGCAAGGCGGCATGTTGTGGTTCATGATGAACGGCCGCACGAACCTCATCGTCAAGGACGAGCAAGGGAACGTGGCTGACATCTCGATCACCGATGTCAAGCAATCGAACGGCGTCATCCACGTCGTCGATCGCGTGTTGATGCCGAAGGCATGATGGTGGCAAGTTTCATGGGTGCATAGACCCATACGGTTGATCGCGCTGCTGCTCGTGGCCGCCTGTGGCACGAGCAGCAGCAGCACGAGTGGTACGTTCGAGGCCGATCTCGGGCGGCTTCCCACCGGGGCGCGGCTCGACCCCGCCGGACGGACGGTCGACATCGGCGACTTTCCCATGACCGAGTTGCTATCGCCCGATAGCTCGCGCGTCGTGCTGCTGCTCGGCGCGTATCGGCAGCAAGGTCTGCAGGTCATTGATCGTCGCTCCGGCGACGTCGTTCAAACGCTGCTGCAGCCAGCCGCATTTGTCGGACTCGCGTTCTCGCCCGACGGGACGAAGCTGTATGCGTCCGGCGGGTTCGGTGACAACGTCTACGTCTACGCTTGGCGTCATGACAGCGCGGCCCTCGTCGACAGCATTGGGTTGTCGAAGAAAAAAGGGCAACGATACCCCGCCGGGCTTGGCGTCTCGCCCGACGGCAAGACTCTGTACGTCGCCGAGAACCTCGATGACTCGCTGGCGATAATAGATCTCGCGTCCCGTAGGGTACGGCGGAGAATCCCAACCGGGCGCTATCCGTACGCGGTCGTGGTCGACAAAGACGGAACAATTTTCGTCTCGGCTTGGGGCAGCCACACCGTTTCGGTGTTCCCGCAGAACAAACGCATCGATGTCGCGCGACACCCCTCGTCGATGTTGCTCGACGGGACGAACCTCTACGTCGTCTCGGCCAGCACCGATCGAATCGATGTGATCGATACCAAGACACAGACTGTTGTCAAACGCATCGCGGACTCAGTGCCAGGAGCGAGCGAGGGGAGTACGCCCGAGGGCATCGCGATATCGGGGGGACGGTTATACGTGGCCGAGGCGGACAACAATGCCGTTGCGCAAATCGATCTCGGGACCAATTCGATCGTCGGACGCATTCCAGTCGGGTGGTATCCCACCGCGGTCGTCGCAGGTCCAGGCGACACGTTGTACGTAGCGAACGCCAAAGGCCACGGATCCCGGCCGAACGAGGCCACCGGGTATCGGATCGGCGCCAAGAGCTCTGACCCGTTTGGCTATACCCTCGGCCAACTCGCGGGGACCCTCACGATCGTTCCCGGGAGAGACAACTACGGGAGTCGCGTCGCGCAGGCGAATGGATGGACGCAAGACACGGGCGCGCGGGCATATCCACCGATCGAGCATGTGGTCTACATCATCAAGGAGAACCGAACCTACGACCAGGTCCTTGGCGACGAGGCGCAGGGTGATGGCGACACATCACTCGTGTTCTTCGGCCGATTCGTATCGCCCAACCATCATGCGCTGGCCGATCGATTCGGGCTCTACGATCGGTTCTTCGTGAACGCCGAGGTGAGTGCCGACGGCCATCAATGGTCGACGGCCGCGTACGCGACGGACTATACGGAGAAAACGACACCGGACAACTACTCCGATCGCGGCCGCGACTACGACTACGATGGTACGAATCGAAAGAATGTCCCCGCGGATGGGGACGACGTCGCCGCACCCGCGGCGGGATACCTGTGGGATCTCGCCGTGGCCAAGGGACTCAGCCTGCGCAACTACGGCGAGTTCGCGGTCGAGCATGGCCGCAGCGCCGAGGATGCCACGTCGCACGGAGTCGTCACGGCTTCGAAGCCGGCGCTCGCGGCGCGGACGTGTCCGACGTATGCCGGATTCGACGTCAAGATCACGGACCAGGCGCGGGCCGACGTGTGGATCGGTGAGCTGCACGCATTCGAGCGCGACGGATCGATGCCCGCGCTCGAGATCCTGACGCTGCCGAACGATCACACGGCCGGCGCTACCCCCCGCGCGCCGACGCCGCGCGCCTACATGGCCGACAACGACTGGGCGCTCGGCCGCATGATCGACGCGCTTTCTCATTCGCGTTTCTGGCGCAGCACGGCCGTGTTCGTGGCCGAGGACGACGCGCAAGATGGCGCCGACCACGTCGACTCGCATCGGGCGCCGTTCCTCGTGATCTCGCCCTGGACGCGCGGCGGCGTGGTCCATCGCTTCACGAACACGACGGACGTGATTCGGACGATCGAGGAGATCTTGAAGCTTCCCTCGATGTCGCAGTTCGACGCCTACGGTCGCCCGTTGCGCGGTATCTGGCGTACCGTTCCGGATACGACCCCCTATACGGCGCACGCATCGAACATCGATTTGGCCGAGCACAATCCCGACACGGGCAAGGTTGCGCGCGTGTCGAGTACGCTTGATTTTCGGGTCGCGGATGCCGCCGACTCTCGGGTGCTCAATCGCGTATTGTGGGAGACCATCAAGGGGCCAGACGTGCCATATCCCGTGTTCCGGCGCCGACCGCCCGCGGGCCTATGATTTATCTCAACGCCGCCGGCACCGGGCCGTTGCCCAAGCGAACCGTCGACGTCATCGCCGAGTTCAACGCGAAGCGGGCGGCGCCGTGGACGATCACGATTGACGAGACGTTCGGCGTGCTGGCCGAGTCTCGTACGCTGTGTGCGCGGCTTATCGGCGCGAGCGCGGACGAGATCGCGCTCGTACCAAACACGAGTACCGGGTTGCACGTAGCGTCGCTTTCGCTGCCGATTGCGCCCGGGCGAGCGATTCTCTCGCACGAGGCGGAGTTTCCCGCGAACATCTATCCCTGGATGGCGCGCGCGCGGCGGGATGGGCGGCCGTACGAGGTCATCCCGCTCTGTAACGGGCTGCCAGATCACGACGCGCTCGTGCGGCGCATCGAGACAGGCGATATCGGGCTCGTCGCGCTGTCGTGGGTGTCGTACCTGTCCGGCGACCGGGCGGATCTCGAAGTGATCGGGGCGGCGTGTCGCGAGGTTGGAGCGTGGTTCGTCGTTGACGCCATTCAAGGGCTCGGCGCGGTGCCGATCGACGTGTCGCGACTGCCGATCGACGTCTTCGTGTCTGGGGCGCAGAAGTGGTTGCGCGCGCCGTGGGGGACGGGGTTCGTGTACGTGCGGCGGCCGCTCATCACTCGGATCGAGCCCGCGACGGGAGGGTGGCTGGGGATGCAGCAGTCGCACGATCTCTCGAAGCTCGTGCCGGCGCGGTTCGCGTATCTGGATGATGCCCGGCGGTTCGAGGTGGCCACTATGCCGTATCAGGATTTCGTCGGGCTCAACGCGAGTCTCGATGTTTTATTTGATACAGGCATGGATTCCGTCAGCCGCACGATTGGCGCCTTGGCTCGGCAGCTATCCGACGGGATCTCGGACCTCAAACGCGCCCGCCTCCTCACTCCTCGAGATCCCAAGCGAAGCGCAGGGATCGTGTCATGCTTGACCGATGATCCCGGCGTGCGGGAACGGCTGAATACGGCTGGGGTCGGTTATTCGTCCCGCGACGTTGACCTCGGGCCGCTAAAGGGCATCCTGCTGCGCTTCTCGCCCCACGTCTATAACACGGTCGACGAGATCGAGACGGTTAGGCGCGTACTCGATACTTGATAGATCTTGTCGGGATTGACTGGACGCCGTAGTTTCGGCGCCATGTTAATCCGAGCGATTCTATCCCTTTTACTGATCCAACAGCAGGATACGACCGCGCACAAGCTGCCGGAGACAGTGATCAAGGCGCCCCGCATCCCCGCGCCCGCGGTCGGGAGGCTTGGGGATGACACGACGGGCCACCTCTACACCGGCGTGCCGACGACCCTCCTGCGCGTCGACTCCCTGAGCGCGAACACGACGAACGACAACTATCGCGAAGTCCTCGGCCAGGTCCCCGGCGCGAACATCTCGGAGACTCGGGCGAGTGGATTCCCGTCCGACGGCATCGGCTTCCGCGGACTCGAGCCGCGCCAGTCGGTCGAAGTCAACATGCGGCAAAATGGCGTCAACCTCGCCGGCGACCTCTACGGGTATCCCGAGATCTACTACTCGCCGCCGTTCGAGGCAGTTGATCACGTCGAGGTCGTGCGCGGCGCGTCCGGGCTGGAGTACGGACCGCAGTTCGGCGGCATGATCAACTTTGTGCTCAAGGACGGCACACTGAATACCCCGCCGCAGATCACCGTCGGCGAGACCGGCGAGAGCTTTGGCGAGACCGATACGTTCGGCTCGGTCGCCGGCGGCAGCGGCAAGTTCACGTATTACGCGTTCGGCAAGTATCAAGGCGCGGCCGGGTGGCGCCAGAACTCGAACTTCGAGGAAGAGGACGGATACGGGTCCATCACGTACCACGCGAACGAGAACCTGTCGTCGTCGCTCCAGCTGACCGTGTACGGGAATAACGTGCACATGCCGGGTGGGTTCGACGACTCCCAGTTCTACGCGAACCCGCAACTCTCGGAGCGGAAACGCAACTGGCTCGCCTCACCGTGGGGGATTCTCGAAAACGTCACCACGTGGCATCTGGCGCCCGGGCTCACGTGGACGAACCAACTGTCCGGCACGCTGAGTCAGCGGTACCTCGTCTGGCGCAACGAGGACGGCGGGCCACAGGCCATTGATAGCGGCGGGCCTCGGGAGGTCGAACGCGAGCGGTTCGCGAATGCTATTCTCGAGTCGCGAATCGGCTTTCGACATGACCTCTTCGGCATCCGCGCCGATCTCGCGAGCGGGGTGCGGCTGTTCGATGGGCTCATGCACCGGCAAGAGGACGGCGTCGGGACCGACGGGTCGAACTTTACGATGCATCTCGTTCAGCCATATGCCACCGACATGCACTTCCTGACGCAGAATGTCGCGGGGTATGTGCAGGAGGCCGTGCATCTCACCGACAAGCTCACGGTTACGCCTGGCGTGCGCGCGGAGTGGCTGCGGAGTGCCATTCATGGGGTCACGGTTGACGATGGGAACATCCCATACGACGCCCGCTCCCAGACTTTTGCACTTGGTTCTCTAGGGGTCGAGTATGCGCTCGATGCGCCAGTGACGCTCTACGGCAATTTTACGCAGGCGTATCGGCCTATCACCTACGACAATCTGATTCCGTTCGGCGCCGCCAACACAGCCATTGTCGATCCCAATCTGCACCACTCCAGCGGGTACACGGGTGATGTTGGCATTCGTGGACGAATGGGACCGGTGAGTGGAGACATTGACGCCTTCTATCTGTGGTACGGGGATCGTATCGGCACCGTACTGGTCAACGATTCGATCACCGAGACCACCAACGTCGCGAATAGCCGGCACTATGGCATTGAGAGCTATCTCGATATCGCGATCCTCAATCAGGGACCGTGGCGCCTCTCGTTGTTTGATTCGTTCGCATGGGTCAACGCCCATTACGTGAACGGCCAATACGCGGGCAACCTCGTCGAATACGCCCCGCCGATCACGAATCGTGTCGGCCCGACGATTGGCTACGGCCCGTTCTCGACGACGGTCACGTGGAGCTACACGGCCAAGCAATACGGCGATGCCAGCAATGCCGTGGTGGATCCGGCCGACCCGAGCGTCGGCGTGATTCCGGCGTATAGGGTGTACGACTGGAGCGCGCATCTCGCGCTCGGCTCCCGCTATCAACTGCACTTCGGCATCGACAATCTCCTGAACGCGTACTATTTCACGTTCCGCGCGGTCGAGTACCCGGGCCCGGGGATCATTCCGGCGCAGGGCCGCACGGCGTATCTGGGAGCGACCGTCCGGCTTTAAACTCCTCAGACGTCCATGAGATTGTGCACCCTCGTGTAGATAGCCAGAGTGGGGGGTCCGGGGGGCGTAGTTGCGGTTGCCCCCGGGAGGAGAACCGACCAGTCGAGCAAGCGCGAAGCGCGTTGCCTCGACGCGCCGCGGAGCGGCGTATCGACCGACTGTTCGTGACGTGGTATCCGCGGTTGGTCGGTGCGATCTGTCGGCGGCTCGGCAGTCGGGACGAGGCCAAGGATGTCGCGCAGGACGCATTCATTCGGCTGCTCGATCAGCGGCCGAAGGATCCATCGGCCTGGCTATTCACGGTCGCCGGCAGGCTCGCAATCGATAGCCAGCGCGCGACCTCGCGGCGTGAGCGGCTCACGCCTGCGTCGTTGGACACCGCAGCGCTTCCGGATGAGGCGCTGCTCCAGAACGAGGTCATCGAATCCGTGCGCCGCGTGCTGCGGGCGCTGCCGGATCGCGATCGAGCGCTCCTGCTGCTGCACCACGACGGCGTGCGCTACCGCGAGATCGCCAGGCAGCTCGGGCTGGCCGAATCATCCATCGGATCGCTGTTGACGAGAGCGCATCGGCGGTTTCTCAGCGACTACCAGAGGCAACTATGCACTACAGCGAAGGAACCATCCGCACATTTCTCGACGGGGAGCTCGAGCTCGCGTTGACGCGTGAGCTCGCCGGGCATCTGCGCTCGTGCGCGGACTGCCGGCGGCGGCTCGACCGGGTGAGCGCGGACGGTCGCGCGACCACGCGGCTCCTCAAACTCGTCACGCCCGCGCGCAAGCCGTACGCCGCCATCATGACGGCCGCCGCGGCCGTACTCGTCGTCGGCCTGGTCGCGCGGAGCATCCCAACCGTGCACGCCAGCGTGGCCGGCGCCTCGCGTGTGCACGATGTCTGCTGCTTCAACCTCGACGGCGGCGGCCGCGGGGATGACGGCTTGCTCACGATCAGCCTGCCTGGGCAGGTCGTCGACTGTGTCGTGCTCTACGAAGATCAGGCTGGCACGCGCGCGTTCTCGCCGCGCGATCCGGTGCGCTTCATCTCGCGGCCCGTCGGGTGCGACGTCTCCGGGTCGTGAAGCGACTCGTCATACTCCTGCTCGTCGCCGCCAGCGGCTTGCGGGCACAGCAACCCCAAAGCGATAGCGCACGACGGGCGGACTCCATCGCCGCAGCCAAGCATAAGTTGGCGACCGTCGTCGTCACGGGAACGCGACTCTCCGACGTCGACGAGCGCACGCCATCGCAAGTCGAGCAATTGGACCTCCACAAGGCCACGCCAGGCCCCGATGCGATCAGTAATGCGCTGGTCAACCTCCCGGGCGTGACGTTCTTCGATGACCAG
>Ga0210393_10001163_pt1 | contig 22429 bp, 9 predicted proteins | sample IncBWC27OmetaG_FD_160068 | JGI IMG/M metagenome (GOLD analysis project Ga0210393, IMG submission 160068) | Forest soil microbial communities from Barre Woods Harvard Forest LTER site, Petersham, Massachusetts, United States - Inc-BW-C-27-O ... | reverse complement strand
ATCACGCGGCAGATTTCAGCGCCGCGCGAGATCCTCGCATTCGAACGCGCACTTCCCGATTCTCGCTTGTGCGACCTTCCTTCCGAGATCGGAGGCCAAGTGCTTGACGGAGCGCGGAACACTATGAGAATCAAAACCACCGCGCTCGACAAGACCATCGCCTTGGGATACGTGCCGCCCGACGACCCGTGGGATAGCGCCGTACTCCGCGCAGAGAAACTCTGGCAGCTGGCCGAGAATCTGACGAAAGGGCCGAACTCGACGGCGGGGAAAAAGTAGAGAGCGCGCGTCGTGAATTCGGGGGCGGGCGTGCTAGGTCAAGAATTGATCCGGCTGCAGCCCTACTTATCCCGCAAGTCCCAAGCGCTGTCCCAAGTTATCGACTCGCGCTTGAGCTTCAGCTCTTCCGTCAGCCGGCGGTCGAAGTCGGGCATGTGGGCGGCGCCGTAGAAAATGGCGATCTTCCGCGTTCCATTGTCGATTTCTTTCTTCAGGACTTTCATCGCGGCTGCGTTGCGGTCCTGAACCAGGATCGTATCGAGCGTGGAACCGAGGCCCGTCCCCAAGCCGCCGATCAGGTCCATCTGCTCGGCAAACATCTTCTTGAAGGCGAGCGGACGGTTGGGATCGAACATCGCCGACAGCAACTGCAGTTCGCTGAAGTCAGCCCCTTTCTTCGCCCGGGCTTCCGACTGCCGATTGGCCTGATTCAAGATGTCGAAGAAAATCTTGATGCCGATCGAGGCGCCGTTATCGCCCCGCTTGCGGATCGCCTCGGCCATCTGGTCGGGGCTCAAGTCGGCGTGCTCGAAGTTCTTGGCCGTGTAGTCGATCGCCTTGAGCTGATAGTCGAGATCCAGGATGCCGGGCAGCGACTGCTGCAGCATGCCGACCGGGTGGTTGCTCTTGTGGTCGCCCAAGCCCTTCAGCGATTGCCCCTCGGGCATCACGAGTTCGAATAGCACCTTGTCGTACGTGCGGAACCGCTGGTTGAGCCGGCGATAGTAATCCGAGTCGCCGATGTGGATCGCGCCGATCAAGTCGACGGTGACCGGTTTGCCATCCGTCGATACGTAGTGCCCCGTCGCCGTTTCGAGAGCGATCGGATGCTCGTGCGCATCGCGGCGGACGCGCATGTATGTCAATTTGTCCGCGGGCTTTTTGTCGGTCGACTTGCTATCGCCAGATTTCGCCGCCGGCGGAGTCGATTTAGCCTTCGAGGCGGCCGCAGGAGCCGCGGGACCGTCTGCCAATGCCGAAGTGGCGGCCAATGCCGGGCCGACCCACGCCAAAACCGTTGCGAACGCGATCCAACGAAAATCTTTGATCACAGCGCGCCTCTTTCTCGGGGTGTTCTTAAACACTACCATTCTCCGGTCGCGTTGGCTGAACGTCCAGCCACGCGTCTGCCTTTTCATGGATGGAATCGCCCGTGATCCAACGTTCTTCGGGCTTGTTGCTGCACGTCAGTTCGCTCCCAACTCCTTGGGGGATCGGCGATTTCGGTCCCTCGGCCGTCGCCTGGGTCGATCGCCTGGCCGACGCCGGGCAGACTTGGTGGCAATTTCTTCCCCTCAGTCCGCCGGGCCGCGGCAATTCGCCCTACGAGCCCTTCTCGACATTCGCTCTCAACGAGCTGTTTCTTAGCCCCGAATGGCTGGCCGAAGACGGATTGCTGCCGCCCGACGCCTGGCCCGCCGCGCTGGCCGCAACGGATCGGGTCGACTATCCGGCGGTGAACCAACTCAAGGACGCGCTGCTCGCCGAGGCCCAGGCGAATTTTCACCGTGCTGCGGCGAGCGAATTGCGGCAGGACTTCGCGGACTTCTGCCACGCGCAGGCCGGCTGGCTCGACGATTATGCGCTGTTCCGCGCGCTGCGACTCGAACAGTCCGACCGCGAGCTGCACGACTGGCCTCCCGAGTTGATGCGTCACGAACCGAACGCGCTGGCTGGCGCAAGTCAACGGCTGTCCGATACGATTGAACGGTTTCGACTCGGACAATTCCTAATACACCGCCAACTGCGGCGGTTGGGCGATCACGCCCGTTCGCGCGGCGTGGGACTGATCGGCGACGTTCCGTTCGTCGTCTCGCCCGACTCGTCCGATGTCTGGGCCCATCCCGAGCTGTTTTTGCTAGACGCTGACCGGCGGCCTCAATTCGTCGCGGGAGTGCCGCCCGATTATTTCAGCGCGGAGGGGCAACTCTGGGGCGATCCGCTCTACGACTGGGATGCGCTCCGCCGCACCGGCTACGACTGGTGGATCACGCGGATCGCCACAGTGCTCTCGCTCGTCGCCCTCGTCCGCCTCGATCACTTTCGAGCCTTCGCGGCGGCCTGGCACATTCCGGCCGGCGCGAAGACGGCGATCCAAGGCGAGTGGCGCCCCGGCCCGGGGGCCGATTTTCTGTCGACCGCCAAAACGCGGCTCGGGTCGCTGCCGTTGATCGCCGAAGACCTCGGCCTGATCACGCCCGACGTCGTGGCCCTGCGCGATCAGTTTCATCTGCCCGGCATGCGCGTGTTGCAGTTTGCTCTCGATGGCGATCCCGACAATCTGTTCCTGCCAGAGCACTATCCCCCCGAAGTCGTCGCCTATACCGCGACTCATGACAATCAAACAAGCCGTGGTTTCTACGAAACGCTTTCGGACGACGCACGGCACACCGTTTGGAAGTGCATCGGACGCCAAATCGAACCGACCGAAGCTGCCTTCGAGATGATCCGCCTGATTTGGGAATCGCGGGCCATGCTCGCGATTGCTCCGTTGCAGGACCTGCTCAATCTCGGCTCCGAGGCGCGAATGAATTGGCCCGGCCGTCCGCTCGATAACTGGCAATGGCGCGCGACAGCCGAACAAATCGCGTCGCCCGCCTTTGACCGGCTGCACGAACTGACTCTCGAAACGGGCCGACATTCTGTCTGAACTCTCTGCGCGTACTGCCCCGTGACTTTCCACGGTTGGTGATCGCACGAACACGAAGCCGCAACGCGTGCCGCCAAAACTGTCAAACGCTGTCGCCGGCTGTTAAAATTCGCTGTCCGCCGCTGCTACTGCCTCGCGCGGGCCGAGCGCCGGGCGTCTCGACTGGCCCATTAGATTGCTATCTGTCGGGATGCGCTCGACCTGCCTTGCACGCCAACCGTACCCGGAATTCTGAAACAACGCATGTCGTTCAGCGCTCTGCCCCTGTCTTATTGCACCAACGTGCATCCTGGTCGCACGCTGGGCGAAATTATCGACGGGTTGGATCGGTTCACGGTTCCGGTCGCCGCTCGGCTGGGATCACCGCTGGCAGCCGGGCTGTGGCTCGCCGCACCCGTGATCAAAGAGTTGCAGGCCGCACCCGACGGCGGAGCGCGCTTCGCGGAGGCCCTCCGTGAACGAGGGCTGTCGTGTCACACGCTCAACGCGTTTCCCTTTGGCGACTTTCATAGTCCGCGGGTGAAAGAAAACGTCTACGTCCCGAGCTGGGCGGAACAGTCTCGCCTTGATTACACGCTGGGGGCGGCCCGCACACTGGCCGAGTTGCTTCCCGCAGACGAAGAAGGCAGCATCTCGACATTGCCGCTCGGCTATCCGGGGATTCATTCCGCGCCCGACTTCCTGGAACGTTGCGTCGACAACTTGCTCGCAACCGCCCGCGAGCTGGATCGCATTCAATCCAAGAACGGTCGCACGATTCGATTGGGTCTCGAACCGGAACCGTGCTGCTGGCTCGACACGACGCCGAGCGCGATCGCGTTTTTCACCGATCGCCTTTGGCCGGCTGCCCGCAAACAGAATTGCCTCGACGCCGTGCGGACGCACATCGGTCTCTGCTTCGACGTGTGTCATCAGGCGGTCGCATTTGAGGATGTCGGCCGCTCGATCGTCGCGCTCGATGAGGCAGGCATTCGCCTGAATAAGATTCACATCACGTGCGCGATCGAACTTCGCGATCCGGCGACCAACCAAGCGGCCCGCGCGGCGCTGGCTCAGTACGCCGAGCCACGCTATCTGCATCAGACCAAGGCCCGCACGCTCGATGGCCGCGTGCTCACCCAATTCGATCTGGAGCCGACCTTCGCCCTGGAACCCCCGGCCGAGTTTCTGATGGCTCCTATTTGGCGGACTCATTTCCACGTCCCGGTCGACGCCGAGCGCCTCGGTCCGCTGGCGACCACGCGAGCCGAGCTGCGGGCCGCTCTCGCCGCCGTGCGAGGACTCCCGTACGCACCCCATCTCGAGGTGGAGACCTACACCTGGGACGTGATGCCCGGCAGCGCTCCGCGCGACCTCGTGGACGGGCTCACGGGTGAACTCAGCGCGACGCGAACCTTGCTCGCCGAGTTGTCAAAGTAGCACGCGATGTTCGCACGAGGGTTTGCTCGTCGGTGCCTGGCGCGAAAACCCCTCGCTTACGCTTCGGGTTGGTGCTCCCTGCATTGCTAACCCGAAGCGTAAGTGAGGGATTGCAGCGCCAATGCGATAACGGCTTGGCTGGGCTTCGAGTTCCGAGGTTGTTTCTACGACGGTAGAAACTCGGGCTCGGGCAGCGCTGTCCTGGATGTTACGCTGGTGGTAGCGCCTGGTAGCGCCCCTGGTGATAGTCAGGCGCCGCCGTCGTCGATTGTGAGGCTCGACTCCGCTGGAGTTGGTCCCGCAATGGCGGGAGATTTTGGCCCGGCGAGCCAAAAGTCTTGGTCCGGCGCGCCGGGACACAATCGTTTGAAAAGGGTGGGCGGGCCCGAGGCCTTAGCATGGTACGGGCAGCCACGATTCGCAGAAAATCCACCACCAACTGAGTGCGTCATCGGCCATTTCGTTTCGATCGCAAAGCCAAAGAAGTGGACGATAAACCGCATGGAACCGATCGAAGCCTCCGCCGTAGTGATACCCAGCGGCCCAATAAGCGGGGCCGGAAGAAAACACGTAGAGTGCGATCAGCGCGACGACAGCGATCGGCCACCGCGTCCACAACCTCCGCTCCGCTGTCTTCGGATCGGCGCTCATGCCGTCGCTCGACCACTTCGACCGACTATGCGGCGTCTAAAAACCACGCGGTGGCCGAACCAGCAGCACACAATGCCAAAGATAGTTCCGCCTGGGAAAATGATTGTGGAAGTCGGCCAGCCCCCAGCCCACGAGATCAACCACGCAACGTCAATAAGGATTCCACAGGCTCCGAGCGCAATGAACGGGATGCCGACGATCAGGTCGAGCGTCCGGTGGATGAAATGTCTCATGCCGCGATTGTACCGGGGCTGTACAGTTTCTGGACAACACTGGGACGGGACACTCTCGCCAGTGGGACTTGGTCCCGGCACATGAGGTCCGGACACCAGGTCCGGACACTCGGTCGACGGGCAAGGCGGGACCGGGACCCATTGGGACGGGACTCCAACACCGCAACGGGACGCGATCAAATTCGCTCCGAGCACCAAAGTCAGGTCCACCTTAACAATTGCGAAGTGGTCCGGCCGTAGTTCTTTGAGAACAATGACTTAGGTCGGAGTAAGTCGGGTCCGGTCCACTTCGTTGATTGGGACCGGAGGCGGGACGGGACACGTCAGTTGAGCTAACCCCCCACCCTGACGTGGACGCGGTTCGGGTTAAGGCCGTCTTCTCAGAATTGGCCGATTCTGATATTTCACGGCCCCCTTCTGGCAGCGCCACACGTCAAGACCGGATTCCGCCGGCGCGGGACCGTCCCCGTCGAGCGATTTCCGGACAAGTCCAGTTCCGGATCAATGCTGTGAAACCACGCATCCCGTCCGCGGCCAACAACGCTCCCGAAAATACTTCCGCCCGAGATTCTGATCGCACCGCGCGTGAGAATGCCGGCGACGACTCGCCTGAAACGGAGGACACCAAGAATCTTCTCCGTCGCGGCGTCCATCATGTGCGGCGCGGGTTGAACCGCGCCGGTGTCCCGCAGATCGCCGGACATGCGACGCGCATCAGTCGCCACGGTTGGCGAAGGATCTCGACGGCCGTCGCGTCGGCCAATTCGGGCGGCCGACTGTCGCGACCGGTGAGCGCCATGTGGGGACGCGTGGCCCGTCGAACGGCAGACGGAAACGCACCGGCGGGCGACAATCCGCATGGCCATCGCAATCGCCGCCTCGCCTTTGATTTTGCAGTCGGGACGGCGGTCATCGCGATCTTCTTTGTGGTGCATCATCAGTTCTATCTCAGGTCACACCGCCCCCGGGTGGTCGACCTGCTGGCGTCAAACACTGAGGTCGCCGCCGATCCGGCCGCTGGGGAACCTCGCCCCGAGACGCCGCCGCACCACCGGCGACGCACGCACCGGAGCGAGCAACCGCCTAACACGACTGACGTTCGACCGAATGATGCTCATCGCGATGCGGTCGCCGTGGCAGACCACCCCACGAATTCCGACGGCGGCGCCGAATTCGGCGGACATGCTGACATCAGCCATCGCGCCGACCATCCGGTCCAGCCACCTCCGACTGTCCAGGTGCAATCGCCACCGTTGGAGTCTCAGCCTCATGACGCAAAGCAAGCGGCCGATGCCTCGCTCGACAGCCTCTTGGCCGCTCCAGTTAATTCGGGTTCGGCGCGCCCTGGCGATGCAGCCGCACCGATTGCTCAGACCGAGCCGGCGCCTTCGCATGACCTCGACAAGCCGGCCCGTCCGCATGGCACGGACGATCCGTTGCTGGTCGATTCGCGAGATGCCGGAAGCTCGCTGCCGCCGAAGCACGAGCCGCTGAAACCCTCGGCGAGCGCCGCGCCGTTGGGCGATGACTTCGCCGCTCCGGAAGCCGCGAAGCCGCACGAGCATCACGAACATAAAGACCACGGTCCGAAGGATCCCCCGAAGGACGATTTCTCGATGCCGGCGCCGGCCGCCTCGGATCCGGTTGGGCCTCCCAAAGACGAAGAGCACCATCACAAACATCATCGCGACGACCATGGTGCGGCCGATCAAACTCCGGGCGCAAATTTGCCTGCCGATCTGCTCGCCCCGAAGCTCGACGCGAAACTCCCCGATGCGGGTCCTTCGATTGGCCTGGACAATTCAAACCCGCTGAATTCCAACTCGGAGCCGAAGCCGACCTCGCCTTCTGCTCCGATTGCGAATGATCCGTTGCTCGATAACGGACCGAAACTCGACGGCGGTCCAAAGCTTGACACGGCTCCAAAACTAGACGCTGCTCCCAAGGATCCTCCGGCCGCCGCGCCGTCCAAGCCGAGCGGTGACAAGCTGGAGCCGAGCAAACCCGATCACGCGGACGACGGTCTGCCCGTATTGAGTGTTCCGTCACCACATCACGCGGACGCCAAGTCGACCGACGACCTCCCGGCGCGGACTGCCAACGCCAACGACGCGACAATCGGCGGCAGCGCCGCGGATTCGGGCAAGAGTGTCCCGAAGCCTGCCGAGACGAAAGCTCCGCCCGCCGGCGATTCGAGTCTCGATGAATTGCTTAACAGCAAAGCGCCGAGTAGCGCGGGTAGCACGACTCCCGCGACGTCCGCTCCTCCGGCTGGGGCTACGACTCCTGAATCGAAACCGTCGATCCCGGCGGCATCGCCCGCTCCGGCGAACGATCCCAAGGCCGACCCGTTTCACACGGACGCTGCTCCGAAGCTCGATGCGGCTCCCAAAACCGACGCGCCGCTCAAAGCCGACCTTCCTCCCAAAACCGACACGCCGCCGAAACAGGCGGAACCCTCACTCCCCGATAACGGCTTGCCCGCTCCCAAGCCGAGCGCGGAGCCGTTGCATTCGGCGGCCGACGACGAATCGATGCCCAGCGTGGCGGTCGCTCATCATCAGATCGAGAAAAATGAACTCGGCGGCTCGGTTCGCTACAGGATTGTCGTCCGCAACAACGGCAAGAAAGCCGTCAAGGCGTTCGACGTCGACGAGGCCGTCCCCGCCGAGCACACCGTGCAGGTGACCGATCCGCCGGCCGAAACGCGGGATCGGGACTTGCACTGGACGCTGCGCGACGTGGCGCCCGGCGAGGAAAGAACTATCGTCGTCACGCTTGCCCCGCCGGTCCGGCCGGCCGAACGTCAGCCCGTTGCCGAGCCGACGATCGCCGCTCAACCAAGCCCAACCGCGGCCACCGTGCCGATTGAGGCGAGAGCCGAATCGTCCCAAGTGAAGTTGGAACTGATCCTGCCGACCGACGTGCACGCGGGCGAAAGTTGTCGCATTGGCTTTCGCGCCACGAATCTGGGCGGACAGACAACGGATCTCAAACTGAATCTCGATCTACCCGAGCAGTTACATTACGCCCGCGGTCAGCAGCTCCAATACAAGATTGGTGCGCTCGGCGACCACGAGTCGCGCGAGGATTACCTGACGGCGACGGCCTCGGGCACCGGTCAAGCAGAACTGCGTGCTCAGCTCCTCCAAGCGGGACATTCTCTCGCGACGGCCAAGGGGACGTGTCACGTCGCCCCTGCTGGTGCACCCCATCGGGGAGTCCAGCAGACGGGGGCCTGGACGGCCCATCCCGGCGGTCAAACTCGAACGGCCGACGCCTCCGATTGCCTGTGCTGGCCGTAGATTTGGGCGGAGGCTGCGAGTCGAAGTCAGCTAGCTTCCAGGATCCCAAATCGTCGCGTCGATCGTGCGCTCGACGCGCCGGCGATCGTGGAAGTAGTAGATCGTGACGAGTTTTCGATCCGGCCGCTGGACCATGCGGGGATAACCGAGGTCGCGGCTCGCACCGTCGGTTCGCAGGACGAACGGTTGGCCCCAAGAACGACCGCCGTCACTGCTGAGGCGGGCTTCCATCCGGTAGGGCGGCTTGCGGACGCCGTAAGCCAAGCAGATCCGACCATCGCGTAGCCGCACGAGCGCGGGCGGATTTCCTTCTCCCAGATCGGGAGCCGCCCGATTCAGAAACTGCCAGTGTTGCCCGTTGTCGGGTGAGAGCCAGGCATCGATCCACGCGTCGCTTTCTTCCGGCCGTTCTTCACGTCGGCGAATGGTCGTCAACAGTTCCGTCGGCGACAGTCGCACCGTGGCCGGCATGATGGCATACCCAGTCGGCTCCGGCCCGATCGTTGAGACGAACTGCCACGACCGGGCCCCATCGTTAGTCCGAATACAGATGGGGCGGCCCTCTTTGCCGTTTTGTTTGGACGCCGTCACGAACATCAGGCAGTCGTGAGGGCCGTTGACGACATAGTCAGTGCGAGCGGCAATTCCCTTTTGACCACAGAGCGGCAGTCGGAAGGGCCCCTTCCAGGTATGAGCGCGGTCGAGCGAGTAGTAGAAGCGCGACTGGCCACCGTGGATGTCCGCCATGCGGACTGTCAGGGCGAAGTCCAGATGAGTGAATTCGACGTTGCCGGGACAATCGATCGGCTCGGCTTCATGCACGTCGTTGGGAACGGTGCCATGTCGCATCCCCTTGGTGCCGATAAGAACCCCCTGTCGGTTGGGATCCTCGAGCGACCAGGTGTGACCGCCATCCAGGCTACGAGCGAGAACGTGTCGCTCGGGTTTGTCGTGATCGATCGCGTGGAAGCCGACGCCCCGATCTTGGTAGTAACCCGTACTAAATCCGACGACGATCTCGTTGCCCCAGATCCAGATGCCGTGATTGGCCGGCCAGCCACCGAATCGGCCGGGCTGGAAATAGACCGTCGCCTGTTCGGTGATCGCCGGCTGATCGGCATAGGCCGATTCGGACGAGCAAAAGTTATCCGCTAAAATTTCAACGGAAATAAGTACGATTAGGGCCGACCCTAATCGGATCATTAAGGTGTTCATTTATGAGGTTTGGCTCTAGTTTGGGTTGGCGCCCGCAAAGTTCCTACAACTAGCGTAACCATAAGAAATTTAACGCTATCGAGCGGCAAAACGTTTCTGAAATCCGCTTAAAACCCCTAATTTGAGACTTCCCATCGCCTGTACGATCAGCCATGCTGGATCCATCGCGCGCCTTCCATGGGCTATCAAAAGGTCGCGCTTTTCCCCCCTGGTCTGACTCACACAATCTGGAATTCCGTTTGACCCAAGGTGCCGCAGGCGCCCGCCTGCGTTCGTTTCGTCGCCGTGTCGAAGCGAAGACTTTGTAACGGGCAAACGTCAAGACTGCGCCGGAGTGATTGAAGATGCGCTTGACCTCGTGGTTGGACTCGTTTGCTCGTAAGACCGGAAAACCCAGCTCGCGACGAGCCCGTTCGTCGGTGAGCGCGCGACGCGCCCGTCCAGCCGTCTGCCGCATGGCGACTCCCGAGAGGCTCGAAGATCGAACACTCCTCTCGGCGTCGCTCAATAATCCGAATATCACGGTGGGCGGAACCGGCAACGGGGGAACGGGCACCGGCAGCACGGGCACCGGCGGAACCGGCACCGGTGGTACGGGAACAGGGGGCACAGGCACGGGCGGCACCGGCACTGGTGGTACTGGCACCGGCACCGGTGGCTCGACAACTCCGACACTCGTCCTCAATGCTGGGCTCAACGCCGCGACGACCATCGACGCGACGGCAGACCTCGCTGGAACGATGACCTACAGCGATCCGACCGCCCCGCAGCCACTGGCCACCACTTGGAGCGTTGTCAGTGGGCCGGGCACGGTGACCTTCCAGACGCCAAACTCGCTGACAACCAGCGCCCTCTTCAGCGCGACCGGCACCTACGTGCTGCAACTCGCCGGCACCGACGGCTCGCTGTCTTCTTCGAGCCAGGTGACCATTCTCGTTACGCCTCCGCTGCCTGACGAGCCGCCAACCGTCAGCGCGGGAGCCAATCAAGCGACGACCGTCGGAGCGACGTTGAACCTGGCCGGCACCGTCAGCGATAACAACCCGCAGACTCCGCTCACCATGCAGTGGAGCCAAATCAGCGGACCAGGAATCGCGCAAGCTACCTTCGGCACTCCGACCGCAGCCAACACCACGGCCGTATTCAGCCAAGCGGGAACTTACGTCCTGAACTTCTCGGCCACAGACGGCACGCTGGCCGCCAGCTCCCAAGTGATAGTCACGGTCAACCCGTCCACGGTCAATCCGGCTCCCGTCGTTTCGGCCGGGCCGAATCAAACCGTGCTGCAAAATTCGACCGTCACCCTCAATGGGTCGGCATCGACGTCGACCGGCACTCTCTCGACAGTCTGGCAGGTCGCTAACGCTCCGGGCGGCACATTTTTCACCAACCCCAACTCACCGCAAACGACCGCCGTCTTCAGCACGCCGGGTATTTATCAGATCCGCCTGGTCGCCTCGAACGGAACCTACACGACGACCAGCTATTCGACGATCACCGTCAATCCCACGACCCAGGCCACCAGCTCGTTTCAGCTGGGAGTCAACGGCTACACGGGATCTTCGGACTCCTACATCAGCTCCTCACTGTTGAACGCGAATTTCGGGACGGCCGCCTCGCTGCTGGTGAAAAACAGCAGTCCCACGGAGGACGCGCTCATCCAGTGGAACGTCTCGTCGCTGAGCACCTCGGCCTCGGTTTCGGGCGCCACGATCACGCTCGACGTGGTCACCGCCGCCAGCGGAATTACCTACAACCTCTACGCGCTCAACCATGCCTGGAATGCCAGCCAGGTCACCTTCACCAGCTCGGGCACTGGGGTCAAATGGGGTTCGCTGGGTGCCGGAAGCCCGTCAGACTCGGGCAGCACCATTATCGGCAGCTTCACCGCCTCCTCGGCGGGGCCGGTCAACGTCGCGCTCAACTCGGCCGGTCTGGCCCTGGTTCAATCGTGGGTGAACAACCCGGCGACGAATTTTGGCGTCATCATTCGCGCGGCATCAGGCACCACCCAATTGGCGCTGGCCTCGAACGAGAACGCAACGGCCAGCAATCGCCCGCAGCTGAGCATCACGACTCTGGCGCAATCGGGCACGTATACGCCGCCTCCGATCACCAACGTGACTGCGGCCGCTAACGCCGCGTTCTTTGGTTTCGACAACCAGCGCGACGGTTACATGGCCCCCGACGGTATGACGCTCGACACCCTCTACTTCCAATACCAGCAGTGGCAGCAGAACGGCAGTCAGGGGACATTCACGACGACAAATCCGCTGATCCATCTGAATGGGAACAGCGTGCTGGTCGAAGCCACCGCGACCGCCAATATCGGCGCGCTCGTGACGAGCCTCCAGGGCTTGGGAATGCAGGTGACGGGTGTTGTGGGTCCCGACGTTTCCGGTTGGATGCCAATCGGACAGTTGGCCAACCTGGCGATGACCAGTGGATTGAACTTCGCGCAGCAATCCAGCTACTTCGTCAGTGCACCCGCTGATAGCACACAGGGCGCGAAAGCCATCGGAGCCACCACGGCTCAAACCCAGTTCGGCGTGACCGGCACGGGAATCACGGTCGGCATCTTGTCCGACAGCTTTAACTCGACGGGCGGATACTCAACAGACGTTGCGAACGGACAGCTCCCCGGCAACGTTATCAACCTGGCGGATGCGGGCGGCACCGATGAAGGCCGCGCCATGACGCAGATCGTCTATGCGGAAGCCCCGGGCGCTCAGCTGGCATTTGCCACCGCGTCCGGAGGTTCCCCGGCCTTCGCCCAAAACATTCTGGCCCTCCAAAGCCAGGCGCATGCCAACGTCGAAGTCGATGACGTTGGATACTTCGATCAACCCTTCTTCCAAGAAGGAATCATCGCACAGGCCGCGGACGCGGTTGCCGCCAGAGGCGTCGCCTACTTCTCCGCCGCCGGAAACGACGGCAGCCAGGCGTGGCAAGGCGCGTTCAACTCCACCGGGAACGGGATGTTCCCTGGCAGCACTCTCAACAACTTCGGAGGCGGCACTGTATTCCAGCAGGTGACCATTCCTGTTGGCAGCGATGTCACATTCGACTTCCAGTGGAGCCAGCCGTTCGCCTCAGTTGGCGGCAAGGGCAATCAGAGTCAAATGGACATGTTCCTGAGCACCAACCAAGGCGGGTTTTCCGGGATAAACATCGTCGCGGAAGGAATCAATAACACCGTCGGAGGAGATGCGGAGCAACTTTTCAACTTCTTCAACGACGGAAGCTTTGGGACGCAGACATTCTTTATTTCCATCGAGCACGACTCGGGGCCCGTCCCAACGGTCATGAAGTACATGGGCCTCACCGACGGCCTGCCCTTCCTGATCAACACGTTTGCCACCAATAGTGGAACGACGTTCGGTCAACCCGTCGCGCTCGGAGCCGCGGGCGTGGGTGCGGCAGCGTACACGAATACGCCGGCCTTCGGCGTGACGCCACCAATTCTCGAGTCGTTCTCTTCGACGGGCGGCGGAACGGAATTCCTCTTCGATACCGCGGGCAATGCCTTGCCGGCTCCGCTCCCGCGCAACCAGCCGCTGTTCACCGGTGTCGACGGCGACAATCTGAACGTGGCGAACACGAACAATGAGTTCGATCCATTCTTCGGCACTTCGGCCGCCGCGCCGAGCGTCGCGGGTGTCGCCGCGCTGATGCTGCAGGAAGCGGGCGGAGCTGGAGCTCTCACTCCGTCCCAGATCTATCAGCTGATGCAGAACACGGCGACTCCGATGTCGTCGACTCCGGGTTTCAACAGCAATTTTGGGTTCGGTTTGGTGAACGGCGTCGCCGCCGTGCAAGCTGCCCAAACCGCTCCCAAGAGCAACCTCCCCACCGCGACACTTTCGGTCACGACCAATCCATTGGCCGAACAAGGTGGCACGACACAGGTCATCGCCACGTTGTCCAAGGTCTCCACCTCGCCCGTTACGATCGCGTTGCAATTCAGCGGCTCGGCTGCGACGCCCGCTCAATACCAGGCCTCGGCGACAACGATCACGATCCCCGCGGGGCAAACCTTTGGCAGTATCACTCTGACGGGAGTGAACGACGGCCTCGTGACCGGCAACCTCACGATTATCGTTACCATCTTCTCGGCGACGAACGCGCGAATTGCCGGTGGATCGCAGTCCGTCACGATCATTCGCACGGACTCCAATACTCCGGGGATCGGCTTGGCTCTCTCGGGCGGCGGGGGCCCTGACGGCAAGACGCTCTTTGAGAGTGGCGGAACGCTCACAGTCACCGCCACGCTGACCCAGGCGCTAATCGACCCGATCCAAGTCAATCTGGGCTTCTCGGGCACGGCAATCTTGGGCACCAACTACTCGGCGAGCGCCCTGTTCATCACGATTGCGGCGGGTAAACTCAGCGGCTCGATCACGCTGACCGGAATTCCCAACACCATTCCGAACCTGCCGGCAGCCTCACTGTTTGTCACGATCGAGAGCATCGTCGACACGACCCAAAATACGACGCTCAACGTGCCCCGCGTGCCCGGCGCCGGCACGGCGCAGGGTCAAGTGGTTGATAACTTCATCCTCGGCAATCCGTTCGGGCAGAACCCCGTGGTGTCGCTCCCGACCACCCCAAACCTCGCGATCAGCGACATGGGCGGCACGACCACCATCACCATCTCCCAGTCGACCACTTCGCAAGTCGACGACCGGATTGAACTCTTGTTCTCTGGGACAGGCGTTTACGGGACAAACTACATCATTACCGACGCCGGCGGCAACCAGCTGGGTAGTAAGCAACATCCCTTCGGGGAGGTAGTTATCCCTCGTGGCCAACTGAGCACGACCATCACGGTTACGGGCCTCGACAGCGGCCTGATCGGTCCCGACCACACGGTGATTATCAGCCTGGGTACCGTTTCGCAGGGCCAGCCCTCGCCGACCAACAACTCCATCACCGTGACCATCCTGCAGCTCGATTCCAAACCGGCGGTCGGACTCACGCTGTCCCAGCCTGTCTTCACGCAAGGCGGTCAGATTGTCGTGACGGCGACGCTGCTGCAAACGACCAATGTCGACGTCTTCGTCAACCTGTCGTTCACCGGAACGGCCACGCCGAATATCGAATACAGCGTCACCGACGGACCAGGTGGCCCGGCCACGGATCAGATCAGGATTACCGCCGGCCAGCCGAGTGGCAGCGTCACCCTCACTGGACTCGACGATAAACTCAATCGGGCGGAAACCACGGTTACAGTTGGCATCGCCAGCGTCACAGGGGCTGTGGTGCAGCAAGGCTTCCTGCCGGTCACCGCGAACTATGTGAATGCTCGAGTGCCTGTCACGTTCTCCGTGCTGGGCACGGTGACCCTGCAGGGCGGCGTGGCGGCTGTCCAAGTCAATCTTTCGCGACCGGTCCCCTTCCCCGTCAGCGTCGACTACCTGATCGCCAACGGGACGGCATTCGCGGGGGCGCAATACCTGCTCCCGAATGGAAGCGCTAGCGGCACTCTGAACTTCGCCGCCGAAGTCACCCAGCAGACGATCTTCATCACCACCATCCCGTCGGCACCGAGTGGGACGACTTCCGCGCTGAACTTCACGGTTTCGCTCGACAATCCGTCGCTTGACGTTCCCGTTTTGGCGGCGCCGCCCCCAGCAGGCGCGACGATCGGCAATGGGACGGCCATCGTCTCGATCATCGAAACGAGCACCGTTACGCAAAGCTCGGTTGCCGCGACGTTGCAAAGCGGGGGCGCATCGCCTCCGGATATCGCGGCGGCCGTCGGTACGGCGACCCCACCCGTGCCACCTAGCACACCCGGCATTCCGCCCCGCATCGTGGTGATGACCAACGATCAATACACGGTCTACGACTACAACTCGGGCTTCATCATCACGCAAACGACACTCGACCAGTTCTGGATCAATGCGGGCCTGTCGGGCCTCACCGGCGACGCGGTCAATCCGCGGGTCGAGTTCAACCCGATCCTGCAGCGATTCTTCGCCGTGGCCATCAATCCGGTGGGCGGGACCAACAACAACGTGCTGTTCGCCGTCTCGAAGACACAAGATCCGCTTGGCGGTTGGAGTGCCTTTACGCTGCCGGTGGATCCGACTGCGAAGGTCTTCTCGGCTACGGGCGTCGCGCTGGGTATGGACGCCAACGCCATTTACATCACGGCCGATCTGGTGAATCCGATCTTCGGAAACACGAGCGAGACTGGATTCTCGATTCCGATTTCCAATTTCAACAACGGCGCCGCCGCGACCACCAACTTTACCCAGTACTTCAATATTCCGTCCGGCTTCGAACTGCAGCCCGAGTTCAATCCGACCTTCAACCCGTCACAGCCGGAAGCCCTGCTTTCCGGCAATTCCTCGACGCCGAACGCCCTGCTGAGCTTCATCATCGCGGGCGGCAACAATGCCAACGCCGCGATCTCCCCGCCGACGGCGGTCCCGATTCCTGGGGGAGGGCCGATCACCGATCCGAATCCCGCGCCTCAGCCAGACCCGGCGCCTCCCATTTCCGACGGACCCGCGGGCTTCTCAGGGACCATCTACCAGAGCGTCAATGATATTTGGGCGGTGGAAACCGTCGCCGATGCCAGCGGGCGGTCCGATATTCGATGGTACGAGATCAGCGTGACGAGCGGCCAGATCCAGCAAACGGGCCTGATCAAGGATCCGAACCTCAGCTTCTACAACGCCTCGGTGGCCGCGCTGACCGATGTCGGAGTCGGTGACCAGGTGGTCATCAGCTTTACCGGCTCTGGCCCGAACCAGTTTGCGAGCGCCTATGCCGTCATCGGACAGACGACCGGCCCTCTCAACAATCAATTAACGACGTTCACCACGCCCATCCTGCTGACTCCGGGTGCGGGCAGCTACAACGTCCCCGTCAACGGCGTGAACGCCTGGGGCAACTACAGCTCGACTGTCGCCGATCCGAACTTCGCCGGTCAGCGTTTCGGCGTCTCGGGTGGACAAGCGGTCTTTTGGACCTTCCAGGAGTTTGCATCGGCGCCCAACGTCTGGAGCGTCGAAATGGTTCAGATCGTGGTCGCCATTCCGGTGGCTACGCCGCTGCCCCAAGTCTCCCTCAGTTCGACCACTGGCGAAACCATCGAGGAGGATCTCGGAACCGCCACAATTAGCGCAGTTTTGAGCGCGGCTACGACAGACAACGTGGAAGTCAGCCTCGTCTTCGGCGGAACGGCCATTCAAAATCAGCAGTATGTCCCGAGCGCCACGACGATCTTCATTCCCGCCGGCCAAACAAGCGGCTCGATCATTCTGACCGGTTTGCCGGTGGACCTCTTCGGAACGTTCTCGGTCACGGTCAGTATCGGTCAGGCAACGCTCTACAATGCGACCCCGGGAGCGAATACAAACGTATCGTTGCCGCTGCACGACACGGATCCCGTGGCGGCCGGCAACCTCGCTGGCACCGTTTACAACGACCTCAATTTCGACGCAGTCCTGGACAACAACGAACCGAGCATTCCCAACGTGCTCTTGTTCATCGACAAGAACCACAATAGTTCGTTCGACGTGGCCAGCGATCCGTATATCTTCTCGACCGCGGCCGGTGCGCCGAATTACACCTTCTTCGGCCTGGCCAACGGTTCTTACGACGTCCTCCAGATCGTTCCGCCGCAATTCGGCCAGACGCAGCCCGCTAACGGCCTCGGATATATCGGAGTCAGCCCGGCGGCTGCGGGCCTGAACTTCGGCGATGCCGCCGTCACCAATCCGCCGACGACACTCAGCGTCAGCATTCCGCAGATCACGGACGATCACAGCAGCGGCACCTTCACGATCACGCTGGCGCAGCGGACCCAGGCTGCCGTTTCGCTGACGATCCTGGTTGGCGGAATGGCTCCGTTTACCGACTACACCCTGACAGGACCGGGGGGCGTCATTCCGTTGACGAACGCCGCGCCGACCTTCGTCGCCGTGATCCCCGCGGGACAAAGCTCTGTCTCGTACACCATTACTGCGACCGGCGACACGACCGGCACCAACGAAACGATTACGTTCCGCGCCCTGAGCATCACCAACGCTACGATCGCGGGGTCCTCTCAGGTCGAGACGTCCATCGTCAGCACGACCGGCACGCCGCAACTTGTGATCGGTAGCCCGTCGCAGGTTTCCAGCACAGGGCTGAATCCGGGCTTCTCGTTCGGCCCGGCAACCAACACGTTTACCACTGCGAACCAGCCCGATTTCATCACGACGGCGGACCTGAACGGCAACGGCATTCCCGACCTCATCGTCGCGAATTCGCAAGCCAGTTCGATCACCGTGATCCTCGATCCGACGAGTGCGAATCCGGTCACCAAGAGCTACCCCGTCGGGCCCAACCCGACCGGAATCGTGGCGGCCGACTTCAACGGCGACGGCGCTCTCGACCTGGCCATCTCGACGGCCAACGGAGTCACCGTCCTCCAGAACAACGGCTTCGGCGGGTTCACGCTGAGCGGCGGCTATGCGACGGGCAGTGCGCCGTCGGCCGTCACGGCGGGCGACTTCAACGGCGACGGCAAGGTCGATATCGCGGTCGCCAATATGAACTCGAACACCGTCTCGATCCTCTACGGCAACGGGAACATGACGTTCAAGGCCGCGGTGAATATTGCCGTCGGACAGGCCCCGACCGACATCAAGGCCGTGGCCCTCACCAACAACGGCATCCTCGACCTGGTTGTCGCCAACAACGGCTCGTCGAGCAACAGCGTCACCGTGCTGATGAACAATGGCACCGGCACGTTCACGTCAGCCAGCTACCTTGCGGGCGTCCAGCCGCGCTCGCTGGCGATCGCGGACTTCAACGGCGACGGGATTCTCGACATCGCGGTCGCCAACGTTGGAAACTCTCCGAACCAATCGGGCAGCATCAACACCGTGACGGTGCTGTTCGGCAACGGAACCGGCAAATTCACGCCGGTGCCTCTGCCGATTGCGGGTCAGCCCCTGCCGACCGGAACTTACTTGGCCGGGCCGTCTGTCTTCAGCATCGCGGCGGGCGATGTCAGCGGCGACGGGGTGCCCGATCTGGTCGTCGCCAACAGCGGTGTCGGCGACAACTCGATCAGCGTGCTCACCAACAACGGCAACGGCACGTTCAGCGCTCCGACCTTGGTCCCCGTCGGCACCGGCAACCTCGTGCAATCGGTGGTTACGGGCGACTTCTACGGGAACGGGGCGATCGATATCGCTTCGGCGAACTCGTTCGGCACGGCCGGCGTCAATGGCGCGACGATCTTCAAGAACGCCGACATCCCGGCGAGCTTGTTGTTCCACGTTTATCTGAGCCATCCGGCCACTTCGACGGTCACCGTCAAGTTCGCCACGCAAAACGGGACCGGACAGGCGTTCGTCGACTACACGCCGATGAGCGGAACGCTCCGATTCTCGCCAGGCACGACGGTCGAAACGGTCGCGGTTCCGATCTTGGGAACGGCGGGGAACAACCGAACGGTCATCTTGCAGCTCGCCACGGCGACGAACGCTCCGATTCAGATCGGCACAGGCGTCGGGACAATCAACCCGCTGCCCTTCGCCGCCACGACCGCAACCGCGTCGGTCGTAAACGGCAATCTGGTCGTTACCGACTCGACCCAAAACGACTCGTTGCAAATCTTGCAGCTCGGGGCGGGGAAAGTCGAAATTCTTGTCAACGGCGAGATGCTCCCCAATGGCCCCTACGCGGGTGTCACGGGTCAGATTCAGGTGACGACGCCCCAAGGCCTCGACAACATCTACGTCGATGAGGAGGTGACCGAGGCTGGCGTCGTGACCAACTCGGGCGTTCTGGTCAACCCGAGCTTCGGCGACTTTGTGTTCGCTGAGCTGCTCAACGGTCAGAGCTGGCTGTTGCAGGCTTAAGAGCGGTCGGCTCAAGAAACACAAGCGGCCTGTCGACTCAACGGCAGGCCGCTTGATTTTGACACAACTAAGTCTCACGTGCGGCGGCGGCTCCTGGGTTCGACCGTCTTTGCCGCTCGCTTACCGCCAGTAGCCTCTGCGGTAGTAGGGACGTCCGTAGTAGCGTCCCCCATAAACCACGAAGCCCGGCCGGTAGACTGGTGCCGGCGCCACGTACGCGGCCGGCGGTGCATAGTAGGCCGGCGGCCCGTAGTAATACGGGGCTGGCGCCGTGTAAACCGGAGCCGGCGCGGCGTAGACCGGACCAACCGGCACCGTGACCCCCACTCCAACTCCCACGCCTGCTTGGACCGACGCTGGCTGGGACGCCATTGTCAGGCCCACAAGCGAGACACAACCTAACGACAACAAGGTCTTCATTGTCCTGCCCTTTCCTGAAGAACCTTACCGAAACGAAATCGCTCCTCAGCTCCAAGTATACCCCGCGCCGCGAATTCGAGTGGACACCGAACGGGCGCGCGAGAGCGATCTTGGCCGAGCGTCGAACGGACGCGCGAGCGATAAGGGCTGCGCAAAGACGGATGTGCCCGCATTTTGAAATGCACGCGGGGCAGTGGGTAAGAGCCGCAAGAAATCGCGACTACGCGGCTTGCTCCGCCGCCCACCGTGCGAGGGCCTCGGCATTGAGCGCGGTCAGGTCCTCGCTCCACTCGAAGTCGCGTGTGACCATCTCGCGGGCGCCAATCCCGTTCTTAAGACCGGCCACCGCGACGCCCGCGGTCAAGAGGGGCCCCATCAAGCGGGGCAGCGGATCAGACCAGAGGAACTCATTCGTCGAGCGCGCACCAAAGAACTGCCGCGACCATTCTCCGAAGCCGGGGAAGGCCTTCGTGTGTCGAAACAGAGTCCAGAACAGCCAGAATCGGAACGTGTACGAGCGAGCCCTCGTGGCCTCGATCGGACCCGTCTGCGGATCGAAATAAGCGGCAGTGAATCGCGGATCATCTTTCAGGAGATACATGCCGCCGGTCAGCCGCGGATTGCACTCGATGGCCGCGATTCGGCCCGCAGCATCCTCGATGAAATCGAGCCCCATTTGTCCGGTGTATTTGACCGCGTCGACAAAGGTTCGGACCCACTGCAACACGGCCGGCTGCTCGACGCGACGATAGACCACCGTCGGCCCGAAGCCATGGCAAAAATCGGTGGCGTAAGTGGCGTGCGCGGTAATGCGCCCCGCGTGGGCGACGGTGAATGTGGCGAACGGGCGTCCGGGCAGGTATTCCTGGGCAATCCACGGGCGGCGCGCCGTCGGCTCGACGCCCTCGAGTGCCTCGAGTCCCTCGGGGCGGACCACGGTTTGCGCGGCAAACCGCGAATAGACCGGCTTATAAACCGTGCGGCTCCCTTCGCGCTCGGCAAAGACCCGCAGCAATTCGTCGCGGCTCTCAATCCGCGTGGTGCCGGGGGCCGACAATCCGAGTTCCTGCGCCTTTTCGATGAACAGCCACTTGTCGTGCAGACCGATCAGCGTTTCAAAGCTCGGCGCAAACAGAGGGGGACCATCCTTGCGGGCGCCCTTGGCTTGGGCGAGGTAAAACACTTCCTCGTAGATCGGGATGATCAGATCGACCGATTGCTTGTCGGAAATATCCCAGACCGCATCGAGCCACTCTGAGGTCTCGCGGGCGGGCGACGGCACGTGAAAATAGCGAGCAACCGCCGACGAATAGCGACACAGCGTGTGCGGCCAGGCGTCCGCCACCAGCACGCGATACCCTTCCGCGTGAAAGCGTCGCGCCAGAGTCAGCGCGTAAGTTCCTCGTCCGGCCGTCAACAACAGTGTGCGCATAAAGCGTCCCGCGCGGGTGTCTGATCTTGAATTGGGATTGGGAGCAATTCGCGAAAGAGTGTGCCAGCGCAGAGTTTTCGTCCTGTCGGGCACTGTGCGATAAAGAGGACTCGCGGCCATGTGAGAACCGTGATCTTCCTCAGAGTTCCCAGCGTCTGGCTGCCACGTTCGCAGCCGAACCGTTCAGACTTCGAGCGACTCAAAGGTTGGCGCCGCTTGTCGCGAGGTTCCTCGCGCGCGAACCGATCGCTGATTTCACACCGGGAACTGGAACGCAGCCGAATTGCGATTAGACGGCGCGAATGATCGCTGCCGCGCTTTGGCCCATCGCCGTCCGATTGACCGTGAGCGCGGTCTTCTTGCGCAGATCGAGCGGCTCCCGGTGCACGACCCGCAGACGGAAGCGGGGATCGGGAGTCTCGTAGTTGAGGGTCATCGGCAGGGTGCCGTGCTCGAGCGCCAGTAAGCTGCCCGCCAGTTCGACCGCGCCGGATCCGGCATCAAAGTGACCGAAATAGCTCTTGAGCGCCGTGACAGGAATCGACTCCACCGCGTCATCAAACGTGCGGCGGAACGCACAAGCCTCCACGAGGTCGTCTCGCTGTGTGCTCTTGCCGTGAGCGTTGATGTGCCCCAAATCGACGGGTTTCAGCGAGGCCTGACGCATCGAAGAGCGGATGGCACGCACCAGGCCGGTGCCCCCATTTCCGTTGGACGAGCCGGTGCCGTCGCAGCCTGCGGCGACGCCGAGCACTTCCGCATAGATGCGTGCGCCGCGACGAACCGCGTGACTGTAGCGCTCGACAACAAAGGCCGCGCCCCCTTCACCGACGATCGTGCCGTCACGATCGAAGTCGAAAGGACGGCAGGCCCGGTCCGGCGCGTCGACCCGTCGAGACAGTCCGTCAAACAGGCTGAGTTTGGCGATATCGACCGGATGCACATTGGAGCTGGAA
>Ga0210393_10001162_pt1 | contig 22437 bp, 15 predicted proteins | sample IncBWC27OmetaG_FD_160068 | JGI IMG/M metagenome (GOLD analysis project Ga0210393, IMG submission 160068) | Forest soil microbial communities from Barre Woods Harvard Forest LTER site, Petersham, Massachusetts, United States - Inc-BW-C-27-O ... | reverse complement strand
CCCCTTGACTATCAACCCTAATAAGTCCAGTCAGTCAGGCGTTTACGAATATATGTTTGCAGAAGGTCTGGACCCCTACGGCGCCCCAACTACTCTTTTCCTCCAAGGTTTTTCAGCAGATTTGTACACCACGGCTAGCAACACGGACCTTAGCGCGACTCAAGTCAGCTCAACTGAATGGGCTGTATTCGCCGCCATAGGTGAAGACAATCCCGTTGTCGGAATCCCTGGCGTAAGCAATGATGGCACGAATAGTGCCATAGTTATGTTATACGGTGTCATCGGTGGCGTGTGTAATAGTGCAGGTGGTGTTGACGCGCCTTTTCACTTCATTTCAGGCACGCCCATAGTTCACAGGCACAAAAAGCATCACCTCCGTGGCAACGAGGTGAATACGAATCGCGGGCATGATGAAGACCGCTAAGATTGAAAGCGGGCATTCCGTTGTGATGCGACGCGCCTTCCAATCCCGCAAGGCGCCAATGAACTGTCGGGACAGAGTTGCGAACTCGACATGAGAACAGGATAGACGCCGGTATACGAAAAAAGAGGTCCGCGATGAAAGAACAACTAGGGCGGTGTTCAGAACATCTTCGCAAGGCCGTTCGTTTTCTGGCCCTAAGTTCCGGCACACCTCAAGAGAAGCTGACGAGCATGTACCACGACACCGGGCTCGGAAGCATTTACAAGGGCGATTTTCCGAATGGTTCTCTGAGACACGATTTTCAGGCTATCACTGGCATGATGAACGAAAACAGTGAACCGCAATTCATGGTCCACATCGCGGGCATGTCCGATGAACGGGCAAGGAGGGTCATAGGACAAATCTGCCAGCTTTCCGATGATGTTTCATGTGCTCTTGGCGGGCAGAAGTAGCGGCTAGCCACAGTGCAAACCGGACATCTCTAGCCATCGCACGCGCAGCTAGCAATAAAAGGACTCCGGTCTCTACGTACTCTTTCTAGCGACTTTCCTGGCGCGAAAAAAGCTTCCCGTTCACGTACACTACGGTTTGAATCGTCACGGAGAAGTCTTGCCTCCTTTCGAACCAGGTTCGTTCCAGAGCGAGTGGCCTCTGCTGCTTGAATGCGCGTCTCCGGAACCTGATCTGCGCCGCATCGCCGAGCTCATCCGCCCCGCGGACTGGGCCCGCCTGCTCGCGCTTGCGGAGGACCACGGAGTTACGGGCCACCTCGCGGCACGTTTGCGTGAACTGGACGCGAGTTTCATCCCTGCGGAAACCCTCCAGGCCCTTCGCGACCGGCAGCGTGCGCAAACATTTGTTTCGCTCCGGATGACCGCGGAGCTTTTCCACCTTCTGGATCGATTTGCATCGAAAGCCATCGGCGCGCTGGTTGTGAAGGGGCCGGTGCTTGCGGTCCAGGCCTACGGCGACCCTGCGATGCGCAGCTACGGCGATCTCGACCTGCTCGTCCGCCAGCGCGACATCCGCCGCGCCACCGAATTGATGATCGCCGCCGGCTACCAGGCCGCCGTTTCCCTCGCCTCCATCGACTCCGGGAAGATTCCCGGACAATATCTTTTCTCCAAGCCGGACGCGAAATTGCTCGTTGAGCTGCACAACGATTTCACGCTCCGCTATTTCCCTCGCCGGCTGCCTCTCGAAGAGTTCTTCGAACGCCAAATCCGCGTGCGCCTTGACGCGCACGACGCTCCCGCTCTCTGCGTGGAAGACGAACTCGTCCTCATCTGCATCCACGGCGCAAAACATTTTTGGGAGCGTTTGATCTGGATCGCCGATGTCGCCGCGCTCGTCAATCGCCAAACCGCCATCGATTGGCCCCACGTGGCCGAATCCGCAAAAGAAGTCGGAGCGGAGCGCATGCTGCATACCGGCCTGAGCCTAGCCAAAAAGTTGCTGAAACTGCAGTTGCCCGCGGAAACGACGGCGATCGTCGAAGCGGACAAGCAGTCCGCTCACCTGGCCGAACAAATTCTCCACTGGCTGCCCGCCGCCGGCTGCGCGCCACCTGGCCTGTTCGAACGCGCCCTGTTCCGTCTGCGCATGCGCGGCGGCTTCCTTTCCGCCCCCGCCTATCTCCTGCGGCTTTCCCTCTCTCCCACCGAGGAAGACTGGCAGCCAGGCCCCGGTGAAAGCCCTCGCGGATTCCTCGCCTCCCTCCGCCGCCCCTTTCGTCTCGCCCGCAAATACAGCCGCTCTGGCAAATCCTGACCTTGCGCAATTCGCTTCGCTTGGTCTTGCCGCAGTGGCGATTTTCTTATTGGACTCCAAAAACAAAATCGCGCGCGCCGAGTTGCAGCGCGCGCGATCTCTTTCTTCCCCCTGGTCTTTAGTTGATGGTCAGATTAACCACGGCCTGATGATTCACCACGCCCGGTGGTGTGCCACTGGTCGTCCCGGTTATCGTCAGCACAGCAGGAATGGGCTGGGTGACCGGCGCTCCCGGCCCAGAACAGCCGGCCAGAATCACCAGCAGCAGCATCGCCCCCGCCATCCCCAATCGCACTTGCAGCCGCTTGGTTCTGGGCAGCAGAAGCAGCAGCAGAAGAGCCAGGATCACCGGCACCACCTGCCGTATGGAAACGGGAGGAGTCGGCACCGATCCTGGCGGCACCATCATCGCCGCTGTGGTCGTCACCATCACCGCCGCGCTCTGCACCGTCACGCCGTCAGCAGCCTTCACTGGCGAAGCCACCGTGCACGTTGCATCCGCCGCAGCCGGTGTTACCGCGCAAGTGAGCGCCACATTCTGGTTGAAGCCGCCCAGCGGTGTCATGGTTATGTTGAACTTGCCCGGCGCTGCAGTTGTTATCGCTGGCGGCGCCTGCGCCGGCCCCGCCAGGCTGAAGTCCCATCCGGTTCCCGTCAGTGGAACCGTATGCGGGCTCCCTGCGGCATTGTCCGTGACTGTCAGGTTTCCCGCGCGCGCACCCACTGCCGTCGGCGCAAACGTCACGTTGATCACGCAATTCGCTCCGGCCGCCAGCGTCGCCGGGCTGACCGGACACGCTGTGGCCCCCGTGCTCGTCTCGGCAAAATCTCCCGAAGCCGTAATGGAATTGATCGTCAGCGGGGCAGTTCCCGTATTCGTAAGCGTCACAGGCTGCGCCGCGCTAGTTGTCGTCAGCATTTCCCCGCCAAAGGGCAAGGGCGTTGGCGCAAGTCCCACCCCAGGAGCGATGCCGGTTCCGCTAAGCGGGACCGTTTGCGGGCTACCGCCAGCGTTGTCCGTGACCGTCAGGTTTCCCGCGCGCGTCCCCACTGCCGTCGGCGTAAATGTCACGCTGATTACGCAATTCGCTCCCGCGGCCAAGGTCGCCGGTCCGATCGGGCACGCCGTTGCGCCCGTGCTCGTCTCGGCAAAATCTCCCGAAGCCGCGATGGAATTGATCGTCAAGGGGCCACTTCCGGTATTTGTGAGTGTCACGGTTTTCGCGGCACTCGTCGTGTTCACCAATTGGTTGCCGAAGGGCAGGGGCGTTGGCGCAAGCCCGACTACAGGCGATCCGGCCGCTGCCCCCGTCCCGCTGAGGGAAATGGATTGCGGACTGGTGCTGTCGCCGTCGGTCAGCAGCAGCGTTGCCGTTTCCGCCCCCACGACCGATGGCGTGAACGTGACGCTGACGGTGCACTGATTGGCAGGAGACGCTCCAGCGGGAATCCCGGCCGCGCACGTGTTAGCCGAAACCACATAGTCCGTTGCCGCCGCCGCGGGAGTCGCCGTCAGCACCGGAATCGTGGTGCTGGTGAATGCTATGGTCGCATTCGTGTTGTTCGTCAGCGTCACCGTCTGTGCCGGACTCGTGTTCGGCATGTTTACCGTTCCAAAGTTAAGGCTTGTCGGGCTCACCACCAGCGTCGGAATTAGCGTCAGCTTGGCGATGAACGCGGCCGAAGCGTCCCCGGCGGGCAGGCTTGTCTGGAACGCTCCAGCGGGAAAAACAGGGAACGTGGCTGCCGAGGAAAAGGTTGCTCCAGCGATGTAAGCATTATTCTGACTATCGACGGCAATGGCGTTAACATTGTCCGGACCACCAGCGATTCCACTCCCGCCGAAAAAACTCGAATAAACCAAGTCTGCCGCGCCATTGCCGCCGGGATTAATTTTCGAGACGAATCCCTCGCCTTGCGCCCCTGCGGCAAATGCCGGCTGAAATGCACCTGGAGTCACCGGGAAAGTGGAGGCATTCGTCCCCCCTCCGACATAGGCGTTGCCCGCAGCGTCAACCGCGATGTCGAATGCTGTTGTAGCCGCAGGGCCAAGGAATGTGGAATACAATAGGGGACCATTTTGCGTATCAATGAGGCTCACAAATGCAGTGCCTCCCGTCGTGCCCGTGGTTTGGAACGGCCCGGGCGCAGCCGTAGGAAATGTAGGAAATAGGAGCGAGGTGGTCACGCCTGTGACGTAGGCCACGGTGCTGCCCGGCTTTAGCGCGATCTTCGTACTCTCGTCTACGCCTTCACCTCCCAAGTACGTCGAGTAGACTAAGGATGCGGCTGGAGCTTTCGTAGTTGACGTGTCGATTCGCGAGACAAATACGGTTCCGTTGGCAACGGCTGCAGGAGGTGCCGTATTCTTCTGAAACGCATTCGTGTTCGTCGTCGGAAAGTCTGTGGACGTTGTTATGCCAGTAACGTATGCATTTTCGGAGGCGTCTACCGTCACTCCTTGCCCGAGCTCGCCGAAGCCCAGACCTGAAGTTGTTGCATTAGCTCCACTGCCACCCAGGTATGTTGAGTAGGCCAGCGAATTGCTTCCCGATTGTGTTGTATTGATTCTGGTAACAAACGCATTTCCATCCGTGGTTCCCAGGGTCGTTTGAAAGGCACTTGCTGCCGTAATAGGAAAGGTCGCCGCAGTCGTCCCAGGAGACGCAGACGTAAGTCCAGTCACATAAGCGTTGCCATTCACGTCGGCCGCAACACCATTTGCTACATCGGAATTGGTTCCGCCAGTTCCTCCCAGATACGAAGAATAAACAAGCGAGGCTATGCCACTCGCCGCCGGATTGATCTTGGATATGAAGCTGGTTCCCGCGGACGCGCCCGCACTTGCCGCCTTAAGAGGGGTAACCGAACCATTGGTCGGGAAGTCCGTCGAAAATGTCTCTCCGGCTACATAGACATTTCCGCCAGGGTTCGCGCCACTACCGGAATTATCCAGTGCGATCCCGAAGCCAAAATCGCCGCCCGTTCCACCTAAATAAGTTGTGTAGAGGAGTGCGGTACCTGTGGGATTGATCTCTGTTACAAAAGCAACTCCGTTGGTATCGCCCGCGCCGAATCCTCCAGGCGTTGATGGGAACGTCGTTGAGAAAGTTGTTCCGGTGACAAAGGCATCTCCCAGTGAGTCCACGGCAATCCCCGAACCAAGATCACCGTTCGCGCTCCCGCCCAGATACGTCGAATAGTTCAGCACCGGATCTATGATGAGCGGCTCGCTCCTATCATAGTTTGCGACGGCAAACGTGATCCTGTGGCCGCCCGCGAGTACATACTTTCCTTGGATTTCCCGTCGGTCCCCACCCATATTCTGGTAGATCAATGGCCTCTGGAGCGCCACTTGGCCCCCGGAAACGCTCATGATTAGATCGCCGTGCAAATTGATCCGCAGTTTCTGTGCGCCCTTCAGGCTCAATTGGATAACCTTCGGGTCGGCGCCGGGCGCCACCACGAAGTCATATTCCAGACGGCGCTGATTGCCGTAGAACAACAGATCTACGCCAGGATAAATCTTCGTATACTTCACCCGCGCGTAGGCGGGGACATCCGTGCGCCATTCTTTCGGATTATTCCCGATAAAATAGTTCACTTTTGCCGGAAGCCGGTCGACTCCGGCGATTTGCGCTGCGGGATTGGCTCCCTCCAAGCCCATTCGCAAAACCGTCATTCTCCCCGCCTGACGGGCCTTGCGCAACGCGCGAAAATAAGCCATGCGGTGCAGCGGTGACAGATTCATGGCCATCGATGGCTGTAAGGAAATGACTGCTTCTTGAGGAGTCAAGAACAACCCATATCCAGTTCCGTGCGATATGAACCGTACTTCCCGAGTCGCTTGTCCGACGTTTTCTTCAAAGCTCAATGGCAATCGGCCGTAAGCTTCGGCCCACTTCGGGTCCTGTTTCGTGCGCGCAGAATCGAATGTCCCACTCGCCGCCACACGAGATACATCTACGCCCGTTTCGCGATCTTTCTTCCCGGAGCCTCGAAAAGAGGCCAGGAACGACAGACCGGAAATCAGCATGATCACGGATGCAACCTTCAAAGCCTTTACCCCAATACCCCGCGTCTTCATTGTGGAAATCTCCTATACCTTCGAGTCGTACACGTTCCCAATGGACCCGCTTCCGCCTTTGCTCTGCTCCTTCACAAAGCCGGAATCGGAAAAGAGCAAAGCCCCGCCGGTCAAATATGATTTTGGGTTTCTTGGAGAGGAAGGAAGCATGCCACACGCAGCAAACATAGTGCCTCAATTCGGGAAGGCTAGTCCCAAATTGGGAATCGCGCTTGTATCCTATCAGATAAGTTCTGTACTTCGAGGGAAGAATTGGTTGCCGCCTGCGCCCATTCTCCTTCAAACAGAACTTGAGAGATCAAGCGCATTAAAATCCTCGCGGATAACCCTGCAGAGTTCCGCCAGCTTGCTTGCGCTCACATTAGGGTAGACCTGTCGGGTAGGAACCGACGTAACCAACCGGCCTAGCACCTCAAACTCACTTGCCCTCATTTCGCGGTCGAGGATTTTATTAGCGTAAGTTTCCGCCACAAGAGCCAGGAGCGCTTTCTGCGGCGGCATCCTCTCCAAATATGGCGCCGGATCCGGACGCCTTTCCTCCAATATATATATGGCTCCCAGCGCAAGAGGGCGGTTTTCAAACCGCGTGCCTTGTTTTCCCAGGTCCAGGCGACGCTTATTCCAATCCGGGATGAATCGCGGGAGCGCCTCCGATGAACCGTAGAGTGCCTTCACCGAATCAGGCCAAAGGGAGAGATGGGGATAGGCTGGCATGACGTGGAACACGCCCTTTCGTTCTACAAGCGCGACGATGTCATCAGAGAGGACTCCGTAGCCTTGTTGCGCAAGGGCTGCCGCGGTTGTCGATTTCCCCGACCCCGCCGCGCCCACGAAGGCAATACTGCGGTCTTTGAAAGCCACGGCGCTGGCATGCAAGCAGGTAACGCCACGCAGCCGCAACAGAAACCCAAGGATCGGTCCCAACAGATAGGATGCCGCATCTTCGAGAGACAACGATTCGGGCCACACCGCCCAGAGTGCTTTCCGTTTTGCATCCAGCCAGAACTGTGTGCCATCGGCGTATGCAATGCGCAAGAATTCACCCTTCGCTACTCGCCATACCCGCACACCCGGCCCGCGAGTTTCTGGGGAATAAGCGCCCGCATAGGCCAGTTCCTCCTGAGGAGATGAGTCTCTTCGTTCGTGGTATGGGGAATCTCCCAGGTGGAGTTTAATATCGATCGAACTTGCCGCTGAATGAATAGGCACCACTCCGGGGAGAGGCAAATTAGAGTGGAGGAGCAGGCCGAAGACGGAATAGAGAGCCAATGCAGATACTGAACCGGTAACCCGCTTGTAGAGAATTGTGTACGTTCAATGTTTTAACGAATCGTTGCTGAAATCTTTTGAGGTCGCGGCGGGGATATGTGCCCGTTAACCGAACGAAGTTTTGTTGCTCACTGGGTTCCCTCCCACCTTATCTTGGTGGCCGCGCCCTCCTACTTTGTGCGTCAATTCCCGCACCGTCCCGTAAAGGGTCAGCTTCGGTTTCGTATACGGCTTTTTTGGCTCCCGCTCCACGGGCTTACCCATTACTAGCCTCCGCATGCATTTTATACCGAACTCTTCGCGCTGACTGCAACCAAATGTTGAGGCAGTAAGGCCGTAAGCTCGCACTGACTTGCGCGGCGTTCATCTTATCATGCGGCGCCTCTAGCGCAGAGCGCTCGATATAACGATTTAAATTCTTGCTCCACGGTATTTGTTTCAGTCGCTCCGTTCCGTTTCTCTTTACCTGCGCGGAAAGTGGATCCCCCTGCAGGGGTGTTTTCGGGCGCACGCGCACTCGCTCCGGAATCTGCCCCGCCATCGCTTCGCGCAACAGCATCTTCTGAAAGAACCACGGGAACGGGGGAAGCGCGAGCAAATAGTTCACGATCCTCAAATCCAGAAACGGGTAGCGCGTCTCCACCGGAAAATGCGTCACTCCCGCATCTTCGGTTTCAAACATGTGCGTCCATTGTGGCAGGGAAAGAGAGGCGTGGGCTTTCGGCAAAATAGGATGCCTGCTGGGCGGCACGGGATGCTCGCTCAATTCCCTCCAGCGCGGCTCCAGGTTCAGGCGCTTCACAAAGTCCCTCTGCAGCCACCTCGGAAATCCCGTCATCTCTTCATCTTTCCCGATCAGTTTCCGCAATCGCGCGCGAATCCCCCGCCACGGGAACGGCCGCACCCACAAATAATTTGCCATCTCGGAAGCCAGTCGCTGCCACTCGCCATTTCGCCGCATACTGTCGGCATACGGCCACATCTGAAAGTCCATCAAGTTATCCGCACCCTCGCCTGACAATACAACCCGGCAATCCGGAGAAATGCTTCGGCACAATTCAAAAAATCCCGCCAATAAAGGACTATCAATGGGCTCTGGAAAACTTATCTCCGGGTCGTCCCACCCGTCAAACAGCTGGACCCCATCCAGCTCCGTGAACTTCATCGGTATCCGCAGGAACTCCCCTACTTCTTGCGCATACTCCCGTTCCCGGTCCGCAATCAGCGAATCATAGACAGACGTAAATCCCCTAATATCAGTGGATTGCGTGCTCTTCGACGACACTTCCCGCGCCACCGCCGCCACCGACGAAGAGTCCAGCCCACCGCTCAACAGGATTCCCACTCGGTCCGTCCGAAGCCGGTCCGTCACCGCGTCCCGCAGCAAAACCTGAAAATGGTCGATATAGTCCTTCGAATTCGAATAGCGGATCGGCCCCACCGTCGGCGGCGCCCAGTACCGCCGGAGCCTCAATCCGCTGGCGGAAAAGCTCAGACTGTGCGCCGGCGGCAGCCGCTGAATCGCGCGATACGTCGTCGTGGCATTGTCATAGTTCAATCCAAACAGCAGAAAATCCCCAATCGCCGCGTCATTGAGCTCCGCGGGCACCTGCGGGTGCAGCCGCAAGCAGTTCAGCGTATTGCTGAAAAGAAAATGCTCCTTATCCTGAACGTAATAGAAAGGCTTGATCCCAAAATGATCGCGCGCGCAAAAAAGATTTTTCGAACGCGCATTCCATATCGCGAATGAAAAATCGCCAAGCAAATGATCCACGCACTCGCTTCCCCAAATCGCATACGCATGCAGGATCACTTCCGGGTCCGGAGCACCTGCCCTAACGTCGCGCCCGGCTTGCCGCAGCTCCGTCAACAATTCCGCCCGCCCATCAAGCCTTGCGTCCGCGGTAATCCATAACCGCCCATCCAGACTCGCCGGCTGCTGTTCCTCAAGCGACTCATATGTCGTCCGCAACATCGTGTGAGCAAACCCGATCGCGCCATCCGTCCAGACGCCGCGCGCGTCAGGCCCGCGAAACGACAAAAAATCCGCAAGGCTCTCCAACAGCCCCCGCTCCACAGGAGCATTGTCCCGGTGGTAAATGCCGACGATGCCGCTCAATCAATTGGCCTTTCAACGAAACGGGTGGGTCCTTCGAACGATAAAATCTGGCGGCGCACTCTGAAAGCATCCTCCTTCGGATGTTTCCGTCTCATGCCACCGCGCTCGCGCTTCGAAGGAATACACAACGCCCTCATTCGAATCGCATGCTTCCTCTTGATCAGGCTGGAGCCTCATTGTACTGGCCCTCGCCTCTCGCGGCAACCGCGCCCTCTCATTCGAATCGCTCTGTCCCAAGGCACAGAAAACCGGACCATCTCGAATCGAAGTGAGCCAATCCTGCCGCCATACTGCGCATTTCCCCCCGCCGACTTTTATCTTGCAACTCCGAAACGGTCTAGGCACAGTACCGTGCAATGATTCTGCGCCTCTCCAACCCGGCCCAACGCGGCACACTTGTCGGTGTCGCCTTCGTTCTCGCGCTGTCTCTCTCCTATTTCAGCATTCGCAATGCTCGCGCCGTGTACCTCTCCGGTCTGGAAACTCCCGAAGCCTACGAGCGCGCCACCCAGCTCGAGCCCGGCGATGCCCGCAACTGGTATCTCCTCGCCCGCTATTGGCAGTACAACCTCGAGGATCCCGACGCCCCGCGCGCCATTCGCGCCTATCGTTCCTCCCTCTCTTTCGATCCGCGCTCCGCCGAAACCTGGCTCGATCTTGGCACCGCTTACGAATCCGAAGGCAATCTCACCGCCGCGCGAGATGCATTTCTTCACGCCAAAAAGGCCTATCCGCTTTCCGCCGACGTCTCCTGGCGCTTCGGCAATTTTCTGCTGCGCCAAGGCGAACTCGAACCCGCCTTCGCCGAAATTCGCCACGCCATCGAAGCCGATCCCAAGCGTGGTGCGGAAGCCTTCTCCCGCTGCCTCCGCGTCGAGCCTGACGTCGAAAAAATTCTCGACCAAGTCCTCCCGCCCATCGGTGAAGTCTATGTTGACGTGATCTGGGACCAGACTACTGACGGCCACACTGACAATGCGCTCAAAGTTTGGAACCGTCTTGTCTCCATCCATCCCCGCGTGCCCCTTCAGGAAGTTTTTCCGCTCGTCGGCTCCCTGTGGGCAGGTAAACAATTCGTGGAAGCTAGCCGTGTCTGGGACCAGGCCGTCGTGCTTGCTGGCATGTCCGATCTGCAAGGTCCTCCGGGCTCGGTTTTGTGGGATGGCGGCTTCGAGTCTGGCGTCACCGGTGGTACTTTTTCATGGCGTCTTCCGGAAGGACTGCGTAACCTGCAAATCACTTTTGACAGTCAAGAAAAGCATTCGGGGAACCGCTCTCTACAGCTGATGTTTGACGGCAAGTCGAACCTCGCGCTCAATAGCATCTGCCACTACGTTCTTGTTACTCCCTCGACCGCCTACCGCTTCTCGGCGTGGATTCAAACCAGAGCACTGACCACAGACCAGGGCCTGCGATTCCAGATGCAAGCTCTCGGAACAAAAGACGGTTCCGTTGTTGTCACACCCGACGTACACGGAAACCAGCCCTGGACCCTTATCGAGGTCCCTTGGACCTCGGGCAAAGACGTCCAGTCGATGCAAGTTTGTCTGGTCCGTTTCCCCAGCGATCAGGCCGACAATAAAATTCAAGGTGCGGCCTGGGTGGACGATGTCGCTCTGGTGCGCGAATCGGCGGAGCGCTCCCATCCATGAGGATTTTGCGCATTGGCATCTGCGCGCTTATCGTGTTTGGCGTCGTCGCGCACGGTGCTGTTGAGGACTGGGCGCGCGCCGTCCTGGAAACGAGTGCCGGTCTCCTCATCCTGGTCTGGGCCGCCTGGATCTATTTCAATACCGACGAGCAGCCCGTTTTTTCTCCGCTTCTGCCTCCGCTTGCGGCCTTTACGCTTGTCGCATTTAGCCAGTGGCTTTTCCACGCCACCGCCTCGTCCTACAACACCCGCATGGAATTGCTTCTCCTTCTCGCAGACTTGCTCGTCCTTTTTCTCGCCGTTCAAGTCTTTCGAACGTTGGAAGACTGGCGCGGCTTCATCTGGTTTGGCATGGGGTTCGGCTTCCTCATCAGCATCTTTGGAATTCTTCAGCACTTGACCTTCAACGGCAAACTCTACTGGTTTCGCGAGATGCACTACGGGGGCATCCCGTTCGGGCCCTACGCCAACCGCAATCATTTCGCCGGATTCGCGGAGCTGATCCTGCCTCTCGCGCTTGTTCCTCTGGTCCTCGGCAGAGTTCGCCGCGAGCGCCTCCTGGTTGTCGGCCTATTTGCGGTTCTTCCCGTGGGCGCACTTTTCCTCTCCGCTTCCAGGGGCGGCATCGTGAGTCTTGCCGTGGAACTCGGCGTCCTCGTTCTGGTCATCGTTTGGCGCCGCGCCCTTGGCAAGAGTCTGTACGCCGCGGCCGCCATTTTGCTCGTCGCGTTACTGCTGGTCTCCTGGCTGGGCGTAGGACAGATTCTCCAGCGCTTTTCCTCCATGCAGTCCCTCGAAATGACCGCGGGAAAGCGTGCCTCCATGCGCCGCGATACCTGGCGGATTTTTCTCGACCACCCGCTCCTCGGAACGGGGCTCGGCACCATCCAAATCGTCTTTCCGCCCTACGAAACGCTCTACGACGGAAAAATCGTCAACCACACCCACAACGATTATCTCGAAGCCCTCGCAGAAACGGGTCTCGCCGGGGGGCTCTGCTGCGCTTGGTTCCTCGCCGTCCTCCTCGCCGAGTCCCTAAAGCGCTTGCGCCAGTCCAACAATTCCTTCGTCGGAGCCCTGCAACTCTCCGGTTTCATCGCCTGCTGCGGCTTCCTCGCCCACAGCCTTGTGGATTTCAATTTGCACATTCCCGCCAACGCCATGCTCTTCTTTCTCATGGCGCATCTGGCCACCGTGGACCTTCCGCAAGCGGCACCTCCCTCGCCCCGCACGCGCCATCGCAATTCTCGAAATGACTGATAGAATTGGCCTTTATCCCTGTATAATCACACTTGGGGGTTATTTATTCGTATGCAGCCAGTTCGCCTGGGTGCGAAGGCGTGGTGTCTCGTCGCCATTGCCCCGCTAGCCGTTTCGCTGCTCGTGCCTCCCTGCCGCGCACAGCAACAGCAACCCGTTCTCGAAACGCCGCAACAGACCAATGATCGTATCCGCGCGCTGTCCTCGACCGTACGCATCCCGCCCCATGACTACGTCATCGGCAACGGCGATGTGATCGACATCGAAGTCTTTGATGTAAAAGAACTCAGCCGCGAAGTTCGCGTCAGTCAGACCGGTTCCATTGGCATCCCTTTGGTCCCTGTCCGTCTGCATATTTCCGGTTTGACCGAAGTACAGGCTGAACAAAAGATCGCTGAAGTCTTGGAATCCAACGGACTTGTATCCCATCCCGAAGTAAGCGTCAGCGTCAAGGATAGAAAGAGCAAGCCCATTACCATAGTGGGTGCTGTAGGCCACGCCATGGTGTACCAGGCGGACCACCCCGTCACCTTGTTGGAAGTCCTCGCAGAGGCCGGCGGGATCGCCAACGACGCCGGGGACACGGTCATCGTCGCCCGCCCAGTACCAGAGTCTCCGACTGATTCCTCGGAGCCTCCGGCAATCGGTCCGGATGATCTTGAGGCAGCCACAGTGTCAAAAGATTCGACGCAGACTGCCGCTGTCCCAGACTCCGCCTCGGGCACGACCTCGACCGGCTCCCCGCCGTCCAAACCTGTCCTCCCCGCACCTTCTCCCACGGCTTCGCCTGGGAATGCTCCTACGGCCACTGGTCCCTCCCCCCAGGGCAACACGATTACCGTCAACCTCAATCAACTTGTGGAATCCGGCGATGCGACCAACAACATTATTCTGCAGGCCGGAGATATCGTTACCGTTCCGCATGCGGGCATTGTCTACATTCTCGGAGCAGTCGCTAGGCCTGGTGGCTTCGTCTTGGCAAATGATCGCTCCCAGATGACCACACTAAAGATCCTTGCACTCTCCGGTGGTTTGAACCCCACGGCAAAAAAGGATCGTGCGTTCATCATCCGAAAGGACAATCAGGGCCAGCAGCACGAGGTCCCCGTCGATCTCGCGAAAGTGATGAACTTCACCACCGAAGATGTCCAGCTCCAGCCCAGTGACATCTTGTACGTGCCAAACAGCGCTGCCAAGGCGGCCCTCCGGAGGGTCGCGGAAATCGGAATACTCGTCGGTACTGGCGTGGCTCTGTACCGGCTCGTGAATTAAAAGAAAAATGGCCGACGAAAACAAACTCGTACCGCGTGAAAATGGATCGAATGGCGTTGTCGAACTCGTCTCTTCCCACTCCCGCGTGCCTGCCTGGGAGTTGTCTCCTCGTGAGCCCCACCTCTACGACTACCTGCTTATCCTTCGCAAGCATCAGTGGCTGATTCTTTCTTTCCTCCTCGCTACCGTAACGATCGTGGCCATCGCCACCTTTCGCATGCAACCCGTCTACGTTGCTACCGCCCGCATCGAAATGGACCGGGAGAACGCAAACATTCTCCCCTTTCAGGGCGCCGATTCCTACGATTACATGATGGACGTCGAGAATTACATAGAGACGCAATCCAAGATTCTAACTAGCGAAACCCTTGCACTGCAGACCATTCGCAATATTGGCCTTGCCGCTCGACCGGGATTCACCTCATCCGAAGGATCCTCGGAAGCTATCGCCACTGGAAATCTGGCGAACCAGAAGCGCCCCCCGGAACTTGCCGGTTTCCTGGGAAGTCTCAGCGTTAGGCGCGTTCCCAACAGCCGCCTCATGGACGTGAGTTTCGAGTCGACCGATCCGCAGCTCGCCGCTAGGATCGTTAACACCCACATCGCCACCTATATCGAACAGAATTTCCGTAGCCGTTACGATGCCACGACTCGCGCTACAGGGTGGCTTTCCGACCAGCTTGACGAGCTCAAAATAAAGGTTCAAAAAGCGGAAGAGGCCCGCATCGCTTACGAACGGCAGAATCAGATTTGGACGCTCGATGACAAGCAGAATATCACTACGCAGCGGCTCGCCGACATCAATAAGGAATTGACTGATGCGCAGAGCGAGCGCATGAGAAAGGAATCGCTCTTCGAGTTTGCCAAGTCCGGCAACCTCGATGCCGTTCCCCAAGTTCAAACTAACGGCGTGCTCATGGATTTATTAAGAAAGCAGGCAGAGGCTTCGGCTCAGTACACCGATGCGCTGAGCCAGTACGGCCCTAATTTCCCCAAGGTGCAGCGTCTCCAGCTGCAGCTGAAGCAATTCGACGATTCCATCGAAAAAGAAAAAAAGAAAATAGTGGACATTCTGGAAAGTGACTATCGCGAAGCCCGTCAGCGCGAAATCATGCTTACAGGGGCCCTGGACGCGCAAAAGGCCGAGGCCAACCAGATGGCCGAAAAGTTTGTGGAATACAATATTCTCAAACGCGAGGCTGAGGCCACCAAGACTCTCTACGACGGTTTGATGACCAAGTTGAAGGAAACCGCCCTCTCTCAAGGCCTCCGCTCTTCCAATATTCGCGTTGTCGATCCCGCCATGATACCGTCCATCCCCGCTCGTCCTGCGAAAACGCGGAACATTATGCTCGCGTTGCTCGCCGGACTCGTAGGCGGCATCGGTCTGGCTCTCCTCCGCGAGTACCTGGACAATACCGTAAAGACTCCGGACGATGTCGAAACGCTTGCTCGACTGCCCTCCCTCGCGGTTGTGCCGCAGTTCGCTGGTTCGAACGGAACCGCCAAGCAGCGCCTGATCAATGGTATTGCGGCCAACGGCCACGACAAGCGCATCGAGCTTGTAGCTCAGCATCTGCCCAAGTCGCAAATGTCAGAAGCTTTTCGCGCCTTGCGGACTTCCATCCTCCTTTCTCAGGCCGATCATCCTCCGCAGGTAATTTTGGTCACTAGCGCCTTGCCTCGCGAAGGTAAAACGACCGCCGCCGCAAATCTCGCCGTTACCCTCGCGCAGCTCGGCGATCGTACCGTTCTCGTAGATGCCGATCTTAGGAAGCCAGGCGTCGGACGTCTGCTCAACCTCGGCAGTAGTAAGTACGCGGGTCTAAGTTCGTATCTTGCGGGTGTTTCGAGTCTCGATCTGGTTACCGTTCCGCACCCCACAATTCCCAATCTCGCGGCGATTCCTACCGGTCCGCTTCCGCCCAATCCTGCGGATTTGTTGTCTTCTCACAAGTTCGCCGAAGCCATTGCCGAGCTCCGCACAAAATACAAATTCATCGTCATCGACTCCCCGCCGGTTATGGCCGCCACTGACGCCGTGATCCTCTCCGTTCAAACCGACGGCGTCCTGCTTGTCGTTCGCAGCGGTGAAACACCCAAGGAAGCTTTTACCCGCACGCGCGATTTGCTCAATAGCGTAAAATGCCATATTCTCGGCGTGGTTTTGAATGCCGTCGATTCTAGCGCGCCGGATTACTACTACTCTTACCGGTATTACCCATATTCGTATGGCTATGGTCCACAGGAAACAGTTGAAACTTCGCATGTCCAAGATTCAGACTCCGAGGCTCAGCTCATTTCCCACGACCACGATGATGATTCTCAGTCGCTCTAGGGAGGTCCCGTGCGCTATTTGATTACTGGCGGAGCTGGCTTTATCGGCTCCCACCTGGCGGATCGCTTGCTCTCTCGCGGTGATCGCGTCGTCTTGCTCGATAATCTTTCCACCGGCAGCATGGATAACATTCGCCATCTCAAATCGTCCGATCGCCTGCAATATCACCTCGACAACATCGAAAATCGCCAGTTGCTCGCCGAACTCGTGGATGACGCCGACATCGTCGTTCATCTGGCCGCTGCTGTTGGCGTTAAGCTCATCGTTGAAAGCCCCGTTCGAACCATCGAAACCAATGTGAACGGCACGCAGATGATTCTCGAGGCCGCTTGCAAGAAAAAGAAACTCGTCCTCGCCGCCTCGACCTCCGAAGTCTACGGCAAAAACACCAACGTCCCGTTCCACGAAGACGCAGATCTCGTCCTCGGTCCCACCACCAAGGGTCGCTGGAGCTACGCCGCTTCGAAGGCCCTCGACGAATTTCTGGCGCTTTCGTATTGGAAAGAAAAAAAGCTTCCCGTCATCATCGCTCGCTTGTTCAACACCGTCGGCCCGCGCCAAACCGGCCGCTACGGCATGGTGCTTCCTAATTTCGTCAAATCAGCGCTCGACAATGCTCCCATCCAGATTTACGGCAACGGCAAACAGTCCCGCTGTTTCTGTGACGTGCGCGACACCGTCGAAGGCCTCATCCGCCTCATGGACACCGACCGTTCTATCGGCGAAGTCGTCAATGTTGGCAACACCGAAGAAATCACCATCGAGGACCTGGCTCACAAGGTAAAAGAACGCACCGCCAGCAGCTCCCCCATCGAATACATCCCCTATGACAAAGCCTACGAGCCCGGCTTTGAAGACATGATGCGCCGCGTCCCCTCCGTTGAAAAATTGCTTCACTTGACGGGCTTCCGCCCGCATACGCCTTTGAACGAGATCATTGATCGCGTAACCGCCTTTTTTCGTCAGCGCTCGGAAGCGCCCGACATCCACAGAGTAGCGACCACCAGCGCCGACTAACTCTCGCCTCACCGGCCGCTTCCACCCCATCGCCGCTCTCCGCAGTCTTCCGCCTTGGCGCGCGTTTGAACGGGCCTCCAAGGCGCGGAATCGCCAAGCAGACTATACTTAGGCCATGGCATCCGCAGGGCGCGGCCCCGAGCAGTCTCATCAACCAGAGGACATTCGTGTTGTGGTTGACGCGATCCCCACGCTGGTGTGGTCCGCTCAACCGGATGGTTCCGCCAAATTTTTCAACCAACGCTGGCTCGACTATACCGGCCTCTCGACCCAACAGGCGAGTGATTCGGGCTGGACTGCTGCACTTCACCCGGAAGACCGGGGCAGGCTCACGGATTATTGGGGGCACCTGCTGGTTTCTGGGAAGGCCGGTGAGATGGAAGCGCGCCTGCGCCGGTACGACGGAGAATATCGATGGTTCCTCTTCCGGGCGGAGCCCGTGCGAGACAATGATGGCAAAATCTCCAAATGGTATGGCGCGAATACCGATATCGAAGATCGTAAGCGCGCCGAGGCATTACTCGCCGCGGAAAAACGCACCCTGGAAATGCTCGCGGGCGGCGCTCGCCTGGCAGACATTTTGGAGAACTTGTGCGACACCATTGACGCTCAGGCGGGCAACGTCATTTCGGCGGTAATGCTGATGGATGCAGATGGCATGCGCCTTTGGTTCGCCGCCGGTCGTCGCCTTCCCAAGGGTTGGGTTGAGGCCATCAATCCTTTGACGATTGGCCCTTACATCGGTTCGTGCGGCACGGCCGCATCTCTGAAGCAGCGGGTGATCGTTTCCGACATTGCAACGGACCCGTTGTGGGTTGATCATCGCGAACTCGCTTTGCGTTATGGTTTTCGCGCCGCGTGGTCTCAGCCCCTACTCTCCAAAAACCAGCAAGTGCTCGGCACCTTTGGAATGTACTACGCGGAGCCCCGCACCCCGAGCGAGATGGATCTGCGACTGATCGAAGGCGCGGGTCACATAGCCGTAATTGCCATCGAGGGAGAGCGGTCTCAGGTGGCCCTGACCAGGGCTTTCGACGAAATCGCCAAATCCGAAGCTGAACTTCGCACCATCATCGATGCGATACCTCAGCTCATCGTCGCTGTGGGGACCGACGGAAACTTTCTGTACGCGAATCAGACAGTACTGGAGTACACCGGCCTCACCCAAGAAGAAGTGAGGACGCAAAAGTTTCATGAGCTCTTTCATCCCGAGGATTCCGAGAGATTGCGCGGCCAACGTGATGCGGCGATCTCGGGCGGGGTCCCGTTCGAGTACGAACGACGAATGCGCCGCAGGGATGGGCAGTTTCGCTGGCTCCTGGTCCAATACAACCCCCTCCTGGGCGAACGAGGAGAAGTCATCCGCTGGTATGCCACCGGTACTGACATCGACGACCGCAAACAGGCGGAAGAACGAACGCGGCAAGAGAACTTCGCGCTGCGAGAGCAAATCGATCAGGCCTTCATGTTTGACGAGATCGTGGGCTCCTCGCCTGCCCTGAAAAGTGTCCTTTCCAGCATCCTTAAGGTCGCTCCCACTGACTCTACGGTGCTGATTACGGGCGAAACCGGTACGGGCAAGGAGCTGATTGCCCGCGCCATCCATAAGGGTTCGCACCGCGTCGGCCAGCCATTTATTGCTGTGAATTGCGCCGCAATACCTTCTTCGCTCATCGCCTCGGAATTATTTGGCCACGAGAAGGGCGCATTTACCGGCGCCCTGCAACGCCGGCAAGGCCGTTTCGAACTGGCACACTCCGGCACGATTTTTCTCGATGAAATCGGCGAGCTTCCTGCGGAAACGCAGATTGCTTTGCTTCGCGTGCTCCAGGACCGCCAGTTTGAACGAGTCGGTGGTAACCGCATCATTTCCACCGATGTTCGAGTAATCGCTGCCACCAACCGCGATTTGGCCGCTGCCATTGCTTCTGGAACATTTCGCGCCGACCTCTTCTACCGCCTGAATGTTTTCCCTATCCACGTGCCCCCTCTTCGCAACCGCAAGGAAGACATTCCGATGCTGGTCGAGTACTTTGTCAAACGCTACGCGGAGAAAGCGGGCAAGCAAATCCGCAAGATCGACAAAAATACCCTCAAGCTATGTCAGTCCTATCCTTGGCCCGGCAATATTCGTGAACTCCAAAATATCATCGAGAGATCCGTAATCCTCTGCACCGGCGACACCTTTTCGATCGATGGAGCCTGGCTTTCCAGTCAAAATTTGGCTCATCCCAGGTCATCACGTCTTCTGACAGAAACCCTCCACAGCTACGAGAAGGAACTCATCGAAGCCGCTCTGGCGGAAAGCAACGGAAAAGTTGCCGGGCCAAATGGCGCCGCTGCCAAACTCGGAATTCCCCGTTCGACCCTGGATTTGAAGATCAAACAGCTCAACATAAAGAAAAACACCATCCGGCATTCCTCTCGTTGAACTCCCGGAATTCTGGCACTTCCTAAGATCCTGTCACTCCAATTCCCTTTTTGGGCTTTGTTTTCAATGAGTTTCAATTGGGTACTCGCTTGCACCGCTTGTGCTCGGTGCTTCGATTGATGCCGTGCGGCGCACCCGCCACTGCAATGTTGGTCAAATGGCCTGATCAATGACTTTTAGGATTGAGACTTCGGCGCGCGGGAAATTCACAGTCCTTACCCTCAGCGGTCGAATCGAAAAACAGGCCATTGCCGAGCTGCGGAGGCTTTTTGCACTTCAAACGGATTACCGCCACATGGTGTTGGATCTGAAAGACGTTAGCGTGGTTGATCGCGACGTAATGTGCTTTCTCGCCCGTTGTGAAGCGGATGGCGTCAAGCTCGAGAATTGCACTCCCTATATTCGTGAATGGATGGAAAGAGAAAAAGACTGAATGTGGCACCGGATCGAACGCAAACGAGAGGGCACATATAAATGAAAGGCACGTACAAAGCGGTGGAAGTCTCCTCCCCAGGCAATCTTCGCGTAGTCGAGCGGTCAATCCCTGAGCCTCGGGCAGGCCAGGTCCGGATTCGGGTGGAAGCCTGCGGAATTTGTCACACCGATGCCGCCACAGTCATGGGCGTCTACCCGGGTCTCACACTCCCACGCGTTCCGGGGCATGAAGTCGTCGGCCGCATCGAAGCATTGGGCGCAGGCGTGTCCCGCTGGAAAATCGGTCAACGCGTCGGCGTCGGCTTGATCGCCGGCGAAGACGGAGTGTGCGAACCGTGTCGACGCGGGGACATCGTGAATTGTCAGAACCCCGTAACAGCGGGCGTAACCGTGGACGGCGGATATGCGGAAGTGATGATCGCTGAAGCGCGCGCCCTCGCTTCCATCCCCGACGAGCTCAGTTCCGCGGAAGCCGCTCCCCTCCTCTGCGCGGGGATCACCACCTATAACGCTCTTCGCAACGCCGGCTTGCGCGCTGGTGATCTGGTCGCGGTACAGGGCATTGGTGGCCTCGGGCACCTCGGTGTCCAGTTTGCGCGGCACATGGGGTTCCATACTGTTGCCATCGGGCGCGGACGCGAAAGGGAAAAGCTCGCGAAAGATTTGGGAGCGCACGTTTACATCGATACCGCCGTCGACGATGCCGCAGCGGTGCTCCAGCGGTTGGGCGGCGCCAGGGCCATCCTCGCAACCGCCACCAGTGGTGACGCGATGGGACCGCTCGTATCCGGTCTTTCCGCTCGCGGCAAGCTTATCGTGGTCGGTGTACCGCAGGACCCCATCCAATTGAATGCCTTCCCGCTCGTCTTTGGCGGCCGCTCGATTTACGGGAGCTTGACCGGCACTCCGATTGAAAGCGAGGACACTCTGGCCTTCAGCGTCCTGGAAAATATCCGCCCGATGATCGAGACAGCTCCTCTCGAACAGGCTGCTGATGCGTACGCTCGCATGATGCAAGGCAAAGCCCGCTTCCGCATGGTGCTGGTTACAAAGGACGGGGCCGCATAAGTCATGCCGTCCTGCACGCAACAATCCGCAGAAACCAGTGCCACTTCTAAGGCAAGCACTCACGGACTGAGCGACGAGAGCCTGGTGCAAGCCGCCAAGCGCGGACAGTCCACCGCCTTCGCCACCCTTTCCGAACGACATAGACATCAACTTTTTCGCGCTGCGCGTCGCATCACCAGAAGCTCCGAGGACGCGGAAGACGCAGTGCAAGACTGCCTCCTGAGGGCCTTTGTTCACTTGACGGACTTTGACGGCAGGTCCGGTTTCGCAACTTGGCTCACGCGCATCGCCATCAACTCCGCGCTCATGATTCTCCGGAAGAAACGAGCCTCCCACGAGATTGCCACCGACTATGACGATGATTTTGGCGAGGAAGGCTTCCGCTACGAAATTACCGACCATCGGCCGAGTCCAGAAACGCGTTACGCCCAAGGGGAAGCAGAAACCATGCTAAGAAAAGCCATCCAGAACCTGCGACCGGCCCTCCGGGTCGTCGTTCAGATTCAACAACTGCAAGAACGTCCATTGCGGGAAACCGCGGAAGCGATCGGCATCTCTTTGACCGCAGCCAAGGGACGGCTGTTCCACGCCAAAAACGCGCTTCGCAGATCATTGATCCCGAAACTCGTGCGCCGGCCTCGTTTCGGCGGCAAGTTTCGTGTTTTGCACGCAGGCGCCGGCTCGCGCAGAGCGAATGCCCGATCAAATCAACAGAAATCCACTTACAAGAAAGAAGGACATGAGCATGTCATCGAAACCAAAGAGAATTGGAAGTACGGAGCCCCAAGCAACCTCCATTCAAGGGGAAACCGAAAAAGTTTCAGTCGTGCACTCGGCGCGTGAGGAGGAAATCAGACGTCGCGCCTACGAACTCTATCTCGAACGCGGCCAACAACCAGGGCGCGATCTGGAAGATTGGTTCCAAGCCGAACGCGAACTTCAGAGCGGCTTGCTCTCCCGCGCACAGGCGGGCTAGGAAGAATTTCCGCTCTCCGCGCCAGCCGTCTCGATCCCATGGCCGCCTCCGATCCGAATAACCCTGGCTCCCTCAGATCCAAATCGAAGAACGAGTCTTGCCCTAAGCGGCCCAACTCCTGCTCTCAGCCAGGACAAGACCATCCTCTTCGAACCCGCGCGGGTCGCGGCCACTCCCACGCGCCCCTCGAAACACGGCGACATCGATTGCTCCCAAGTGGCCCGTCAGAACGAAGCCGCCCGGCGGCGGACGCTGCGCGTGAAGTGAACGGAGCAGTGTTGCTCGATGGTTGAGATAAATTTTGGGTCACAAGGAGGTCC
>Ga0210393_10001161_pt1 | contig 22449 bp, 24 predicted proteins | sample IncBWC27OmetaG_FD_160068 | JGI IMG/M metagenome (GOLD analysis project Ga0210393, IMG submission 160068) | Forest soil microbial communities from Barre Woods Harvard Forest LTER site, Petersham, Massachusetts, United States - Inc-BW-C-27-O ... | reverse complement strand
TGCCAGCGTCCGCGCATCGTGTCGATCATCTTTGCGATTGCTCTTGGTGATCAGTTCTACTTTTTGTGCGTGGGCCACGAGCACTTCGTGCCCCAGCTCGGTTAGCAGCCGGCTCGCCCAGGGCGAATGTGTTCCTGTCTCCAGGGCGATGAGACTTCGCGGCATCTTTGCAAATGTCTGCTTCATCGCTTCCGGGGTCGTCGCTACTTTCTGTTCCAGAATGATTTTGCCTGCCTCATCTAAAACACAGTAGAACGACCAACGATCTCCCAGATCCACACCGATGGTTTGCTTTTGCTCCTTCAAAATTTCGTTCCCCAATACCTGCACAGTGCTAATCTTCTTCATCGCCGGTCTCCTTTTTGCGCCTAGAGCGCGTCGTTCATTGGGAGCGTATCGCATCCCGCTGGAGACCGGCCTTCTCATCCCATCTGATTAACGCTTACCGGAAGCTAGCCCTCATTGGTGGAGTCGAGGTGTGGCGCGGTGGGTTAGGTTCAGCCTATCCGTTGCCGACTCTTTCGTCTGTCGGTGCCTCACTCGCTGGACCATGCTGCCGTCTTCACACCCCGCTCATCGAACCGGACTGGCGGATTGCCCACATCCGGCTCTCGGAGAAAGTCTCACGATGTCGCCCACGGAAGACTGCGGGTCCGTCTGGTGAGACGGGCTAGGCCCAGCTTATCGTGGATAACGGCGTCCGAGAACCTCTGGCTCACCTGCCACGAAATACTGTGCTTTCTACGCAGCCACTGACGCAACCTTTGCAGGCATGAGTGTCCACCGCCCGATAGGCTTTGCTGACTGGCCCGAGACAGAAGTAGTTGGCCCACCCAATTATCGTGCGGTTGAGCTTGGCTACCACCATCCCCTGGTCCAGTAGAGTTTGATCCCGTCCGGTCATTTCACTAATCGTCTCGCAGATGCGGTTCACCCGCTTCTTCGAGGGAATCTGGCCTATCGTGATCTCGCGGGTCGTCTCCGACTCCGTGCGGCGACTCGACCATCGTCGCCGCACGCTCGCGGTCAACCGTCAGTTCTTCGGATGGAAAGTGCTGAACGAGAATTTGCTGGCCATAAGCTGGCCTTCGTCGGGATCGAGCGGCTGGAAATCCATACCCAGGAATCCGAAGTCGCGCGTCCACTTGTTTTTCACGCGGAAGAAGTACACGACTCCGGCTTCCGCCGAGAGATGGGCGGCCGCAGTCGGGTGGCCGTGGCCCAAAGCCACCTCTGTTTGCCAGCTCGCGCAGAGATGATGCTCGCCGGGGTCCACGGTAAAGGAAAAATAGGAATCGCCATGCGTCGCTCCCACCCAAACGCCGTCTACGCCCGCGCGGACGGTCGGTCGGGGGAATGAGCCGTATTCCGTATCGTCCTCAATGAGATAAACCAGCGCCTTGCCCGCTTGCGGCTGACCGAGCGGGTGCTGCTTTTCGGTTTTCACTTCGAATTTGGCGTTGTCCAGGCCGCAACCTCCCGGAGCGACCGCAGTGCCTGCAGCGTCTTGTGCAAAAGCCGGCGCCGCAAACAGAAACAATACGGTAAGCACTTTCGTATATCCACTTACATGCAGTCTGATCATTTTCATCTCCCTTCGGCTGCCGCAGCCCCATTTGCATTGGTTCTCGTTGCACTCAATAGGACGTGCCACAATCGCGAGCGAGTACGCCTGTTCGCATGAGTTTCCGTCCCTGCAACATTCGGGATAGAATTTTTGCGAAATGCCGGACCGAAGCGCGCTCTTTGCCTCGCGCATGCAGTTGCGGGACCTCGTGGCCTGCAACGATCTCTGCGTGCGAGTCCACGGACACGACCGAGGGGGCGAACTAAGCGATGCAATTCAACAAGGCACAGCCGTCGTCGCCGAATCGCGCGGTCGCGTCATTGCCTATGCTTCCACTGTTGCTTTTTTGGGCCATGCCGTTCTCTGCGCTCGCATTCGCTATTATCGCAATCGGTAGAGGTTTTGCCTTCACGGCAAACATGCTTGCCTTAGTGATCGTTGACCAAATCAACCTGAAACTGACGGAAAAAGAGCGCATCCCTTCATGGGCTTGGGACCTCACGGCCGGACAGAAACACAAGCGGCTTTATCCGGATAGCAAACTAAGTTTTCTCTTTGGTTTATGCTGGATTTCAACGGCCGTCTGTTTCCCGATTCTGCTGTGGTCGATGGGATTTTTTGGCCGAAGGTAGCGGTTTGCTGGCCAAGTCCTGACGCATTAACCGGAAAAGTGCTTCTGAAGCCGTGAAAAAACCTATTTGCCTTGTTTTTCGCACATTTTTGGACAAGGAAAATATCTAGCGATGTCCGAATAATCGCTCACAGAGCTTCTAATTGAGAAAAGTTTTCAAAGCCATTTAAGAGGTTAGGTTTTTTCACAGCTTCTTCTTCAAATGTGCGGCCAATGCGTCGCTTCGTCGTTCATCACGCGGGCGTCGAGGCCCAGCCTTCCCGCAGCATCGATCTGCGGTGCGCTGGCATCGCCTGGGGGTGACGCAGCTTTCCATTGAGGCGAACTTGTCAGTGAGCAAGTCGTAGCCGCAGCCGAGGTCCAGAATGCGTTCCTCAGCACGGTGCCAATCGTGGTCCTACTATAATGTTTAGAGTGACGGCGCACAGAGAGTCGATGCGCATCGATGGAAGACGCCAGAAGACTCGGGCGTTCCAAAAACCTCTCCGAAGACGCCGCCGTAAATTGTTGAATCAGCACGCTTGGATATAGCCCGATAGCGCGTTCCGAAATCAGATGTTTTTAGCACACCGCTGACGTGGATGAGCACTGACCTGCAACAAGCTTGACCCTTCTTGACTCATTCCGATAGCATTCCCCGCATTCGGCTCGCGCTGTTTCGACCGATGGCGATTAACTTACCATCGGGCCGCGCCCTGAAAAGGGGGTGAGCATGTCGAAAAGCTTCCGATCTGTCTTCGCGACGGCTGTCTTAGTCTTTGCCGTTCTCTTTACTTGCGTCGGAGTAGGACAATACTGGTTTTTGCGATGGCAACTTAATCAAGAAACAAAGAGTGATCTCAACCTTGCAACAAACAGCGGTACCCTTCCAAACTAGAGCCTCGCAACTGCTTCTCGAGCTGAAGGTTGGATGGAGCCGAGGCCCGGACTTGAACCGGGGACCTGCCGATTACGAATCGGCTGCTCTACCAACTGAGCTACCTCGGCTTTGTTGAAAAGAAAGCATTTGTTGACGATCCTGCTGCAGGTTTTCCTCAACTTCCATCAAATTGCCATCAAAATACTTCTCAACCTTCGCCATTGCCTCGTGCAAATCCGTCGAGTCCACGATGTTGTACCTTTCGAAAGTAGACTCGGTCAGATGCCCCGAAATCTTCATCGCGATTCTCCGTGGAACCCCCGACCGGATCAGATTCCTGACGCCACTCCGGCGAAAGTCGTGAACAAGCAAGCCCTTGTACTGCCAAACTTTAGGCCCGGTCTTGACTCCCAATCCTACCTTAACGCATGCAGCTTGAAAAGACTTACGAAAGTTTCTTGCATCAAACACCCGTCCGTAGCGCGGCATTTTCTTGAGAATTTCATTCAGCTCAAGCGGTAAGGGCAACAGAATCGGCTCCTCATTCTTGGTTTCGTTGCCCTCGATCCGAAGTTGGAATCTTCCTTTTTCAAACTCTATCTGCGACCACGTGATCGCTAGTGCGCCCCCTATCCTGCACCCGGTAAAATACAGGAATGTCACCAGCGGCCGCAGGTATTCGGGCATGGTGTCCCGTAGCTTGATGAATTGCGACGGAGTCAAGAAACCCTTGCGGACGTTGTCCTCCTTCAGCATCGGGAAATAGGGAGTCTGCGCCAATTTGCCTTCTCTCCGCGCCAAGCTCATCATCCTTCGGAGCAGGCTGAGGTTCCGGTTTATCGTCGCGTTCTTTGCCCCGTCGCTCTGACGCTTCTCAATAAATTCGTAAAGCAGGTTCGTGGTGATCGTCCTGACTGCGCGGTTTTTGAAGAACGAATCGAGATGTTCAAAGCCCCAAACGTAGGGACTGCCTTCCTTATCTGCTTCCAGCATTTTTACGCCGCGCGTCCGATAATCCAGGACAAGGGTTTTACGGATGTCCTCGTATTTTAACTTCTTCATTTCTGCGACTGGTACTCCTTGTTCCACCTTACCGAGACGGTCGCGTAGAAGATTTTCGGCGACCATCAGTGACTCGGACTTCGTGCTCTCCTGGCAAAGTTTACCGTTCACGTCCCGGTAGCTTATGTATAGAAACCTACTTCCCTTCTTTTCAAAGATGCCGCCAGTACCGAAGACTCTGCGCTTTGGTCGCAGGCTAGCTGCGCCTTCGACCAGAATCAGCTGCTTAGACTCCACGCTTAGCGTTCGATCTTTTGTTCTTACGGTGGCCTGCCTCATCTTCGTCCTCCTCGTCCATACTGACGGCTTGCAGCCGGGCTTGCATGCGAGCCCAGTATGCACGCCAGTTGTGCTGTGCATATTTATCGAGCGCCACGTCCTACCCCTTCGCTCCTCTTCTCCCGATCAACCAATTCATCAAGATCCCGTCGATCCACTTGGAAGCGTTTACCGAAACGCGTGTAAGCAAGTTGCCCTTTCCAGATGAGTTCTCGCACAGACCATAGGGTGCACCCAAGATAGAGAGCAGCTTCGGGTAGAGTCAGTAAGCGCCGCGGAGTGATTGGGACTTCATCGGCCGTCCGTTTTGTTTCAGGCATACGACCTCCCGCTCCACAATCGGTTCTTGGAATTCATTCTGAGAGATTGCACGGTCTGTACTCGACCCGGAGGAACTCCCGCAAGCACTGATTCGACGCCGAACATCTCGCAGAATCTGTACAGGTGCGTAACGTACCACCGTTTATCGCGAGGGTGTTGATTCCCGGCGGACACTCCCGGCTCTTCCTCAAAAAGTTCACGGACTTCATCAGCGCTCAAGTTCCGCATCTCGGCGATTCCCGTAACAGCATAATGCCGTTCGGCGTGCACCGAGGATTCGAGTTGTGATTGCAAAGACATGAGAAATCCTACTTCCTTTGCGAATGCATTCGCACCGATTTGAACAGTTCTTATTCAGTTATTCAGAGACTTTCCCCCTGCTGCTGACGGGATTCTTTATCAAAGACACTCCCTATAGGACGTTGCGTTTGCCATGACCCCGCTGGTCAGGCATTGGAAATTTTCGGGTTCTTCCCTGTGGTCCCTTGCACGGTTTTGTTCTTCTTTACCAGGCTTCCAAAATCGCTACTGAAACACGCCACGTGTCGCGCTCTCCTTCGGTGACGACACCGGCTCTGCTGCACCGGTGGGCTTGCGCTCCTTCACCGCAGGTTGCTCGGCTTGGGCTTCCGAGCCGTTTGTCATTCGTCTCTCGGTCCATTGTTTGAACTCTTTGTCCCGGTCAAAGACGAGTTGAAGGGCCTCAGAAACGACGTACGACTCGGTACATTTGAGGAATTCAACATATTGCGTGAGTGTCGCTTTCACGTGTTCCGAAACCCGAAGTTGAAGCGTTACATTCTTCGGTTGCTGCGGCGGTGCTTTTAGAATCGGCATTCCAGTTCTCCTCTGTCACATGCGCGTCTTAATAAACTGCGAATGTTGACTTTGTTGGTCAGACGCAATACACGCGGCCAAAACACGATCTGTGGGTTCCAGCAGAAAGAGGCGGGAGGTGACCCCCGAAGCCCGGAGGGATCGGGCCGCGATTTTGCGGCGCGATGGGGTCGCTCCCGCCTCTGGTCGTGTTTTGGCCGCGCTTCGTTTCCTTGCTGTTCCAGTCGCATCTGCCTGCTCTTTCTGCCGGTTATCTCCATCCCGAGCTGAAGTCGAAAGTGAAATCGCCCGTGAAAGATGTCTCATCGGAGCTTTTCACGGGCATATTTACAGCCCGATGCGGATGACGCTCAAACAACGCCGCCTGTCCGTTCACTGTCGAGAAGATAATGCTCACCTGCGAAGGCGTGCGAAACTTGAGCGAATCGGATCGCACCGCGTTTTCCGCGATCTCTCCGGCACGCCATCTTCGGTATAAATTCTCCAGTTCCGGGCTGCCGAATCGTTCTTTGCCTTCGTTGATGAAGGCGATGTCGTCGTTGCTCAAGTTGCTGTAGTTCTTCTCGTCCCACGTTCGCCGCGTGCGGAAGTAATGAAGAAGTCCAGAGGGGCCGTCGGGGTTCCAAAGCTTCTGAAAGGTCGCATGGAATACCTTCCTGGCCCGTTCGAAATTCGTGTCGCGGGTCGCGATGTAACGGAAATTGAGGCTTTGAAGCTTCGTGAAGAGATTCAGATAGGCGTCCAGGTGGGTCCTAAAACTGTCCATGCTTTCAAAACCAGGGTCGATGAAACTGAATGCCACCACAGGAGAGACAGACGCGGCGGGGTTGTAGTACATCGGGAATTTGTCCACGAAATAGTGGTCGGTGAAGTTTTCCTTGATAGCTCCCGAGTAGCGTTTACGCGGTAGGATTTTCTTGTCAATTCCTAACTGGTCGCAGAAGAATGAGAGCTTCTGTTCCTCCGATTCGAGGTACTTGAAGTCCTGACTGCCGAGAATGAAATCGAGTGCGATGAGCCTGGTTCGGATGTATTCGGTCGAATGCACGCGCCGGAAACGGACGTTTTCCCTGCCGATCGCCTCATACAGATTGCGGGAGAACAGGTGGAATACTCGGCCATGCCGGAGGTATTCCTTGGAGCTTGCGTGCTTCTTCTCGACCATTTTTCGTACGAAGGCGACGCTGCGTTTCCCGGGTTTTGTCCCGACGAACCGCAAAAACTGCTGGCACGTGAAGTAGCCGGAATGCGTAGCCACAAGGTAGAGAAAGCGAGCTTCCTCCTCCGTGTAACCGAAACCGCGGATGGCTTCTGTGTAGATGGGAAGGATTTTCATAGGGCGAAGATCCTCGCGGTGATTTCATGGGTATCGAGAACGCGGCGCAGCTTGGCGTGGTCCTGCTGCCGGGCGAAGAGATGAAATCCGGCCTTGGCCTTCTCGCCAAGCCCTTGGGGCCGGTAGTCGCGGGTAGCGACTTCGAGGTCGAGGCGGCGGATTTCCCGGCAGTCATCCTCGTACTCGATACGCAGGTCGGGGATGGGAATCTTGCCGTTTACAACCTTGAGGTCGAATTGATTCGCGATGAAAATTCGCTCATACCTTGGGTCCTTGTCGGGCCGCATCCGGGAGAGGGCTTGGTAGAGGTCTCTCTTCAATTCGAAGTCGAGAACGACTCGGCGGACCTTTCCGCCTGAGTCTTCGATGTCTCTTGCGACCTGCTGATACAGCCTGTAGAGATCGGCGTCGTGCCGAGCTTCCTTGGGTTTGACAAGGCCGTGATAGGTGGCCTGGCGATGGGATACGAGCTGGGCCCGCTCTAGCAGCCAATGGCCATCCTTGGTCAGAGTTAGAACTTTCGTCGCGAAGGACGAGTGCCCTTCGATGGTCTTCTGTTCAACCAATCCGTGCCGGGCTAGGTTTCTAACGTCGCTTTCCATCTGCGAGCGGTCGCCGTCGTAGCCGAACCGGGCAAGATCGTCTGCCGGCACGACACGGAACTTGCCGAGGTCGGCGAGGGTACGAACCTCGGATTCGCGCAACGAGTATTCGCGGTTCCGGCCTCGATAGATTGTTCGAGAAAGGTCAGAACCACGATTAGACCGAGCCGAATTTGGTTCCCTGTCGTGTTCTGGTTTACCGTGCGAACCGCCCCTGTCCAGAGAGTCGGTGCTCCTTTCGAACAGATCGCGCGTGGTTCCCTCACGTCTTCTGAACGAGAACGCGAAATCCGAAATGCTATAGGGATGGTCCACAGAGAATCTCCTCTCGTTTCACCTTCGTGTGAACTTCGGGAAAGACTTCGCGCGACGCACAAAGTGAAGAAACCGAGATTTCGAGCTACCACACATCATGTTGCTCTTACTTGGAGGCGAAATCAGACTTGCGGGGAACGAGCCTGGTCTTGCCCCTCGGGATACAAAAACACCTCTTCCACCGTCCGTCCGAAAACGCGAGCGATCTTGATAGCGAGCGGTAAACTGGGGTCGTATTTGCCCGTTTCAAGTGCGTTGATCGTGCCGCGAGCGACTCCGACTTGCGCCGCAAGCTCTGCCTGCGACCATTCTTTTTCCGCCCTCAAGACGCGCAATCGGGTCTTCATCGATACCGCCAGGAGTACAGAATCAATCCGACGCTCCACAAAATAATCATCAGGGGCGGGATGCCAAGCCACGAGAGGGGATGAAATCCGAAGCTCTGAAAGAAACCGATAGCGGCGGAAAAGACGAGCGTACCGGCGAAGGCAAACGTCAATGCGCGGTAGTTGACCTGCTGTTCGCGCTCATCATTGGATCGGAGAAATCGTAATAGGAACAGAATGGCCGTCCCGGCTCCCGCAATTGCTAATGCTAGTAGGATCGTGCGGAGGGATGGAACCTTCTCCACGAGAGTGATCGCGATGGCCGAAACCAATGCAGAGACATAGAAGAGGACGAGCGCAGATCGGCGCCGCTCGGCGAGGCCATCTCTAAATGACTCAAGGGACATGGGAACCCCCCACAGATACCCCGAAGGGTACGCCAATAGCATCTATATGTCAAGCATAACGCACATATAGAACGCAATAGCGTTCCCCATTAGCGTCCCGCTTCGGGAGCTGCGCTCCACCAACACAAGGGCGCCTCGTCCACAACCGGAGGGCAGGCGCGTGCTATGTTGACTGCCTTCATTGCTCCGGGTCAGGATCGAGTTCACGCTCCGCAAATATAGCAAGCTGCTTGAAATTTCTCGTTTTCCAGTCGCTCAGATCGGCTTCTTCAATTACCAGGGACGTGCCGATTCGCCAGCACAGTTCCGTCTTGTCCGTGAATCGGACATGGAGATAAAGCACGTCGTCCTCAAATGCATGATCGACCCAATCCACGACCTTGCCACTGACACCGGGATATTGTTTGCCGCGCATGATGTCCCGAGGGGGCAGCTTCACACGTGATTTGCGCTTCGTCATCGGTGATTTCCCTCCTCCTGCTTTGACGTGGCGTCGGGTTGCGAATCGGCGGTTGACCGTTTCGGCGGGTTCGCGAGATTCGGTGCGCGCATCTTTGTCTTCTTTCGACGCCTGTTGGCAGCGAGCTTTTTCTGCTCAGCCTGTTCTTCTTCAAAGCGCTTCTCGTCGTTGTAGTCCCAATCGGGAAGGATTACGACGCGCGGAGGAAGTCCTTTAGCTTTGCGTGCTTCCTCGCGCTGTTTGATCTCCATTTAGATATCGTCGGGATCGGTAATCCGCTTTTTGTGGTCGCGGAGAAATTTGTATGCCCCAATCGCATCGTTTTCGACGACGGCGTCAAACTCGTCGAAGAACTGCCGATTCGGTTCCACTTGCGCGCTCTCTACGTGAGCCTTTGCCCAGCGATTCATCTCCTTCTTATATGTGGGCTCCTTTTCCATGTGCTCAACGCCATGAATGACGTGACCGCACTCTTCGTTAAACGCAAGCAGTTCCTGGAAGAGACGGATTTTCATTTTTTCCTCCTCTTCACAATTTCCTTCGGTGAGGAGGCTCGCTTGCGTTTCTTCGCACCCTGCGCTCTCTTCGCGGCAAGGAGCTTCTCTTCCTCCTCAGCGGACCAAGGCAGGACGACGATCCGCGGGCGAAGTCCTTGCTTCTTGCGCTGCTCATCGCGTGCCTCCACATCCAAGAACACGTCGTCCGGGTCTTTGAGCCACATTTCGTACTTGTGATGGATGCGGGACCAGTGGGTCGCCTGGTCTTGCTCGAAATCGCTGGCCTCCGTGGTAACTTCGAAGCCGGCCTGTGCCCTCACGTATTGAAGCTCGTTCGACAGGGGCGTCAGCACGTCGGACCTCTGCCCCGGACACTCAGCAAGCTGCTTGAAAAGGTTGACGGATTCGCGAAGATTGCGGTCGAGCACGGCAAGCAATTCGTAAGCAGTTTGTTTCACGTCGGCGTACCTCCTTTTTGGTTTTCCTATTCGCTATCAGCTATGGTCCGAGACTGTTCGGGTTGCGTCGGGAGCGAGGAGGACGCGGCCTTTTGCACGGCCAGGATGCGATCGTCATCGGCCTGGCTCCAGGGTAGAATCACGGCCCGCGGCGGCAAACCCTGTTCGCGCCGAACCTCCTCGCGGGATTTCAATTCGAGGTAAATCTCGTTGGGACCTTCCTCGACCTTCTCGCGGTTACGCCGAATGCGGTAGAAATTGTTCTCTTCCTCCTGCTCCTTCTGCGCGATTTTGGAAGCAAAATGGCTATTGGCGTAGGAGCGGAGTTCGCTCAGATTGACGCGGATTTTGGTTATGCAACCAGGAGATTCCAAGGCCAACTTTTCGAGGATGTCGAGGGACGTAAGCGCTTGGTCGATTCCCTGGTTGAATTGAAGGAAGACTTCGTAAATACGAAGATCCATCGGACTGTATTCCTTTCCTTTGCGAGGTGGGATTCCGCTCGCGGGTTCGAAGCGTTTCGCTCGCTCAGAAGCGTGGGCTATGCCGTTCCATTCGTCGAGGCATACCGGTAACGCGACGGTTGGAAGACCAACCGAGAGGGAGAACCTCGTTCAGAAATTTTCAGCGAGGAGGAGATTCAGCAACCGGCTCGGGTGGAGTTGGAGCAGGAAACGCTAGGCACAGTGAGAGTTGCGCCCAAAGTCGGAAATGGATAACTTCTCTTGCAGCCATCGTTGCCTCCCTAGAGGTGATGGTGGTCAGGGGCGCGTTGGTGTTTCAGCACCGGCGCGCCCCGCTTGCCTACTTTTTCTTTTGCTTGGCCTTCTTTCCGGTCCTTCGGTCTATACCCCGACCCCAATATCCTGAGTCCTTGTGCTCTCGTATTTTGGCTATTTGTTCTTCACTCCAAGATTTTGATAATCGACCCGCCACAATCTCTGCCTTGGGCGCAGGTATCTGTTTGTCCCGAACCCAGCGCTGCAAGGTTCGACGATCAATTCCTAATATCCTCGCTGCCTCAGATACAGAGTAGCTCTTCATGTTTAATATGCCGCACCGCGGCATTTGTCAAGAACAAAATCAGAGCGCATAGAAAATAAGCTCACGAATCCTGTCGGCCTGCCGAGAAGAGTATCTCATGTCGAGCAGAGGTTGAAATGGCTGCGCTTTCCTTTCCCCATTCACTGCATACCGACGTCTTTCATGTTGCCGCCCAACACTCACCCATAGTAGAGTTCCGCCGCGAAGTACTCTCCGGTGACCGTTTTTGTCTGCGGAACGTACGCCAATCTAAGCGAGGAGCGGGGCGTTGCACCGGACGCTATGGAAGGACTGCGGCTTCCACAACATACGATGGAGATCTTCCGGGCTCGTTCACAACGACCAATTGAGGCGTGTCTGGCTGAGGTGCGTACAAGCGACATCATGGTAGCTATCCTTGGCGTCCAGCAGGGCACATTTTTTGTTCAACAGCACAGTCATCGCGACGCCGGACGGTATTCTTATTACACGGCACTTTCAGGGAAATGTGCATTTTGGCGAGGGCTCGCTTGTGAGCACTGGAGAGTTCGGCGTGTTTGCCGCAGTATTCAATCCCAACGGTAACGTGGAATGGTCAACTAGTTATCGGTGACCGAATTGAGGAAAGGTTTATTGGCCGATATATTCTTCGCTCGATTCCTTGTCCTGTGCTCTCAGAAGCGCCCAGTATCGGCCTTGCTTCTTTGTCAACTCGCTGTGACTTCCCGCCTCCACGATGCGACCCTTTTCCAGCATTAGAATTTTGGTCGCCCGCATTGCTACAGCCAACCTATGGGTCACAATAATCATCGTTCGGTCTTCGTACTCTGTATATAGAGCGTCCATGACAGCGCGCTCCGTTTCGCTGTCCAAATTGCTGGTCGCTTCGTCGAGAATCAGGATGCCAGGTTTTCTCAGAAGCGCTCGTGCAATCGCAATTCTTTGGCGCTGACCGGTCGAAAGAGCAACGCCTCCATCGCCGACTTCGTAGTTGTATGCTCTCGGCAATCCGACAATGAAATCATGAGCCTTAGCCAACTGTGCTGCAGCCTGGACTTCGTGTTCGGTCGCAGATGACCTACCCAGAACAATATTCTGGCGAACCGTTCCGCTCATCAAGCCCGGATCTTGGAACACAAAACCAATGTTTCGGCGCAGTTCTCTCTTATTAAGGCTGTGAATATCCATACCATCTAACAAAATGCATCCTTCCGTCGGTGCATAAAAACCGGCGATCAAATAGGCCAAAGAGCTCTTCCCCGAACCGGTTTCTCCCATGATCGCGATGGTCTCTCCCAGGTGCACCTCAAAATTGATATCGCAAAGTACCGAATACCCGTGGCGATAGGAAAAAAAAACGCTCCGGAATTCCAGATTCTTGCTCGTGCTGTTCTTTGCGAGCTCCGCCGGTGCCAACGCACTTTCTGGAGTTAGCTCGTTGAATTCAGCGAGCCTCTCCGTTGCTATTACAGCTTGCTGAATCGAGTTAATCGAGCGCGCCAAACTGTCAAACGGGGCGAGGAAGATTCCTGTTACAGAATAAAGAAACACGAGCTGACCGACGGTAAGGTCCGCTTTCACTACGAGGATCGTTCCCATCCACACAACCACAACTGATGCCGCTCCGGTCAACAGATTGGATAGTGCAACTAGAAAGTTTGATAAGAGAAGGCGACGGAATGCTGTTTGCTCCGCGCGGGTGTACTGTTCCGCCAATTTTGTGTAGGTACTGTCTTCCTCCGCAAATGCTTTAATTATTCGAATGTTCCCAACGGCCTCAACGAAATCGCCAGCAAAAACTGCAAATTGCTGCCGCATTACGCGCTGTCTATCGATCAATGGCCGGTTCACCATCCACGAAGCGCCAGCAATGATTGGCATAAAGCCAAAAATGATGAAAGCCAGTCGCGGGTTATAGAACATCAAGATCCCGGCAGATAAAACTACGAGGCATGCATCTAGAAAAACAGAAAGAATCGGACCGATAATCGCCTCTCTGATACTACCCACTTCACAGAGTCGTGAAAACATGTCTCCAGTCGATTGTCGGTCGTAGAAACTGATAGGTAGCGAGAGGAGGTGCCGCACATATTCAAGGGTCGATGACAATTCGATCTTGAGTCCCAATCGGGCAAGTAAGTAGTGACGCGTGAACGTCGAGAGGCTCCGAAAAACCAGGACTATGAGAACCCCAACTCCGAGGCGGGACAAAAGTCTTAGGCTCGAACCAGGAATGACTCGGTCGATAATAAGTTGAAGAAAGAATGAGATGCCAAGGCTCAAAATTGTAACAAGAAGGGCAAGAGCCACCGATTTCCATACCAACTTCCGTTCATCGAGGATAACTTTCATCAAGGTCGTTGTCGCCGAGGTCTTTCGCTCCGTCACTTCTAGGTCGTTCGTCGGTGAGAGAAGCAGTATTTTTCGGCTCCACTCCGCCAAGAATTCAACTTTTTTAAGAGTTAGGATCCCCCTTGAGGGGTCGGCTATAGTGACGCGGTTCCTTGTGATCTTGTGAATCACGACGAAATGATCTTGTGGGGAATCTGAAAGATGAGCAATAGCAGGGAGAGGTAATTGATCGAAAATTTCCGGTTTGACCTTGCCTGAAGAGGCTTTGAATCCAAGTCGCTCAGCAGCCTTCTTCAGACTTGTAAGGTCCGTTCCTTGCAAATCGGTCCCAACCATTTCACGTAGTCGGTTCAGACTTACGTAGAAGCCATGGTGAAGCGCAACCGTTGCCAGAGCGGCCGGCCCGCAATCTTTGGCCTCATACGATCTTACGCAAGAATATCGTCTCGACATTGTGCGAGCGTCCCAACGCTATTCCATATCATCCATCCGTAGATAGAGAGTAGCGTCTCCATTTGCTTTTGCGAATTACAGCTGACCTGCTGCCCTAGGCCTCGTATCAGTGTTGGACAGAGAGCTGGACGAAGGGGATTCTTGATAATCGGGCGTACCTTGTATCAGCATCTCAGTGAAATTATCTAGTAAAGGCATGCCCGTCAAATCCTCTATCCAATACCACTGTCCATTAGGGTTAATCTCCAGGAACACGTATTCATTCGCCGGTGTAAGCACAAGGTCGACACAACCAAAAACAAGTCCCATCTCGCGCATCAATTGTCGGATTTTATCCTCGAGCATAGCCGGCAATTGATGCGGATAGTACGGCGTCTTGTCGATATCATAACGCCTCCAATCGTGTTTCGATCTGTCGCTGTTTTGAGAATGTATTTCAGCAGTGAATATTTTGTGTCCGATTATGGTCACTCTGAGCTCAACTTTCTTTGGGACGTACTCCTGAAACAAGCAGGGTGAAAGCCGAATTTCCGGCGCCCTTTCTGTCAAATCCTCCTTGTTAACTCGAGTCGTATAAATTGTTGAAAGCGAGTTAGTGAAACATTTGAAAATCATCTCGCCGTGGCATACCTCAAAGAAGTCGAGCGCCAAATCAGGCTCATTCGTAATTAATGTCTTGGGTGTACGGAAGCCTAGCTCGTTTGCGAGGTGGAGTTGATATGGTTTGTTTGCCGCAATCTGGTTGTCGATGTAGCGATTCACCCAAAATCGGTCGCTGGACAGACGCCAAAGACCTTGCAAAGCATGCGTTGACTCTTCCAGAGCGAATTGTCGGTACTCTGGGGTGATCCTTGTGGAGACCTTCGGCGGCCGCGGACGCCGATTCCAAATCGCGCGAATCTTTCTTAGGTCTACTTTGAGTCCGTTCAAAGAAATTGAGCATTTTTCTACGCCCTCGCTTAGGCTAATTTCTAAACCAGCCTTTTCGGGGAAATCAGCCGTCTCAAAGCGCAGGTATTCAGCATGTTTGGCTTTCAGGCGCTCAATGACGAGATCCGCATGAGCGTCAAAGCTTTCTGTCAGTATCAAGATCATATCGATCCGTGCATGAGACAACTGTCACTTTGAGATGCTGAATCCCAGAAGGTAGTGTCCCATCCGGGATTCAGCACCGTTTGTCGGAGACTGGCTTCACGAGCTACGGTCACATTTTTTGGTTAGTCATAGCCGTGGTCGACTACCTCTCCATTCATCGTACTCGTCACCTCGGTTTTGGTGCCACCGTACGTGTTTTCCACCTCTGTTGTCTCTTCCAAATACTCGACCCCAAATGGTTTGAGCGTGTTGTCTTCCATGGAGCCTCCTTTGAAGTTTCGGTACAGCGCCACCAAAATACCACTTCGGTACATAGTGTCAATCATTAGTAGCTATCTCACGCTGGAAGTCCAGATATCGTTAACACGTATGGTTGCTAATTGTGAGTGGAACTGGCCCGAGCACAAATTGCCGAGATTACGGGAAGCGAAATCCGAGAACAATAGGTGGCTGTGCGTCCATCAACCCGAAGCAGACACTTCATGAGTAGTCCGAGGGTAGAGCCGACGGAGACGGCTGAGCGTAGTGGGGGCGCGTTGTGAGTATCAAGGCGCGCTGATCAAATTTCCATTCGACCTGCGAGGAAAGGTCCCAACATCGACCAATCCTTGCGGTGGACAAATGTCAAGAAGGCAAACTATTCCCCGTATGGAAGCTTCTCTTTGAAATCGCTGAGCGATCTCGTGCTGTAGGGAATATCGCCCGGCCAGGGCGATGTCGGAAATGTCTAAAGCAAATGCTTATTGGGATCGCAAAATGTCCATGGGGTGGACTCGCGTGGCGCGGCGCGCCGGCACATAACAAGCGAGAAGTCCAACGCTAAGCAGCAATCCTGCGACAGCACCGAGGACTGTAGGGTCAAAGGGCGTCACGTCAAACAGCAAACTAGACATGAGGCGTGCGATTGCAATCGCGCCAATCAAGCCAATTATAATCCCGGCCAACACCCATCGAATCGCTTGGTTCAACACCATTCTTTGAATATCACCGGAATTGGCCCCGAAAGTCATGCGAATTGCGATTTCCGGTCGGCGCTGGCTAACCGAATAGGAAATGACGCTGTATATTCCGCTTACAGCGAGCATCAAACCCAGTCCGGTGAAGAGACTCAGCAGGACAGTGCGAAAGCGGGGCTCGGATACTGATTCGCTAATCAACTCCCGCGATGTCAAAATATGGGTGACAGGTTGATCCTTGTCGAGGGACCAAACTTGATTCCTGACAAGCACTGCTGCAGCCGAAGGTTCTGATTTCGTGCGGACAAACAAGTTAATTGTCTCACCACCAGTCTGGAAGAAAGGAAGGAAAATCTGTGGAGCTGGCGGAAGGTCCAAGGCTACATTTCGAGTATTGCGGGTAATCCCAACGATGGTCAGCCATTTCGGTTGGCCGTTGGCGTCCTTTCCGACACTCAGCCGCTGGCCGATTGGGCTGCGGTCGGTCCAGTACTTTCGAGACATCACTTCGTTGATTATCACCGCAGGGAGTGCTCGCTGCGCATCGTTCTCAGCGAAATCTCGGCCTGCGAGAATTAGCCCTCCCATTGACTCAAAGAATTTGGGACTTACGCTCTGAACTTCCGCCCGATTTTCTATGCTATTGGAGCGGCTGTTATCGATTGTAAATGTTGTTTCCGTTATCGACCCTCCAAGGAGAGGAGCGTCCGACACTGCCGTATTCTCGACATTGGGTAGTCCATCAAGCTTCTCAAGCAATTGAGCTAAGAAATTAATCTGGCTGGCCCTCGTGGGATATTTTGATTCGGAAAGGCGCATCCTTACCGTAAGGATATTCTCTGTTCGTAAACCAACGTTCGTGTTAGTCAGCCGTATCAAACTCTTGACCGCTAACGCTGAGGCAACCAGCAAAATTGTCGTCAGACCGATTTCGCAAATGACCAACCCATCACGCCAGCGACGTTGTCGACCGCTTTCCGTGAAAGTTGTAGCGGCCTCCTTTAGAGAACCGCTCAGGTTCGCGCGAGAATACTTTAGAGCGGGAACCATACCGATTAGTATCCCAGTTACGATTGATATTATGAGAGCAAAGAACACGACACTTAAATCCATGTGAAGATCGTGAATGTTTGGGAAACTGCTCGGCGCGAAAGATCGAATGAGGTAAATGCCCCACAATGCAAACAATAAACCTCCTGCACCACCGGCGAGAGTTAACAGTAGATATTCTACGAGCAGTTGGAGAATGATACGAAATCTGCTGGCACCCAGTGCTGTACGAATTGCAAACTCCCGTTCCCGCTTCAGGGCAGTTGCGAGGAGTAAATTGTCAACATTCCCACACGCGATCAACAAGACAAAACCTGCTGCGCCCCACAGCAGAAGCAGCGCAGGCTTCACTTCCTTCACCGTTTCTTCGTCTAAATAGACCGCGTGCAAGTTCAATCCTTGATCCGGCGTGGGGTACTCCATTGCTAGCCGCGAGGCGATCGCACTCATCTCAGCACTCGCCTGCGATAGAGTCACGCCTGATTTCAGTGTGGCGAGGACAGAAAAAGAGTGATTCATCCTGTTGCGGTCGTCGTTCATTGACGGCGAAATTGGGATCCACAACTCGCTGTTTTCGGGGAAGCCGAATCGACGAGGCATGATGCCGACAATGGTGTATACATTTCCGTTCAAGAGGATTGTCTTGCCAATCGCATTTGGGTTCGAACCAAAGCGCTTCTGCCATAGAGTATCGGCTAAGACCGCTACGTTGGTCCCGTCTCGCTCGTCTCGGGGAGAGAAAACATTTCCATAACGCGCACGAATACCGAGAAGCGGCAAAAGACTCGCGGAGATTTCTGCTACAGAGACCTCTTCTGGGTCACCATGGCCAAGCAGGTTCATCCGAGCAGTCTGATAAATCGCCATCTGTTCGAACGTGTGGGTTTCACGCTTTATGTCAGCATAGTCCGCTGGGGATTCTCCCAAACTGAAGGCTGGAAAGTAAGCCAAGGTGCTCGATAGGCTCACGATTCGAGAAGTATCTCGGAAACCGAGCGGATGGAACAGCATCGAGTTCACCGCACAAAAGATTGCTGCGTTTGCCCCTATTCCCAGCGCGAGCGTGAGGATTACTACCGAACTGACGCTCAGGTTCTTCAGCATCGAGCGGAATGCAAAGCGAACGTCTTTTCGAATTGTATTCATCGTCTCTCGGAGGCCGGGATTCTAACAGGCCGCGCGATCAATCACTACGAGATTGTTCTCGTACCTCTGCTGGAAATCGGACGGTCTCCAACTTTGCACGGTTTCTCGTTAACTCAGCGGAAATTGCCGACCCCACTGTGGTCGGAGGAAAGTCCCGCAGTGAGCGTGCTAGACATTTTAGCTTTAGTGCGCCAGTCGTGTCTTGATGCGCAGAAGTTGACTTGCGGGATGATGATTCCATAGACGTTTTTCTCGTGGGCCTCGACCTTGCGTTCATCGTGATTTACTATATGGAAATGTCCAAGACATCGTTGGCCTAATCAATTTCGAAGTGCGCTAGGGTTTAGACTGGACCGCAGGCCACTAGCGCCAACGGCGGGCACTGGATAATGAATTCGACCTAGTCTCCCCGCAAGACGCACAGCTACCATGAACTTCGATGCATATTCGAACGCAAGGGATGACCAAGAATGACTGACCGCCCTGATACGAAGAGATACACACATACTATTTTCAGGACAGGCTTGCAACGTGAGGGGGCGAGATGGGCGTTTCTGCTCGCCGTTTACCTCATCTCTTTCAGATTGGAGAGTAAACCATCGCTGCCGTCGGCCCAATTGTCGGGCTCTAGCGTGGCCCAGGTCGAACGGAAAAGTAGTGATCACCATTCGAAAAAGGTTATGGCACTCGAATACATCCGCCGAGGGGACGAATCCATAAAAACGAGCCTCTTGCAGTTAGCGAAAGCGGAACGGGATTATCGTACGGCAATACAGCTTGATCCGGAGAATCTACAGTCGCACGAGAAATTGGCGGATCTCTATTATTCGGAGCAGGAGTGGGACGAAGCTATAGATGAATATGCTGAGGCGCTGAGGCTGGAGTCAAATAACGAATGGCTTCATGTTCGTTTGGCATATGCGCTCAGGCGGAAAGTAGCCTCTTCAAACACAGATGATGCTTTGCTGCGCGAAGAAGCGATTTTTGAGTGTCGCGAGGCGGTCCGGATCAGTCCAAAAAGCGCTACTTCTCATCTATGTCTCGCCGAAATGCTCGGCGAGGGGAAATATCTGGATGAAGCTATTGAAGAATTTCGTCAAGTTATCTCTTTAGTGCCCGAGAATGCTACTGTTTTGACCGAACTCGCTCAGCTGCTTTCTGACTCGGGAAATAAGCTCGGTGCCGTTGCGGAATATCGGAAAGCGATCTACATTCAGCCCAACAACCCTTACTTACACCAGGACCTTGCGAACGCGCTCACGCATGTTGACGGCCAATTCGACGACGCGCTCGCCGAATTCAGGGAGGCTCTGAAGCTCAAACCCGACAATGCTCAGTTCCGACGGAACGTAGATGATCTGACAAGACGCGAAAACTCTCTTGACCAAGGCATCGAAGAAGAAAGAAATCGCGTTCTGATAAATTCTCGAGATCCGGAAGGACACTTGCGCCTTGCGTCCAAGCTTCGGGAGAAGGGCGACTTCGTCAGCGCAATCGCCGAATGCCAAAAAGTGCTGACGCTTGACATGGCCAACAACTCGAACGCCTCTTATTACACTATGATGGCGTATAGCGAGACGGGTGCAATATTGCAGGATAAACAGGACTTGGAAGGTGCCATGGCAGAATTGAAAAAAGCTGTGGGGGTTGCTCCAAATAACGGGGAGCTACACAATCAGATGGCTCAGATCCTTGAACAGCGGGGGGACTTGCGTGCTGCGCTCTCAGAATACGGCTTGGCTGGCGTTTTTGGGAAGGCGGGTTACGAAAGGTTGTTCTATTATTTGAATTTTCGACAAAATCCGGAGGCCCCTAGCGTCAACAGCGGACCAGGAAATCCTGTTCCCGAGATGAAGGTACCCCACTATTGATGTTTCCGCTCCTTGTCTGTCCTCAGTTCCAGCGCCGGAGAAAAGGATTCAATTCTTGCCGGAAGTATTATGTTTGCAGGTCGAATTTTGCGAGAGTCGTAGCGTCAGTTGTTTCACTGATTTCTGGAGGAGATAGGCACAGTGATTCTACAAAGCTAACCGGGGAAGAGGACTCAAACGTCGTCCTCTTCCCCAGACCCCTTCTCCTGCTACGAGATGCAACGAAGGTTGAATGAAAACTGCAAGTGTGCCCAAATTCTTGTCTCACTACATGGGTTCAGCCCACAAACTTGTGAACTACTTGAGAACAAACATTGACGAATACCGTGCAAAACCGTCATGCATGACATAGAAAAATGCTAGACGAACCAACTACTTAGCGTTACTGCTCTTGGCTTGGGCTGGTAACACCAGTGCGCCCCGATTATTTATGCTTTCTTTTGCCTTGGCCTTTTGACTGGCTTTCGATTCGGGCCCTTACCCCAATATCTTGCGGCTTTATACTCTTTCAGTTTGCCCATCTCTGTTTCCGTCCACAACCGACAACGAATACCCGAAATGATCTTGGTGGACGGAGGTGGTATCAGCTTATCCTGAATCCAACGGTGGAGCGTGGCTCGGTTGAGACCAAGAATCCTTGCCGCCTCCGAAATCGAGTATGACCTCATTTTTAGAATGCAACATCTATGTTGCAGTTGTCAGTAACAAAATCGCGCGCACAGAATGCTGGCCGAGGCTCTCGAACTCCGCCATGAAGGGTATCGCAAGAAACGACATGGGGAGAGTGAGCGAGGGCACAAGGGCGTCCTTTGCGAAATGAAATCCGAACTTGACTTTGTGCAACTCTATGGTTTTGCACCGTGGTCCGATCTGAATGATAAAGGAGGCGTTATCATTCGCGGTATTGTCAGGATCACTAGACCCGGATCGGGATCGGTCGTTAGAGCCCTCAACACGTAGATAGAGTTGTTAGAGTGGTTGATTTCAGCGCTCAAAGAGATGACTCACGCCCATCACGTTTAACCATCCGGTGGTTGCAACGTCGGAGTGACTATGCTCCCGTAGAGCACGCACTATTCCTTCGAAACCCGGAAACAACTTTGCGGGCGAGTAGCCCATTCCTCGAAGAAAATCTAGCAATTTCTGAGCGTTGGATACCGGCAGTGTGACCAGCCAGAACAACTGCAGGTCTTCTTGGTCTTCGGGGGCGGTGGTTGGATGTAATCGTCTAAAGGCACATTGTGTACGGGCAGGCTTGGATCGAATTTTTGAGGGCGGTACAACGTGAACAAACCCTGCTGGGCATGCAGCCTCGGGTTAAGAGCGGCCGGGGAGCTTACTATGATGAGGTCCTTGGTCTGTCTTTTCCGCAAATCCGAAGCCGAAGCCAAGTACAGTACCCATACTGCCAACACCTCGTCAGCTTGATCTGTTGTAGCGCTCGCTCCGCTCGCCGCGAAATAAGCGGCCACGAACGGGTCTCGTGTCCAGTCCAGAAGGCGAGTCGGCAAACCGGAGTGCTGCGCGATTCCGAGCAGTGAGAACATCTCATCGGGAGGCCATGCCTGCTGTCCCCCGAGTACTTCATAGACATAGTCGTAGGTTGCGAGTCGCTGTGCGGTGTGTCTTAGTGCCTGGCCGTTTTCGGGCACATGCAAGCCTTGCGCGTCGGAAAGCTGAAAAAAAGAGCGCAAGAGGTGTTGTTCCCATAGAAGCTGCCCCTGTAGGTCGTCAACTCCGTTGACAAATTCGAAATGCTCCCACCCTGTGATATCGCCGCGAAGAGCGGTTGGAACTAGCAGGTGCCTGCTCGACCGAACTCCTCGAAAAATACAGCGGCCCTTAAGTGTTTCAAACCTGCTCATGACCGACCCATTAGGGGAAATCGTGTCTAGAAAATCTCCCACCGAATCACACGTGAACTCGATTACGGAAGAATTTCGGGAGCTCCGAGCTAGGTTTCGCCCCACGTAACCTCCAGGCCTTGGGCATTGCGCTGCCGCATTTTACAGAACTATCTCGCGCTGCTCCAGAGACCAGATGCTGTCGCAACGATTTCTGAACAATTGAGAATGCTGGAGAAAGAAGCGTGGAGCTAGGCAGGATTTCTTGTGCCCTGGCCGGTTGCAACCGGAGGGGCCTATTTTCAGACAGGTCTGTTACGTTTAATTTGCCGCCTCATGGAGTTCTTGCGAGGTGCAGTGGTCTTATGCAGAAAAAGGGGACGTCTAGTTTTTTTCTGCTGTGCGTCAACTGCTGTCGGCGGCAAGCGGGCGGGAAAGACTGAGCCACAAGAGCAGCAGCAACTGGGCGCTGCTGGGCACCCGATGTTTGCCACGGTGGAGATACCGGAGGCGGTAGAGTCGTTCGATGGTCAAGGCCAGCATGGTGAGGAGCCAGCCGATCAGCAGACTGTTGGCATGATGATGACAGATATGCTCGAGGCCGTGACGAGTCTTGGCGTCGTTGAAGCCTTGGTTCTCGATCTCCCAACGGCTTTTGGCCATGCGGAACAGAGCTTGCGAGCCCACTGTGGAGGAAGGAAA
>Ga0210393_10001159_pt1 | contig 22488 bp, 27 predicted proteins | sample IncBWC27OmetaG_FD_160068 | JGI IMG/M metagenome (GOLD analysis project Ga0210393, IMG submission 160068) | Forest soil microbial communities from Barre Woods Harvard Forest LTER site, Petersham, Massachusetts, United States - Inc-BW-C-27-O ... | reverse complement strand
GTGATTGTTGGCTTGAGCGGAGGGATTGACTCCGCGGTGGTTGCCAGCATCGCGATTGATGCGCTTGGCCCGGAAAACGTGCAGGGAGTCTCCATGCCGGGACCTTTTTCTTCGGAAGGCAGCAAGCGCGACGCGGCGACTTTGGCGAAGAATCTGGGCATCCAGGTGATCACGCTTCCGATTACGAATGTCTTTGAAGAGTACAAGCGGGCGCTGGAACCAGCGTTCGCCGGGCGACCTGTGGGCGTCACGGAAGAAAATATTCAGGCGCGCATTCGCGGGAATTATTTGATGGCGCTCTCCAATAAATTTGGCTCGATGGTACTGAGCACGGGAAACAAATCGGAGCTGGCGGTGGGGTATTGCACGCTTTATGGAGACATGGCGGGAGGGCTCGCGGTGATTTCCGATGTGCCGAAATTGATGGTGTACGAACTGGCGCGCTGGATTAATCGCGAGAGGGAACTGATCCCTGTTTCGACCATCGAGAAGCCGCCCTCCGCCGAACTGCGCCCGGAACAGAAGGACGAGGACAGCTTGCCGCCGTATGACGTCCTGGACCGTATTCTCAAGGCTTATATTGAAGACTTGCGGAGCCCGCAGGAGATCGCCGATCATTACGGCTTCGACTTGAAACTGGTCCGCGACATCGCGCTGTCTGTGGATCGCAACGAATACAAACGCAAGCAGGCCGCGCCGGGGTTGAAGATCACCTCACGCGCATTTGGATTTGGCCGGCCATTCCCGATCGCGCAGAAATTTATCCCTTAGACGGTGAGGTCCTTTGTGAAAAAACTATCGAGCTTGGTGACTCTTCTTGTGCTTGGCGCGCTCACTCCCGGAACACGAGCGCAGCAGGCAAATGGTTCAGGAAGCAATCCTTCCTCCGCGGCGTCCTCAGCGACGCAGAAGAGCATAGAAGCCTATCTGCGAAACCTCTATGCCTTTGGTCCGGATATTCAGGTCACGATCGGCGCTCCCAAGGAAAGCGGAATCGAGGGCCTCCTGGAGGTCAACATCAATGTGCTCATGGGCGAGACAAAGGAAGCCGCGAAATTCTACGTGAGCAAGGATGGCCGGTACCTAATCCGCGGGGACGTGTCCGACATGTCTAAAGACCCGTTGGTGGAGAACCGGGCACGAATTGAGATGAAGAATGCGCCGACGCTAGGGGACGCCAAGGCACCGGTTACGCTGGTCGAGTACTCAGACTTCGAGTGCCCGGTATGCCGCAGCCTCCATGACGTGTTACGCGGCATGCTGGAAAGTTATGCCGGCAAGATCCGGGTGGTTTTCAAGGATTTTCCGATCGAGCAAATCCATCCGTGGGCACGTACTGCGGCCATCGCGGGCCGCTGCGCTTATCAGCAGGACCCGAAGGCTTTCTGGAAGATGTACGACCTCATCTACGACAATCAAGAGATTATCTCCGCCGCGAACGCCTGGACCAAGATGACCGATTACGCGAGCCAGATCGGACTGAATGCCGAGACCTTCAAGAGCTGCATGGCCAGTCCGGAAGCCGGTGATGCCATCAATGCCAGCCGCGCGAACGGCCAGCAGCTCGAGGTTAGCAGCACTCCTACGATCTTCGTGAACGGGCGGCGCATTGTCGGCGCCGATCCACATCTGCTTGAGCAGTACATCAACTACGAACTCGCACAACAAAAAACCGGGAAACCCGCGGATAAGAAATAGCACTTAGAAAGAGGGGGAGTGGGAAGTTTCGGGCGCGAACCCTAGGGAGAAGAGTGCCATTGGTCAGCCCGATTTCGTAGTTAACATAATATAACTTATAGGACGCGCTGTCAAGAGGAATTTGGGGGTTTTCCTCAGGTTTCTTGCGCTAAGGATGCGACATATTTAGTGAAGAAGGCCGGCTCGTAGCGCATGGCCCAGGGATTCCAGGAGGATTCCTGCTCGACCACGGCGCAGACGAGTGCGGGATCGAGCGCTTGCGCCGCCGCGGCTTTGCGCGCGATGGTCAGAAGTTGGGGAGGAGGACTCATGTCGTAGTAAAGTGATCACCGAATGCCGATGAAACCATCCACAAAGAAGGTCGTGTTGATCGCCCTGATTGGCGCGATTGTGCTGCTGTGGTTTGCGGACGAATACCCTGCGATGCGTTTTCGCGGGGACGGCACGTTTTCCGGTGGGCCTGTTTTCGGATATGAAATCCGGCTGCGAAGTATTCCTTTTTACAAATCTGGGGAATACGTTTTTCATTTCCGCGGCATGCCGAACGAAGAGATGTCGCTTCAACTCTATGCAGAAGGCAAGACAGATCGCGATCGGGCTGAGCTAACGCAGCTCGAAACTACGCTGGATGCTCAGCTGCTTGACGGTCGTGGCCAAGCCGTTTGTCAGGCAACTGGCATGGCGCGGGAGGGGCAAAGCGAGCGTAGTTGGGTTTTGATGTCTACAGTTAATGCGGTTGCCTTCTGGCACTGGAATTGCGTCCATTTCCAACTTAAAAGCTCCGACGTCTACACACTCACCCTGCGAATTCGCAACGTGGACCCCAAGACCCCTCGAATAAACTTGCTCCCAGTGCTCGAGGGCGGTCAACTCGATTATCCATAGAATGTTGATAGGCTTACCGGCGTCGGTGGCCGTTCAAGTCTACGAAGCGAACCATGGGCGTTTCGGGGAGGTCAATTCCCTGCCGCTTGGCGATTTCGTGCAAGGCTTGATAGATGTGCGGCAGATGGATCGCAGCGATGTCTCGCACGAAGGCGCTTACGATTTCGTCGTTGCGCATGCGGCGGTGCAGCCAGCGAAGGAAGAGCACGAACTGGACGCCGGCGGAGAAAACTGCAGTGAAGACGACGTACCAGTGGGTGGGCATGGAGTTTCCTCGCAAGGAGCAATCTTGCGCAAAAGGGCGCAGCAATGCTGCGCCCCTACAAATAGTAAGCAGCATTATCAAGGCCAGTAGCCTTTTCAAATTCGAGGTCCTGACCGCTTTTGTGTCCCGCCACGAGCGCTTCAACAAAACCATCAACCTTATCTATGGCCTTCACGACACCCTCGTTCTGAAGATCACCGCAAGGCAGTGGGCGACCATCGAGGAATTCCTCGAGGCTCCCACCCTGGATCGAACCGCCAAGCGCCTCAGGCTTGACCCCTCCACCGTTTCCAGAAACCTGAAGCGGGGGTATTATTGGCAAGTGACCGAAACGGTGACCGTAGCTGGGTCGTTAATCAAAGACATTTTTTGCTAGTTGTACGGAAACGTACAAGAACGGAAACTTGTACAAATCTATGCAAACCCTCTTTCGAGCATTCCTGGCGGTCTACCTGGCGCATCTGCTGACCGATTTTGTTTTTCAGACGACTCATCTTGTCGAGCGAAAGCAGCGCGGAAAATTCACCGCCTATTTGCAGCACGGGCTCATCCACTATCTCTCTGCCGTCCTCATCGCTGGTCTTGTCCTGCGCGGCTCCTTCTTCTTGCTGCACACGCACCTTGTGCTTGCTGCGCTCACCCTCGTGCATCTGCTGATTGACTTCGCCAAAATCCAGCTAGCCAGAAAGTACGCGATCTGCAACGGCTCGTGGGCCTACGTAAGCGATCAGCTCCTTCATTTTCTGACCGTCAGTCTCGCCGCATGGCTGCTGTTCCCTGCCGTTCCGTTCAGCCTGCTGGGTGTGCCATTTCAAGAAGCCCGCAGCATGCCGAATAAATTTCTGGCCGTCCCGGTGATCTACGTGGCTGTGGTCTTCGGCGGCGGCTATCTGATCCGCTTCCTGGTTCGTTCCCTCGCGCAAGGCGTTAAAAGCCATTCACCGGAAAGAGCCGCCGAGCAATTGCAAAATGCCGGGTTGTACATCGGCTGGCTGGAGCGATTTCTGGTTGTCACCGCGCTGCTTTTGCAATCACCCGTGACGGTCGGTCTGATCCTGACGGCAAAATCCATCGCCCGCTATCCGGAATTCAAGTCCGAACGGTTCGCCGAATACTTTCTGATTGGCACGCTGTTGAGCCTCTCCGTGGCCCTCGTTGGCGGCGCCCTTCTGGCAAAGCTCATGTTCGGGCAAGTGCGTTTCCTGGGCTGAATGGCCTCGCAGCTGGGACTCGCGTTCCGCAAGGTGGCGGTAAGCTCTGCTAGAATCTTTTCATGGATTTGTCCTCGGCCTATCCGCGTCTTGCCAATATTCGTCTGCATCCCATCAAGGCGCTCGATCCTGTGCACGTGAAAGAGGCGCGGATCGGGCCCGGAGGTGGTCTTGAGTTCGACCGCGTCTGGGCGCTCTATTCCGTTGACGGCCAATGGGTGAATGGCAAGCGCACCGCCGCCATTCACCTGATCCGTGCCAGCTACGCGCCGGACCTAAGCTCGGTCTCTCTTTCCGTTCCCGGTGATCGCCGCAACATCCCCGCGAGAACTTTCGCGTTTCCCGGCAACGCGGAGGACGCCGCGGAATGGTTCAGCGTTTATTTCGAGCAACAAATTATCGTGCGCCATTCACCCGCAGGCTTTCCCGATGACACCATCGCCAATGGCCCGACGATTGTTTCCACGGCGAGCTTGCAATCCGTGTGCGAGTTGTTCCCCGGCATGACCGTTGACGAAGCACGCCAGCGCTTCCGCACCACTCTCGAACTCGATGGCGTCCCCGCCTTTTGGGAGGATCAACTCTTCGGCGAAGAAGAGCGCAGTTCCGTGCGCTTTCGTATCGGCGAAGTGCAATTCGAGGGCAGCAATCCTTGCGCGCGCTGCCCTGTCCCTCCCCGCGATCCGCAAACCGGCGCCATCGTTGCCGGCTTCCAGAAGCAATTCTCCGATTACCGTCGAACGCATATTCCCGCATGGACGCCTGAATCGCGCTTCGACCACTACTACCGCATGGCCACAAACACGCGTGTCGCCCCCACCGAATCAGGTAAAATTCTCCGGCTAAAGGATCCCGTCGTATTTCTCTAGCCCTTGAATTCTCAGCGAGGACATCCCTGTGGCAAGCGATCCACCGAATACACGGCCGGCATCGGCTCCCAGCTCGAAGATCTCCAGCTATGCGCTGGGCTCCAGCGACCGCGAACGCCGCCGCCTCATGAAGCAGGGTGAGCTATTTCGTGAGCTTCTGGCCGATGCGTTTCGGTCCGCCGGCATTGGCCCCGGGATGCGTGTCCTGGATATTGGCAGCGGCGCTGGCGATGTCGCCATGCTCGCTGCCGAGCTGGTTGGCCCCGCGGGTTCGGTGGTGGGACTCGATCGGGATCCCGGCAGCGTCGCCTGGGCCACCAAGCGTGTTGCGGAAGCCGCCATGGCCAACATTCATTTTCGAACAGCCGAGTTTAACGAGTTTACCGACCCCCAGCCGTTCGACGGCCTTGTTGGCAGATTCATTTTGTTGTATCTACCGGATCCCACGGCCACGCTTCGGCACCTCGCGCACGTACTTCGCAGCGGGGCGGCCATCGCATTTTTCGAGCCGGATTTCACCGTTCCATCGCGCGTCTTTCCGGAGATGCCGGAGTTCGAGCGCTGTGGAGCATGGATCCAGGAAGCTTTGCGCCGCTCCGGTGCGCGGACGGACATGGGAATGCGTTTGTACGCCACGTACCGCGACGCGGGCTTCATCGACACGGAGACCTCTGTCTCGCACTTGAGCGGCTGTGGCATCGCGCGAGAGATGGCCGAGTATCTGACGGAAACTCTGCGCAGCGTTCTGCCCAAGCTGGAACTATACGGAATCGCCACGCGCGAGGAAGTCCAGATCGACACACTGACCGAACGTGTGTTGGCTGCCGGCCTTGCGGCTGATCCGCAATGGGTGGGCACGCGTTCCATTGCCGCCTGGGCGAAAAAGCCTTGAGCCCTTCGACGCGACACGAGCTACTTCCGCTGAATCGTCATGCGTCGTCCTTGAAATACTTCCGCGGTGGGAACATGCCGCGGCGGAGCAGCTCTTTGCCGCAGCGGTGCCGAATCTCCTCGGTCCAATTGACCCAGCTGCGTTCGCTCAAGCCGAGAAAGTGCCGCGCATTTTCGTATGGCGCGAGTCCCAGGTAGTACAGCCGGAAGAGCACCATGCGCGAAGCCCAGTCCGGCCCGTCGAGCGCCGCTTGCCCTGCGAGCGCGAAGTCCGCCACCCATTCGTTCAGCCGCGGGCGAAAATCCGGCCGCCATAGGAACTTCGTCGTGTCCTTCCAGTTCAACGCGGAGATGCCGCGCTTCGTCTCCAACACCTCCCGCGCGCCACGGTACACTTCCCAGCACACATCAAACGCCAGCTCCGGTCTCACGCTCATGATTCCTCCGACGCCTTCCAGTCACTGCAAATCGCGCCCTGTAGCTCACGCCTTCAGGCATGAGGGTCTTCTGCCGCGCTCGCGGGCAAGGAGAGATGCTCACCCCTAATGGCGTGAGCCAGGCATCGACGAACTATCTGGCCGCACGCAGCGACAAATGAGCGCCTGGCCCCGGCGTCTGATTGCGCCTTACAATCCGCCGAATGGAGCGCCTGATCTGGTATTCCCACGTCGTGCCGAAATCCTCGCCGCGCAGGACCCCGCTCGCAACGCGCGGCCGCTTCTCCACCACGAATCCGCCAAACTCCGGCTTGCGCAAATGCCGCAACTGCGCGGAAATGCTCGCCGGAGGGTAGTGTGTCAACTTTGAGAGCTCATCGAGCGTCAACCACGTCTCGCATTGCCGTGCACTCAGCAGCACGTCGCAAAGCACGTCGCGCTGCCTCCGCCGCACCACTCGCTTCCCTTCTCTCTTTCGGATGTTTTGCATCGCCTTTGCCTCCTCTCCCGCCGATCAATAATCGTCAGCAGGAAACTCTTCCTTGCCTCTATCGAGCGATTCATCGCTCTCTTCCCATCCCGCCTCTTCGAACATTCCAGCCGTGCGATCCGGGTCTTCATAGTCACCCGCGCAAGCGCTGCAGGCCCTCAGCGGTGCCAATGCGGGCGCATTTTCCAGGCAAACCGCCTCGCGGCGCGGCGGCTCCAGCGCGGTCCCTTCATTCCGCCCAGCGCGTTTTCCACACTTTTCCACATTCCTACTCAACAGTGAATCTTGACTACTACTTACTTAGTATTACTCTTCGTGAATCATTTTCAGGAGGTCCCCGTGACCGTTCATAAAACCCAGCTCCCTTGGGAGTTCCTGCTTTCCGCCTCGCGCAACTCGCTTCAGAGCTTCGAACTCTCGCGTCTCGGCCACGCCGCCAATCTCCGCAAGGAGATTGCCGCGCTCCTTGAGCAATGGATCCAGGAAAACTCCGAGGCCATGCTCGCGCGCCTGTTGATGGACCAGCGCCAGCGCGCTTCGCACGCCCACGAGGCCACGGCGTTGGTGGATCTGCTTCCGCAGAATGGAAACGGGGTGTCCGATAATATTTTTGCGGATCGGCCGGCTTCGCCCCCGTCCAACCGCGGTCCAGCATGAGGTGATGGCCATTTTTCGAAGCGCGATGCACATGTCGCCGCTGCCAGGAACACGCATCGAGCCTTTCCCTCAAGGCTCCGAAGTCTGCCCAGCGGTCCCACTCGCCGAGCGAACCTCTCGCTCGCCCCAACGTTCCCTTCGAACGTCGTGCATCTCCGTGTTTCGCGCCTCGCTCCTGCACTCATTGCAGCCCTCGCGATCATCATTCGCTCAAGAGACTTACGTCTTGGCTGCTTTATATGTGTTAGGGGACGCCCAAAACGGGAAACCGAGGGACACCCGTTGCTACGAACGCGGACACGCTACGCGTGGGCACTCAAGGAGAAGCAGATTAAAGTGAGAGAAAATTACCGGGCAGTGGAAGTCGCGGCAGCGGGGGCGATCTCAAGAAGCTGCTCTTTGCGATAAACAAGAGAGTTGATGTCGTAGGTTGCTAGTTCAAAACCGTGGCCGTGCGTGATGGCATCCGTCGGGCACGCCTCCACGCAATAGCCGCAGAAAATGCAGCGCGAGTAATCAATATTGTAGACGCTGGCATAGCGCTCGCCCGCGGAAATGCGGCTCACGTCGGTGTTCTCCGCCGCCTCGATGTAGATGCAATTCGCCGGGCACGCTGCGGCACAAAGAAAACATCCGACGCACTTTTCCAGGCCACTTTCATCGCGATGGAGGACGTGAATCCCGCGGTAGCGCGGCTGAAAATGGACGGCCTCGTACGGGTAATTCTCCGTGACCGTCTTACGAAACATATTTCGGAAGGTCACGCTGAAGCCCTTCACCAGCGCGCCAGCGGTCTCAACCACTTCCTGGATAATGGAAGCCATGTGTAGAAGTCTAACAAACGCTGCAGAGCCCGGCAAATGCGCCCAAAAAAAAGCGCCCGGCAAACGGCTACACTCTTGCATCTCAGCCTTTTAGAGCGTCAATGATCTGCTTCCCGTGGAAGCGGCCATTTTCGATAAATATTTCGCTCGTGTGCCGCCCGCCGATAACCACTCCTGCTAAATGGATCCCCGGCACGTTGCTTTCGAGTGTCTTCACGTCCAGCGCAGGCTTGCGGCTCTCGGGATCAAGCCGCACGCCGAGGCTCTCGATGAAACTGAAATCGGGATGATATCCCGTTAACGCAAACACCTGCCGTGCCGGCAAGCGCTTTTCCCCGGCGCCGTTTGCGACGATCACTTCGTCCGGGGTGATCTGTTTCACGTGCGTTTCGAACAACGCCTTCACTTGCCCTGCCTTGATCCTATTTTCGATGTCCGGCCGAACCCAATATTTGATCGTTGCGCCGAGATCTTTATTCCGGTGCACCAGCGTGACGCGCGTGCCATTGCGATACAGATCCAGCGCCGCCTCCGCCGCAGAATTCTTACCGCCGATCACCACAACGTCTTGATTCCAGAATTCGTACGGCTCCGTGTAATAGTGCGAAACGTGCGGGAGGTCTTCACCCGAAATCCCCATGACGTTCGGCAGATCGTAATATCCGGTGGCCACTACAATTTTCTTGCCCTGATATCGCTCTTCGATTCCCTTCTCCGTTTTTGTGACTACCGTGAAATTCCCATCCTGCCCATCCACGCGCAAGACCCGTTCATACAAGCGCAATTCCAGTCCGTAATGCTCGGCAGCCTTCCTGTAATACTTCAGCGCCTCAACGCGCACCGGTTTCTCTGCTGCTGAGACTAGAGGCAAATCCCCGATCTCCAGCAATTCCGGCGTCGTGAAAAACACCATGTTCGCGGGATAGTGAAAGATCGAATTGCACAGGCATCCCTTATCAATCACCAAGGGACGCATTCCTGCGCGCTTGGCTTCGATCGCAGTAGCAAGGCCAGTAGGCCCTGCTCCGATGCAGATAATGTCGTAGGTCGCCATACGAATTTCAGTCTGCCGGGAGTTTTTGAGAATTGCAAATCGAACGAATCTTACTGCCTGCCCGCTGAGGTGAGAATTCCGTTCAGTTCCTCTTGGAAGGCATCGAGCTCATTCAGCCTTTCCGCCGTCGCTTCCAGCTCGTTTTTCTTCCAAACAAACACTTCGCCTGAGCCGCGCTTCAACTTCACGCTTAGGTTTCCCCCGACCAAATACGACGGTGCAGCCGCCAACTTCAAGCCCCCCTGTGCGACCGGCGCAAGCACGGCGGCGCACTCGCCCTTCTTGATGCAAATGACGTTTTCGTATGGCGGAATGGTGATAGGGCGAAAACCAGCTTCGAGAAGCCGCTCGATGATCTTCATTTGCTGCGGGGAAAGTTCAACCATTGAGATGATTCGCCGAGACTCTGCTGCCGTGCCCGATCGCGGACCGATTACTTACGCCGCCGTCGAGTCGGCGGTTTCCGTGGAAGACCCTTCAAGCTGCGTCAAAATTTCCCGCAAAGTAGTAATCAGCTCTTCCCGCGAAACGTGGCTCTTCTTGAACTGAATCCGGAACTTGAACGTCTCGCTTTGCGGCTCAAAATTAAAGATGAACGGACGCGGACGTTGCGGCCCAGCCTGCTCCTCCCGCCGTTCGCGCCGCGCCTCATCGCGCGTCAATCCGCCCTGCATGATGCGGTGGAACATCTCAATCATCTTCTTTTCGGTGGGTTGCCGCGCGATCTGGAGAAGCAACGACTTTGACATGATGCCCTGGTCAACACACTTCTTGCGCAGCGAATCCGGGATATTCCGCAGCGACAGTGTCTCTGTAACCGACGACCGCGCCCGCCCAATCTTCCTGGCGATGTCTTCATGCGTGTACTCGAATTGGGTCCCCAGTCGATGCAATCCGTCCGCTTCTTCAAACGCCGTCAAATCCTTCCGCTGAATGTTTTCAATCAAGCCGATTTCGAGCGTCTCCGCATCATCCGCCGTCTTCTCGATGCACGGCACCTCCCGCAGCCCCGCCGCCCGCGACGCGTGATACCTCCGTTCCCCGGAGATGATGTAGAAGCAGTCCTCCCTCGGCACGAACCGCACCAGCAACGGCTCCAGCACGCCCTTTTCGCGGATGGATTCCGTGAGTTCGCGCAAATCGCCCAGCGCCTTGCGCGGTTGGTCCGGGTTCGGCCGGATTTGGTCCACGCGGATCATCCGCCCAACCGCCGCCCCGCTGTAACTCGTCAGCGATTCGACGTAGTGCGCGTCATGCCGCATCTTCAGCGTGATGGGTAGCCCGATTCTCTTCGACACGATGGATAACCTCCGCAGCGAGTTTCTTATACTCGACCGCCCCAGGCGACTTCGGTGCAAATGTAAAAATCGTTTCCTTGTACGCCGGGCTCTCTTCCAAGCGTACGTTCTTGGTGATTTTTGTCTTGAACAGCACTTCGCCAAACACCGAACGAATTTGCCCGTGCGTATCTTTCGAGATATTCGTGCGCTTATCAAACAACGTAATCACCACGCCCAGAACTTTCAGACCCGGATTAGGCCGTGCGCGAATTCGCTCGTAGGTTTCCAGCAGATCGTCCGTGCCTTCAATCGCAAAATAAGCCGCCTGGATGGGCACCAGCAGATGCGTCGAGGCCACCAGCGCGTTAACCGTCAATATTCCCAGAGACGGCGGCGTATCGAGAACCACATAATCGTAATCCTTCAGGACCGGCGTCAGCGCATCTTTCAATTTGAACGGCGCATCGAACTGCCCCGCGAGAACCTGCTCCAACTTCGCCAGCGCCAGGCGTCCCGGCCCGAGAAACAGCAGCGGATCTTTCGTCGGTTTGATGGCAGCGCTCATCGTCACCCGGCTGTCGCTCAGCACGTCGAACATGCTGGTGGAAATTTCGCCGGAGTCATAAAACGCGATCGTCGAATTGGCCTGCGGATCGAGGTCAATCAACAGCGTGCGCTTGCCGCGAATCGCCAGCGCCGCCGCCAAATTGATCGCCGTCGTGGTCTTCCCGACGCCGCCCTTCTGATTCGCTACCGTGATGATGGCCGTCATCTGTTTCTGCCTCCGACCGCATATCCTGGCCGAGCGCGAAGAGCGCACGCATCCGCAAGACGCCGCGTCCCGGCAACTGCCTTCCTATATATGGGTGCCGGCCGCAGAAAACCCCAAGGCCTAGGCTAACTCTACGTTTTCAACTGGTTGATTGGCAAGGAAAAAGTGGTGGAGCCACCGCTCTGTCAGTGGAAATCGCCGTCGAGTGAACTCGGCCCGGCGGGCGCCGGACCGCGCAAACTCAAACTAAAAATCCAGTCCCCAAAAATCCAGCGGTGGTTCCTGAAGCTCCAGGCCTAATTCCCAGCCCTTTCGGCCCTCATGTCCGCGCCACACCAGGACGGCTTCGCATGAAATCTGATTGATCAGATTCACGAGCCGCAGCCGCTGTCCCACTGTGAAACCTTGCGGCACCACGGCAAGGCAGCCCTTCGGCCCGATGTCCACTGTGTAGCCTTCCGCTCGCAGGTTATGACCTGCTTCGCTCCACTCCACAGCCACCGCCACGCGCGAATTCACTCGTCCGGTCCCGCGAATTTGCCTCATCCGAGCGTCAAAAGCTGCATCCTGTACGAGCGGCACCAGCGTCTCCTCATGCCTAGAGCCGGGGACATCCCAACCTCGTCCCAAATCCACTCCCCGACTCACGATCTGTCAGCGGCAAACCGCGGAAACTCAACGGCTTTCGCAGGCTACGAACGATCGCCGTTAGCGTCAATGGAACTCGCCTACCAGTACGGCGCGGGAGTTACCCCAGCGGCCCCCCAACTCACCTCCACAGCGCTTTCCAAGATATCCCCAGGACGAGCCAAGTGGCCCACTCTTGGTACCAACGAAATCTTGACTCTTTGTAATACCGAGTACGAGATTGAGCCTTGCCATGCCCCCGATTCAGCACACACTGATTCTCCCCCCTTTGTTGCCCTCGCCAGCCTTCGCGTTCAAGGAGCACTCATGGAATTCTTTACCGCCGATCGGCGGTCGTCTCATCGTCTGCAATTCAAAACCGCTCTGCGAGTCCGCGTCTGGAAATCCGGCTCCACTGAGCAACGCACCGAATCCGAAAATCTTTCGGAACGAGGAACCTTTTTCGCCACCGATGCGCCATTCGCCATCGGTTCGCCACTCGAGATCCTTTTGAAAATGCCTCAAGAGATCACCGGCAAACCCGCCACCGAATGGAAGTGTACCGGCCACGTGGTTCGCCTCGAGCCCCGCGATTCTCCCCGCGGCAAATTGGGCGTTGGCGTGCAATTTGATTGCTATGAAATCTTGCGAGCGCAGCCACCTCCGCCGCGCGAGTCGATATGACCGGCATCCTGCGGAGAGTCCTATGAGGATATTGTGCAAAAACGCGCTCTAATCGTGGACGACGAACCGGCAACCTGCGAGCTCATCGGCAAAATCTTGCATTCCGCTGGCATGGCAGCATTGACCGTTACCCGGAGCACCGAAGCCCCCGGCCTTCTCAATGAAGGAAAGTTTGATGTCGTCTTCCTGGACTTGCACATGGCCTCTCCCGATGGCATCGAACTCGCCCACTTCATGCGTTCTTCGAAGTTTAATCGCGTGACCCCAATCATCTTGATTAGCGACGATCAGCGCCCCAGCGCCGTGTCCATCGGTTTTGCCGCGGGAGCAAATTTCTTTATCTACAAACCGATTGACAAAGACCGCCTCAAAAAGCTCCTGCAAGCCACGCAAGGAAATATGGAGCACGAACAGCGCCGCACCCGCCGCATACCTCTGCGCTCCGCTGTCCGGCTCAAGTTCGGCGACGACGAAATCGAAGGGGAAACCATCGACGTCAGCATGAGCGGCCTTCTCGTCAGGGCACCCCTTACTGCTTCGCTTGGTTCTTCGGTCCGCGTCAGCTTGCAACTCACACCGCGGGGCAAGCCCGTAATGGGTGTCGGTTCGGTCGTCCGCCTCCTCGACGGAAACCAGATGGGCATTCAGTTGGACCAGCTTCCACTTGCGGAGAGCGAGCGCTTGCAGGAATTTCTCCTCCCCATGATTCTCGACGCATAGCCTCAAGCTGCCCCGCCAGCCTAGGGTCAAAAATTTCCGTCTCTTGATGTTTTGCCATTTCCACTTGAATTTGTGCGTCGTCGGTTTGCTCCTTTTCTTCACCCCGCATACACTCTTTCATCTCGTTCCGCGCCGATGATTCAGCTCCAAACACTTCGCACTGAGCTTCGCCCCACCTTGCGGCTGGCCGTTCCGCTCGTCCTCGCCGAACTCGGCTGGATGAGCATGGCCATCGTGGACACCATGATGGTCGGTCATTTGCCCAACAGCGCCACCGCCATGGGCGCTGTCAGCCTCGGCTCCAACATTTTCATCGTCCTCGCTCTTTTCGGCGGCGGTTTGCTTCTGGGCTTGGACACTCTCGTCTCGCAAGCATTTGGCGCCGGCCAGCGCGAAGACTGCCATCGTTCTTTGGTGAACGCAATCTACCTGAGCATCGCGCTAACACCGTTCCTCGCCGCCCCGGTCTGGCTGCTTCCTTCTCTTCTTGGCGGAATGCAAGTCGATCCCGGCGTCTTGGCGCTTGCGATTCCCTACAGCAAAGCTCTCGTCGCTGGACTCTTCCCGCTTCTTCTCTATTTCGCCGTGCGCCGCTGCCTGCAAGCCATGAACATGGTGAAGCCCGTGGCGTTCGCACTGATCAGCGCAAACATCGTCAACGCCCTCGGCAACTGGATCCTGGTCTATGGAAAGTTGGGTGTGCACGCGATGGGCACAGTCGGCTCCGGCTGGTCCACGGCAATTGCCCGGACGTACATGGCCAGCGTGCTGGTCGGTTACCTGCTGTGGTACGACCGCAAACATCGCACCGAACTTCTGAGAACTCCCGTGGATATTGATCTGCCGCGCATCCGCCGGCTCATCACACTGGGACTGCCGGCCGCCCTCCAATTCACTTTGGAGAGCGGCGTCTTCGCTCTAGTCACTGCGCTCATTGCCCGCTTGGGCGCTGTGCCTCTGGCCAGCCACCAGATTGCGCTAAACACCGTGGCCTTCACCTATATGGTGCCGCTCGGAGTGGCCTCCGCCGCAGCAGTGCGTGTGGGCCAGGCCCTAGGCCGCAAAGATCCTCGCGGCGCGGGCGACGCGGGAGGCACGGCAATTCTTCTTGGCGCCGCATTCATGACCTGCGCCAGCGCCGCGCTTCTTCTATTTCCCCGTTGGATCGCCCGCATGTACACGCCCGACGAAGTCGTAATCCGGAGCACTTTCCACCTTCTTGCCGCCGGCGCTGCCTTTCAATTGTTCGACGGCATTCAGACCGTTGCCACCGGCGCGCTTCGCGGCGCAGGCGATACCCGAACGCCGATGTTCTGCCACTTCACCGCCTATTGGATCATCGGCCTCCCGCTCGGCGCATGGCTCTGCTTCCGCCGCGGCTGGGGCGCTTTCGGCCTCTGGGCCGGCCTGAGCCTCGCTCTGATTTTGATTGGTATTGTCTTGCTGTTCGTCTGGCGGCGCATGGTCCGCCGCCTGCTGCTTTCAGCTCAAGTGAACCCTGCGCCAGTTTGATCGCGGAATCGTTCAGAACGCGACGGTCAATGACGTACTAACGAACTACATCTTGTAGCGGCCAAGGTCGTCGTCAGAGAGACCTTCCAGCCAGTTGCGCAGCTGCTCGTTGGTATTCCGCTCGGAGATCGCACTGGAAATCTTCGAGCTCTTCAGCACTTCTTCGTCCACGAAGATCGGGCAGTCCATGCGCAGCGCCAGCGCCAGCGCATCGCTCGGCCGCGAATCGATGGTCATCATCTGCCCTTCGCGCTCCACCCAGATCATCGCGTAAAACGTGTCGTCCTTCAGATCGTTCACCACGATTTTCTGCACGCGCACATCGAGCCCCAGCAGGAAATTCTTCAGCAAGTCGTGGGTCATGGGGCGAGGTGTCTGGACTTTTTCAATTTCCAGCGCAATGGCGTTCGCTTCGTACACGCCCACCCAGATGGGCAGAATCGCCTGGCCCTGCACATCTTTCAGCACCACGATGGGCATGTTCGTGACGGGATCCATCATCAGGCCACGGATCTTCATCTCCACTTCCATCGAGGCCTCCCCAAGTTTAGACGGCGTGCTCCCCTACCAGGTTGTTCGGACCCGAGCCCGTGACACGAATCTGCACGTAGGTTCCCAGAAGCTCTTTCGCTTGGGAAGCAAAATTTATCACCCGGTGCGACGTTGAATACCCAAACCACTGGTTCTCGCGCCGCGATTTTCCGCTGACCAGCACCTCGAACGTTTCTCCCACGAGCACCGCGTTCCGCGCCGTCTGTATTTCGCGCTGCTTCTCTTGCAGAACGCCAAGCCGCCTGCTCTTCTCTTCTTCCGGAATCGTGTCCTTCATCGCCAGGGAAGGCGTATTCGGCCGCGGCGAATACTTGAACGAAAACAAACTGTCGTAGCCCACTTCATCAAGAAGACTCAGCGTCTCTTCGAAGTCGCCTTCCGTCTCGCCCGGAAAGCCCACGATGATGTCCGTCGTAATCGCAATCGGCCGGTTCGCGGCGCGAATCATCGCAATCTTTTCGAGATACTCCTCGCGCGAGTATGTCCGCTGCATAGCTTGCAGCACTTTACTCGACCCAGATTGCACAGGCAGATGCACGTGGTCGCAAAGCTTCGGCTCGGCCTCGATCGCGTCCACAATGTCGCGTGTAAAGTCGCTCGGGTGCGAGGTAGTGAACCGCACGCGCCGGATTCCCGGCACATCCGCAACCGCCAAGAGCAATTCCGAAAACCGCATTCTCCGCGGCGTGGGGTCCGCGTACGAATTCACCGTCTGCCCGAGCAGCTGAACTTCCGAATATCCAAGCTCCGCAACCTGCTGCACCTCGCGCAAAATCGAATCGCTCGCTCGGCTGCGCTCCGGTCCGCGTGTGTAGGGCACAACGCAATACGAGCAAGCCTTGTCGCAGCCTTCGATAATCGTCAAATATGCGCGCCAGGGATTGTCGCGCCGCGTCACTTCCGTCTCAAACGTTTCGTCCGTGTCCGTATCGAGCCCCGTCACCCGGTGATTCCCCGCTTCCAGCCGCGTCAGCATTTCTGGCAGCTTGCTGTAGCTCGCAGAGCCGCACACCAGGCTGACCCATGGCGCACGCTTGAAGATCTCTTCGCCTTCCTGCTGCGCCACGCACCCCAGCACCCCTATGACTTTGCCCTCGCTCTGCTTCTCTCGGTATTCCCCCAGTCGCGAGAAAACTTTTTGCGCCGCCTTTTCCCGAATGCTGCACGTGTTGTAAAGGATCAATGAAGCGGCTTCCGGCGTCTCCACTTGCCTGTATCCCCGCGAAAGCAGCACGCCGGCAACCTTCTCCGAATCGTGATCATTCATCTGGCAGCCGAAAGTCTCGAGAAAAAACGTCGCGTGCTGCCCTGCCAATGCGGTGAGAGCGTTCCCCAAGGAAGAAGTCTGGCCGGTAAGTTGTCCCAACTCGATGTCGAATGGCTTATTCATCTCGAAATCGCAGTCTATCACACCTGCTTCGCGCGGTCGTTCCTGGCAACACGCCCCGCCGTTGCCCGTTAAGCAGCAAAAGTAGAAACAATCGCATCCAATTGGTTGCACGCCCGGAATGCGTATGCTACGTTTCTTACGCCCAGAAAAATGCTAACGATTTTGCGTTCGCAATTCTTTTCTTCGTACTGAGGGGTACATCATTTTTTTGTTCTCTACGATCTTTGTCACCGACATCGGGAATATTCTCACGCAAACCGGCTGGGTCGCCCGCGGCGTCCTGCTGCTTCTTCTCATGTTCTCCGTCGTTTCCTGGGCCATGATCCTTCAAAAGCTCGGAATGTTTGGTCGCGTCCGCAGGAAGAGTGATGAATTTCTGCGTATTTTTCGCGCCACGCGCGGCGTTGCCAACCCGCAAGCATTGGCAACCGCCGGCTCGCCGTTCTCTACCGTTTACGCTGCCGGTTACCGCGAACTGCAGAGTCAGGTCGGCACCGCCCCCGGCAATCCGCATCCACCCAAACTGAAAAGCCTGCAGGCCGTAACCGTCAGCATGCAACTCGCCTCCGCCGAAGAAGTCCGCCGCGTCGAAAAAGGTATGTCCTGGCTCGCCACCACCGGCTCAGTCTCGCCGTTCATCGGTCTCTTTGGCACAGTTTGGGGCATCATTGACGCCTTCTCCGGCCTGGGCAGCGCTGGTGCCGCCAGCCTGCGCGCCGTCGCGCCCGGCATCGCGGAAGCGCTCGTGACGACCGCTGCAGGCCTAGCCGCAGCGATCCCCGCGGTCATCTTCTACAACCAGTTTTTACAAAACATTCGCGATCTAGCGCAGCGCCTGGACACCTTTGCCCTCGAAGTCACCGCGCAGATCGAAAAAACATTCAACTAATTTGAGTTCGGACGAACACAATGTTCCACGCGTCAAAATCCAAATCAAACCACCCCAAGGGGTTTAGACTGCCCATTCAATTTAACGAGCCCAAACACTCCACTCAATTACGAGTGACGGCGCACCACGCTCAGGAATTGTTTTTTCTTACTGTCAGCTGTCAACTGTCAGCTGTCAGCTTCTTCTAGCCATGCCGCAACTCTCCAAATCGACCCAAACCTCCCTCTCCGAGATCAACATGGTCCCGTTCGTGGACGTCGTCCTCGTCCTCCTCATCATTTTCATGATCACCGCTCCCATCCTCCAGTCCGGCATTGAAGTGGACGTCCCCAAAACCCACACCGTGAAAGATATCAACCAGGATCGCTTAGTCGTCACCATGGACAAATCTCAGCGCATATACCTCGGCAACGATCCCGTCAATATCCACGAGCTCGGCGCGAAAATCCACGCGCAGCTGAAAAACACCCAGCGCAGTGTATTCTTAAGGTGTGACGAGACGGTGCCGTTCGGAGCTTTTGCCTCTCTGATCGACGCCCTGCGCCAATCCGGCATCAACAACATCAGCATCGTCACGGAGCCCATCACCGATCGCGCACGGACACAGTAACGATGAGCACCGCCGTTGCCAATCCGGACGATCTCAGCCTTAAGAGTTACCTCACCTATTCCATCGTCTTTCATGCCCTTCTTGCTGTGGCCGTTCTGAGCGCTTCCTATTTCGAGCGCCGCGGCGACACCTGGGGAGGTGTTGGTGGCACTTTGGGTGGAACAAAAGTCAGCCTCGTCAATTCGGCCGGTATCCCGATGCCCAAAGAAGCGGTTATGCCAGAGAGCAAGGCCGTCGACCCAACTAAAGGCCTCTATAAGGAAGAGCCTCCCAAACCGCCCGAACCAAAGACAGACGCCACCAAGATTCCCAAATTCGACAAAGAAAAGCGCCTCCCTCCTTCGCCCAAATCAAGGACCTTCGAAAGCAAGACCCCGCCTCCCGATAACGCCGTCCCCTACGGCAAAGGCGGTAACCCCGATCTTCCAACTGGTTATTCGCAGACTCCCGGCGGCTCCACCGGCGTGGCTGTCCAGGGCGCTGGGGGAGGCGATTTTGGCAATCGCTATCCCTGGTACGTGGACGCCGTCCGCAACCGCGTTCGTCAGTCTTGGGATCAGACCACCATTGATCCGGGGGTCCGCGCGGCGCGACGCGCCCACGCGGTGGTCACGTTCCGAATCACTTCCAATGGGACCGTCTCGAGCGTGCGCATCTCCGAAAGCAGCGGCAACTCCTCCATGGACTATTCCGCTCTGCGCGCATTGCAAAATATTGACGCATTCCGCCCGCTCCCCAATGACTACATGGGCTCGTACGTGGACGTGACGTTTGATTTCGATCTCTCGTTGGCGCAGTAGCTAGCTTTCTGTCGCAGAACGACGAATTGCAAATGCCAGGGGGTACAAGTGCCTTATTCGCGGAAGTACATGAGGAGGCTGTTTTTCGCGGCCGCCATTCTGCTCGCAGCGCGCTCCGCCGCGGCGCAGGACCGTATCCGAATTGCTACCGGGCTCGGCGAAACAAAGCAGCGCGTCGCCGTCGCCGATTTCGCCCCGCGCGCCGACTCTGCCAAGTCCCACTCCGCCCTTTTCACTCAGGTCGTCCGCGACGACCTCCAATACTCAGGCATTCTCGAAGTCCCCAGCCCGAGCTTTTATCCTACCCAGGTCACCAGCGTCCCCGCCGAACTGAAATACTCCGTCTGGACTGACCCGCCCACCAACGCGCATTACGTCGCTTTCGGCAACCTCACCGAAACCCCCGCCGAAGTCGCCATCGAAGCCTGGCTTTACGACGTTCGCACTCCTACCACGCAAGCCGTAGTCGGCAAGGTCTACCGCGGCGCGCCCAACGACGGTCAGGTTCGCCGGTTCGCCCATCAATTCGCCGACGAAATCATCAACAAGCTTTCCGGCGGCCTCCCCAGCATCGCTTCCACCCAAATCGTCTTCGTCCGCCAAATGGGCCCGCAGTGGAAGGAACTTTGGGCGATGGACTACGACGGTGCAAATCAGCGCCAGCTCACTTCCCTGAAAACCATCTCCCTCACCCCACGCTGGTCCCCTGACGCTTCCCGTATCGCCTTCACCTGCTTCGCGCCTATAAACGGCGTAGTCAGCGCCCAAATCTGTATGTATTCCCTCGACACCGGAAAGCCTGTCTCCTTCGCGCGTTTTCGGGGCACAAATGCCACTCCCACCTGGTCTCCGGATGGTACGCAGATCATTTTTTCTTCTTCGATGACCGGTGCCGGAGAGCTCTACGTCTCCGACGTCAACGGCGGCCGCCCGAAGCGTCTGACCTTTTCCAATGGCGGCAACGTCTCTCCCGTCTGGAATCCGAAGACCGGCCAATCCATCGCCTTCGTCAGCGACCGCGGCGGTTATCCTCAGCTCTACCTGATGAACTCCGACGGCACCAGCACCTCCAAGCTGGACCTCCCCGACATGGGCTATGTCATCGATCCCGCCTGGTCGCCCAACGGCCAACTCCTCGCCTTCAGCTGGCGTCGCCCCAGCGGCAACTACGACATCTACATTATGGATGCCGGGTCGTCTCAGCCGCCCGTCGAGATCACCCGCGACCAGGGCCGCAACGAGCGCCCCAGCTGGGCTCCCGACGGCCGTCACATCGTTTTCGAATCTACCCGCACCGGCACCCGCCAGATTTGGACCATGCTCGCCGACGGCTCGCAGCCCCACGAGCTGACTGCCTCCGGCCACAACGAATCCCCCAACTGGTCTCCAAAGTAAAATTTCATGGAACCAAGAGGGGTGCCTCGCGCATCTCACGACTAGGTGCAGGTTGCCGCAACTACCGTGCCCAGGTGCATGTTATTGTTTCGACGTCGGCTCACGGCCGTACGTTTTGAGTGCCAGCCGCCGCATCGAGTCGCCCGGTTGGTCATCTCGATAAAATTTATTTTGGATTGTCCGCGCACGATGTATAATATATCGTGATACGAGATATTACCCGAACCCAGCCCTCTGGTGTTAGGATACTGGCTCCGGTGGGTCGAACACGGGAATTCTACTGCTGAGGAGGAATCGCATGAATTCGGCTTCACGCTCATTCTACCGCGCCGGCTTGCTCGCCGCCTTTGCCGCCGCTGTCTTCACCTTCGGCTGCGCCAAGAAACCCCCGGCACCGGCGCCACCGCCGCCCGCGCCCGCGCCGGCTCCCGCGCGTCCTACCGTGACGCTGCAAGCTAGCCCGTCTACCATCAACAAGGGCGACTCGGCTACGCTAAGTTGGAACTCTACCGACGCTACGCAGCTTTCCATTACGCCCGACGTCGGCTCCGTGACCGCGCAAGGCTCCACCAAGGTCACGCCGTCGGATTCCACCACCTACACGATCACCGCCACTGGCCCCGGCGGCAACGCCAGCGCCTCCGCCAGCGTCACCGTAGCGGCGCCTCCGCCTCCTCAGGAAGCTCCGCCTCCTGATCTCACTAAGATCTTCCTCGCGGAGGTACGCGACGCCTATTTCGATTTCAACAAGTCCGACATTCGTCCGGACGCGCGTGAAGCGCTTTCCAAGACTGCGGATCTCCTGAAGAATTACCCGCAGATCAAAGTAACTATCGAAGGCCATTGCGACGAGCGCGGCTCCACCGAATACAACCTCGCTCTCGGCGACCGCCGCGCCAACGCCACCAAGCAGTACCTTGTCTCTCTCGGCATTTCCGCCGACCGCATCACCACCGTCAGCTACGGCAAGGAAAAGCCGTTCTGCATGGAGAGCAACGAGGCCTGCTGGCAACAAAACCGCCGCGGCCATTTCGTCAAGGCGAACTAAGCCGCAGCTTCGCGTCCGTTCGCCGCGATGACCGTTTAGTGACCGACAGAGCCGCTGGGCCGAGCAAACCCTTGCTCGCCCGCGGCTCTCTCATTTAGAGTGAAAATCGTTTCCCCGGCTTGTATGCTTTCTATGGGCGGTTCCGCGACCGCCCGGACGAGAACCCTTTCCGGCCCTTTTAGGAGGATGATTCATGCGTATTCGAAACGTTGTTGTCTTTAGCGCCGCCATTTTTGCCGGCGCCAGTGCTGGGAGCCTCGTCGGGCCCCGTCCCGCCGAAGCCGTCGCTCGCGAAATGATCGAGCTTCAGCGCGACGTCACCACTTTGCTCCAGGGCCAGAAAGATCTCGCCACGCAGGTCACCCAGGATCACACTGTGATGAAGACGCTCATCGAGCAGTCCAACGATAACGTCACCAAGCTCGGCTCCACCATGGGCTCGGTCCAGAAATCCGTCCAGGACGTGCAGGCCAATTCCGGCGCGCGCCTCGACACCATGTCCACTCAGGTCCAGGGCCTCTCCGACAATCTCGAGGAAATTAAATCCCGCCTCGGCAAGCTCAACCAGCAGCTCGTCGACCTCCAGAATTCCGTCCAGTCCATTGACGCAAAGCTTTCCGGGAGCTCGCCCTCCTCCGGCACCGCAAATCCCACCGCCTCGAACCAGCCCTCAAGCCAGCCACTAACCGGTTCGCCTTCCAACTCTTCCGGCGCTCCCGCAGGCCCCGCCCCCTCTGCCGACACTCTCTACTCCAACGGCCTCCGGGACATCACTAGCGGCAAATATGATCTCGCCCGCTCCGAATTCCAGGACTACCTCAAGTACTACGGCGACACCGACCTCGCCTCCAACGCTCAGTTCTATCTCGGCGAAATCGCCTACTCCCAGAAAAATTTCGATAACGCCGTCCAGGAATACGACAAAGTC
>Ga0210393_10001158_pt1 | contig 22490 bp, 15 predicted proteins | sample IncBWC27OmetaG_FD_160068 | JGI IMG/M metagenome (GOLD analysis project Ga0210393, IMG submission 160068) | Forest soil microbial communities from Barre Woods Harvard Forest LTER site, Petersham, Massachusetts, United States - Inc-BW-C-27-O ... | reverse complement strand
CCATTCTTTTCTCCCCTCTTGGGCTGGCTGGGAACGGCCCTCACGGGAAGCGACACCTCCTCCAACGTGCTGTTCGGCAACCTGCAGCGCGTGGCGGCCGGCCGCATCGGCGTGTCGCCCATCCTGACGGCGGCGGCCAACAGCTCCGGCGGCGTTATGGGTAAGATGATCGACGCACAGAGTCTGGTTGTTGCGAGCGTCGCGACCAGCACGACCCAGTCGCTAGCAGACGGCACGACGCCCGACTCCAAACCGGACGACCAACCGGTCAGCGCGGCAGACGCCCTGCGCTATGTGTTCCTCCACAGCCTGGCACTCGCGGTTTTAGTGGGACTGCTCGTACTGCTCCAGGCCTACGTCGTCCCGGGAATGGTCCCGTGACGATGCGCTGCGGTCAGGTCCCCTCGGTCCCGTGGAAGTGTCCGGACCCGAGATCCGCCGGCCGCAAACACTTTGCACGGATCGTGTTGCGTCCGGTCACGTACGAATTGTGAAGTGGACCGCGGCCAAAATCAGACCCGATGCGGTCCCGTTCGTGCTCGAAACGGCCGGCGGGTAAACCGGTCCCCTATTCCGGGAAATCCTTACCCGCCTCGCCGGGTAAGAACGTGTTTACCCGGCGGGTAGACTTTACCCGCTGGACAAAGGCTTACCGGGGTCGTCCGGCGGGTTGAAGCTTCCAATGGATCCCGGGCGCAGGGATCGCGCAAGTCCATCTCTCATTGTTTCGCGTTTCGGCCCGCGATCGAGCTCGGTTTTCTACGCGCGTAGAAACGCCGCGCGGAATTTGTCGCGATCGCTCCGGGCATGGATTACGGTGCTTCGCCTTATCGCATCGCTTGGCGAGTGACCGCCCTACTGATCTTTGATTTCCAGGCCTTGAAGCATCTTGATTTCGAGGTGTGGAAGCACACCTTTCAACTCCGGAAGCATCTGCGGCGTTATTCCAGCGCCGGTGAGATTGAGAGTCTTCAGATTCTTGAGCTTTCTCAACGTCAAGAGCAGCGAATTGAAGGACGCTTCGGTGATACGGCAATTCGAGAGATCGAGGTGTTCCAACGCGGTGAGTTCACCGAGTCGCAACAAGTCGTCGGTCTGAAGTCGTCGGCAATGCGAGAGATTCAGATACCTCAGGTGCTTGAGACCGGCCAGCTCGGCCAACCCCTTCCCGCTGATCCAAGTGTCATGCAGATCAAGTTTCTCTAATTCGGTCAGATTTCCGATCGCGCGCATATGTTCGTCGTCGAGCCCGCATCCCGGCACAGCGAGGGTGCGCAGGTTGGTGAGTCCGCTGAGTGCCTCGAAGCCGCTGCCATGCAGACCCTTCGCCTGACCACCAAGCGTCAGACGCGTGAGGTTCTTCAGAGGTGCTAGCGATTTCAATCCGGCATCGGTGAGTTTGCTGCCGTCGAAAACCAATGTGGTGATCCCGGTTAATTCAGAGAGTGCCTGCAGGGAATCGTCGCCCGCCTCGATATCGCCAAGCACCAATGTCTTCAGCGACTTGATCGCGGCAAGCTCCTGCAGCGCTTGGGGCGGCGTGACATGATGGAGAAACAGCACTTCCAAATGCTGCAAGTCACTGAGCCGCCGGAGGAGAAATCGATTTACGGGAGTGCGTCCGAGACGCAGGTCCCGAATATGAAACGCGATGGGAGGAAGATCTTGCGGTTTCGTGACTGGCGTGTCCGGATCGAGATCGGTGTATATTGTGCGCGTCAAATTGGTTGGGTCTTTGAGCAGCCATTTTGCCCACTCGACGTCGGAGGAACCCGGCTTTGGCGGGAGCGTGACCCCGACGATGCCGCGCCCCGGGTAGACGTGTGATGCGCAAATGTTGCAGCTCGACAGCTCGCTCTGGAGCTTAAGTACCCCGCCTTCCGTCGTTCGCGTGTTATCGAGGATCAAGGCGGGTAGCGGGACTTCCTTTATTCCTCCGAGATACAACCCAGGATCGCTCTCGATGTTCCGCGGATTGTTCTTGGCGGGAAGGCTTAGATCGTTTAGTGACTTGATCTTGGCAATCTGCTCAAGTCCGGCATCCGTGATGGGAGTGTCGCTGAGATCTAAGAAGGACAAGCGGCTCATGTCGGTAAGAGCCGGAAGACAGGCGTCGCTGATGCGTGCGTGAATCAGAGACAGCGCCTTCAATTTCTTGAGAGTTTTGAACCGCAGCACGATTTCGTCGGTTACCGACGGCGACTGCAGCCTCAGCGATATCAGTTCGGACAGCGAGGCCAGTCGCTCGACGTCGGACGCCGAAAATTTGAGCGGGAGGCCACGCCGATTGTTGATGCCCATCAGGTGAATCTCGCCTGTCGGGAGTTTCGCCAGGTCCTCGACCTGACCGCACTCACGCAGGAAAACGAAATTCCCTCGGCCGCTGAGCACCCATTCTGCAACCAGACGGTCGACATTGGTCGTAACATCGGGACCAGCCGCTCGAGGGTGAGGCGGGGCCGCCGCCGTTTGATTGGGGGGGTTCGCGGACCCGCTAATCGAAGGTGAGAGTTGACTCTTCGTCTGCTCAGTCGCAGACGTCTGGGGCGATTTTGAACCGAAATCGGATTCAATTTCGCAATTGGGCAGCAAGGTCTTCAATTGGGCGACCGCAGAATTCGTAACCTTGGTGCCGGAGAGATTGAGTGTCTTCAGCCAGGTTTGATTTTCGAGAGATTTCAGGCCGGCGTCGGTGATTCGCGTTCGCTTGAGCGACAAATCCCTGAGCTGCGGGAGGTTTTTCAATCCGTCGTCGGTGATCTGCGTTTCATCCAGCGACAATCCGGAGAGATGGGACAGCGCGGCAAGGAATTTCATCGCCCTGTCCGTGATTCGCGTCTTCGACAAGTCGAGTTCTTGCAGGGGTGGCAGCGAGGTGAGGGTCTTCGCGCCTTCATCGGTGATCTGAGTGCCCGAAAGTCCCAACGCAAGCAGCCGCGGAATACTGCCCAGGCCGTCCAACCCCTTGTCGGTAATCCTGGTCCCCGTCAAATCCAATCCTCGCAAGGACGGCGGGCGGAATTTGATCAATTCGCCGAGTAGTGCATCGTCTATGACCTGGTCGTTGTCGAAGTCGATCGCGAACACATGGAAACTCGACGCGGGAAGATCGTTGACGTTCTTGAATGAACCGTCCTCGAGCGTGACCTCGCCAGCCAACTTCACTGCCCAAATTGCGACTTGTCGCTCGACATCTTGGTCAGCCAATTCAGAAGAGCGGGGATGGTTCACTCCGGGAGTGGCCGTCTTGACGTTCTCTGGACCTGTGAGCATAGGCGTCTGCCCGTCCAGCACTTGCCCCTTCTGAAACGACAATCCTTTTTCCGTTGAGTAAAAGCTTCCAGCCTTACTTACATTCGGCGGGTGACTCTTCGTTCGGCTCGCTGAACCTCCCGGCTTGCCGACATTGGGCGTCACCTCGACGGTGGCGTGCGGATCGTCAACGTAGATGTCCGTCTCTCCCCTGTCACTCTTGATCCGAATCAGAATTCCCGCGAGATAGATCCCTCCGACCGCCACGCCGGCCAGGACTGCAACCGCCAGCGCGATGCGGAGTGGCCGCCGGCGCCAAGGCGGTGCGCTGCGAAAAGTAGCACCGTTTTTGGCCAAGCCGCCTCGCCCCGCTGGTGCCGCTGGCGCTGCATTCGCCGCAAGGCCGGGCACGCACGCGTCGAGCGCCGCGACGATTTCCGACATTGTTTGCAGGCGATCAGCCGGGCGTTTGGCGACCATTGTTCGGAAGACGGCATCGAGCGATACGGGTGCCTCTTCGCAGAATTCGCGAATCGTCGGCACCGGTTGCTCACGGTGAGCCAAAAGCGTTTTCATTCCGGTCTCTTCGTGGTACAGCGAGCGCCCCGTGAGCAGGAAGAAGAGCGTGCATCCGAGGCTGTAAATATCCGAGCGTTGGTCGGCCGAGCGCGTGTCGAGGGCCTGTTCGGGCGACATGTAGGCGACCGTGCCGATCACGATGCCCGCCTGAGTCAGTTCCTGGTCCATCTCGACGCAGGAGAGATCTTCCGCCGACGCAAATCGCACGAGTCCCATGTCGAGCAGTTTGACGGTGCCATCCTCGGCCAGAATCAGGTTCGCCGGCTTCACGTCGCGGTGAATGATCCCGCGCGAATGGAGATACGCGAGTCCCGTCGCCGCCTGCCGCACATAGTTGGCCGCTACGGCAACCGGCAGCGGACCTCGTTCTTTCACCAGACGGAAGAGATTCACCCCCTCGACGTATTCCAAAACCAGGTAGGCGATCTCGGCTGATTGGTGAGCGTCGTAAGCGGCCACAATGTTGGAATGCGAGAGCGCGGCCGCTGCTTGGACTTCGCGCTGAAACCGCTTCACCGTGTCGCGGGCACTCATCATGGCAGCCGGCAGCAGCTTGAGCGCGACCACGCGGTTCATCGAGCGGTGCAGCGCCTTGAAGACCAATCCCATGCCGCCGGTGTCGAGCGTGTCCAGGATCACGTAGTTATCGATGAGCAGCGGATCGTTCGACGCCTTGAGGAGGACCGACGCCTGATAGCGTGTGAGTTTGCCCTCGGTCACGAGTCGCGACGCGATTTCGCGAGCTTCGCCGGGCAAATCGCTCGCCGTGAGCCGCTGATTCAGGTCGTGGATTTCGACCGGAGACAGCAAGCCGCTCTGAAAGATCGAGGCCGCAAATTGCTCGACGGTGAGATGAGACGCGGGAAGCTCGGTGTCATGCAGGGCAGCGCGCGACCCGTCTGTCGAGCGATCGTCGGTCGATGTCGCGGCGGAGTCCGGCTCGAACATCCAGCGAGTCGCTTTGAGCGAATCGATCGACTCGCGTACGACGGGGAGGAGGTCGGGCGAGTCTTTACAAAGCTCCTCGAGCGTGGGCTCACGACCGTCGCGCTGGCTTTGCTCCCAGTCCACCAGTAAGTCGCTCAGTCGATCGTCAAGAGCCATGTTCGTTCGCCTCCTCGAAGCAGGCGCGCACCTGCTTCAGAGATTCATGCAGGACGAGTCTCGCGCGCACTAAGCGCCGCAAAATCGTTCGCTCGGTAACGCCGAGCAGCTCGGCCGCCTCTTTCTGAGTCGCCTCGCCGTACCAGATCACACTGAACGCCTCACGCTCGTCGCGCGGCAAGGCTTCAACGGCCTCGTGAAAATGGGCCCACGCTTCGAGCGTCTCGGGCGGTACGTCGGTGCGAGCCGGACCCGAATCGTCGCGTTGATCCAACCGTCGGCCAATTCCGTCGCTGTGATGGCGTGCTGCCGCGCCCTCGGGACCAAAGTGATGCCGGGCCAGATCGATCAACGTCCGCCGAATTTGCGTCGCGGCCAGGCCGAAGAACTCGCCGATCGACCCCGGGCGAACGTCGCCCAGCGATCGGTAGAGCCGCAACACGAAAGACGTCGTCGGTCTGTTCCCAGCGCCGTAGATGGGGATACCCGCGAAACATCCGGCGCGTGAGGGCGAGCAAGCGTTGACCCGCGTGATCGAGCAGTTGGTCTCGTGCGGCGCCGTCACCGGCGGCCCAGCCGTCGAGCAGCCGCTGCATTTCCGTAGTCTGTCCGCCGTCCATCGAACCATCCAGCGCTCGAGGGGAAGGAATCGTAAGCAAACGGCTGGTTTCCCTTGGTCTCCGCTCGCGCGGCTCAGGGGTTCGGTTGTCGTGAGGCCATCCTTGTTCACTACCTACCATACTTAAGCGTAAGCGGGGCGAGAAAGCAGACACCCAATCGCTGGCGTTTTCCGCTTCGGGCGAAATCGCCTTGGCAGTTGTCGGTGGGCCTGTTGCTGAAATTAATACGTTCCGTCATAGTACGTAACGTACTATGAAAAGGACGTCGCTCTCGCTACTCGACTTCGCTCTCCTCGGCGTGGTCCACAATCAGGCGCCCTGCTCGGGTTACGACCTGCGCAAGCTGTTCGCGGAAACACCGATAGGCAGCTTCAGCGATAGCCCGGGAAGCATCTACCCCGCGCTGGCCCGGCTTGAGCGCGGCAAATTGATTCGGGGACGCGTGGAAGAAACGTCGTCCGTGCGGCGACGTAAATTGTTTCGACTGAGCGTCAGCGGAAATCGGACGCTCAAGCAATGGCTGCGTCGGCCTATTACGCAGGCAGACGTCGTGCGCGGGATGCGGGAGCTGAGCCTGCGATTCGCGTTTCTGGAAAGCGTGCTCGGACGCGACGCCTGTGTGCCATTCTTGGAAACCCTGGAGAAGGAACTGGCGAGTTACATCCCGACTCTGCGGCGCCACCTCGACACGCAACGGGCAACAAATCTGTTGTCGGCCAGTTTGGCGATGGAGAGCGGTGTGATGGGCTACGAGAGCCAATTGGCCTGGACGCGCCTGGCCTTGACCCGCTTCAAACACACTCGAACGTGACCCCGCAGCATCTGTGTTGTCTGCATCATGATTCCACAACCTGATTCCACCACCTGAAAGATCCCCCGTGAAGTACCTTGCCAGTCCGCAATCTCAGACATTTCTCTGTTGCCTGCTGCTCGTGGGCAGTGCCGCTTTTGGTGAGGCAGGCGCGACAGAGATGCCGCAGGTCGCGCCGCCCGAAGCGGGGCTCTCTGCCGAAAAGTTAAGCAAGGTGAACTCGATCGTGCAGGCGCAGGTCGACAAGAAACACATCGCGGGCGCCGTGGTGCTCGTCGCTCGCCATGGGAAGATTGCGCTCTGCGAGGCGTTCGGAAAGCTGGACGTCAAATCGGGCCAGCCGATGCCTTCCGACGCCATCTTCCGCATCTACTCGATGACCAAGCCAATCACGTCGGTGGCAGCGCTAATGCTGGTCGAAGAGGGAAGGCTGAAGCTCGATGATCCGGTCGGCAAGTACCTGCCCGAGCTGCAGGATTTGCGCGTGTATGCCGGCCAGAACCAGACGGTGGAGGCCAAGCGACCGGTCACCATCCGCGACCTCATGCGTCACACCTCGGGTTTCACGTACGGCATTCCCAACGGCTCGGCCGTCGATCAGCTTTACATCAAGAACAAGATCGACGAGGGCGCCCTGCCCGAGATGATTCGCAAGCTCGGCACGCTCCCGCTGCAGGATCAGCCTGGCTTCCGCTTCAACTACAGCTATTCGACCGATGTCCTTGGCCGCGTGATCGAAAGTGTGTCAGGCGAGCCGCTCGACAAATTCCTTCGCGAACGAATTCTCCAACCGCTCGACATGCGCGACACAGGTTTTATGATCGCCGACGAGAAGCTCAATCGGTTTAGCACGGCCTACGCGCGCGGCGCCAAAATGGGACTCCGCGTCATCGACTCACCTGCCACCAGCCGCTACCGAAAACAGCCAAGATTCTTCTCCGGCGGCGGCGGATTGTTGTCGACGGCCCGCGACTACTGCCGGTTCTGCCAGATGCTCTTGAACGGCGGAGAATTGGACGGCGTGCGGCTGCTGCGGCCAGACACGGTTGCGCAAATGACTTCCAATCAACTTCCCAAGGAAGCGATGCCGATCAGGCTCGGCGGGTTTCCCCTGTCCGGTCACGGATTCGGACTGGGTGTGATGGTTCGGCAGCAAGGCCCGTCAGGCCCCGCCCGAGCAGATGGCGAGTATTCTTGGAGCGGCGCAGCCAGCACGTACTTCTGGGTGGTTCCCAAGCCGCAGCTTATCATCATCATCCTTCAGCAGATCGAACCGCTCGACATCAGCTTGCAGCTGCAGCTCAAGCCGGTGATCTACTCAGCGATTTCCGATTGATCTCGGCGATTTGCATCAAAGCGTGAGTCGCTTCAAAATGCAGGAAGTCGTTGGCGCCGCCAAGTGTTCCGAGCGGGACCTGTTTTTGACCTGACACGTTTAGTGTGCGGCATGCCGCTAGCTGCCACTTTGTTTGACGCGATAATACTTACATTTGAGGAGCCGGAAAGACGAAAAATGATTGTATGGCATCTTGATCTCACCCTGAATGACTATAGGAGTGTCCGGAGGGAGCTGTCGCACACTGGCCGCAATATCGGTCTCCGAAAAAAATGCATCGATCATGGCGCCGTCGGCGCCCCCTGTAACTAAGTGAACCATATCATCCGACTCTAGCAGGTGATCTTTGTATATTTTGGCCAGCCAAGCTACTTGCTTACCATTCCATTTCGCCCAAAACTCCTCTTCACTGCGTCCAGCCCGTACAGCTGCGGCGCATTCGAATATGAGATCCGCTGCGCGAAAGTCACTCAGCTCTGGAATCGTCTCGGGTGGCGGAACGACCGATTGCGGCTTCGGCTCGTTCTGGTCAAATTTGGGGAGTTTAGGATTGTCCGAGCCCGTTTCACCCGAACGTCCCGGGTCTTCTGAGCCTCCGCGCCCCCACAACCACGCAATGCCTCCGAGCGCGAGCACGGCGACAAAGATGATCAGAATGGTCCGAACACCAAACTTTCGTGTGTTCTCCTTTTCGCGTTCTTCACGATATTGTCCCTTACGTTCCCTGTGAACCTCCTTGGGGCCGAGCAGAACCTTCGAGAAAAAACCCCTCCCTTCTTTGATTGTGGTCTTTTCTGTGCCAAAGTACCCGCTAGCCTCCCTCTCGCGGCTGTCCGATTGGATCGCAGCATCGACGGACCAATAGCCCTTCCCGACGGCCTGGCCCTCAGCAGGCCTCGGCAACGCTGGCTGGGCATGCTCAAACTGGTATCGCCACGTTGTCGAAATGCGTACTTCACCGAGATCGTTGACCTCGATCTCTTTCGCCTGGGCCGCCCACTGCATGTAGCTGTTCACATCGGCCGGCAACAATTTAAGATCATCCGCGATCTTCGCAGCGACAACCCAGTGATCCGCTGGAACTTTAGCCAAGTAGGCGAGCACTGGCACTCGGACTTCGTGGGTCATACTGGTATCCGATGCAGGAGAGGATCAAGCCGGCATTGGTAAAAAGCACCGTTCCGATCGACGGCGATGTCCATTAGGCCCCCGCAGGGGGAACCGCTGGGATTATGGAGACAGCAGATGATGCGAAGATTGGACTTGACTGCCAAAAGCTTCAAGTGAGACCGCAGTGCCATCGCCGAGTCAAACAGGGCACCCATCGGATCCGGAGCATCCGTTGTCGGCGCATCCACCACCTCACGAATTTCCCGCGGATCCGGCAGGAATAATGGACGCTTCGTTTCGGAGAATGCTTCGAGGAGTCTGCTCCACTCGTCCTCAGATATCCCCGTAAACAAATCTGCAGCGTGCTTTTTGTCCCCGGGGATGACTTCTAGCTGTTTCGAGTTGCTGTCCACGATCTTGTATGATCTCATACGCACCACCTTGGCTAGCTTCTAAGCAACCCGAACACAGTTACCGAAAAGGTGAACAATAGGTCGGGTTGATCGTACCTTCGCGAATGTTGTCGATCAACAATTGGCCTGACTTCTTGCGCGCGTAGGCGACGTGCTATACGTCTCCTTGGCGCCGCTCCGGCTCATGGGTCGGCGATCTGCCGAAAGGCGGCGCGAATCAGGAAAAAAACTGAAAGGCCGCTCAGACCGCCGGCCCAGTCGGCGACCGCATCGAAGATGTCGCAAGTGCGGCCGAACCAGGGCTGCGTCCATTCGTCGGCGATCGCATAGAAAAAAATGACGGTGAACCCCGCGGCGTAGTCACGCGGGCGCAGTTCGCGCTTCGTGAAGATCCAAACGGCGATCAGAAATCCGAAGCCGGCGTAGCCCGTGAAGTGCAGCACCTTGTCGGTGTTTTGGGGATAGCTTTCGAGATTGACGTGTGGCCAATGCGTGCCCGCGAACATGATCAGCCAGTAGCAGGCCAGGACGCTGCCGGCGGCGATCCGATAGTTGCGCGTTCTGAGCGAACTCGTCACCGACATGCTAGTTCGCCACCGAGTACGGTGCTTTGAGGCGAAACTCCGGATGCTGCGTCAGATAGGCCGCGACTCGCTCGGAGCGCGATAAGGCGGTCGGAAGAAACTCGAGGGCCTTCTCGATGCGATCGTTCGGCTCGGCACAACTGAACCGCAAGAACCCCTGTCCCGCTTCGCCGAAGCACTCGCCGCCTAAGCAAGCGATGCCGAAACGATCATCGGCCCCTTCTAAGAGGTAAAGGGCCAAGCCGTGGCTTGTGATCCCGAGGCGGTTGCAAACCGCGGCGACGTTCGGAAAGACATAAAATGTCGCCGTCGGATCGAGCGTGCGAAAGCCCTCGATGCGGTTGAGGCCAGCCGTCAACAACTCGACTTTGTCGCGAAACTTGAGCATCACGGCGTCGCGTTCGGCCTGATCGCGTTCGAGCGCAGCAGCTCCGGCCAGTTGGACCAACGTCGGCGTGCACGAAAGTGTCGTGTTGATCATCTTGCCGATGGCATCGGCAATCGGCGCCCCGGCGACGGCAAACCCCAGTCGCCAGCCGCTCATGCTGTACGACTTGCTGAAGGTGAAGGCGGCCACCGACTGGTCGAGCATTCCCGGCTGCGCAAGCATCGACGCGTGCTTGCCTTTCCAGATCATGTGGCAGTACGGCTCGTCGCTGAAGATGGCGACGTTCTTGCCCCGCACCAGGTCGGCGATCTGCCTAAGGTCGTCTGCGGTCGTCACGCCGCCGGTTGGGTTGTGCGGCGAATTCAGGAAGATGGCCCGCGGAGCGCGATCCTCCGCTAGGAACCGCTCGATCTCCGCAATCTCCGGACGGAATTGGTTCGACTGACGCAGCGGCCGCACGACGGCCCGCGCACCCCGCCGCTGGATATTTGGCAAATAAGTCGGAAAGTACGGTCCGAAGACCAGGACCCCATTCCCCGGATCGAGAAAAGCTTCGCAAAAGAACTGCTCGAAAACCTTGGCCCCCGGCCCGGCCACAATGTTTTTGGCCTCGGCCGGAATGCCAAATTCGCGCTTTACAAAGCGGGCGGCCGCCTCCCGGAACTCGGGAATTCCGGGCGAGGGGCAATAGTGCGACTGGTTTTTTTGGATCGCCTCAATGCCTGCCGACTTAGCCGATGCCGTGCTGTCGAACGGGCTGTCGCCGATTTCGAGTTCGACGACATCCTTGCCGGCCGCTTTTAGCGATTTCGCAACCGCGAGCACCGTAAAGGCCGTCTCGACCGAGAGCGACCGGGCAAACTGGCTCAATTCGACGGACACGCGGCGGGATCCTAAAAGTTGGATGCGAAAGGTGCCCGTGGATCTGGCAAATTCGCCACCGGGCCGTGAAGCAACCCATCTTACTGTTTCGGCCGTCGGAGATGCACCTGCATCGAAGGCCGTTGTCGGAGGCGCGGCTGTCGAGTAAATTTAAGGGGGCGGACTTGCTCTGGGAGCCTGAAGGTCCGTATCGCGGCGGTTGGACACAACCCGTGAATCAGACGCTTGTTGAATCAGCGCCCGCAGGAGCGGGAACGGCAGCCGAGTTTGCGGCAAATTCGCCGCCCGTTCGGCCACCCGCCGAGCAAAAGGGCGCAGCGGGGACACCCGCGCGTCCCGAAGTCCGCGGGCGAACCCCTTCGTGGGTGATCAGCCTGATCGGACACCTGCTGATCCTCGTCGCTCTGTGGCCGATTCACTTCGCCACAATGCTGTTTCGCGAGCCGGAAGTCACAGCTTCGGTGGTCGACGAGGAAACGATCAGCACGCTCCCGCAGGAATTTCGATTTGACGTGGCGGCGGCCCCCGAAATCGGCAACGGCGGGGACAATACGTCCGAGACCGGTCTGCGGATGGCGTCGTTGGGTTCCGCGATCGAAACTCCGAAAGCGCCCGTCGTCAGCGTGACCAGTTCCGCCTCTTCGCTCGGAATGAAGCAAGTCACGATCGGGCGGCCGCTGGCCGACGTCGGCGTCGCCACCAGCCACCGAGAACTGAGCGACCTAATCGAGACGACCGGGTCGACCGAACATACGGGCGGGGTGAAGGGCGCCATCGATCGGCTCACTGTCGAGATCGAAGCCTCGTTGCGACAAGAAAATACACTCGTTGTTTGGCTGTTCGATGCGACGCCTTCAATGAAAAGCCGTCGCGAGGCGATCGCCGATCGCTTCGACAATGTCTACCGCCAGTTGGGACTGTTGGGAGTCGGTGGAAACGGAGCCCTCAAGACGGCCGTGGCCACGTTCGGGAAGTCTGTCCAGTTCTTGACGAAGAGACCGGTCGACGACATTGCCGCGATCAAGAAGGCGATCCGCAAAATCGAAGACGACGGCGACGAAAAGGGAGCCGTCGAAAACGTGTTCAGCGCGGCCCTCTCCGCCGGCGAGCGGTTCCGCAGTTTTCGCCTCGGATCGAAAGAACGTCGACGCGTGATGATCGTCGTCGTAACCGATGAGCGGGGCAGCGATACCGAACGACTCGAGACGGCCATCGTCAAGCTACGGCGCCTGGGGATGCGCGTCTATTGCGTGGGAGACGACGCGGTCTTCGGCCGCGAACGACATTATTTTCCCTACGTCTTTAGCGACGGGTTCCACGGATTGGCTTACACCAACCGAGGGCCGGAAACGGCGGATCTCGAAGGCGTGCAGCTACCGTTTTGGGGAGGACGTGGCCGCCTTCAGGAATTGACCTCCGGCTTTGGCCCCTATGCCCTGACCCGCCTGTGTAACGAGACGGGCGGCATGTATTTAATCTCTGAAGAACTCGGGGGCCCAAAATTCGACGAAGCCATCTTGCGTAACTATTGGCCCGACTATCGGCCGAAAAAAGACTACGAACTCGAGCGCGCCCGCAACGCCGCCAAAGCGGCTTTGTATCAGGCCGCGGTCGTCGGTCCGCCAGAAAAGATGCCCCAGCCGCAACTGGTCTTTCGCGCAGATAACGACAACACGCTGCGTCAACAAATCACAGAAGCTCAAAAGCCTTTGGCAGAACTCGATTACCGTCTGAACGAGATGCACACACTGTTGGAGGCGGGCGAGCGAGACCGTTCGCGGCTCGACACGCCGCGCTGGAAGGCGAGTTTCGATTTGGCTATGGGGCGCGTGCTGGCCATGCGAGCCCGAGCGCTGGGCTATAACCTGATGTTGGCCGAGATGAAGCAGTCGCCGCGACCGTTTCAAAATGCGACGAATAACACCTGGAGGATCGAGCCAGCGTCAGAGGACAAGTCGCCCTCGCGCATTCAGCACTTCGCCAAACGAGCCCACGAGTACTTGAAGGGAGTGATCGAGGATCACCGCGGGACTCAGTGGGAGGCGCTCGCCCGCGAAGAACTCGAGTCGCCGATGGGTTGGGACTGGCACGAAATCCAGGTCAACTACCCGCCCCCGCGACCCCCCCGTCCGCCGCGCATTCAGCTCGACGAAGATCGTGAGCGGAATATGCCCCGCCAGCCGATGGTTTCGCACGAGCCGCCCAAGCTGTAGTTCTGCCCGGCTCTCGGACTACTTGGACTTTGCCTTGGTTGCTGATTTCGGATCCGCTGGTGCCGGTGTGGCAGCCGGGGTCTTGGGCGGAGACGGAGTGGCACTTTCCGTCTTGGGTGGCGCCGCTGGCTTCGCACCGGCGTCGGCAGGCTTCGTTTCGGCGGCCGCGGGCGTACTTTGAGAAGGTGCCTCCGCGCTGGTGCCGGCAGCCGGCGGCTTGGCTGCATCGCGCGCCGATCGCCAGCGCTCGCTCATCAGTTCGTAGGTCGGTCGACGGTAATCGTTCTCGGGCAAAGCCTGCACGAGTTGAGTGATGGACTGGACGGCCAACGCAAGTTTCTTGCTTTCGGCAAGTGTCAGACTTCTCAGATAGGCGGCCTGAATCACCCACAGGCCGATGCCTTGCTGCGAGTAGCGACGGAGGTAGGCGGTGAAAGTTTCGTCCGCCAGTTCGGGCTCGTGCTGCTCGAATTGACAGACACCCATCCAAAACTTCGCAGCCTCAGCGGCCCGGAAGTTCATGATGAACTCGCGCTTGGGCGTTTCCAGCGCCAACGGCCCGGTGGGACGTTTGTCCGGGGGCAGGCTTTTCGCTCGCTCCTGCACCTCGTCGGGCAACCTCATCTGCGGAGGAAGCTCGGCGAGCTGTACCGATAAATACTTGCGGATCGCTGACGGGTAGTCGCCTTGAAGGTGCGCGATCCGTCCTTTGATTTGCCTCCGCGTGTCGTGGCGCACTTCGACTCGTTCCGTTTCGTCCCCGGGGCCGGGCATCCCACCGCCGCCCGACCGCTTCGCGCCCTTCCCTTTGACGTCTGTAAACGTGGTTCCCTGGCTCACTCTGAACTGCATCGTCTTCATGTCGAACTCAACGTCGACGGGCCCCTGAAACGGTAGCCAATCTTCGTCGTGTCGGATTTTGGCTTGAGGGTCGAGATGATGGGCGGCTGCAATTTGCTTATCCGGATACTCCCAAACTGAGACGTCGCCCTTCTTCCACAGCCCGCCGCCCGCCTGCTCCACGCGGTTACGCAAGCCCGGCCTCCCACCGACATCAGCCAGCGGGGAATAAACGGTCGTCGAGCGATTTCCGGCGAGGAACTCTTCGATTCGCTTGATGCGTGGCTCGGAGTAGCGGCTCGAGTTGATGATTTCGACCTGCGCCGATTTGAGATCCGCAGCCCGGAGGGGATATTTTTTCTCGGGCGACACGTCCAGCTTCCGCAACAGCTTGTCGTCAGCGATGACCTGCGCCAGCGTGGCCGGCTGGTGCACGGTGATCGACGTTGGCTTATCGTCGGGTGCCGGGATCGGCCAGCCGAGAGTCGGATCGAACAGGTAGACCTGCTTATCGAGCAGCACTCCCACCAACCAACGTGGAGTATCGCCAGAGGACGCGGCGCCGGACGATGGTGTGCCCGCGGCGCTAGCGGCCTTGGGTCGCAGAATGACCGAGTCGATACCCGCCTGTCGCAAAAGCTCTCCGAAGAGCCACGCGCGGTCCTCGGCCGTGCCCCGACCCAGCACCAAGGTGTCGTAAGTAGTTTGTGGAACGACAGGATCTGCGCTTCCCTGAAGCGCCACCGTCCGCACGCTGAGGTCGAACAGCGCGACGGCCCGCTCGAGGTCGGTCGGTTGCGAACTGATCGCCTTACTTCCGAGCTGTTTGAGCAGCCAACAGTTGCGAACGTGTTCGATGTCCGCCAGGTCGTACAAGTCGGAGAAAGCGTCTCCCTTCCCCGTTGGGGTTGGCGGATCGTTGGCGGAAGTGGGAGCCGATTTGCCGCATTCTCCGGCCCAGTTGTTGAGCGCGTCGACGACCTGCTGCTCCTGGGCGGAAATCCCTAGATTCTCCGGTTTCATCATGTCGAGGCTGCTCGACATCAGTTGCTTGCAGCGAGCATCGACGGCGGAATCGGTCGAGGCGGCGGCCTTCGTATTTGCCTTCGAACCGGCATTTCCGGACGGCGTCGACGACGCATCTCCGCAGCCGCTCACCAGCAGTGCGCACAGGGCGCCGGCACAGAAGACAATCGGCCGCGCGTGTCGAGTGGCGGCGAACCGGGTACGAAGCGACATAACGCGTGCTCGCGAAAACATGCAAAACTACCCTAGGAGCAAAGGAACTCGTTGACGAGAGACCGCAATTGCTTGAGTTGTTCGATGAGTCGGGGAAGATCCGCCAGGGGAATCATGTTCGGGCCATCGCTGAGCGCCCGGTCGGGGCTCGGATGCGTCTCTAAAAACACCGCGTCGCAGCCGGCGGCCACTGCCGCCCGCGCCAACACGGGAATCATTTCGCGTTGTCCGCCGGTCGTGGCACCACCCGGAAGCTGCACGCTATGCGTGGCATCAAAGACGACGGGCACTCCCATTTTCTGCATCGCGGGGATCGCCCGCATGTCGTTCACCAGGCGACCGTAACCGAACGTCGCACCCCGTTCGGTCAACAGGATATTCGAGTTGCCGGCCTCCTCGCACTTCTTCACGATGTGAACGGCATCTTCCGGCGCGATGAACTGCGGCTTTTTGACGTTGATGATGCGACCGAATTTTGCGGTTGCAGCGGCGGCCGCGTGAATGAGATCTGTCTGCCGCGCCAAAAAAGCCGGGATCTGTACGATGTCACAAGCTTGTGCGGCCGGTTCCGCATGGAATGTCTCGTGAATATCAGTCGTCACCGGCAGGCCCGTGGTCTCGCGGACTTTTTCAAGGATCGCCAGTCCTCGCTCGAGCCCTGGACCGCGAAAGCTGTGAAAGCTGGTGCGATTGGCCTTATCGAAGCTCGATTTGAATACGAGTGGGACGTCGAGCCTGGCTGCCATCTCGGCCAGTCGCCCGGAAACATCGCTCACCAACTCGGGATTCTCGATCACGCACGGGCCGGCAATGAACAACAGAGGCCGCCCGGGCCCGCAGGAAATCTTTCCGAGTTGGATGGGATTATTGGGCACGTCCGACTCCGACCTCGTCCGCGGACCGAAATTGCGGGCTGAGGGCGTCGCTGCCGTGAGTCCAAGAGCGAAGGGCGCTCTCGAGTCGCGGCGTCTGATTGACCTAGGATTTCGTGAGTTTTCGCCGCGGGGACCGCTACCCGGTCACGAGACGCGATTTGGGAACAAATAATGTCAACGCCCCGGGAAGGACCGTGACTTCCGCGGGCGTAAAGCCGGCCGGATCGCCGTCGCATTGAATGGGAACGGGAGTGTCGCAGGTAATTCGCACCCGCTTGGCTCGTCCGCTGACGACGTCGGCCAGCGTTTCATGCTGCCTGAGTAAAACCTTATATAAGTAACGGAGCATTTGGAATGCAGATCGGCGGTGGAACAGTCGCAGGTCGAGCAGGCCATCGGCACCGTCCGCACTCATCGCCAACGGCAGCCCCATCGCGTAAGCCGGCAGATTCGCCACCACGAGCAAACGGGCCGAAAGAGGCCGATCGTTGGGTAGATCGCCACCCTCCACCGAAACCCGCAGTTTCGGATAACGGTAACTACGCAGGGATTCCCAAATCGGTTGGAGGTAATTCCATTTTCGGATGTGTCCTGTCCGCCGTGCGTGGGCGCGATGGATAATGTCAGCGTCGAAGCCGGCGGTCACCATCAGCAGGAATCGCCGGCCGTTGATCAGGCCCACGTCGATCGCCCGCTGGCCGCCTTCCGCAATCATTTCCGCAACAAATCGGCCGTCGCTGGGGATACCCAGATGCCCAGCGAGCAGGTTTTCGGTCCCCAGCGGCAAGACAGCCAACGGCAGGTCCGGAAACCGGTTGGCCAGGTCGCCCACGGTTCCATCTCCCCCGGCCGCCACCAGACAGACCAATTGACGTCGTTCCTCAGGATTCTGCAGACGTTCCCACAGCCGCTCTCGGTGCGAGTAGAGACGGGGACGAATTCCGAGCCGGCGGAGATGGCTGACCAGGTGTAACAACTCGGCCCGCTGCAAGCCGGTTCCCGAGGTGGGATTTCGCTGAATGGCCACCCAGGGCGTGGACATACGGTTGGAATCCGTCTAAATCACGAGCGCAAGCAATTCGTCGAGCGAGTGCAGGGTCCGATTCTGTACCGAGGCGGAATTGCGGTCAATTTGTAACGCGGAGAGACCGGCGGCCCGGGCAGCCGCGACGTCGTTGGCCGGATCGTCTCCGATAAAGAGAATCTCGGAGGGCCCGCAATCGGCCGCGCGCACGAGCGCCTCGAAGAAGCGGGCCGAGGGTTTGCGATATCCGACGTCGGACGAAATGACTCGCAGCTCGATCGGACTCAACGCGGGCGTGCTCTCCATCACCGCATTGAGCCGACCGTCGAAATTCGAACAGATCGCCAACCGAAAACCCGCCTGCTGCAGCCTTTTGAGGGCCGCTCCGACTTCGGGAAAACAGGCCCAAGACCGGGGCTGGCCAAAATACGCAAACAATTCCTGAAAGCACGCCTCAGGATCCGCCGCGTCGTCCAGCACCGATCGCACAATCCCTTGCCAGCGCAACAGCTCGCGTGTCTCGCACGTGTGCAATCGGTCGCCCGACTCGCGACAGCCGCAGTCCAATTCGTCGCACTCGGCCACGACGACCACAGCCTGGTAAAACCGAGTGGCCACTACGTCGGGGGCCAGCTGCGAGCCATGTCGCGCGCCAATGCGATGATAAATCGTCGCGGCGGGAGGATTAGGATGAATCAGGGTTCCGACAGCGTCGAACGCAATCCAGCGAATGCGACGAGATTCAAACGGGTGGACATTCATGGGTCTGCGCCAATCTATATCGAATTTGCGACGCGACGTCGCGTGCGGGAACATCTAACCTGCGTCTCGAAATTTGGTCCGTTACACTTGGGACAGTATGATCTCGGCTAGGGAGAGCCCATGAGGATTGTCCGTCTCGGCCTCAGGATCACGTGCGTGAGTCTTTGCCTCCTGCTTGCCGCACCAGCGGTGGCAAATGACCGGCGAATTCGTGCGAATGCGGTTCACGATTGGCTGGCCGCGCTTCGCAAACCCGTCCAACAACCGCAGGATATCCCGCGTGCGTGGAACACCGCTCAACAGTGTCTCGGAAAGATCGGTCCCGATCATCGAGACGTGTTGCCCGAGTTGATTCTAGCTTTGGACCACCCCGTCGCGCGCGTCCGAGCGGCCGCGGCTAGTGCGATCGGAAACATCGGTCCCGAAGCGAAAGACGCCGTACCGAAGCTACGAGCCCTTTTGCCGAAGCCAGGTCAAGACGTGGAGGAGGACGCGGGTGAGGCGGCTGCCGCGCTCAGCAAGCTCGGCGACGAAGCGGTCGAAGCCACTGACGATCTGGCGTCTTCACTTGGGACCTCGGCGGACTGGGCCTTTGAGCAAACGCTGAGCAGGCTCGGTTGCGCAGCTGTTCCCGCCATCGCACGTGGGCTCAAACACAAAGACCCCAACGTGCGGGAGCGGTGCCTTACGCTGCTCGCTCAGTTGAACTGCCCGGAAATGCTGGATCCTGGTCCCCAGCTCGACTTGCTCGGCGATCAATCGGAATCAACGCATCGAGGGGGATGTTTCGGCCCGGGAACCATCCGCGTTGGGTCTTCGGCGCCCGCTTCCCTGGTGAGGTTCGGCCCGAAGATCGTCCCACGTTTACGGAAATTGCTGCACAGCAGCAATCCCGTCATTGCCATACGCGCGGCCGCCGTGTTAGCGAACCTCAAGGTTTTTGATCAAGAGGTCGCCGATCAGCTGGTAAACGGTTGGCGCAGAGCCGAAACAGAGGACGAGGTTTGGCGTGTGCTTCGAGAAACCGAACGAAGCAAGGATCCCCGAGTCCTGTCTCGTTTAAGGGCCCTCCTGAAAGACCACGATTTGAACGTCCGCGCGCGCGCAGCGGTCTTCCTCTCGGTTTTTGAGGCGGTTGACCTCGACGTTCTCAGGGTCCAGATTGAAAGGCTTTCCGCGCTCGAATTTGCCAGAGAGGCTGCGGACGTCTTGATCAACTCGGGAGCACAGCTCAAGCCTCTCGAGCACGAATTGGTCGAGACCGCCACACGGGGGAACGCGTACCAGGCCCGTTGGCTCGCCGCTGGCCTTCTCGGGCGAATGATGCCAACGCATCCGGCCGTGGCCGCCAACCTTGTCGAGTTGCGGAAGACGATTCAGTCCAAAGATCAGGTCGCGCGCTCTTTTGCGCTCCAATCCGCCTTCCTGATGGGAGAGCTGGGTTGGCCGACAGTCTTCGAACTCTTGAAGCGCGAGGACGGCTGCTGTATTTCCTCGACGAATAAGTCCTTCGAGAAGCCGCTGATCACCGAGCTTTGCCGCGCGGCAAAGGAGCCGAAGCCCAACCGCAACTATATTTCCGGCTTGATCCTCCTCGCATCGACAAATTGCTCGGCCGAGGCACTGCGTCCGCACCTGGCGATCTTCATCTCGAATTTGGAACCGAGGCAGCAAGCCCCGTTCGATCCTGGAGTCGAAGCCGCCGTTCGTTGTATCGAGATTTGCGGGACGTCGGCTGTGCCCGAGCTACTTTGCGTGCTTCAAGCTCCGAAGTCGTCGGACCGATTGCGTATCGCGACCCTCGGCTGCCTGGCCAGAATTGGCCCGAAAGCCCGAGATGCTCTGCCGGTGCTCGCGTCGCGAAAATTGATCAAGCCGCTCGAACAACCGTGGGCGGTGGCAATTGCAATCGACGCCATTGGCCCTTCGATCGAGTGTTTGCCGGTGCTAATCGAACTCGCCGAAACGCGAGCTGCGCAAACCGCGATCCTGGCCTTAGGCGAACGAGCCCGATCGGAGGTCTTGAAGCTGCTCGAATCCCCCAAAGCCGATCAGCGAAAGGTGGGGCTGCAATTGCTGCTCGAAATGCCTGTTGACGCCGGCGCTACCGTTCCCACCGTCGTTCGCATCTTGAAGGAGTCGACCGGCAACGAAGTCGACCTGCTGCGAATTCTGGCGCGGATCGGTCCGTCAGCTTGGCCAGCCGCTCCTGACGTCATTTCGTTATTGCGGTCGCCTTACGTGCGGGTCCGTTCCGCCGCATGCATCACCCTAGGGCGAATCTTCGGTCCGGGCAAAGCCGTCGACAACCAAGCGATAGATTCGCTCCTTGCCGCGGCCGGGGACGGCTTTGCCGAAGTGCGGGCGAGCTCCGCGGACGCACTCGGTCTGATCTCGCTCGAGAGCGACGGCGTGCGGTCGGCGCTCGAGCGGCTGCGGCATGACAACTTCGCAACGGTCCGAAATGCCGCCGAGCGCGCGACGCGTGCCCACGATCAACATACGCCGGCGCCTGCCAAGCTCTGGACGATCTACTTCGACCCCGCCGGCCCGGCCTCTGGCTCTTATCTTGCGAGCGAATGAATTGGACGAGCCTCTCATCAACTCGAACGACCGGTCAATCTTGGAATCGCTGGACGTCCTTCTCGAATTAGACGGCGTCCGCGCAGCGATCGATCCGATTGTCGAGCGCGTCGAGCGCAACCTTGCGCAGGATGAAGGCGCGGTGATGGCCTGGGAACCGATTCCGCTTGCGATCTACGGAGAGTCGGTACCGCCGTCCATTCGCTCCAGCTGGGTCTTCATTCTGAGAAAGGGCGCCACAACCGGGGCAGAGCGGCATCCCAACAGCATTCAGCGGATGATGTCTTACCGTGGCAGGGGAGACATCCAAACCGGCGGTCCCGGCCGCTGGCTGTCGCATCCCTTGGTCGCCGAGCCGAATGCCGATTTCGACCGTCGGTGGCACTCGATCCCCATCAATGTTTGGCACCAGTGCGTGGTCCCAACGGTGGCCAACTGGGTGGTCGTCTCTTTCCACACGGTGCCCGCCGAAGACCTGATCGAAGAACGCCCCGACGCCGACGACGTCGGCCACACGCGGCAGAAGCGCTATCTGAGCGGCGCCGAGTGAAAGTCCCGAGCAGCGCTGAGCGATCGAGAAGGGAATTCGCGTCCCGGGCCGACCAGTGGGTTTCTCACGGATGGTGGAACCTCTCTGCGAGATTCTCATTCGCGGGAATTTTGGCTCTGACCAAGTCGCCGTTGCGGGCCAGTCGAGCGCCGCGTTCGGGTGATACACGTGGAAAAAAGTCCACAAATCACCACGATCGGCGCGCTCGAAGACCGCTCGTAAAGCGGCCTCAATCGTCTCTTTTGTGACGCTTGAATACCGTTTGGTCATTTGTCATAGTTCACGCTTTCCAGCGTGGGGGTCAGCGGCCGAGGCGCGTGCGAAGCGCAGGGACACGGCGGTTTCGTTGGCCGCGCCGCGGGAATTCTGAAGCGGACGATAGGTCTAAGCTCGATGACCAGTCTTCTTGCCGCCGGTTCGATCGGCGGTTCATTAACCGGGCTGCACATCCCCGGTGTAGGCTCTTTGAGCCCCGCGTCCGCCTTTGCGCTGGCGGCACTGATCCACGCCCTACTGCTCTTCAACGTCTTCGGACTATCGGCGTTCGCCTTCATCTGGCTGGAACGCAAAGTCTCCGGACGAATTCAAGATCGCCTGGGCCCGACGCGCGTCGGTGGGCGGTTCGGCTGGCTGCAAAGCCTGGCGGACGGCGTGAAGCTGATTCAGAAGGAAGATCTCTGCCCGAAGGACGCCGACCCGCTGCTGTTTCGCATGGCGCCGTTCATGGTCTGCGTCGCGTCGTTTGCCGCTTACATCCTGTTGCCGTTTAGCGACGGCTGGGTTTCGGTGGGAGCCGACGTCGGCTTGTTCCTGCTGCTCGCGTTTTTGTCGCTGGAAGTCTTCGGCATCATTCTGGCGGGTTATTCGAGCGGCTCGAAATGGTCGCTCTTTGGCGGGATGCGCGAAGCCGCGCAGATGGTGAGCTACGAAATTCCCCTCGCAATCTGTGCGCTGATCCCGATCATCGCCACGGGAACGTTGAACCTCAACGAAATCGGCCAAATGCAGCGGGGTGGGTTCTGGAATTGGCTCATCTTCCACGATCCGTTCACGTTCTTGGCCTGCTTCGTTTACTTCACCGTGGCGACGGCGAGTTGCAAGCGGGCTCCATTCGACCTGGCTGAGGCCGAGAGCGAACTAGTCGGCGGCTTCCACACCGAATACAGCGGGATGCGCTGGTCGTTCTTCTTTCTGGCCGAATACGCCAGCATGTTCGTGGTGAGCATGGTCGCTTCCGTTCTGTTTCTCGGAGCTTGGCACACGGGGTTCTGGGTCGACGACTGGCTGCTGGGACCGCTGCGTGCTCAAACGACGCCAGGCTTTGA
>Ga0210393_10001157_pt1 | contig 22494 bp, 14 predicted proteins | sample IncBWC27OmetaG_FD_160068 | JGI IMG/M metagenome (GOLD analysis project Ga0210393, IMG submission 160068) | Forest soil microbial communities from Barre Woods Harvard Forest LTER site, Petersham, Massachusetts, United States - Inc-BW-C-27-O ... | reverse complement strand
CGTCGGTACCATCACGCAGAAAGAACTGGTCAGCCTGGGATTGAACGGCCGCAACTTCACCCAGTTGATCGCCCTGACTCCCGGCGTGAGTAACCAGACTGGACAGGACGAAGCCAAGGTCGGAATCTTGGGCAGCGTTCGCTACAGCGTGAACGGTGGCCGGGTTGAATACAACTCGTTCAACGTCGACGGCGGTGATGTCCTAAACGCTGGACTCAACGGCAACCAGAGCACATTGATCGTCTACCCCAGCCTGGATGCGCTCAGCGAAGTGCAAGTCCTGACCTCGAACTACGGCGCCATGTACGGGCAGAGCGCGTCTGGCACAGTCATCGCGACAACGAAATCCGGAACTAATCAGTTTCATGGCGTCGCTTATGAGTTCATCCGCAACGAATTCTTCAATGCCCGGAATTACTTTGATGAGACCACAAAGGCGCCTTTGTACCGCAGAAATGACTTTGGCGCAGCCCTCGGTGGGCCGCTTTACATCCCCGGACTTTTCAACACAAACAAAGACAAAACTTATTTCTTTTTCTCCGAAGAATTCCGCTTCGAGCGCACGCCCACCGATTTCAATCAGGCGGTTCCGTCTTTAGCGGAACGCGGCGGGAACTTCAGCGACCTTTGCCCATTCGTGCTGCCAGGGCTGCAAGCCGATTTCGCCCGTACCGCTTATCCGGATTGTCCCGCATTTGGCACCGATCAGAATACCGGCAAGCCTGAAACCTTCCCGGGTAATCAGGTTCCCATCGATCCTAATGCGCAGGCCATTCTCGGAACGGGTATCATTCCGGCGCCCGATGCGACTGCGGGGTGCACTACCACTGAAGGATCGTGTTTTAACGCAGCAGTTTCTCCGAGCACCTACTGGCGAGAAGAACTCTTTCGCATCGATCACAACATCACTCCGAACATGCGCGCGAGCTTCCGCTACATTCATGATTCGTGGGACACCACGATCCTCTCCCCGCAATGGGGCGCGGTGCAAAACACGTTTCCCACGATTCAAAGCAAATTCACCGGGCCGGGCTTGAGCATGCTGGCACACCTCACCAACACGATTTCACCTTCGTTGCTGAATGAATTCGTTTTCAGTTACACGACGGATCACATTACGCTCCAAAACATCGACGCCAACGGCGTCCAGTGGCAGCGGCCAGCCAGTTTGACCGCAGGCTACCTTTTCAACAATGGCTTCGGTGGTAAAGTGCCCGGAATCGTGATTGGTGGCACCAATGCAGCGTACGGTGGATTCGGATTTGGCATCGATCCCGGCTATCTGCCCTGGCATCATTCCAATCCGACCTACAACTTTCGCGACGACCTTAGCAAGGTTGTGGGCAAGCACACCCTCCAATTCGGAGTTCAATTCGTCATCGCCCAACGAAACGAATTGAATCAGGCAGTGGGAGCGAATACCGGCGATCAGCAAGGAATATTGACCTTCAGCAATGTCAGCAGCTTCAACAGCAAGGGCAACGCCTTTGCCGATTTCTTGCTCGGAGAACCGACCGGCACTCCCGGTATTCTCGAAGGCGGAATCAAAACCTTTCAGCAAGACAGCACCCAGCGCAACTACTACAATCGTTACCAAATCGCCGAGCCCTATTTTCAGGATGACTGGCGAATCAGTCCGCGCCTTACCCTTAACTTAGGTTTGCGAGTGAGCCTGTACGGAAATTGGCACGAGAAATACAACAATATCTATAACTGGGTGCCCTCCGTGTACAGTAAATCTCTCGCTGCGCAAACTACCGTCGATCCCTTTACCGGCGTTCTGCTCAACGGCCCGCCGTCGAATTGCGATCCGCCCCCGGGTTCTACTGCGAGCCCCTGTTCTCCGATTCCACTGAATCTCAGCAATCTGGACCCGCGAATCACCAACGGCCTGCAGCGATGCGGCGTGAACGGCATTCCGGATGGCTGCATGAGCAGCCATATCTTCAATCCAGCTCCGCGCATCGGATTCGCCTGGGATCCTTTCGGCGATGGCAAGACTTCCATCCGCGCCGGCTACGGAGTATTTTTCCACCACGGGATCGGCAACGAAGCCAACACCGGCTCGCTCGAAGGCAGTGCGCCTCAGGTGCTGGACATGACTCAGAACCATCCCACCAGCTACGAGTGCATCGGTGGCGTAGGCCAGGGTTGTGGAACATCCGGAGCCTTCCCACTGAATGTCACTGCCATCCCCACGCAAGCGATTTGGCCCTACGTTCAGCAGTGGAGCTTTGGCGTGCAACGCGAACTTTCGAAAAATACCATCGCAACTCTTGGCTACGTCGGAAGCAAGGGAACCCATCTCACCACCGAGCTTCAAGTCAACCAACTGGTCCCGGCGGTGTCGACCGACAACCCATTTGGGCCACTCGGCCTTGCGCCCGGCCAGCCGATTACCAGCACGATATGCAATTCTTACAACGGAAATAGTTTTACGTTTGTCACTCCAACCAATCCCACCGGAGCCGTCTGGGACAACACGAATGTAAACTTCGTCAACCTGGAGGCGGCGTGCTTCGGTACGCCGGGAAAGAACTTTCCCGATCCCAACAGCCTTCGGCAGTTCGCACCCGGTTTTGGTCAAATCTTCTCGCTGCAAAACGTGGCAAACTCCGACTATAACGGGCTGCAATTTACCCTGCGCCATGCTACCGGTCCTCTGACTTTCGGCCTTTCCTATACCTATAGCCATTCCATTGACGATTCTTCGGACCGGTCGGACACCACGCTGGTCAACTCCTTCAATCTCAGGTCGAACAAGGCAAGTTCGAATTTTGATCAGCGTCACATGCTGAATATCAGCTACGTGTATAAACTGGACAGCTTCGTCAACAAGCTCCGTTACTGGTTCTCGGATATTGGCTACGACGACTCCGGCTCCACGCAATCCACGCCAATGCCGGAAAGCTCATCTGGTTGGGTCCACGCCATGGAGAATGGATGGGAACTTTCCGGCATCACGCTTTTTCAAACAGGAACGCCGTTCAGCATCATTAACGGTGGCAGCAGTACTGGCATCTCTGTGCTCGACAACGCTGGCGTAGCCAACGGGACCGGCGCCGGATCTTATCCCGACATCATTGGAGACCCGCACAGAACTGCGCCCTTTGGTGCAAATAATCCGGAGAGTATTGGCCCCATCCTCGGCAATCCCGCTGCATTCGGCGCTCCCGTGGGTCTGACTTTCGGAGATGCCGGCCGCAATTTCATGAACAACCCCAACCGTTTGAACTTTGATGTTGCTCTCTTGAAGCATTTCAAAATCACCGAAGGCAGCAATCTCGAGTTTCGTGCCGAAGCATTCAACGTTTTCAACCACACCCAGTTCCGCATTTACGATCCCGATAAGGGCAACACCGGCAGCAACACCATCACTTGCTACGGCGGCGCGAATAATTCCGCCGGGGACCCCAGTTGCCTTGAGGGCAGTTCCTTCCTGCATCCCGTGGACGCCCATCGCCCCCGCACCATGCAATTCGGTCTGAAATACAACTTCTAAGTCAGGTTTCAGGCGGTCGCAGGTGCGCGGGTGCCCGGCTCCTTGTGTTCTTGCAGGGTGCGGGGTGCCGTGAAATAAATTCTAGGATGACGGGTGGCCCATCCTTCTCCGCGCACTTTGCGGAGAGGGTGGGCGCAAGATTCCCGATTTGAAACCGCGATCTCAGCGTCCTCCGCTTTCTCCTTGATTTGCCCGATCACTTCCGATAACATATAGACGCACAGGTTATCTCAGAGATAATCACCGAATCTTTGACAACTTAATCGCGAGCGCTGCCTGGGGACGCTGCGACCTCCGCTGTCGTAGCCGAATCGATCCCGCACGCGGTTCCGAAGCGGAACTGCGGCCGACCAAAACACGCCGTAACCCCCATGTTTCCAAGATTTTGCCTCTAACTACCTTTAGAACCATAGATCTAGGAGGCGGAAAAATGTCCGGTCTTTTGTTTTCTAGATTTTGCAGGAAAACGAGAGATTTTTTTGAGGTATTTTCTGCACCAGAATATGTGCAAGTTGCAGGTTACGGAGAAGGCCTTCTTCGGCGCTCGCTCGATGCTAGACGTGATGTCCCCAGCGGTGTCGTGCAGGCGAGGCAGGTGCATCCGTCGTTGGGCGTGAGTTGCCAGGCGGCAACCGCGTCCAGGCGATAACCAACCCCACGAATGGTCTTCAAGTAGGTCGGACTCGTCCGGTCTGGCTCGATCTTCTCGCGGATTCGCCGTATACACGCATCCACGCTGCGCGGGGTCACGAATTGCATGTCCCCCCAGACCGCGTCGAGGAGGAGATCGCGAGTGAACACCTGGCCGCGATGACGCGCCAGGTATTCGATCAGCCGAAACTCCAAACTCGTAGTCGACACTTCGCTGCCACGAACGGAAACCTTCATCGCCAAACTGTCGATGACCAAATCCGCCGTCTCGGTTCGCGATCGTCCGTTCGCGGGCCCAAAGCGACGCAGAACCGCTTGCACTCGAGCCACCAGTTCACGCGGGCTGAACGGCTTCACGATGCAGTCGTCCGCGCCCGACTCGAGAGCCAAAGCACGGTGCTCTTCCGCCGACTCCGGGATGAGAAAGACGATTGGCGTTCTTGCCAGCGCCCGATTTTCGCGAATCTGCCGGCACAAATCCAGTCCATTACCGTCCGGCATCATCATGGTGATCAGCAGTAAGGACGGGTGATTGTCCTCCGCCTGCGGAATCACGTTGGAGGTGGAAAACGCCCGTACTGCGTAGCCAGCCTCTGCGAGGCACCACTGCGCCAGCTCGCGGATCTCAATCTCATCTTCCACAACGAAAATGAGCTGCTTCATGAACGCGTCCTCATTCACTCTTCGGGCACTAACCTGCACACGCCATGCCGCCACACCTGCATCAAGAAATAAGGAAGCGCGACAAGTTGTCGCGATGCCGAGAGCCGCGCGGACCTACCGCAACCAGTCTGAGACTTGACTTCGTACGACACGAAAGGAAGACACAGAACGTCAGTGACCTATCCTGTTCGGTGTCGTAGTTTAGGCCGTCGTCTGTTACGAAGTCGTGACCGCAAGATGAATAACGTGTAAATTCTCGTTAGCGATTGCACAGTCAAAAGGCACGCTTGCCATGGTTTCGCGATAGAGGCTATTCTGTTTGCTCAACCTCCAAAGAAGTCCTTGGACTCTCCTACCAGTGCCGACTCCTCGACCAACGCCCCGCAAGTTCGACCGTGAAGCCAGACGAAAGCACACCGGACCGGACCACCTCGTGATCAGCCGATCGAAGATTGATTCTGAAGGCTGTCATACAACCGCTCCCATTACGAAGGGCACCGTCGTTGTGGAATACACCGGGCCTCGCATCACCATCAAAGAAGCCGACGCGCTCTACGATGACCACCCGCGTACCTATTTATTCGGACTGACCGATGGCAAGCACGTCATCGACGGCGAGGGTGTGGCCGCGTTCATCAACCACTCCTGCGATCCCAATTGCGAAGCGGACGAGATTAAGGGCCGGGTGTGGATTATTGCGGCCCGAAACATTCAGGCCGGCGAAGAGCTTACCTATGATTACAATCTTTACGATGGCGATCTGGATGACCCTTCGCCATGTCTCTGCGGAGCGTCCAACTGTCGCGGAAGTATGTATTCAGAAGAAGAGTTGACCAAGCGTGCAAAGGCTTTTCGACGCCGCAGCAAGAAGGCGAACAAGAAAACTCAGCCGCGGAAAACCAACGCATAACCGCGATTTCACTGACCTGATTTTACTGACCCGGTGGAACCGGAGTGCGCGACTCCATCTTCACCGTAGACAAGCTCGCTGCATCCCAGCCGCCGCCCAAAGCCTTGATCAGTAGCACGCTGGCAACCATGCGACGACCGGAAATCTGAACCGCCGTGCGCTCGTCGGCAAGAGCTGTAGCCTGTGCCGTGATGACTTCAAGATAAGTCGTGACGCCGCCTTTGTAACGATTGTTCGAAAGAGCCAGCGAATGTTCCGCCGCCGCGACCGCTGCGCTTTCAGTGTTGGATTCATCTTCTAGCAACCGCAAAGCTCCAAGATTGTCCTCAACTTCCTGGTAAGCGGTGAGCACGTCCTGACGATAATCGGCCACAGCCTGATCGTACGCCGCGCGAGCCTGATCACTGGCAGCGCGGCGCCGTCCGACGTCAAACGCAGTCACCACCGCCGAAGCCCCGACAGAGGCGAACGTGCTCGGGCTCGAAAGCCAATTCACAATGGTTGTGCTTTCGAATCCGGCGCTGGGAAATAAGTTGAACAAGGGGAAGTATGCTGCTTTCGCGACGCCAATGCCGGCATTCGCCGATGCCATCAGGCGTTCGTTAGCGGCGATGTCGGGACGGCGCTCTAACAACTCAGAAGGCAATCCGGGTGGGATCATTGGCGGGATTGCCTTCAGCACGACAAATGACAACGTGAAAGTCGAAGCCGGTTCCCCGATCAGAACGGCAATCGCATGTTCAAACTGAGTTCGCTGTTCACGCACATCAATGGCCTGCGCGCGTGCCGTCTCCAGTTGCGTTTGCGCCTGTGCCACATCCACCTGTGAGGCCACACCGCCCTTATAGCGATAGTCCGTCAACTGCAACTGCTTTATGTAACTGGCCACGGTGTCATCAAGCAACTGGGCCTCGGCGTCGAGTTCGCGCGCCTGATAGTAATCAACCGCCAATTCCGCGTGGACGCTCAGCCGTACTGACTCCAGGTCAGCCAAGGTAGCTTGTGCATTCGCACGCGCCTGTTGCACGGTACGACGCACGCTGCCCCACACGTCGGGTTCATACGACATGTCCACTGGGATTACAAGATCGTTCGTGGTTTCGCCAATACCCGGAGTCAGATTCAACGGACGATTCCCGGAATAATGTTCCCGCGTCGCCGAGACTCCCGCCGTGATCGTGGGATAGTAATTCGCGCGGTTGTAGCGAACCGTGGCGCGAGCCTGCTCAAATTGAGCCTGAGCCGCCTTCAGGTTCTGGTTTGAAATATTAATCTTCTCTTCGAGCGTGTTAAGCTGCGGATCCTGATAGACCTCCCACCATTTTCCTCTCAGGGTCTGATCCGCTGGCTGGGCGGGTTTCCAGTTCGGTGGCGTTTCTTTGTAATCCGTGGGCACAGGGGCTGCGGGGCGGGAATAACGTGGGCCGACGGCACAAGCGCACATTAAAATCAAACTGGTAAAGAGTGCCCCACCCTGAATTAACGAGCCCGGTTTTCTGAACGCGGAAAACGTATTTCGCCAGCCGGTCACTTTTGGGACTCTCCCGAAGCCGCCGGTTTGGCGATCCGGACTTCTTCTCCCGACACCAGCGAATCCGGAGGATTCGCGATGATGGATTCATCGCCGGTAAGCCCGGCAACCACCTCGACCTCGGAGCCGAAATCATGGCCCAGCGTAATCGGCTTCAGTTCGGCATGCTTGCCGTCGGTGACCGCCGCCACACGAAGCCCTTCCGACCGGAATAGCAGCGTGTTTACCGGAAGAATGAAAGCTGAAGTTGCGGTTGGCAGCTTCAAATGGACTTCCGCGTAAGCTCCGCTGAACAGCGTGCCCGTCGGATTATTCACGCGGATTTCCACCAGCAAAGTTCGCGTGGACTGATCGATCGCCTCCGCGGTTCGCACCAGCGTGCCCGGAAAAACTCGCCCTGGAAATTCCGGCAGGACCAGGTCAGCGCTCAATCCAGCCTTCATCGCCTGCGAATAAACCTGTGGGACGCTGACATAGACCCTCAACTTGTCTGGTTGAGCGATATGAAAAAGCTCGGTCCGCGTTCCGCCGCTGCTCCCGGAGTCGATCAATGCGCCAATATCAGTATTTCGCGCCGTAATCACGCCATCGAACGGCGCATAGATCTTCTCGAACGATTGCAGCTCTTCCAACCGCTTCACGTTGGCTTGCGAGGATTGGACTGTGGCCTGCTTGGCCGCGAGGTCTCCCGTGGCATTATCCGTGTCCTGTTTGGATACGGAATCCGTTTTCAACAAGTCCTGATAACGGGTGGCGGTGATCTGTGAAAGATTCAAGTTCGCTTCCGCCGTAGCTAAATCAGCTTTCGATTGCCGCAGTTGCTGGTCGACTTCCGGGGTCTCAATCTCCGCAATCAATTGCCCAGCCTTCACCCGCGCCCCGATGTCGGTATACCAACGTTTCAGGTATCCATTGGTGCGAGCGTAGATCGGCGAGTCAATATAGGCTTGAACGTTCGCCGGCAGCACTACCTCCTGCGTCGGCGCGCCGCGCTTCGGGGTGATCACGGAAACGTTAGGAATTGCCATCTCGGCCGTTTCTTTGTCCAGAGTCGCACGGGCATTGATTCGCGGCAGAATTCCAGAAATAACGACCGCCGCCAAGATCACAAGAGCAAGAACGGCAATCCACCAGTGGCGCGCGGGTTTGCCCGGCTCGCTTGCCAGTTTTTGTTCGTGGATCGCCACGGGCTTCTCAACTTGCACGGGCATCTCCGTTTCGCTTTGCGGTTCAACCTTCATGAAAAGACTCCCCAACTCTATGAACAAGATTAATCAATTATGAACTGAATCAATGCTTTGCTTCTCCCCGCGCCAACCGTTGCCTGCGTCCGTGCAGGATGCTGAAGAAAACAGGAACGAAAAAAAGCGTCGCTACAGTTGCGAATAACAGACCTCCGATGACCGCCCGACCCAGCGGAGCATTCTGCTCGCCGCCCTCGCCCAATCCCATTGCCATCGGAACCATACCAATGATCATGGCCAGGGCCGTCATCAGTACCGGCCGGAAGCGCGTGAATCCGGCATTGAGCGCGGCGGCAAGCGCATCTTTGCCTTCGGCCAATTGCTCCTTCGCGAAGCTTACAACCAGGATGCTATTAGCCGTTGCAACTCCCACGCACATGATGGAACCAGTCAACGCCGGAACGCTGAGCGTGGTACGGGTGATGAACAGAAACCACACGATACCGGCAAGGGCTGCGGGCAAAGCCGAGATGATAATGAAAGGATCAAGCCACGATTGGAAATTCACCACGATGAGCAGGTAAACCAGCACAATCGAGAACACCAACCCGCCCAGCAGCCCTTCATACGAAGAAATCATGGTCTGAATCTGGCCACGAACGATTAGCTGGGAGCCGCGGGGCAACTCCTTTTTGCTGTCCTGCACGATTTTATTTAGGTCGCGCGCCACTCCGCCTAAGTCCCGACCTTGCACCGAACCATAGATATCGATCAAGGGTTGGATGTCGTAGTGCGAGACGACGGCCAGACCAGCGTCCCGGCGAATGGAAGCAAGGCTGGCGAGAATCCCCGCGGGAGCGCCGCTCGGTCCGGTAACCGGGATGTTCTCGAGATCCTGCAAAGAATCGACGCGGTACTGCGGCGTCTGGGTCGCGATGGAATAGCTCACCCCGGTTTTGGGATCGACCCAAAACTCAGGCGTCGTCTGAAAACTGCCGCTAAGCGAAACCAGAAGATTATTTGCAACGTCGCGCTGCGTAAAGCCGACTTGTTGCGCCTTCGTGCGATCAACATCGACGTGCAGATAAGGCTGATCGAAAGGCTGCTGGATGCGCAGATCCACGGTCCCGGGAATCTGCTGGACCCGCTCCAGTAGCTTGTCAGCGAATGCGCGGTTGGCATTGATGTTGTAGCCCACAACCTGAATGTCGATGGGCGCGGGAAGACCGAAATTCAATATCTGGCTGACAATGTCTGCTGGCAGGAATGAGAAAGTTACTCCCGGAAACTCCTCCGGTAGTCGCAAACGCAGATCGTGAACGTACTGCGCGGTGGGCCGGTGCTCCTTTGAGAGGCTCACTAGAATATCGACATCGCCCGTTCCAATTGGCGCCGAGTTGCTGTACGAAAGATTGATGCTGCTATAAGGCAGCCCGATGGTGTCAATAATGCTGTCGATTTCCTTGGGCGGGATTTGTTCGCGAATCGACCGCTCCACCAGATCTGAAAGGCGCGCTGTTTCCTCGATTCGAGTACCCGTCCGCGCACGCATGTGCAACTTGAATTGACCTGCGTCCACGGCAGGGAAGAAATCCTGGCCGAGCCACGGAACCACAAACACCACCGAAGCCAAGCACACGCCGAGAAAGACAAGCAGAAAGGTCCGCTGATGATGAAGACAGCGTTCCAGCAGCTCATGATAACCTTCGCGAAAACGTTCGAAGGCCTCTTCGAACTTGATCTGCATCGCGACCAGAGGATTGCGGCTTTGACTCGCCGCTTGCGTCTCCGCTTCATGGCCGCGCAATAAATATTTGGCCATGGTCGGCACCAATGTCCGGGAAAGCAGATAAGAGGCCATCATCGCGAACACGACTGCTTCCGCGAGCGGAACAAACAGAAACCGCGCGACTCCGGAGAGGAAAAACATGGGCACGAAGACGATGCAGATGGCGAGCGTCGAAACAAACGCGGGAACCGCAATCTGCTGAGCGCCGTCGAGAATGGCGTGCTCGACTTCTTTTCCCTGCGCCAAATTCCGGTTGATGTTCTCGATCTCGACTGTGGCGTCGTCCACCAGAATGCCCACCGCCAGCGCCAACCCACCCAACGTCATGATGTTGATGGTCTCGCCCAGCGCGCTCAGAACGATGATCGAAGTCAGAATGGAAAGCGGAATGGAAACCGCGATAATGACCGTACTGCGCCAGTTGCCCAGAAAGAGCAAAATCATCAAGCCAGTGAGACAGGCGGCGATTGTCGCCTCTTTTATAACGCCGTCGATCGATGCCCGCACGAAAAGCGACTGGTCAGCCAACGGGTTTATGTGCAATTGAGGCGGCAGGCTGGCTGCAATCTGCGGCAGCAGTGACTTTATCCCCGCGATGATGTCGAGTGTGGAATTTTGTCCGCTCTTGAGAACAGTGAGCAGAACGGAGCGCTGCCCATTCACTCGCACGATATTCGTCTGCGGAGGGAAACCGTCGCGCACATACGCTACATCGCGGATGTAAATCGTAGTGCTGCCGGTTGTCTTGATCGGTAATTGGTTTAATTCGGCGACCGTGGTGGGACTGCTGTTGGTATCGACGGCATATTCAAAAGCCCCAATCTTCGAGGTGCCGGATGGCAGGACGATATTTTGCGCGCTAATCGCGTTGACCACGTCCAACGGCGACAGCCCTTTCGATTGCAGCGCGTTGGTGTCGAGGTCCACCTGCACCTGGCGCTGCTTTCCACCATAGGGATACGGAATGGCACAACCAGGGATCGTGATCAAACGGGTCCGAATGAAATTCACGCCGTAGTCAAACAGTTGCTGTTCGGAAAGACTCTGCCCGGAGAGCGCCAACTGGATAATGGGCACGCTGGACGCGCTGTAAGTAATCACCAGTGGCGGTGTCGTTCCGGGCGGCAATTGCCTGAGTTGGGTCTGCGAGATCGCCGTGACCTGCGCGATTGCCTTGGTAATATCCGCGTGCGGCTGGAAAAACACCTTCACCACCGCAATGCCGTTCAGCGATTGCGACTCGATGTGTGAAATGTCATCGACCAGGGTCGTAAGCGCCCGCTCCGTCTGGAAGACGATGCGGTTCGACATATCGTCGGGGTTGAGCCCGGTGTAATTCCAGAGAATGCTGACTACAGGAATATTAATGTTCGGGAAGATATCCGTGGGCGTGCGAAGAATGACGATGGGACCCAGGATCAGCAGCAACAACGCCAGCACTACAAACGTATAAGGCCGGCGCAGTGCAAGTCGGACAATCCACATAATTTCCTCAGGGTATACAAAAACGCCGGCCGGACAAGGTCATCCGCAGATAAAAATATTCGAGAAAGAATAATGCGAAGCATCGCGTCCTTTCGGACAGCCTCAGATTGTGCCCTGCGCAGCCGACGCCGGATCATTAATATTCTATTGGATTTAGTTTCTCAGGCGGAGATGCATAGTTTTCATTGTAAAGATTTGTATCGTATGCGGGATAGGAGAGAAGAAAGTTTGGAAGCAATTTAGGGGATTGTTAATAGACTACTAATATGATAGACATAGTTAAGTAAGCTCGTGCGGGCGTCGGTGAGGTACCTCCAGCCGTAACTACACCGGGGCCCGCGCCAGAGGACGGGTAGCCAAGTGGCAAGGCGTCGGTCTGCAAAACCGATCATCGTTGGGTTCGATTCCCACCCCGTCCTCCATGCTTTTGAGGCTGCGATCGACCGGTCAGTGTGGGATTTGCCGAAAAGACTTCAGTAGTTTTCCGAAAACGGTCTACCAGGACGCTACGCAATCTCCGAGATCGCTATCCAGTTCGCGATTTCTCGTCCTTAAGCTCTAGGAGGAATCTGAGTTTGGTGAAAAGCGGCTTAATTCGGTTTACGAGCCTTGCCGTCGGACAGATATTGCAGTAGCGCGGTGTCGGCGGCGCGTTTGAACTTCTCGGCGGCCGCTACTCTTGGGCTGACCATGCCCTCCTCGGCTGAATTCGGAGCAAAGCCCTGGCGCAATCTATCGCCTTCCTCGGATTCGTTGGTCATGACCTGCATATAGAACCAGAGAAAGTGGCGCATCTGGTCGAGGGCCGACCTCAGTACGTGCAGGGATTCGATCTCGGGCAACTGGCAGAGAGCTTCCATCAGTTCCGGATCGCCCGGCGCTTGCATGGCTGCGCAGTTCAACGTCTGCTGAATCGCCCGCAGGTCTTCCGTGACCCGCAGGATTCGCACATGAACCTCGTCCAGAAAATCACCTTTTTCCATGGGTAGCCGGCTTCCTCACTCGAGAAATACAAGCTCACCATCTCACCGGCGACCACGGACTAACAGATGTCCCACGTGCATGCGCTTTGGTAATTCGGGCCATTACCTTGGTCTGAAGAAAAGTTCGTTTGTTGGATAAGCACCGCGGAGGCCCTTGGTTGCGGCGGAAAGCGGCGAGGGTGGCCTGTTTCGAGAACTTCTATATCAGTTACCGAACGAAGGTGCCCACGAAAGCGCTGCGCCTTCCGTGCGACTCCCAATCGACATCGAGCCCCGGTCCGCGATAGGAATCCGTGAGGGCTACCGCAGGCATTGAGTGGGTCAGTTGAGTCAGTGGCGGATAGAAAGTTACTTCGTTACCACAGACATGGTCCTTGTCATTGACGGGGCGGGTTTGGACTGTAGCGAACTGTCCGGCGCGAAGCAGCGCAACTCCGTGACGCTCGGGATTGACCGCGAGTTCCATGGGAGCTGGGATTATCTTGTCTGCGTGACGCAGAAGTTCACCTCCCATTTGGTGCGCAAATGCGACCAGCGCCGAGATCTGCTGTGGCGTCGCCTGGTCATCGACGAGCAAGACAGCCTGCGCCGGATAGGGATTCTCGTAGGGGTCGCCCAAAGTGGCATGGGCGTGGACCGCAGCGGCGACCGTCAAGCCGTCCAGAGGAACGCCGTCCCAACTCCCGCTCTGGACATGCCACGCCAGAATCGCTTCATCGCCTACGAGGTTGACCTCACCATTTGCGAAACACTGCCCCGTGTAAACATCGGCGCTGCGAGTCTCGACGTAGTCGCCGCGGATCTGTTGAGCGAAAGCCGACGTAGCAAAAGTTAAAAGTGCAACGCAGAGAAGCTCAGACAGGCCATGCCGCATAGGTCACCTCATCCGGAAGTATTTAACTATTGTCCTCCAATGGGCGGGTTGTGGAAAGTGGGACCGGTCGTCTCTGCGTCCCGTGCGTCGTTCTTAGGCCGTTTCCGCGACGCGCTGGGCTGGGCTACTGGATCTGCTTCGAGGGGGTTGCGTTTGGAATCAGGACGAGCAGGTCGTATCCGAAGATGATGCGTTCCATCTCTTTGTCGACCGGTTCGAAAGAACGGAATCCTTTGCGAAGGCCACGGAGATCAAACATGGTCCACCCTTCGGATCCAAGATTGTCGAACATGGGTTTGAGGAATAAGAAATCGGAGTCTTTGTCTTCGGCCAGGTTAAATTCAGCGGGTTGATAGGGGCGCCCGATGCCGGCGAAGCGCAGTTGGGAACCTTTTACTCCCAGAATCGCGATGTGGAGCGAGGTCGTGCCCTGACCGTCGGCTAATTCGGTGACGAAGTTTCCCATATCATTGTTTCGCAGTGGATTGATGCCTGTGTACATATGCCAGGCGCCGAACTTGAGCAATACTTTGGGCGGGACGCCGTCGGCTAGGGTGGCCTGCTTGTAGTCGGTCACGAAATTCGATTTCATCAACAGCGCCCGCTCGCGGTTGGATTCGTAGCCGGAGCCGTTCATGTTTTTCTGGTAGATGGCGCGGCTTTTGATCAGGGCTTCAATCAACGCTTGGCTGGTCGGATTGCCCTCCTTGCGGAGCAGATCCTTGAGATTGTTGAGTTCGGTATCGGAGGCGGTCATCATAAAAATGTCGCCTGGGCTGCCACTCTTCGCTGCGGCTGCATGAGCATCGTTATTTTTCTGCAGCAGGAGTTGCGCGGCTTCCGTGGCTTGCTTGCTGGGATGTGTTTCCAAGATGCGGGTCAGGATGAGGCCGGATGCGCCCATCAATTCCTGATCGAGTCCCCACAAACGTAACTGCCCGCCCTGCGCGGCGCGAGCACAGTGGGTCAGCAAGTCGTATTCCTCTTGAAAGTCGTAGAAGGCGATGGTTTCTGGAAACCTCTGCTCAAAGTCCGTCAAGCTTGCGCGTCCCGAATCGCCAGTAATCCAGTGCTGGAGCTCATTCGCCGCTAGCGGCCCGGTTTCAACGGCCATTGTACGGAATCCCTGGGGACCGATCAGATCACATACAGCGCCATAAAATTGCGGAATCTGCGAGATGCCGTGATCTTCGCCGATGAGCACGAACTGCGCACCGGCGAGGGCATTTTGTAGGACGGGTAGACCGGTTCCTGACAAACGGCCTTCCTGAAAGTCGACCTGGTAGCGGTTTTGGAGCAGGCGAGTGGTGAAATTGTTTTCCTGAGCGAGCGCCGGAGTGAGTGTGAGCGCTGCCGCGCACAAGATGGATGAAGTCATTCGTTGAAGCATAGTTCTCCTAGAGTCAGTCGTATCCGGCTTCGTCAAAGCCCGGTTTGAGGCAGCAACCCGTTTTCGAATCCCTTGCACGGTGCGGCCGGACGGGCGTCCGGGCCTGTTGTGGGCATCGCTGGTACAGCGCTGTTCAGATTGAAACGACTTGGAATAGTACGGAGGCGTGGTCAACTTTGTTTCATTTCTTTCTGCGGAAGGATCTGGCCAGGGTACTGGATGAAAACTACGAGCGTTTTTTGCCTTCCTGAATTGGAACTTTAGTCACTTTATCTTTTCAGAAGATAGCCTCTGGTAGCGATGCTCCAGCACCCAGCCTCCGATGTAATCACTAGCGGGATATAGCGGGAATGGAAAAACCAACAATATCGGAGATAGCCAAACGGCAATTGCAATTGCTGCTGGTCGGCGGTGGCGAGCGCGAGTTCGCGGATCTGTGCCAATTACTGGGGAAGGCTCACCATGGGCAAGTACGTTTCGAACATGCAACCTCGCTGGAGGACTCGCTCAACAAGTTGCACTTGCGAAGCTATGACCTTCTGCTCTGCAGTGACCATTCGACTGACAACGTTGCGTTTCAGTTGTTACGGCAGATGCGCCAACACTATTCTGGCGTTCCGATCATTTTTCTGAGCGGTCCAGTGAACCAGAAAGTGATTGAGACTGCGATTCAAACGGCAGGCTGTCACGGTGCCGCTCAGAACAATCGCCTCGAACCGAGTCCAGAGTTTGCCGCTGCAATTGACATGCACTCCGCGGAGCTGCAGCACCTCGAACGTAAGCACCAGGAGCCTGACGAGACGCTTCGCAAGCTCTGGCGTTCGGTGGAGCAGATGGCGGACGCGTTAATCATTATGGATCGCTCGGGTGTGATGGAGTATGTGAATCCGGCATTCGAAGCTCTCACCGGATATTCGCGGGACGAAGCTATCGGCCAGTCGTTCGAAATACTCAGGTCGGAGCAATATGCGGACGAGCCCTATCAGGAGATGTGGAGCACGGTTCGTGCCGGCAACGTTTTTCGGGGGATTGTGACCAACCGCAAGAAGAATGGGGAAACTTTAATCATTGAGAAAGCGCTCACCCCGCTGCGAGACAGCGCTGGCGAGATTACCCACTTCATTTCTACGGGCCGCGATATCACCGAGCGGCGCAAACTGGAATCGGATCTGCAACAGGCGCACAAGATGGACGCTATCGGTCGACTGGCTGGCGGAGTAGCGCATGACTTCAACAACCTGCTACTCGTCATCAGCGCTTATGCCGAACTCATGCTCGACTCGCTGGGCGAGGCGGATCCTCTCCGTCGAAACGTGGCCGAGATCATGGGCGCGTCTCGGCGGGCTGCGGACCTGACTCGACAGTTGCTGGCGTTTGGCCGGAAGCAGATGCAGTCGTTGCAGATCCTCGACCTGAATACGGTTATCGGGGAAATCACGGGCATGCTGCCGCGTCTGATTGGGGAAGATATTGAGTTAGTGTTTGCTCCTGGGAAAGATCTGGGCAAAGTAAAAGCCGACCCAACACAAATCGAGCAGATCGTTATGAATCTGGCAGCGAATGCGCGTGACGCCATGCCGGGCGGCGGCAGGCTTACCGTCGAAACTACCAGAGTGCGAGTTGAAGAATCCTATGTCCAAAGACATGCGATCGTGCCTCCCGGCGATTATGTATTGCTTACCGTCACTGACTCGGGCCAGGGCATCGCGCCGGAACACCTGGCACACATTTTCGAGCCTTTTTACACCACGAAAGAAGCGGGAAAAGGAACAGGGCTAGGGTTGGCGACGGTGTATGGCATTGTCAAGCAGAACGGCGGTTTCGTGTGGGTATACAGCGAGCCCGGCCTTGGTACCACGTTCAAAGTTTATTTACCCCAGGTACAAGGACCGAACTTCGAGGTCCGCATCGCGAAGTTGGACGAAGGGTCTGCGCGTGGCTGCGAAACCTTGCTGCTGGTGGAAGATGAAACGTCGGTGCGGCTGGCGTCGTCGCAGTTTCTTACCAGAAGCGGTTACAGCGTGCTGGAAGCGAGCAATGGAGAAGAGGCGTTACGCGTGTCACGGGCGCATGCTGGCCGGATCGACCTGATGATTACAGATGTGGTGATGCCGAAAATGGGTGGGCCGATGCTGGCCGAGTGGCTAGCGGATGAGCGTCCGAACATGAAGGTGCTGTTTGTCTCCGGCTATGCCGAAAACCCTGTTCTCCGACATGGAAAAGTTGACGTCACTACGCGCTTTTTGCAGAAACCTTTTTCAGGAAAGATGCTGGCGAGAAAAGTCCGCGAGGTTATGGAAGAGAGCGAAGCGGATGGGCTGGAGACCGCGTCTCGCGGCTTGGTTAAAGCTGACTGAGTTCAAGTCGGTGCCACACGGACCGGACGCCCGCGCCTACATTGTTATCAGCTTGCCCTTTTCTAATCGGAATTGACCTCCGCGCCAGACGATTTTATGTCCGGCAAAGCTCACAATCCAGACCAGAAGCGCGAAAAGATCGCGAACCGGAATCCACGCCAGGAAGCGCACGACCTGGCGATCGTGCAACACAACCCGGCCAACCACGATGGCGACGATGACGCGCATCACTGCTGTGCACGCGAACAACGCCCACGCCCAAGTCGCGCCTGGGGCGAGAATTACTGCGAGCGCAGCCCAGGGCAAACCAAACGTCAATCCGAGTCCCGCGTATCCCCAGAAGCGGGAATCACGAACCGTGCGCGCCCAGCGCACTTGGTGATCCACGAAGCCGCGCAGCGTATAGCGTGGCAGGAAGGTCTCGACCACGACGTCGGATAAATGTACTTTGAGGCCCAACCCGCCGATACGGCTGCCCAACTCATAATCATCCGCCAGGTAGTCGACGAGAGATTCGAAACCGCCGATGGCCTGCAGATCGCGGCGGCGAAAAGCCAGAGTGGAACCCAATCCAAAGCGGATTCCCCGCTCGATGTTTTGTGCGACCAGAACACCGGCGGAAAAATCAGTGCTAATGCCAAGAGACTCGAGCCTGGAGCCTAACGTCGAGTTGGCTACGCCGCGGTACAGGCAAGTGACCAAACCAATTCTGGGATCGGTCAAGGGGGCCAGTACGCGGCGCAGATAATCGGGCTCGACGCGAATGTCGCTGTCATTGACGATGATGTATTCGTGACGTGACTGGCGCACCATCTGGGCGAGGTTGCTGACTTTGCTGTTGTTGCCCAGCTTCTCGGGGCAAACCATCAGACGGATTGCATGCTTCGGGAACTCTGCTTTTAGTCGCTCGACCAGTTGGATGGCGGGATCGTCGCCGTCGCTGACTCCGAAGATGATTTCGTAGTCCGGGTAATCTTGCAAGCAATGACTGCGGAAGCTTTCGTACATTTCAGGATCGGTACCGCGGAGGGGTTTGAGGATGGAGACGGGGGTCTGGGGGAGGGCCTTGTGCGGCTCCTTTCGCTCTCGCAGAAATTTTCCTGCGCTCCAGAGACACAGGGCGTAGTAAACGATGCTTGCAATCGCGCCAGCGGCGGTCAAAATTTGGATAATCTTGGCAGTTTGATGAACCATGGTTGGCTGAAGTGCTTGCCGCGGAGCTAGAAGCACCTGTTTGAACTAATACCGCCTATACCTACAGCCCACGCCGTGACGCCGAAATAGTTCGCACGAGCAACTCTAAGGCCCCAATCAATCCTAGTCATTATCGCAGTGCTGCAGCGCTGCGCCACCCAAAATCGAGGAGGTGCCCAACATCGCATCTGCGGGGATTGGCTATTCCGGTCGGATTGGAAAGGCGCGAAAGGTCCGCACGCCCCGTCCGCATCCTGTCACTTTCCCTCGCTGGCCGCATCCAATAGAATCGCTACACTCTAAAAATGGGAGTCATTTCTATGGCTAAAGCTACTTTTGCTGCGGGCTGTTTTTGGGGAGTCGAGGCTACCTTTCGCCAACTGCCCGGGGTGATCTCGACCCGGGTCGGCTACACTGGCGGGCAGACCGCAAATCCGAGCTATAAAGACGTCTGCACCGACCGTACCGGTCACGCCGAGGCGGTGGAAATCGAATACGATCCGGCGAAGCTTTCTTATGACAAGCTGCTCGAGGTGTTCTGGGAGAATCACGATCCGACGCAGCTCAACCGGCAGGGTCCGGACTGGGGCACGCAGTATCGCTCAGCGATTTTCTTCCACACCCCGGAACAGGAATCCGCAGCCAAAGTTTCGAAAGAACAACTGGAAAAATCCCGCCGCTTCAGTAAGCCAATCGTCACCCAGATTGTGCCGGCGGTAGAGTTCTTCGAAGCTGAGGATTACCACCAGCAGTATCTGGAAAAGAAGGGCCTTGCAAGCTGCCATATCAAGGCGTAGCAGGAATCACGTAACCCCAGTCACTCTGATCCGGATGCGGACGAGGGCGTCCGCACCTACGTAATTCGAAGCCGGCGCGGGCCGAAGAGCAGCATGAGGGCGAAGCCCACAACGTAGAAGGGCGCAACCTCGGAAAGCGTGAAGCCCATAAAGCGCAATACAAATCCGAACAATGCCAGGGTTTCGCACAAGGCATAGGTGATGATGTAGCCAGTCCGCCAGCGCTTCAAGGCAGCTGTGTCTTCAGGGTGATCCGCTAGGATGACTTCGGAGCGCAACACAAACAGCCGCCACACCGCGAAGGTCATGCCTACCGTCGTGATTGCGAACAGAGTGATGGCGAAATAGAAGTTGCGGTCCGACGCACCGGACGTACTCCGTTCGATGCGCTCGCCGATGAAAACATAGAGCGCGATACTCACCAGTAGGGCGATGCGGACGGTTTGCAGCAGCTTCCGCTGGGGCTCCATGCACTAATTCTGCGCGGATCCCGTGGGCTTGAGCGCCGAAATCTGGGACGTATCCGAGTTGACAATACAACACTCCTGCCTTAGTGCATGGGCTCCATCAACCCCGGCCGCACTCGAATGAAGACATGGAAAGAAACGGGGTTGTCTCCGTAAAAGGGGTCCAGCACCGCGGGCTTCGAATAGAAAGTTACATCCCCGCCGAGCCCAACCTGCCAATGCTCGTTGTGCACGAAATCGCGCACTCCTCCGAAGGTGTATGCGCCAATGCGGTACGACGGATGCGTCGCGGCCTCGGGAAATAGCTCGTCTTTATCTACCAGTTCGAGGCGCGTGTAGGCATAATTCCGGGCGAAAAAATTCAAGGTCGATTCCAGCAGGTAGCTGTTGAGAGGAAAAAGCTCAAACTCCTTTTGCACGCGGCCCCAAATCATCGATGTAGCCCAGTAGCCCTCGCCCATCACTCCGGAAAGCGGCCGATTGTATTCGAGCGACGCGGATTGCCTTGTCTGGTCGCCCGGTTCGAGGGCCTCGGGATGTGACAGCCGCCCGTAGCTATATTGCACGATCCAGTTGCGCGTAGGCGCTTCGTTCATACGGAATGACCAGGAATCGAGCGCGGTTAACTGAATGCTCCACCGCTGTTCGTTGGGTTCGTGTCCGTTGAACGCTGAACCTTCAACCTTGAGGAAACCAAGCTTGGACAGATCAAGCTTGGACAGATCAAAAATGAAGCCGGTGGTCACAACCCCAAAACTTGTATGCGTGGAATCCTGCAAATGATGGCCCAGGGGTGCTTCCGGATCCTCTGACGCGGACTGCCGATGCATGAACGTCACTGGTCCCAGCGCGGGCTCAGCCGATGGACCTCCATACAGCAGCCATGTAACTTTTTCATTGACCGGCAAGGTGTAGAGCGCAGCCAGTTCGGCAAAAACATTGTGGGGATGCTGATGATCGACCAGCGGATGCCCGTGATAAGTTTCGCCAGTCTGAAAGAGCTCAGGAAAACCTGGATGAGGCGAGGTCAGCGACTCCGCCGAAAACATCTGCCGGAGCAGAAGTGTGCCTGAGCCCAGCCGGTGCTGCTGCATGGTCATTAAGTAATTCGTCGATTCTGCCTTGCCCTCGCCGCGTGGCCCACCCTGCTGGTTGTAAGTGATGAACACGGTTCCGTGGAACATGAACTCCCAACCGCCGCGAGAAATCATCCACATCGGGTCCGTAACCGATGCCGGCTGCCATGCCGTGCCTGAAGAAGCGTGAAAGGAAGGCATCGACGATAAGGCAGCGTCATTCATATTCATGCCTTGCGACGCGGGCGTCGTCTGCGCGGACTGGTCTTGCCCAGGCATAACCATGTCGTGATCGGTATTTTGGGCCCGAGATGCGATGGCCAGGACTCCAATGGCCAAGAAATACAACACTGCTCTTCGCATGGTTCACTCTCGCGCTAAGAAAGCTCGATGCGGCTGGCCTTTCGTGGCCTCTCGTGATTTTTGGTTGATGACGCCGAAATGCATCAACCACAAAGGACACGAACGTGCACAAAGAAACGATGCACAAAATGGTTCGAAGTTCGCGCAGGAATCTAGACGCGCAGGGGTGATGTAGTCGGCGGATCGCCAGATACGATTACTACATTCCGGAAGCCAGCTGACAAAGCCGATGCAACGGAATACGGGAAGAAGTCGACCTGGGTTGAGTGCTGAAAAAACGTTGGCAAAGCGGAAGATTGAAGTATCGCGGGATGGTGCGCGGCCTGACAGCAACTGTGGCTAGCAGGTTCGGGCGCGGGAACGCTTCCTCCATCGTTATGGCACCCGGCCGGTCGCTCGTGCGATACCGCCGGAAGAAAATCTAGAGCTGCCAATGGGACGGTAGTTACCACCGCTAGCAGCAAAAGGCCAACAGTCCTGGAAAAGGCATGCATACGTTACGAACCGGTAATCTTCAAACGCAGTTCTTCAGGAAGGCGTTCGCGAATTTCGGCTGGCAGGCGGTCATGCACATGGCGTGCGCCAATCCGGGCAACGTCCACCACCGCCATGGGCGCCGGCGTAGCCACCGCGACGATCAGCCAGATCAGCGCTGACAGCGCAAACCCGACCAGCGCCGCAATCTCCAGCCAGAAGGCATTGCGCGGACCAAAGTGCCGAATCACTCCAAAAGCCAGAAGGAAGAGCCCAGCAGAAACCGACGCCAGAGCAATCAATGCGATGTCAATGGTGCGATGCAGGCGCTGCCGGCTGCGGCAGTGTTCGCAGGCTGCAAAATGTTCTTCGTAGTCGCTACCCATCTCCGGCGCCAGGCCGGAAATATCATAGCGCCAGCCCGCCAAAATCTTGCCTACGATGGGATCGATACACTGACTCATATGCACTACGGATGCTCTTAGTCTCAACTACTACAGATCAATTTACAAGCGGATAGGTTGCATAGGCTCAGTTTGTGCCGCCAGCATGACCCGGTTCTGCAACAGAGTCCGGCGGCCCGCCAGCGCTTTTTCCGCCTCCCGCAAAGCGCATTCAGGATGATTATTCAACTCCGAGAGATGCGCCAGCACTATATAGGATGCGTGCCCGTCATAGCCGGTGGCAAAGAATTCCGCGAGCTTCTCGTTGGAGAGATGTCCCGTCGGACTGCCGACGCGTTGTTTCACCGACCAGGGATAAGGCCCGTTGCGCAGCATTTCCAGATCGTGGTTGGATTCGATG
>Ga0210393_10001156_pt1 | contig 22578 bp, 21 predicted proteins | sample IncBWC27OmetaG_FD_160068 | JGI IMG/M metagenome (GOLD analysis project Ga0210393, IMG submission 160068) | Forest soil microbial communities from Barre Woods Harvard Forest LTER site, Petersham, Massachusetts, United States - Inc-BW-C-27-O ... | reverse complement strand
CCCGCGCTCGTCGGCAACTCAAATTGGAAAATCGAGCCTTTGCCGTTTCCCGGCGTCACCCAAATACCGCCGTTATGGCTTTCGATAATGGAATGGCAGATGGAAAGGCCAATTCCCATGCCACGCTCTTTGGTCGTGAACGTCGGCTCGAAAATATGATCGTGGCTGGACGGGTTAATACCGGTGCCGGTATCCTCGACGGTCACGTGAACGAAATCTGGTTTGCTCACGCAGGATCGTATGCTCAACATTCGCAGTTCTTCCGTCTGCATCGCCTCAATCGCGTTCATGACCAGGTTCAAGACGACTTGTTGCAATTGAACTCTGTCGCCTTCTAAGGCCGGGACCGATTCATCGAGTTCTGTGCGCAGCTCTACTCCATGCTTCTGCAACTCGTGGCGCACAATAGCCAGAACCGCGAAGATCAGCTTGTTGATGTCGATCGGGATTCTCGCCTGCGTTTCCTTTTTGAACATTCCGCGAAGGCTGGTGATGATTTCACCTGCACGGAGGCCGTTACTTTCGATTTGATCCAGCGCGTCTCGCGCCTTTTCCATGCTGGGCTCTCTCGATGCGAGCCATTGTCGGGCCGCGCAGGCTTGCATGACGATCCCGGTTAGTGGCTGATTGATCTCATGAGCAATGGACGCTACGAGGACGCCTGCTGTCGCCATGCGATTCATGTGGGTCAGCTCGGCCATTGTCCGCTGCAATTCGGCGGTTCTTTCCATCACCTTCATCTCTAGTTCGTCGCGGGCTTTGCGAACTTCCTCCTCGGCTCGGCGTCGTTCGTGAATCAGGTTCGCGCTGCGGAAGGCCGTCGCTGCGTGGTTCGCAGCCACCGTCAGCAGCATTCTGTCAGTTTCGGTTGGGAAGTCGCTCCGCTCACAGCCGATGGCTACAAGTCCGGCATAGGCGTTGAACCCAATAGGAACGATGATACCGCGGAGCGATTTCAGTCTGTCATCGAAGCCAATGACGTCCGGAGCGGTCTGCCAGCGCAAAGGTTCATCGAAATTGGAAAATTGGGCCTGCAGCCAGTCCGAAAATTCCCTGGTGGCGCATCCACTCGTGACGTCGATCGTTATTCCTTCGGAGGGATCGAGCAAGCGCACCAGCGCAAAATCAAAACCCAACGACCCCGCCAGTATGTCGGCCAGTCCAGCTGCAATCGTGCGCGGAGCGATTCCGATCCACCCCGCCGGGATGGTCGAAAGCGCAACCAAATCCCGAAGCGCTGCCCGCAGCCGGAGATTTTCGTCAATCATCAGTATCAGTGTGTTTGGATCGCGCCGCGCCGCGCCGACTTTCTCTCTCGCAGTTCAACGAGGAACTGGTCCGGAGGAACAAAGAACGGGTTCTCCTGGAGCACCCCTCCGACAATCACGACGGGGTGGACGCGCAACATGTCCATCACCAGGCTGGCACGGAAGTTCGTCAGATCGTAGGTGCAGATGACCGGATCGTGGAATTTGGAGACCGAGTAGTTGACCCGCGTCTCGTATTCCAGCCAGTTATCTTCGCCGGCCTTTTCCACCAGCGACGGTTCCACGCGCGAGACAAATCTGATGGGCGGATTACCGGCCGCCGCTCCTGATCCGAGGATCTCTTCAAGCAAGGCGAGCATCCCATCCTGATCGAAGCTGTCGTCGCGCAGGTAAGCGTCCTGCCATCGCCGCAGTTCGAGCTGCCCGGTTGCCAACGCCTGATCCACGTCGATGCCAGCGTCGGCGAGCCGCTTCAGATGATCCTGCCGCAGCTCGGGATCCACGATATGAAAAGCCTTGTCGCCCCGCTCGAAGCCTTCTTTGATGAACGAGCGAAGCACCCTGTGCTGCTCGTCGAAACCATTGAAAAAAGCGCAAATGTGACACTGTTGGCCAAGCACGCCATCAGCCACATGTATGGGACATTCACTACCTCTCATGATGTACCTCCGCGAATGGACTTTTCGCCTCCCGCCCGCAGGACATTTCGTGAACGTTAAGCTTGAGAGGTATCAAGTCAAGCTCTCATTTTGCGCCAAATCTGTGCGGAGTCAGTCGCTCGTCCACGCTTGTTGTCACGAATTCATTCGTTCTTGCTGTTGACGTGATGCATGTCATGAAAGGGTGAGGCGCCGCGCGTGAGGTAGCGGCCACCGCGCCGCCCGTGTAGCGCCGGTCACCACCGCGATTCCTTTTCGATCAGACGTCTGCCTTGGCGGGAGCGTTCGAGTGAACGCGAACTATCCGAAATGCTCAATCAGCAGTTCGGTGAGAACTCGGACTTTCCTTGTGGAGTGCTGACCGGGAGGCCGGACCACAAACATGCCGCCCGTCGGAACAGGATAGCGCGGCATCACCTGAACAAGGGCGCCGGAATCCAGATAGCCCTTGATGAGATGATCCGGAAGCCAGGCGATGCCGAGCCCCGCCACCGCAGCCGCGGCGAGTGCGGTGCCGTTGTCTGCTTTGAACCGCCCCTGCGGATGAATGGAAATTGTCTTGTCGCCATCAATAAATTGCCAGGTTTCCGTTCCCTGCATCAGCGCCTGATGGGTAAGGAGTTCGTCCGGCGTCTCGGGAGTTCCATGCTCCCTGATATAGTCCGGGCTTGCGACGAGCTTTCCAGTGACGGGTCCGACGCGACGCGCGATCAGGTTCGAGTCGTTGAGATAGCCGACGCGTATCGCACAATCGAAACCCTCCCCAATGATGTCCACGAAGCGATCGCCGTAGCTCGCCTGCACGTGGAGCAGCGGGTGGCGCCGCGCCATTTCTGCAAACACCGGCGCCAAATGCGTCGGTCCCACGGAGAGCGGCGCTGCAATACGGAGGCGACCGCGCAGTTCGCCGGCCGGCATGATCGTTTCAAGTGCGATGTCGATTTCGGCGCAGACGCGAGCGGCGTGCTCGCGAAACGTGACGCCGGCTTCCGTCAGCGCCGCACCGCGTGTTGTCCGCGCGAGGAGCTGCACGCCGAGTTCGGCTTCCAGCCGGAATAACCGTCGACTGACGATCGACTTCGAGACGCCAAGGCGCCGGGCAGCCGACGACACCCCGCCGGCATCGGCCACATCGACAAAAGTCCTGACATCCTCGAGATCCATGTCCGTCGTTCCACTTTCGGCGACACAGATGGCCAATTCGTGCGGCTATCGCATCGATTTTAGCAACGATAGCTTGGTTGTCAGTTCAAGCCAAGAGTTCAAGCCAAGGGAGATTGCTATGTCATCGAGGAACCAAAATTCCGGCCGTTCAGCGGTCGTTACCGGCGCCGGCACAGGGCTTGGCCGCGATATCGCGCTCGGACTCGCGGCCAAAGGCTACGTCGTTTTCGGAACGGCCATGTCGGCGGTGGAAGTCCAGGACCTGAAGGACGCTTCCGGAGGACGCGTCAGCCTGATGGTCTCTGACATGACCAGAGAGGAGTCAGTGAAAACCTGGGCGGCCGGCGTGTCCGACGCGCTTGGCGATTCCGGACTCGATATCCTGATCAACAATGCCGGCATTCTGACCCCGGGACCGATCGAGGTTCTTCCGCTCGACGCCATCCGGCGCGAATTCGACGTCAACGTGTTCGGGGCTCTGTCAGTCATCAAAGTGTTCCTGCCGGCCCTAAGGAAGGCGCGTGGTCGCATCGTTCAGGTCAGCACCTGGACCGCCAGCGTGCCGCTCCCGTTCAATGGACCGTCGGGCGCATCGAAGGCCGCGATGGAGGTATTTGCGACGGTCTACCGCGCCGAGTTGAAGCGCTTCGGAATCGACGTCGTGGTGGCAGCGGCAGGCAACATGAAAACCGGCGGCCCCGCAAAAACGGCTGCAGCGCTCAAGCGGGTCGCCGACGGAATGACGCCCCAACAACGCGAGCTATACGGCGAAACCTTCGGATCGTTCGCGGACGCCCTCAACGGCATGCAGAACAGCGGGCTCGACTCGGCCGCCGCCGCCCGGAGGGTGATCGAACTGGCCGAGCAAGTCCCCGCACCGAGCCGAGCGCCGGTGGGAGCAGACGCCGGAGAGATGCTCCGGGTCGCGCGAGAGAAATCAGACGCCGAGCAGGATGCGTTACGCCTTCAGCTCGTCGGCCTGAGTTAGACCCACCTAATCATCACCCATCTTGCAAAAGGAGCTAGCCATGATCGAAATCATTGACACCGACGATAGCCGCGCCGTTCGCAACAAGAACAACGTCCTCGCCCTCTACGATCTGATGATCAACACGAAGAAATCGGAAGAGGGCACGGCCAAATACGTGAGCCCCGCCTACATCCAGCACAACCCGCTGATCGCGGACGGTTCGCTCGCGCTGGGTAAGTTCTTCGCCCAGGTCACACGGGAACGCGCGCGGGCGCGCGTCGTTGTCCACCGCATCATCGCCGTCGGCGACTATGTATGGGCGCACGTGAACTTTCTGAATCTCTTCAATGACGACCCGGAGGATACGGGAATCGCCGGCGTCGATATCTACAAGATGGACGCCGACGGCAAGGCAATCGAACATTGGGACACCTTGCAGGCCGTTGGCGACCCGAAAAACTCGGCGCCGTTGATCGCGCCGAACATTCCGCGCGCCAACCCGAATGGAATGTTCTGAACAGGTGAGCCTCGCAAGTCGAAGTCGGTTCCGGCTAGCCGTTTATATGGTCACCCGGCCTGAGACGACATCGCCGAGCGGGCAATGTCATTATATTCCGGCGCTATCGTTTGATTTACCGGCGCCACCGAATTCCGGACCACGAGTTCGGGGTTCAATACCACGCGCCTGTTTTCGACCGCCGCGCCGTGGATCATGGCGACCAGGATCTCGGCGGCATGTTTGCCGAGATCGGCCGTCGGCGTGCGAATGGTGGTCAGCGCCGGCGCGATGCTGTCCATGAAGGGCATGTCGTTCATGCCGATCATCGAAATATCGCCCGGGCATCGGATCTTGCGCGTCTCGATGTGCCGCAACGCGCCGACGGCCAGCATGTCGTTGGCCGCCACGATCCCGGTTATTCCCTCTTGTTCGGAAAGAAGCGTGCGGCAGGCGATTTCACCGTCCTCGATCGTGAACTCCTTGCCGTAGGCAACCGATGCCGTGACGCCCTGTTTCGCGAGGGATCGGCAGGCGCGGCGGAAGCCCCGGCATCGATAGTAGCCGGTGGAAACATTCTGCGGGCCGGCAATGTGCCCGATATGGCGGTGGCCGAGCCCGGCCAGGTGATGCACCGCGATCTCCATCGCCTTCGCATCGTCGACGCGCACGCTCGGCACGAATTCGTCTTCCGGATCGCGAAAGACCGCAACCGTCGGTATGCCGGCCTCGAGACAGGTGCTGATGATCGGGTCGTTGCGAAAGAACGTCGCGACGATCAGGCCATCGACACCCTGGCCGATAAAGCGATCGATCAGCGCGGCCTGGCGCGCGGGATGGTTATCCGTGTTGCCGACGAGGGTGACGTAACCGATCTCGGCAAACCGGTCCTCGATCGCGCGCACGATTGGCGGGTGTACGGGGTCGCCCAGGTTCGATACGATCACGCCGATCGTGCGCGAACGTTGCGTCCGCAGTCCCGAGGCCAGCGCATTGGCGCGATAGCCGAGTTCCTGAACACAGGCCGCGACGCGCTCGATCATTTCCGGCGAGATCAGGTGCCGCTTCTCGGGGTTCAGCGCCCGCGAGACGGTCGACCAATGCACGCCCGCGCGTTTCGCGACGTCGATGATGGTCACGCGCGAGGCGCGGTCTTTCATCGTCGACCCAGGCATTTTCTTGGCCATTTTCTTGGGCGGTTTCCTCCGCGGCATTCGGGAATCCATCTGGTGTCCGGCGTTTTCACCCTATCGGAACCCGGCTGCGATGGCACGCAAAGTTCGATGGGCAGTCGAGAGGCGCGGATTGACAAACGTGTGCATAAAAACCTACGATCTGCCCTGAGGAAACGCAAGGCCGCCGGACAACGGTTGCCCGAAGGCAGAAAACATGGCGCGCACCCTGATCCGGTCGGCGACGATCCTGACCATGGACGATCGTCTCGGCGATATTGCCGGCGGCGACCTGCTGGTCGACGGCGGCCGGATTGCAGCCGTCGGCCGCGACATTGCTGCTGCCGATGCCGATGTTATCGACGGGCGTGACAAGATCGTCATTCCCGGCCTGATCAATGCCCACATGCACACCTGGCAGACCGCGTTGCGAGGCTTTGCTTCGAACTGGACGCTGCTGGAATATTTCCGGCGCATGCATGCCGGTCTCGCGACCGTGTTTCGCCCGGAAGACATCTACATTGCGACGCTGGTCGGCGCGCTGAACCAGATCAACCACGGCGTCACGACCTTAGTCGACTGGTGTCACAACAATCCGACGCCTGCGCACACGGATGCCGCCGTCCGCGCGCTGTTCGAGAGCGGCATTCGTGCCGCGTTCTTTCATGGCTCGCCAAAACCCGATCCCAAGCCGGGGCAGCCGCATTTTTCGGAAGTGCCGCACCCTCGACATGAAGTCGAGCGGCTGCTGAGGGGTCAGTTCGCCGATCGCGGTGGCCGCGTGACGCTCGGTCTTGCGATCCTCGGGCCGCATTACTCGACGCTGGAAGTGGCGCAGAACGACTTCCGCCTGGCGCGCGAATTTGGCCTGGTCGCTTCCATGCATCAGGGCGGCGGCCCGGCGAAGACGCCCGGCGGCTGGGAGAGACTGATCGAGCAGGATCTCGTCGGCCGTGGCATCAACATCGTTCACGGTAACAATTTGTCCGATGAGCTGTTGCGGCGTCTGGTCGATCTTGGCGCGTCGTTCTCAATCACGCCCGAGAACGAGATGATCCAGGGCCACGGCTGGCCCATCACCGGGCGGCTTCTGAAACTTGGTGCGCGGCCTTCGGTCGGCGTCGATCTGGAATCTGTCCTCTCGGGCGATCTTCTGAGCGTCGCTCGTGTGGCGCTTTCGACGCAGCGGGCGCTCGACAATGCCGACGCGCGTCATGCGACGGGCACGATCCCGGACACAACGACCATTCCGGTGCGGGAGGCGCTCCGCTGGATCACGGTCGAGGGGGCTCGCATGTTGGGCCGCGAGGACCAGATCGGGTCGCTTGCGCCGGGCAAGCACGCCGACCTCGTTGTCATCGATGCCGGTGCGCTCAACCTCGTTCCCGCGCACGATCCTGTCGCTACCGTCGTGATGCAGACCGGCCTTGCCAATATCGAGGCGGTGATGGTCGGCGGAGCCTGGAAGAAGCGCGGCGGGAAGCTCGCTTTCGACGATCTGGAAAAGCGCAAGCAAGAGCTCGTGCAGTCCGGCGAGCGGCTGGTGCGCGCGATCGAGGAACAGGGAAGGGCGTAGAGATGGTGACGCAATCCGATGGCATCGCCTGGCTTGGTGTGGGCAAGATGGGCCTGCCGATTGCGGGGCGGATCGCCGCTGCGGGTTTCCGTGTCACGGCGTTCGACGTCAGCGCCGATCGAATGGCAGCGGCGCGTCAGCAGGGCCTTGGCGTTGCCGCGTCGGCGATCGAAGCCGTCAAAGGGAAATCCGTGGTCTTTACTTCCTTGCCGGACGACAAGGCGGTGCGCGATCTGCTGCTCGTCAAAGGCGTGCTCGATGCCATCGCGCCAAAGTCGATCCTGATCGAGACCAGCACCGTCAGCGCGGAAGTCTCGGTGGAACTGGCGAAAGCCGCGCAGGACCACAAGATCGACTATCTGCGCCTGCCGGTATCCGGAAATGCCAGCCTCGCTCAAACCGGCGCGCTGACGTGCTTTGTCTCGGGCCCCAAGGCCGCTTTCGAACGGGTGAGGCCGCTACTTGCTTCATTCACGCGGGCGCAGACCTATCTCGGCGACGCCGAGCAGGCGCGCTATGCCAAGCTTGCCGTCAACCTGATGATCGCCGTCTCGGCCGGCATGATGGCGGAGAGCCTTGCGCTGGCTCGAAAGGGCGGCATCGGCTGGCAGGACATTCTCAAGGTGCTCGACGACAGCGCCGTGGCGTCACCCATGGTGAAGTACAAGACGCCGCCGCTCGCCAAGCGCGATTTTGAATCGACCTTCTCCTGCCGCCAGATGGCCAAGGACCTCGATCTCATTCTGGGAGCAGGGCACTCGGCCGGCGTGCCGCTTCAACTCGCGGCCCAACTGCGCGAGACCTATGCTTCGCTGATCGCGCAGGGCGATGGTGATGCCGATTACATCGCAACCGTGCTCCACCAGGAGCGGCTGTCGGGCTTGGGCGATCCGAAGACCTGATCGCCTGAACATCAAGGTGCAAGCCGGCCATGAGAAGCCGGCGGCGCGAAGAAAAGAATTTGGGAGGAAATGGATGGGCCCGCGGGTCAACGCAACTGTCTTTGTCGATCGTCTCACCGGCGTGATGGGTGAGCGCGCGACGGTGGCCCGTGGCGTGCTCGAGCAGCATGGGCGGAGCGAGGCCTATCACGGTCTGCTGCCGCCCGATGTCGTCGTGTTTCCGGAAACCACGCGCGAAGTGGTCGAAACCGTCAAGCTCTGCGCGGACGTTGGGATGCCGATCGTGCCCTTTGGCGCTGGCACCTCGCTCGAAGGCAACACCGCCGCGGTCGAAGGCGGCGTCGCGATCGACTTCTCCCGGATGAACAAGGTGCTCGCGGTGCACGCCGATGACATGGACGTGGTCGTGCAGCCCGGTATCACCCGCAAGCAGCTCAACGCGGAGCTTCGCGGCACCGGGCTGTTTTTCCCGATCGATCCCGGCGCCGACGCCTCGATCGGCGGCATGGCCTCGACCCGCGCCTCGGGCACGATGGCGGTGCGCTACGGCACCATGAAGGACAACGTCATGGCGCTGGAGGTCGTGCTGGCGGATGGCCGGGTGATCCGCACCGCCAAGCGCGCGCGCAAGTCGGCGGCGGGTTACGACCTGACCCGGTTATTTGTCGGCGCCGAAGGCACGCTCGGAGTCATCACCGAAGTCACCATGAAGCTTCATCCGCTGCCGCAGGCGATGTCGGCCGCGGTGTGCAGTTTCAACCGTCTTGGCGATGCCGTGGATACGGCAATCGCCATGATCCAGTCGGCGATTCCGGTCGCGCGGATCGAACTCGTCGACGACGTCATGATGCGCGGCATCAATCTCTATTCGAAACTGGGTTACCGTGAAGCGCCGACGCTGTTCTTCGAATTTCACGGCTCGGAAGCGGCGGTCGCCGAACAGGCGGAGGCCGCGCAGGCGATCGCGGCCGATCATCATGGCCTCGGCTTCGAATGGGCCAAAGCCGCGGAAGACCGCAGTCGGCTCTGGCTCGCTCGCGACAACACGCTCTATGCGGGAATGAGCTTGCGGCCGGGGGCTCGCGCGTTAATCACCGATGTCTGCGTGCCGGTCTCTCGCCTGACGGAATGCCTGACGGAGACGCGGCAGGACGCCGATGCCAGCGGATTCATCGCGCCGATCGTCGGCCATGTCGGGGACGGCAACTTCCACATGCTGATCCTGATCGAGCCCGCGGATGCCGACGAGATGGCGCGGGCGAAGGCGCTGCACGCGCGGATGGTCGCGCGCGCCATTGCGATGGACGGCACCTCGACCGGCGAGCACGGCATTGGCCTTGGCAAAATTCCCTACCTTGCCGATGAGCTGGGCGAAGCGGTCGACGTGATGCGCAGCATCAAGGCGGCGCTCGATCCGAAAGGCTTGATGAACCCCGGCAAGATTTTTGCGCCCGGAGCGCGCGCATGAGTGCAGCAATGCCGATTGACGCGACGCTTTCGCGCAGTGATGCGCCGCCGCTGTTGGAACTGCGCGGCATCTGCAAGGCGTTTCCCGGCGTCAAGGTGCTGGACGAAGTGTCGTTCGCCGTCTGGCCGGGCGAGGTTCACATGCTGCTCGGCGAGAACGGCGCCGGCAAATCGAGCCTGATGAAGGTGCTGTGCGGGGCCTATCACGCGGACGCGGGCGAGTTCTTTCATGGCGGCGAGAAGGTTGCGATCACGTCCAGCGCCGACGCCAAGCGTCTCGGCATTGCCGTGATCTTCCAGGAATTCTCGCTCGTTCCCTATCTCGACATCGCGCAGAACATTTTCCTGGGCCGCGAGCCGAAAGGGCGCGTTCCCGGCACCGTCGATCGCGGCAAACTATACCGCGATGCGCGGCGGGTGCTCGAAAACATCGGCTTCGACATCGATCCCTCGGCGATCGTGGCCAAACTTGGCGTTGCGCAGCAGCAGATGGTCGAGATTGCAAAGGCGGTCAGCCAGAACGCACGCATCCTGGTGATGGACGAGCCGACCGCGGCGCTGTCGGATCGCGAGACCGAACTCTTGTTCGCGCTGATCCGCCGGCTGAAGGCCGATGGGGTTGCCATCGTCTACATCTCGCACCGGATGGCCGAAGTCTTTGCGCTCGGCGATCGCATCAGCGTCCTTCGCGATGGACGGCGTGTCGGCGAGGTCGATCCGGCGCGGACGACGCCCGACGACCTGATCCGGATGATGGTCGGCCGCGCCGTGGACATGACCTATCCGCGGACCTTCGCGGAAAAGCCCGGGAAGACGCTGCTTGAGGTAAAGGGACTGTCGGCATCGTCCGGTATCGCCGATATCGATCTCGTGGTGCGCGAAGGCGAGATCGTCGGTCTCTGCGGTCTCGTCGGGTCCGGGCGAACGGAAGTGGCGCGCGCGATTTTCGGGGCCGATCCATCGAGCGCGGGAAAGATCGTTTTCGACGGCCGGGAAAAGACCGGTGGGCCCGATGAAGCAGCCCGGCTTGGTGTCGCGCTCATTCCGGAAAGCCGGAAAAGCGAAGGCCTCGCGCTGATGCGCTCGGTCGGCGACAACCTGGTGCTCTCGGCGCTGCACAAGCTGTTTCCCGCTGGCCTGTTCGAGCCGCGGCGCGCGACGCGCGTGGCGGATGATCTGATCGCGAAACTGCGCATCGTCACGCCGAGTGCGCGTCAGACGGTGGCCTTCCTTTCGGGTGGCAATCAGCAGAAGGTCGTGATCGGCAAGTGGCTCGCCGCCGGCGCCCGGCTTTTCATTTTCGACGAGCCCACACGGGGGATCGATGTCGGCGCCAAGGCTGAGATATTCGCGCTGATCGATCGTCTGGTCGCCGGCGGCGCCGCCGCGCTGATGATCTCGTCCGAACAGGCCGAAATCTGTCATGTCTGCGACCGCGCCTATGTGATGCGCGAGGGCCGCATCGCCGGCGAATTGGCACGCACCGAGCTGACGGAAGAAAACATCGTGCGGTTGGGGATGCATCATGGCTGAGGTTGCCGCCACGATGTCTGCCAATCCGCTGCGACGGCTGCCGGGGGTGGCCATCGTGCTGACGCTGCTCGTCGCGGGCTTTGCCGTCGCGGCGCCCGGATTCCTGTCGCCGCCCAATGTCGCCAATGTGCTGGTGCAGTCCACGCTGTTATTGCTGCTGTCGTTGCCCATGACTCTGGTCATCATGACCGAGGGATTGGATCTCTCGATGGGCGCGGTCGTGACGCTGACCTCGATTGTCGTCGCCCTCGTTTCGCTCTCGACCGGATCGATGCCGCTGGGACTGCTGGCCGCGGTCGGGGTCGGCGTCGCCTTCGGTCTTGCGAATGGATACCTCGTCGCCGGGCTGAATATCCCGCCGTTTGTCGCGACGCTCGGAACGCTCGGCATGGCGCAAGGATTGGCGCTGATCGCCAGCGACGGCCAGAGTGTCGTCGGTATCCCGCGCAGCGTCAGCGAAGTCTATCTGGCGGCGCCGTTCGGCCTGCCGCTGCCGATCATCATCGGCGTGGTCGCCTACCTCGTCTTTCACGGTCTCTTGTATCACACGCGCTTTGGCACCTACATCTTCGCGCTCGGCGGAAATCGCGAGGCGCTCGCTTATGCCGGCCTGTCGCCCACCAAGCTTCTGATTGCCGTTTACGCCATCAGCGGCGCCATGGCGGGCGTTGCGGGTCTTTTGATGACGGCGCGGATGAACGCCGGCCACCCCACCGCCGGCCTCGGTCTTGAGTTTGATGCGATCGCGGCCGTCGCGGTCGGTGGCACCTCGTTCGAGCGCGGCAACGGATGGCTGCTCGGCACGGCGCTCGGCGTCCTGGCGGTCGGCGTGCTGCGCAACGGGCTCAATCTTCTGGCGCTGCCGTCCTCGATCCAGGTCGCAAGCGTCGGCGTGCTGGTCATCTTTGCGCTGTTCTTCGACGGACTGCGGAGCCGGCCATGACCGACATCACCAAGCCCGTCACACCTGCGCGCGCGTTCCTGTCGGACGATGTTGTGCAGATCTTGTACAGGCTGTTCGCCGCGCTGTTGATCTGCGCCGTGCTCGCGCTATCGACCGACTCTTTCCTCCACCTTGGCAACATTCTGAACGTGCTGCGGCAGGCGAGCCTGTTGTTTTTTATCGCGTCGGGTTTGACGCTCGTCGTACTCACGGCCGGGCTCGATCTTTCCGTCGGCGCCAATGTCGCGCTCTCGGCCTGTGTCGCCGGCACCGTGATTCACCAGAGTGGCCAGCCGGCGCTGGGCGTCCTTGCAGCGATTGCGACCGGTGCGGTCATTGGTCTGCTCAACGGCATCATGGTCACGGCCTTGCGTATTCCGTCCTTCATCGCGACCTACGGCATGCTGTGGGTGCTGAACGGTTTGACCTATTGGTACATGGCCGGCGAAGTCATCCATGGCTTCTCTCCCGCCTTTCGCCAGATCGGCAGCGGCTATCTGCTCGGCCTTCCCACGCCGGTCTATCTGCTGGTGGTTTTTCTTGCGATCGGAACGATCTTCGCGCAGCGCACGATCTGGGGTCAGGAAATCTATGCCATCGGCGCCAATCCGGTGGCGGCGCGTCTCTCGGGCATTCCGATCTCGCGGCGGCTTCTGTTGGTCTACGCGGCTTCCGGCACCATGGCGGGACTTGCTTCCGTCATCTTCCTCGCCCGGTTGAATTCGGCGGAGGCCGACATCGGCGAAAGCCTGACGCTGCCCGCGATCGCCGCCGTATTGATCGGCGGCACGTCGCTGTTCGGGGGCGTCGGCAGCGTGTTCGGCACCTTTGTCGGCGCCTTGATCCTGACGCTGGTGCTGAACGGAATGAATCTGCTGTCGGTCAACGCGAGCTGGCAGCCGCTGGTGACCGGCGTCATCGTGATCCTTGCGGTTTGGCTCGACATGAAAGCGCGCCGCCGCAGGCTGTGATTTGAAACGAAAAACAAGGGAAGGGAGCAAGACATGAAATCAATTTATACGGGACTGAGCGTACTGGTTGCCGCTGCCGTCAGCACGACCGCGTGGGCGGATGGCGAGACCATCGCGGTCTTCACCAAGAACCAGACCAATCCCTATTTTCAAGCGGTTCGCGTCGGCGCCGATGCGGCCGCCAAGGCGCTCAACGTCAAGACGCTGCACTATATTCCAACCAAGCCCGACAGCATTCCGGAACAGATGAGCCAGATCGAGGACGTCGTGGTGAAAAAGCCCGATGCCATTGTGTTCACGCCGGTCGACTACAAGGCCCTGGTGCCGGGCGTCGAGAAGATCAACGCGGCGAACATTCCCGTGGTGAACATCACCGATCGCTCGTCCGCCGGCAAGTTCGTCGCCTTCGTCGGCGCCGACGATTACAGCACCGCGCTTGAGACGGCGCGCTACCTCTTGAAGACGCTGAACGGCAAGGGCAACTTTATCATTCTCGAGGGCGTCAAGGGCGCGCTCACCAATACCGATCGCGTCCGCGGCTTCAACGATGCCCTGAAGGAAAACCCGGGCGCCAAGCTGCTAGCCTCGCAGCCGGGCAATTACCAGCGGCTGCAGGCGCTGCAGGTGATGGAAAACCTGCTGCAGTCGCATCCGCAAATCGATGGCGTGCTCGCGGCCAATGACGCGATGGCGATGGGCGCGGTCGAAGCGCTGGAAGGGGCGAACCGCACCGCACGGGTGATCGGCATCAACGGCACCAAGGAAGCGGTCGACGCAATCAAGGCCGGTAAGCTGCTCGCGAGCGGCGACTACAATGGCTTCCTGCAAGGCTGCATCGGCACCATCATCGCGGCGCGAACACTGCGCAAGCAGCCGGTCGTGCAGGAAATCGTGCTGAAGCCGACGGTGGTGAGCAAGGAGAATTATCAGCCTTACGAAACCCCGGTCGAATCCCGCAGCTGCCCGACCTGGGAACAAGCGTTGACGATGGGCAAATAGAGCCGCTCAGCGAGGGCGAACGAAAGAAGCCGGGCTCCGAGCAGCCCGGCTCGCAAACCGGAGATAGCGATGCTGTTTATTGTTCACGCGGTTGACCGCACGGATGCGTTGCCGACGCGGCTGGAAAACTACGACGCCCACAAGGTGTTCCTCTCGGACACCAGCCGTTTCGGCGTCAAGATCGTCATGTCCGGCCCGCTCGTTGGCGACGACAACAAGACGATGATCGGAAGCTTCTTTCTGGTCGAAGCGCCGAGCCGCACCGAGGTCGAGGCCTTTCACCATTCAGATCCGTTCTTCGCAGCCGGGATCTGGAAGACCGTGACGATCACGGGCTTTCTGCGCCGGCAGGGGTAGGGTTGAAAGCCGTTGATTTAGCCTTCGGCTTCGCCATCCGGGACGGCTTTGCCGTTCCGTCACCTACGATTGACCTACGCGAGTGCGAGCGATTTTGGGCGTTCGCAGTTTCTTCGGCGGCCGGTTTGGGCAGCTGGAATTATCGGTTCGCTTTCTCGGAAAATTGTCTCGTAACCAGCTGAAATATAATCTGTTTTTTCGTCGAATTTCGCGCCCCAAGGTCGAAAATTGAGGTTTTTTCGGTCAAATTCTGTGATAAACGTCAATTTCACGGTGGTAACCGGTTTCGCAGGACTGCATCCGCTACCAAGCAGTCTTCGCAGAACTGTGCCTTTCCCAGGATGGCCCCTTCGGGCTCCGAAAATTCCATTCCGGCGGCCGGGTCTTGAGCCCGCCGTGCAGGGACAGTTGAGGCTGAGATTTGCGGCTTTCGACCGCCGTCGTTCGTTTCGCAGTACAATGATCCAAAAGGGACGCAGAATGTCACACGCCTACCAGCTAAACGACGAAGTGCTTCATCGCGGTCAAGGGCCGCAGGGGCGAGTGCACGTCGACGTGCCGAAGATTTACACCGTCGTTCAGTGCATGCCGGTCGAGGCGGACGGACGTCTCAGGTACCGCATCAAGTCTGACAAGGTCGAGCGCGTCGTGACGGAAGACGAGCTTTCGTACTGTCAGTAAGGCGCGTTGACCGGGCGGACGCTATTTTCGGATTGAGGTCCAAGGGCCTCGAATTGCCCACTCTATTTGAGCCGTAGACCGGCGAGACGCTCGTCCGACGTCAAGCGCTTGTCCTCTTTCGGGTGCTGGCGATCAACACCAGCATGAAGGAAGTCGCTGTCATCAGCGTGCTTATCGCTGCGATCGTCGGATCGATTTCATCGCGCAATGCGGTGAACATCCGCTTGGTAAGCGGCTGATACTGGCCGCCGGAAATGAAAATCGCGACGATGGTCTCGTCCATCGCCGAGATGAAGGCGAAAATTGCTCCTGCAATCACGCTGGCCTTGATCTGCGGCAGCGTCACCGCGAAAAAGCTCCTCAGTCGATTCATGCCGAGGCTGCGCGCGACCATCTCCTGTGTCGTGTCGAAGCTTTGCAGGCCGGCGACGACGGAAATGATGACGTAGGGCAAGCCAAGCATGACATTGGCAAGCACAAGGCCGGACATCGTGGCGATGAGGCCAACCTTCGCATAGACAAAGAAGATGCCGACCGCCGTAATGATGATCGGCACCATCAGCGGCAGCAACAAAGCGGCGTGAATGATGCGCATGATGCGCAGTTTTGACTGGCTGATGGCGTAGGCGGCGGAAACGCCGAGTGGCGTCGCGATCAGAACGGTGCACACCGCCACCGTCAAAGTGACCAGCGTCGCCTGCATCCATGCGGGGTTGCCGATGTATTCCCGGTACCAGCGCAGCGAAAGTGACGGCGGCGGAAAGGTCAGGAATCGCGCGCTCGAAAACGACATCGGTACGACAATCAAAATCGGCAGCACCAGATAGAGCAGGACGGCCGCGCAAAGCAGCACGAAGATGATCCGGCGCGGTGAGGTGCGTTTCATCTCGTCTCCAGCACGCGATCGAGTGGAATGAATCGACTGACGACGAAGAAGATGACCGACACGCCGGCGAGGAGGACGACGCCGACGGCGCTCGCAGCACCCCACTGGTCGTAGAGTTCGACATTGCGGCTTACCAGCATCGACACCATGAGTGTGCGGCCTCCGCCCAGCAGTTCGGGCGTGATGTAAAATCCCAGGCACAGCACAAACACCAGGGTCGAGCCTGCGAGAACGCCGGGCAGCGACAGCGGCAGGAAGATGCGGCGGAAGGCGTGCGCCGGACCGGCGCCCAGGCTCGCTCCGGCCTGCATCAAGTCCGACGGAATTTTCTGCATCGCGGCGTAGAGCGGCAACACCATGAAGGGCAGCAGAATGTGCACGGTCGCGACGACGGTCCCGAAGGTATTGTGGACGAGCGCCAGCGGCTCCTCGATGATGCCGAGATATTGCAGGAACTGATTGACGACTCCGGTCCGTTGCAGCAGCGCCAGCCAGGCATAGGCGCGCACCAGTACGCTGGTCCAGAACGGCAGTATCACCAGCGCAAGAATAATCACGCTCCAGCGCTTCGGTGCGGTGTGGGCCGCATAGGCGATCGGATAGCCGAGCAGGAGCGCCAATAGCGTGACCAGCAGGCTGACCTCGAAGGTCAACAGGAAGCTGCGCCAGTAGATATCTTCGCTCAGGATGCGCCGATAGTTTTCGAGCGTAAAGCCGTCGTGGTAGATCGACTGCCAGGCAAGCCATCCCACCGGGAGCACAAGCAAGAGCAGCGCCACCAGCAGAGCCGGCAAGACAAGCGCCAGCATCATGCCTTGTTCGCGGCGATGATGGCGCAGGGACGGATCTGGCGTAGCGGACATCAGCGGCGCCGTTCGATCGGTTCGGGATGTGGCAGCGCTGCTCGCATCATTTTCATTTCTGCATGAACGAAGCCCAGCGCTTTTCGGCCGCTTCTCCTTCCGGAGACGACCACCAGGCATAGGACATCAGCGCCTGCTTGCGAATGTTGTCCGGCGAACTCGGCAGTTGCACAGCGCGTTCGGGCTTGATCACGCCGGTATCGAAGGCCTTCGGATTGGCCGGCCCGTAATCGATGTGCAGCGGCAGATTGGCCTGGTTTACGGGGTCGACGGCTTCGTTGAGAAAGCGCACGGCGGTTGGAAGGTTAGGCGCGCCCTTGAGGATGCAAAGCGAGGTGCTCTGCAGGATACCCTGGTTGTAGGTAAAGGCGACCTTGGCGCCTTCGCTTGTGAGCGCGCTGACGCGGCCGTTCCAGGCCATCACCATGTCGACCTCGCCGTCGTTCAGCAATTGCGCCGATTGGGCGCCGGAGGTCCACCACACGGTGATGTTCGGCTTGATTTCGTCGAGTTTCTTGAAGGCCCGCTCGACGTCGAGAGGGTACAGTTTGTCGGGCGCGACGCCGTCCGCCATCAGGGCAGCTTCGAGCGTCGCGATCGGATGGTTGCGCAGCGCACGACGGCCCGGGAATTTCTTGACGTCCCAGAAATCGGCCCAGCTGCTCGGTGCGGCGCTGCCTGCGAATTTCTTTTCGCTATAGGCAAGGACGCTCGAATAGAATTCGTAAGCGACCGAATAGTCGCTTCGAAATTCCGCGGGCATCGCAGCCGCGTTGGGTATCTTGGAAAAATCGAGCTTCTCGATCAGCCCTTGCTCGCCGCCGCGCAGGCAATAGCCCGTCGGCGTGTCGACGACGTCCCAGGTCGGCTTGCCGCTGGCGACTTGGGTTTTGATCACGGGCCAGGCGTCGGGCGCGCTGTCCTGATTGACGGTGATGCCGAGCTTCCTGGCTGCGGGATCCAGGATCGCCACCGTCTGCGCTTTTTGATAAGCGCCGCCTTGCGAGACGAAGGTGACCTGATCGGCCGCCTTTGCCGCGACACCTGTGAGCGCAAAAAGCGTCAGACTGAATCCGAACAGCATGCGCCGGGAAAATTGCGAGTTCGATACGACTGCCATGGCCTGTTCCTCTCGTTGAACCACAAGAATGATTGCTATTTTCCGATCGCGTCCAGAAATTGATACCAGCCGGCCACCATTCGCACGGCCGGTTCGCGCAGCGGATAAAGCGGAATGGCCTTGAGGCGGCTGGCGTCGAGCAGGCCGACATCGGGCCGTTCGCCGCGGACAAAGGCGGCGAGATAGCGCCCCATCAGGCTCGACATCGCGACGCCCGCGCCATTGTAGCCCATTGAAAACAGCGTCTGCTCGTCGAGGCGGCCAATATGCGGCACGGAATCGAGCGTCATGGCGACCAGCCCGGACCATTTGAAAGCCAGCGGCACCTCGGCAAGTTCAGGGAAGATACCGGCCATCGCCTTGCGCAAAGCGCCAAAGGCCGCTTCCGAGTCCTGTTTGCCGAAGGCGCCGCGGCCGCCGAAGACGACGCGATTATCGACCATGCGAAACCAGCGCATCATGCGCTTGGTCTCGGTGTAGGTCCGCCCCGTCGGCATCAGGCGGCCGGCGAGATTGCGCGGCAGCACGTCGGTCGCAATGATGGCGCTGCGAAACGGTATCAGCGTTCGTTGCATGTGAGAGGTGGCCGGCGTCAGATCGGAATAGCTGTTGGTGGCGATGATGGCCTGCCGCGCCCGCACCACGCCCGAAGGGGTCTCGGCGACGACCATTCCGTTTTCGCGGCCCAGCCTGAGCACGGGCGTTTCTTGATAGATCGCCACGCCGCGGCGCGTCAGGCCACCAACCAGGCCCCGCAGGTAGTTCAGCGGATGGATGCCGCCGGAGCCCGGATTGAGCACGCCGCCGACGAACGCTTGCGAGCCGGTTTCGTCGCGCACCTGATGGGCATCGAGAATGCGAACTTCCTCATCGCCGATCTCGCGCTTCATCCATTCGGCCTCGTCGATGGCCGCCTGAAGGGTCGCATGATTATGCGCGGCCTTGACCTGGCCGGTGCGGGTCAAGCGCGCGGCGGTGATGCCGAACTCCGACACTAACTCCTCGACGATCTCGACCGACTCATGCGCGATCTCATACATGCGCCTTGCCATGGCGCGGCCGTGGGCGGCATCGATGTCGCGGAACGACAGACGAAACTTGGCGGTGACCACGCCACCATTGCGGCCACTCGCGCCCCAGCCCGGCCGGTTGGCTTCGAGCACGATCGGCTGAAGCCCGCTTTTTGCGATGTGATGGGCGGCGGAAAGCCCGGTATAGCCTGCGCCGATGATCACGACATCGGCCTGGTGTTCGCCCGACAGCGATGGCAGCGGGATCGCCGGCTCCGCCGTATGCGCCCACAGCGACGGAGCCGCTGCCTGCGTGTTAGCCCAAGTCTGTTGCGGGCGTTCGAGCATGTTATGCGGCCGCCCCGACGGCTGCGTCCGCAAAGGCTTTCATTGTCGGGAAATGAAAATCGGGCTTGGTGAGATTGGGCACCTCAGGCGTTCCGCCAAATCCCGGCTGACCCTGGCGGCGCTCGATCCAGCAGACTTTGTAGCCGAGTTTCCGCGCGATCCCGATATCGTGGTATTGGCTCTGGGCCACATGCAGGATGTCGGACTGCTTGTATCCGAACGCCGATTGCCTGCCTTTGTTGTAGGCGAAAAACTCCGGGTTCGGTTTGGCGACGCCGGTCTCGTCGGCGCAGACGGTGTCGTCGAACGGATTGCCAAGCGCGTGCGCATAGGCCGACAGCGCGACGCGATCGGCGTTGGTCATCGCGACCAGCCGGAATTTTGTCCGCAAACGCTTCAGAGCTTCAACGGAATCCGAAAAGGGCTGCCATCGCAGCACCGCGAGCTGAAAGGCATCGCAGATTGTATCGTCGGCCGGAAGTTTGAGTTCCTTGGCCAGGAATTTATAGACGTTGAACATCACTTCGCTCGATCGCTCGGGGTGGGCGTCGCGGCCGCGTTTGTAGGCGGCGAAGATCTGATCGTCGCTGAGATCGGCCGGCGCCTTGCCGGAGAGCTTGCGGACCGCGTTCAGGACGCCGGCTTCGAAATCGATCAAGGTGCCGACGACGTCAAAGGTGAGAACCTTGAAATGGCTGAATGACGTGGGACTGTAAGACATGGTCGCTACTTCTCTTTGGCTGGGACTGGATGGACGGATGTTCATTCGGCGGCCTTCGGCACGACGATGGTGTCTTCGGGATGGAGAACGACGGTGATGGTGTCGCCGGGTGGTGGGATGCGCCGATAGGCATCATGATGGCTTGGCTGACGAAGGCTGAGCCGCGTGCCATCCTCCAGCGCGAGAAAGACCCGCAAGCTCTCGCCCTGATAGACGACATCGGTGACGGTGCCACTGAGGCGGTTCGATGCGGGATCGCAGCTTCCGTCGTCGATCAGCAGTTTTTCGCTGTGCACCGCCAGTATCAGCGCATCTTCGTTCGGGATGGTCCGCGTGCTGCGCAGGATCGTCGAACCGAGCGCCACGCGAGAGGAATCGATACGACGGACCGGCAGCAGGCTTGCCTCTCCGATGAAGCTCGCGACAAAGGAATTCGCCGGAGCATCGTGAAGTCGCTTCGGCTGGTCGATCTGAACCAGCTTGCCGTCCTTTAAAATGGCGACGCGGTCGCTCATCGTCAGCGCCTCGCGTTGGTCGTGCGTGACGTAGATAATCGTAGCCCCAATGCGCTTGTGCAGTTCGCGCAACTCGATCTGCATGGATTCCCGCAACTGCTTGTCGAGCGCCGAAAGCGGTTCATCCATCAGGATCAGGCGCGGTTCGAAGATGATCGCCCGCGCGAGCGCAACCCGCTGGCGCTGGCCGCCGGATAGTTGCGTGATGCCGCGTTGCTCATAGCCGCCAAGGCCGACCATCGCGAGCGCAGCGCGCACTTTGTCCGGCCATTGTGATTTGGGCAGGCGGCGCGCGCGCAGCGGGAACGCGACGTTTTCGCCGACGCTCATGTGCGGAAACAGCGCGTAGTTCTGGAACACGACGCCGATGTCGCGCCGGTGCGGCGGCATGAAGGTGACGTCGAGGTCTCCAAAATGAATCGATCCGGAGGAGGGCTGGATGAAGCCGCCGAGGATGCCGAGAAGCGTGGTCTTGCCGGATCCCGATGGACCCAGCAGCGAGACGAACTCACCCGCTGCGACGTTCAGCGAGACGTCATCAAGCGCGCGCACCGCGCCGTAATGCTTGCTCGCGCGCCGAATTTCGACGTTTTCCGCCCGCTCGTTCGATGATCGACCCGTCATCCGTCTCCCGTTCTGCGAGGGGCGACACTTCAACCGGCATGATCTCGTCTTATAGATCGGCCCAGCCCGGGCTATCGCCGGGATGCGATCCGCAACCACCCGACGCCTACGCTTGGGCCTTTGCTGCCGAGGTCTTTTTCGATGCAATCAGAGTTGGCTATCTCAGGCAATTGCCAAATTCTTACCGGGGGCATAACCTGATGTTATGAATGACCTTCGCCGGATGCTGCCTTCGGGCAATGCGCTGTTCGTTTTCGATGCCGCCGCGCGCAACGGCAGCTTCACGGCTGCCGCGGCGGAATTGAACGTGACCCAGCCGGCGGTGAGCCGGATGTTGGGACAGTTCGAGGAGCATCTCGGCGTCCGGCTGTTTGACCGGGCCGCGGGCCGCGCCGTTCTGACCGAGGAAGGCGAACTGCTGTATCGGCGGGTCGTCGATGGATTCCGCAGCATCGAGAGCGGGCTGATCGAGATCGAGCGGCGGCGTCATGGCAGCGAAACCGTCACGCTCTCGGTCTCCTCGGCTTTCACCACGCACTGGCTGATGCCGCGCATCGACAAACTGCAACGGCAATTTCCGAGCATCGATCTTCGCTTCCAGCTGATTTCCGGCTCGCTGCGAGGTCCGGTCGAGAATGTCGATATCGGTATGCGTTTCCGCGATCGAGATGAGCCCGACGCCGGCGGGACGCTGGTAATGAAGGAAGTCATGCTGCCGATTTGCAGTCCGACGTACCGGAACGCGGACGAGATCGATGTGTCGGAAGGAAACACCATCATCGAGCTCGCCGACAGGCCTGGCGACTGGGCGAAAGAATATCCGCGCTTTCTCACCAGGAGGTCCGGCCCGGCGAAAATACTCAGCTTCCCCGACTATGCGGTCGTCGTGCAGGCGGCGCTGCTCGGACAAGGGATCGCGCTCGGCTGGCTGACGGTGGCCTCGCATTGGCTATTGACCGGCGCGCTCGTTCCCGCCGCCGATGCGCTCTCCACGACGCGGCGGGTGTGCGAGTTTCTTCCGCCGCGCAATCGCTCGATGCGGCCTCTCGCCGCCGAGATCAAGGACTGGATCGCCGAGCAGATGAGGAACGAAGTGTCGGCGATCGACCGGCTTTATCAGCATCTCGGCTTGATGACGGCCTGCTATTGATCCGTGGGATTACGGGTAGGGCGCGACCTGGGACAGGTCGCCTCTCGACTTCCGACAATGACCCTGGCTGTGTGAAAACGCCGTGGTGCTGTTATGATTCTCGCGTGATTCTTGCGGGAGGAATCGATGAGGCGCTTCGTTGAGGAGGCGGATCGTGGGCAATGGACGCTATTGCCCGAATGC
>Ga0210393_10001155_pt1 | contig 22603 bp, 19 predicted proteins | sample IncBWC27OmetaG_FD_160068 | JGI IMG/M metagenome (GOLD analysis project Ga0210393, IMG submission 160068) | Forest soil microbial communities from Barre Woods Harvard Forest LTER site, Petersham, Massachusetts, United States - Inc-BW-C-27-O ... | reverse complement strand
CAACCCGAGGGCAAGCGTTTCTGCGAATTCTCCTGCCGGCGCTGGCGCCTGCGCTAACGACGGGCTTCGCCTTGACGTTCGCGCGCTCGCTCGGGGAATACGGCTCGGTGGTGTTCGTGTCGGGCAACATCATGTTCAAAACGGAGATTGCCCCCGTTTTGATCGTGAACCAGCTCGAGGAATACCACTATGCCGAGGCGACCGCGATCGCCTTGGTGCTCCTGGCCGGCTCGTTCGCCACGCTCGCGGTGATCAATTCGCTCGAACGTTGGAATCGCCGCCATGGGGGCTGAACGACTTGAGACGACGGCCGTCGGCCCGCCGCGCCGCTTTCGCCAAGATCCGGCCCTGGTCCGGATCCCGCTGATCCTGCTGGGGGTGGCGATTGTGGCCGTGCTGATCGTGATTCCAGTCGCGAACGTCTTCTATCAGGCCCTGTCGCGCGGCTTGGGCACGTATTGGCGAAACCTGGTCGACGACCCGGATACGCGGCACGCCATCCTGCTGACACTGATCGTCGCGCCGATTTCTGTCGCGCTGAATGTCTGTTTCGGGATCGCTGCCGCCTGGGCCGTCACCCGTTTCAATTTTCGCGGCCGCACGTTCTTGGTCACGCTCATCGATTTGCCGTTCGCGATCTCGCCCGTCGTGGCCGGGTTGATGTTCGTGCTGCTCTTCGGGTTGCAAGGCTACTTCGGCCTTTGGCTGCGGAACCGCGACATTCACATCATCTTTGCGCTGCCCGGTTTGATCCTGGCGACGACCTTCGTCACGTTGCCGTTCGTCGCGCGGGAACTGATCCCCGTGATGGAAGCGCTCGGCCCCGATGAAGAGATGGCCGCCCTCAGTCTGGGAGCGAGTGGTTGGCAGATCTTCTGGCGCATCACGCTGCCCAACATCAAATGGGGCCTGCTATACGGAGTGATCTTGTGCAACGCGCGGGCGATCGGCGAATTCGGGGCCGTCTACGTCGTCTCCGGCCACATCGCCGGCCAGACCGACACGATGCCCCTGCGCGTACAGAAACTCTTTGACGAGTACAACAACCCGGGCTCATTCGCCGTGGCGTCGATGCTGACGTCTTTGGCCTTGTTGAGCCTGCTAGCCAAGGTCTGGTTGGAGCGTAAGACCCATCGCGCGATGGTGGCCGGTGCGCAGATCGGGTCCGTTCTTCCTCCGAAAGATGATGAGGAGACGCCGTGAGCATCGCCGTCAAGAATGTCGTCAAGAAGTTCGGCAACTTCGTGGCCCTCGATGACGTGAGCCTCGATGTGCAAGCGGGATCACTGTTGGCTCTGCTCGGACCGTCCGGTTCGGGAAAGACGACCTTGCTGCGGATCATTGCCGGGCTGGAGGGAGCCGACCGCGGCAGCGTGCTGTATCACGACGAAGACGTGACGAAGCGGTCACCCCGCGATCGCAACGTCGGCTTCGTCTTCCAACACTACGCCCTGTTCCGACATATGACCGTGTTTGAAAACGTGGCCTTCGGATTGCGAGTCCGCCGCACGCCGAAGAGCCAGGTCGAATCCCGCGTGCGAGAACTATTACACCTGGTTCGCCTAGACGGGTTTGGCGGTCGATACCCGCCCCAACTCTCCGGCGGTCAGCGTCAGCGTGTGGCCCTGGCACGAGCCTTGGCGGTCGAGCCGGCCGTTTTGTTGCTCGATGAGCCGTTTGGTGCGCTCGACGCCAAAGTCCGCCAAGAACTGCGGCAATGGCTGCGTCGGTTTCACGACGAAATCAAAGTGACGACGATCTTCGTCACGCACGATCAGGAAGAAGCGTTCGAGGTCGCCGACCAGGTCGTCGTGATGCACAACGGTCGCATCGAGCAACACGGCACACCTCAGGAAGTGTTCGACCATCCGGCCAATCCGTTCGTGATGGATTTTCTCGGCAACGTCAACGTCTTTCAGGGCCGCATTCAGGACGGAAAGATGCTGGTCGGCGGGATCGAAATGGCCTACCCCGAATATCCGCACGGCGAGTCGCGCGCGGCGACGGCCTACATTCGCCCGCACGAACTCGACATCGACCGCAGCCCGGGCTACGCCTCGAGCCTGCCCGCCAAGGTACTGCAAATTAACCCCAACGGCTCGGTCGCCAAAGTACGGCTCGCGTCCGAGAACTCCCAGCTCGAGTTGAACGTCGAGATCAACCTCGATCGTTACGCCGAGTTGGGCTTGCAGCCGGGCGATCTGGTGCACGTCGCACCGCGCCGTTTTCGCGTTTTCTTCCCCGAGGATTATGCGATTTGAGGTTGATTGGCGAATAGTGCAACTCGCCAAAGTAAGGAGTTGGATTTATGTCAATTGAACAGATCGTAAAGGCGGAATCAACGTCCGCTGCCTCCGAACGCGCCATGGACGCGATCGTCGCGGAGCTGCGCGAACTGCGTAACGCTTCGCTGGCCGCTCGACAACGCTCGGGCAACCCGCTCAAGCTCCCCTCACGAAGGGCGCTCACCGCGATCGTCGAAGGATTTAGCACTGTTTTATTTCCGAACCGGCTTGGCTCACGGCAACTTGCCCACGAGAGCGTCGACTATTACGTCGGGCACACGCTCGACGAAACGTGCCGCGACCTCGTCGAACAAGTCGTGATGGAGCTTCAGTTCATCGGCGGCCAGATCGATCATCGCGAGGAGGGACGCCAGGCGCAGGAACTCGTGCGTGAGTTTGCCCGGGGCTTGCCGAACATTCGCCGGTTGCTCGAAACAGATATTCTCGCGGCCTTCGAAGGCGATCCGGCCGCGCGGAGCATCGACGAAGTGCTCGCCTGCTATCCGGGAATTACGGCGATCCTGCATTATCGTCTGGCGCATTCGCTGCACCGTCTCGGCTTGCCCCTCATCGCACGGATGATTGCCGAGATCGCGCACTCGACCACGGGCATCGATATCCACCCCGGCGCTCAAATCGGCAGCAGTTTCTTCATCGATCATGGCACGGGTGTCGTCATCGGGGAAACGGCCGTGCTTGGTGAGCGCGTTCGGCTATATCACGGCGTGACCCTCGGGGCGAAACGCTTTTCTGTCGACGAGGAAGGCGCCTTGGTCAAGGGCAACGCGCGCCACCCGATCGTGGAAGACGAGGTTGTGATCTATGCGGGCGCGACCATCCTGGGCCGAGTTACCATCGGCCGCGGGTCCGTGATCGGCGGTAACGTTTGGTTGACACACAGCATTGCGCCAGGAAGCCAGATCTCCCAGGCGAAATTGCGGAGCGAGGCGTTCGACGACGGGTCGGGGATTTGAGGCTCTGGGCCCCCGCCACGACAGGTCCAACTGGCTGGCGGTTGGCATGAGATTGGACAATGGAGATCGCCAATCTGACTGTCGACGGTGGCACGAACTCCGAGGCTGTCATCGCGAGAAGACATGCCCACACCGAGCGCATGGCACCCGACGATTTGGTAATGGCGGCGGGCAGTCGAGTGCTCTTTAGCGCTCTTTGAACGCCATCGACCACTTCACGGCGTTGCTCGGCTTGCCATCTACCTCGGCATAGGGTTGGACGAAGATATTCAGTCGTTCCCCGGCTTGCGGTGGCACCAGGAGGATATCACGTCCATGCGTCAGCTTGAGCAGCTTTGGCGTGAGGGACCCAAAGTTGTACTCCCTCAACTCGGGATGCTTGTCGGCCTCAGAAATGTCCGCCGGGATCCAGCCGACGCCATCCACCCAGAAACGCGCCCAGCAATGGTGATGGGCAATCGTGCCTGCCTTGTCCTGAGTTCGGATGGGAAAACCGAACTCGTGATCTGCGGGAATTCCTTGCGAGCGGCACAGTGCAATGAACATCGAATGGTAGTCGGCGCAATCGCCCGTCTTGCTGTCGCAAGCCCAGAGAACGTCGCCGCGGCCTGCACCCGGCGCCTTCCAGTTGTAGGCCATGGTGTCGATCAGGTAGTCGTAGAGGCGCCGCCCGGCGCGAAGCGCGTCGTTTTTGGGAAGGTGCAGGCCCTCGGCGATTTGGGACACCCGGCCGCCGATGGGAATCAAACGGTTCGGAAGTAGATAGACATCGAGGGAGATTGGCTTACCGGCGTGGCGATTTGCCCCAAGCACCTTCGCTTCTGGAATGACGACCTCGGTGCGAGTGACATCGAACACCAACTCGGCCGCCGGTGCGGTTTTCGACTTGGGGAACGGCCCCCGAAAGCGATAGTGAAAGATTCGGTTCTGGTATTGAGGCTCCGTCCGCACTTGCCCGTCGCTTGGTCGAAGAATGTTGATGCCGTTGACCGTTTGGCCCTGCGAATCAGAGGGCACAGGCATCCATAAATCGACATGGTCCGCGGATTCTGGGATCTCGGTGACGTGCGCCGCATACGTGAATTCGTAGCGCACCTCGCGCGGCTTTTCGCCGCACGTGCCCACTTCAACGAACACGCCTGAAATCAAGAGCGCAGTCGCCCGCACACATTTCCAGAACATGGGTGAGCCTCCGCAAAAGAAGACGACGTCATGATCCTCCTGCAGGTATCGCCTGTCAACATGCCTGACGCGCTAACTTACCGTGGGACGCTCGAGACCGCGGTCGACCGAATTTCCGAGAACACGAAGAGTAATTCGCGAGCGATTTGGGCACAGCGTTCGTCGTACTTCATCGTCTCATGCGGCGTTCCATCGAACTCTTTGGGATCATCGAAAGGGATGGCGATCCGTTCGGCTGCACCGGCGACAACCGGGCAACTCTTGTCGGCTTGCGAGCACGTCATCACAGCGCAGAAGTCGGTTTTGGGATTTGTCGGGTCTCGATAAACCTTGGAAAAACAATCGACTGCCGGACCGTCGCCGTGAAATCGGACCCGATAGCGAGGATTCTGCGTCGTCGCCGGAGCATCGATGTCAAAGCCCGCGCGACGGAGGGCGGCAACCGCTCGCGAATTGAAGGCAGTGACTTCCGTGCCACCCGAAAAGGTCTCGACGTGAGGAACGCCAAAGTAGGCACCTGCCGTTGCCCCCCAGAGTTGGCACATCTGGCTGCGACGCGAGTTGTGCGTGCAAATGAAGACGAGGCGCGCCTGCCTATTGTTCTTGGTCTGGTCGCGAATGTACGAACTCAGTTTTCGCAGCTGATCGCGGCGCTGTTCAGGAATAGTGTCAAACTCTCCAACGCGGCTCGTCACGTACTGGCGCAACTTTTCGTTGAGTTGCTCCGGATGCAAGGGCGCGGCTCCTCCGCCCACAATGGCGGCCAGGATTGTGATAACGGCGAGTGCCGAATGGGACACAAGCGATTTGTGGAAGCGTTTCAAAGGGCACTCTCCAACTACCGGGGCTTTACTGCGAACACCTTAACGCTGGCCGCAAAGTCGTTGACGTCATATTTCTGCAGCAGGTCGGCGAGCCGATGGTGGAACTCGGGCTGCAGTTCTGAGAGGACGGGCAGGCCGCTGCCTGTCGTGCCCGCGCAGCAGCCGCTCCGACTCTCGGCGCGCGGCGTGCAACAAACCGACTGCCCCTCGATCTTGGCATAGACACTGAGATCGGCGCCGGTGTCGATGATCTCCACAGCAGAAAAGCCGACGTCGATCAGGCCCTGCTTGTACTCGGTGATCGGGATCGCGCCCGCCACACACCCGACGTAAGCGAGGATGTCGCGGCCGACTTCCGGAGGCATTGCCTTCTTTAGGGCGATATCGCTGATTGCCAGTCGACCGCCCGGCTTGAGTACTCTGGCCATTTCGCGAAAGACGGCGTGCTTGTCCGGCGTCAGGTTGATCACGCAATTGCTGATCACACAGTCGACTGAGTCTGCCTCGAGCGGAAGATCATCGATCATCGCCAGATGGAATTTGACATTTGCGGGCGATGTTCCCCCGCCCGCCTTGATGGCGTTGCGTCGTGCCAGCTCGATCATCTCTTTAGTCATGTCGATGCCGATCGCGGACCCGGTCGGACCGACTTTCTGAGCCGCCAGAAAAACGTCGAGTCCGCCGCCCGATCCGAGATCGACGACAACCTCGCCCGGCTTAAGGCTGGCTGCCGCTATCGGATTGCCGCACGAGAGGCCCATGTTGGCCTCGGCGGGAATCGAGCGCAGCTCTGCTTCAGAGTAGCCGAACGCGGCTGCCACTTGGCGAACGTCGTTGCGATCGCTGGATAGCCCGCTTTCGGCCACCGCTCCGTAGCGGGACTGCACAATCTTTTCGATATCGTTGGACATAGCGAGACCTCATTGTGCGTTCGCAAATAATATCTGCTTATACGCATATAGCGGAAACAAAAAAACCACCTAACAGCAGCGGTTCGCGCGGCTTTTCTCCAGTTGCTCGTCGTCGCGTGCCAGTTCAGGAACTTCGCCAAAACAACTCTCCAAGCACGCAATCAATTTCTTGTGGAACTCGCTCTCGGCGGAAGAGAGACGATAGTAGTTCCACAACCCTTCTTTCCGAGCGAGCACCAGGCGGGCCCTTCGCAAGTACGCCAAGTGCCGCGAGATTTTAGGCTGAGGCAAATCAAGAACATCGACGATGTGGCACACGCACAATTCGCCCGGCAGCAGCAGATGGAGAATGCGCAAGCGTGTCCGATCGGAGAATGCGCGGAACATTCGGTCGACAGCAACGGCCGGCTTTGATCGCAGCGATTTCATATCCGCCTAAGCGTATATAGTTTCATGATGCTGTCAAGCCTAACCCATCGCTGAATACGCTGGGGCGGGGCGCGAACTCAGCATCGCGTGCCGCTGTCCACCCGTGGCCGACCCTCTGGTTTATCCCCACTGCTGAGAAAATTCGCACGGATGATTGACTCGCCTCTCGAGACAAGCGTATTGTGGCGGGCGAGGGTTTGGACCGGAGCGGTGCGCTCGGTCGCCTCGGGCGACAGAGGCGGATTTTCAGCATGCGCATTCGGCTCCCACGAGAAGCGATCAACAACCTTCCCAGGAAGGCGGTTGCTCTGTTTCTCCTGGTTGGTGTCCTCCTCGAGATCGGCGGCGTGCCGGTCGTGCGTGTCGTACGAAAAGATCGCTCCCGTCCCTATCCGTGCCAGGACCACCCTTGCGGCTGCGCATCGGCTGACGAGTGCTGGCACCATTGTTGCTGCCTGAATAACAAGCAAAAGCTTGTGTGGGCCAGCGAGCACGGCGTCACGCCTCCCGACTTTGTGATCGCCGCTGCCGACCAAGAGGTTGAAGAGCCAACGCTCATTTGTGACCGAAGTGGCTGCAGTGCCTGCTCGGCAGATCACCCTTGTTCGGCAGGCCAACCCTGTTCGACAGACCACCGCGGCGAAGAACGCGCTTGCTGTCGCCATCGCAAGCATCCTCCCAGCGTTGCAACTGACGATCAGGTCCGTCATGACGTTGTCGCGGACGACGACTCGCATCACGACGGGGCGAACGGCGAGACGGAAACCTCGGTCAAGGTCGTGTTAAACGATTTCGCCCGACGCTGCAGCGGGCTCCCGCCGGTTGTCATGCTGTTCGGCGACGCCTTGCCGTGCGTGCGCCCCGTGGCGTGGAAACCGGTCGAGGGACGGGTCGAGTACGTCGTCGAGTCGACTCGTCCCTGTGTGAGCGCTGACCTCTCACCCCCCGTGCCGCCGCCCAAGCTCCGTCGCGGTGTCGCAGCCTAAGTTCTCTGAACACTGGGCGTCCGTTCGAAGGCGCTCAGTCTGGCTGCGTGTCTTCAATGCCGTCGGATTTCGTGATTCACGGCGTGCTTGCCGCGCGCTCACGAAGCGCCGCTGCGGTCCGAACCCTCAAGTTTCTTCCGCGGTTGGATTCGTGAGCGCGTGACAAGACGCCGTGGGTCCAGTGCCCGCCGGCCGACTAACGCAGTGATTCATCACAGTGGCATTTCGCAGAGTGCATCGCATTGTTCTCGGTGGAGGGCAGTCCGCCGAGGTGCTTGAAAGTTGAGAAGTCGACCATGAGTTTTTCACGTCGAACGGGCGAAGGCCCGAAGTCCAGGACGGGATTCACGTTGATTGAATTGCTGGTCGTGATCGCGATCATTGCCACGCTCGTTGCGATCTTGCTTCCCGCGGTGCAGGCCGCGCGGGAGGCGGCCCGACGGACCCAGTGCCGCAATAATCTGAAGCAAATTGGCCTGGCGCTACACAACTACCTCGATCGGATGCGGGTCTTTCCGCCGGCCTACGCCGCGGCTGTCGATACGAGCGGCAACGATACCGGGATGGGCTGGGGTTGGGGCGCGTTCTTGCTGAACGATCTGGAGCAGTCCGGACTGAAAAAGAAGATCAACTTCCATTTGCAGATCAGCGATCCGAATAACCTCACCGCTGCGACCACCTGGCTGCCATCGTTCAACTGCCCATCCGACCTCCTCATTGAAAAGTTCGCTATCACGATCGACGGAGATGGCAATCCGTTGCCGACCCCCGTGACTGTGGCGCGTGGCAACTACGTGGCCGTCAACGGGAACAACGGCGTGACCGGAAACCAGGCGACTAACGACGGTGCCTTTCTCGAGGATCACAGTTTCAGCCCGAAAGACATTACCGACGGCCTCAGCAACACGTTCTTTGTGAGCGAACGCTGCCACAGCATGTCTGACACCAGTTGGACCGGAGCGGTCACAGGTGTCGGCGTTTTCGACAATCGGGATTCCTCGGCACCCGAAGGCGCGGCGGCTCTGGTACTCGGCCATTGCGGACCTCACGCGCCGAACAATCCCGAGGTGACCGACGCCGACGCGCTAGCGAGCATGCATCCGCTGGGCGTTTTGTTTCTGCTCGGCGACGGCAGCGTGCAATACATCGGCAGCCAGATTGACCTGGGAGTTTACGACGCGTTGGCGAGCCGTTCGGGCGGTGAGACGAGCCAAGGCACGTTTGCCGAGTGACGATCAATTCACAGTCGAGAACAAAAATCTTCGGCCGGCTTCCATTGAGAGCCGGTCGCGTGTGTCGTCCAACGCCAAGGCGATGCGCTTCGATGCCGTCGATCGTGTGGCTCTCCAGCGACTCTTATTGCTATGAGACACCGCCGGTAGTGTCGCCTGGGCCACGCTCAAGACCAACCCCGATGGCACGGCGAAATTCGAGCAAGGCAGCGCGATGGCCAGTTGTCAACGCTGGGAAAAATCGGAGACGCCGCTCACCAATGACGACGCGAACGAAGTTTTCCGCAATCCGACGTCGAACATGCTCTAGCTGCAGCGCGTCATTTGGAAGCGGGCTCGCTCGTTCCCGGGACCGAAATGCGTTCGACCCAGTCACCCGGATACTCCCACCATCGTTCCGTCTTCATGCCGTCTTGATCGATTCCATCGGGTCCGACACTCCAGAGTGTCGCTCCACGATCGAGGGGAGACTCGCGACGATAGCGAAAGGGCTCCCCCTTTCCGAATGTGTCGATGGGAATCGACTTGAGATATCCCCGCTCGACGAGCTGTCCGAGCGACGCCGGGAACTCATGCCGTTCCCGATAGTGCAATTGCAGAGCAAGCGCCAGCTCAAGTCCGCTCAGCCGCATCTGGGCTCTGTCGGCCGATTCATACAGAACGTGCAACAGGTTTAGCGAAGGCTCCGGATCATAGAGCCCGATCTGCACGGCAATCGGAATGTACCAGTGAACGTTGGTAGCGACGTCTTCGGCGCTGCTGACTGCGAATCGCTCGATCTCCTCGGGTGGTCGCCGGCCGTCTTTCGCGCTCGCCGCGTCCAATTTGAAGAGACCAAACTTACCCGGGTGGACCGCAGTCCGCTGACAGCGCGGACGGTCGACCTGCGTGAGCAGGTTGCCAACGACGAGCCGCGCCGATTGTTTCAAGTGCGCGGGGTAACCCGTCAGCTGCACCCAACGTGGCAGCTGTGTACCGTCGGCAACATCTTTGTCGGCGAGGTCGCGCACCACCAGGTAAATGAGCTTGATTGTGTCCGACGGGCGCAGCGGCATCGCTTGGACCGCCTGCACGTCACGGAGAGCTTCTCGCAAGTCATCGGCGCCGACGCGTTTGTCGGCAGCCCAATGAGTCGCGCCCGAAAAACCGAGCTCAGTAAACGAGGCGCCGACCAGCAGTCCTACGTCGCTGCCATGCACTGATAGCAGGCGGCCCGCGCGAAGCAGGCTGCGATAGCGGGCCCACGCTTCCCGCAGGTGCCCCTCGGCAGTCAATCGACAGGCATCGACGGCCACGAGTTGACCGCATGCGCGGAGCGCCCCGAAAATAAACGGTTGAATCGGCTGGGCGGACGCGGTGTCCGGCGCGATCTCCTGGCTCTCTGTACAACACGAGCCTCGTTCAAACTCGTCGAGCGCAGCTCGATTCTCGCCGATCCAATGCCGCACTTCGGGACTTGCCCGGCTCCAATGTCCTTTCGCCGTCTCTTCGACGCTATCCCAAAACTTGTCGCGCCTTTCCGGCGGCATCGACCCCGCGACGATGACCCGGACCGAGTTCTCGTCCTCCCCAACGTAGACCTTCTCCGCCTTGCGAAAATAGGTGAAGGCGTTTTGCTCGTCGGGCAGCGTATAGGAAACAAACGCGGCGACGTCGAACGGGTCGTCGCCGCTGGCCATCCAGCGAAAGGTGCCATAAGCGACCAGGGCCGCGGCTGGTAGGAAACCGAGCAGGCAGAGCGCCCACTTGAGTCGCCGCCGCCATCGCGGCCGCTTGGGCTGACTTTGAACAGTCTCTAGACACATAGTCACTGCTGCTCTTGCGACGAACCGGTTTGCCGAATCGCGCGGGGAACGACGGAATCCGATTTCGCAGCCGCTCGCGTTTCGGCGGGTCCTTCACTTAGCGGGTGTCCCAGGAGCACGCACGCGGATTCCCCAATCCGTTTCGCGGTCATACAGGTCTACCCCACCCTGGTCGACGCTGTCGAGCCAGACGCTCCACACGACGGCCGGTCCGTGCGGTCCGCTTTCGCGCCGATAACGAAACGGCTCGCCCTTTCCGAAGGGGTCGATTGGAATCTCTTTCAAATAGCCGCTTTTGACGAGTTCCTCGAGCCTGTCGGGAAAGGCGCCGTGTTCCCGGTGGTAGAACTGCAGGGCGAGCGCCAGTAACAGACCGGCCCGCTGCGTTTGAAACCGGTCTTGCGTCAGGTATGCCGCGAAGAGGGTACGCAAATAAGTGTGCGGATTGTTCGCGTCAATTTCAAAAGCGGCCTCCGGAGCGAAATGCTCCAGTGCTTTTGCCACGCTGGCCGCGGTCGAGCGCGCTGAGCGTTCGACTTCTTCCGGGGGACGAAGGTTCGGATCGGGTGGGCTCGTCCGGTCCAGCTCGAAGATTTCCAGCTGACCTGGATGGACCGGCGTGCGCAGGTAACGAGGTTTGTCCGCCTGCGTCAGCAAATTGGCGACGACGAGCCGCGCCGATCGGCCGAGTTGGGCGGGATAGCCGGTGTAGCGCACCCAGGATCGCGGAGCCCATCCACAGTAGACGCCGTTGGCCGCGAACTCCCGGAGCCTCGCATACTCCAACTTGATCGTGTCGGAATTGGGCGTCTTCATTTCCTCTATCGCCATCACGTCGCGAATTGCCCGCCGCAGATCGGCTGCGCTGACCTGTTTCTGCGCCAACCAAAAAGCCCCGCCCGAAACGCCCAATTCGCCGATTCCGGAGGCACTCATGGACCCGATGAGGTCCGTGTGCATCGACAGAAGTCGGCCCATCCGGAGCAGATTTCGATAGCAGGTCCACGCCTCGGTAGAGTGGCCCTCCGCCGTCAGCCGCGCTCCTTCCAAGGCCTCCAGCCGCGCACATTCTCGCGACGACCCCCAATCGACCGACGGACTGCGGGTCGCCACCTTCGAGAGCGGAATTACCAGGCAGTCCGCGCAATCGGCTCCCGCCTGTATCTCGGAAAGAGTGGGCCGATTGATGCGTACCCACTCCCGGACTGCTGGAATGGCCTGCTCCCAACCTTCTGCTCCGGCCGTTTCGCTGTCGACAAATGTCTGCGGATGAACGCTGCCATGCCGTTCGAGCACTTTTGAACTGGAGACCAGCAGTTCTCCGGCTTTTTTGAAACGGAGAAAGGCATTGTTGGCGTCGGGCACGGTATACGACGTGAACGCCTCGACGTCGAACGGCTCGCCGACGTCGGGGACCGAGGAGAGCTCTACCAGGCGAATCCCGATCAACGACGCCGGAATCAGGATTAGGCCTATCAGCAGCACTCTGCGGAGTGTGAGAACTTTGCGCTTGGGCTCAGCGGTCTGTTGAGTTTCACCGGACATGGATCAACGCCGAATTTTTGGCGGAAGAACTCAAGGCGCAACCTTAGCACCCACTGAATGTCTGAACGCAGAATCGTGCAGAGCGGATCACGTTGCAACGCGCAACGCGGATGCCATCGAAGTCTTCCGCACCCGACGCCGAACTACTGAGCGCCGTTTCGCCTCGCCGGCACGATCGGCAACACGATCTGCGAGGGGTGCTCCGCATCGTGGAAGACGGTGTTGATTGCCAGCTTCCATTGCCGGTTGTCGTTGAGCGGCTCACCGGTGTTGGGATTCACGTCGAATCGAGGAAAGTTGCTGCTCGACACGTCGACGCGAATGCGGTGTCCACGCTTGAAGACGTTAGACGTCGGGTACAGCTTGATCGTCAGTGGATAAATCGTTCCGGGTTTCATCAGGATTTCGTGTTTGAGCGATTCGCGGAATCGCGTGCGCAAGATTCCGTCGCCGATGTTGAGGTCGAATCCCCCGGCAAAATCGGCGCTCGCCGGATAGACATCGATCAATTTCGCAGTGAAGTCGGTGTCGACCGCTGAGGAAGACGCCCAGAGTTTGACGGCCAACTCTCCGGTCACTTCGACGTCCTCGCTGAGTGGCTCCGTCTGAAAGACCAGGATGTCGTTGCTTGCCGAGAGCGGAATTGGCTGGGGAGAATTCCAGATGTGTGGTCCGCCCCGTTGGTCCCAAGCTCCCTGCAGCATGATTCCATCAGCCGAGGAGAGATTCCCGCCGATAGTTGGCACCGGCCGGGCGGGATTGAACTCGAATGAAGTCGCGCCGCCGTCGCCGGGCGGAGTTTGCGGGGATAACTTGCCGCCCGCGTGCAGGTAATAAGGGGTCGGCTGGGCACGTGAGAGGGGCCATTCGGTCTCATCGCGCCAGTAACCTCCGTGATCCAAGAGGCCAGCCCGGGTCTTGTGCCCACTGCCCGTGCCCATCACGAAAATGCGCACCCGCGTGGCAAATGGCTCGCTCTTCCCCACGCCGTTGTCGACACCTTTCAGCCAATGGTCGAGCCACTGCAGCCGCCACGCGAGAGGATCGGCGATCGCTGCCGCCTCACCAAAGCTTACTTGGCCGTGACTGGACGCTCCCTGCTTCCCATGAATCCAGGGGCCCATGATGAGGTAAACCGGGCCCTTGATCTGATGGCTTAGGGCGACGAAATTGGCGGCAGTATTGCCGGCCCACGAGTCGTACCAACCCCCGACCAGGTAGAGGGGAATGTCTTTGTACCGGTCGGTGTAATCGAGAATATTGTTCTGTTTCCAAAAGCCGTCGTTTGCGCCGTGGCCCAACGCCTCAACCAGCCAGTCTTCGTATTCCGGGAGAAATTTCAGCGGCGTTGTCCCACGTCGCAAAGGCAGGTTCATCAGGTAGTCGCGGCGGTTGTCCTTCATGACTTTGAGCATTGCTGCCGCGTCTGGATCGCGCGACTGACGGCTCCCTTCCGGTCCGGTGTTGTTGAAGATCCAGTTCCAGAAGCGCAGCTCGAACGCGCCCCCATTCCGCATGCTGGCGTAACCCAGGTTTGACATGGCGTCGACAGGAATGGCAGTGACCAGTTCAGGCGCGCGTTCCATCGCCAATGCGTGCTGAGTTCCGCCGACATAGGAAGTGCCAATCGTTCCGACTTTGCCGTTCGACCAAGACTGCTGCCCGATCCATTTGCAGGTGTCGACGCCATCGGGGCCATCGTCGGTGAGCATGTGCCACACACCCTCGGAGTGAAAGCGTCCCCGCGTATCCTGAAAGACCACGGCGTAACCGTGCGCGGCGAAGTATTTGGCGTCGGCCGGCATCGACTTGCCCCGCCAGCCGTCTGCCTTGTCATACGGGGTGCGCATGAGAATCGTCGGCCACTTCTGCCCAAGCACCTGCCCGTTGCTGGCGGGCAGGTAAATATCGGTGGCCAGCCGCACGCCGTCTCGCATCGGCACCATTACTTCGCGCTGTGCGACGACCTCGTAGGGTCCTTCGACAGCAAACGCGTGGTGCGACAACAGGAGCAGGGCCGACAAACCCATCGCGTAAACGCGAAGCCCGAATCTCATCGAGACGATTCCTGTGCTCAAATGCCAAGGGAGATGCTGCGAGCCGACCCGTTTAATAGTGCACAAAGGTACACTAAAAGGCCAGAATCGCTGTTTTTAGCCGCATAATGACGTGTTTTCCTTGATTTCGCTTCGCTCATAGATTCATTTCATATTGCCCACTCGCTTTATTTTTACAGGCCACATTTTATCCGCTTAGCAGATAAACCCCACGAACCCGCACCGTTTGGAGATCGACCCGATGGGTCAGCGACGCTTGCTCTTCCTCTTTGCTGCTGTGCTCCTGCTGGCTGCGGCGTTTCCGAGCGTCACCGCGAGCTCGGATACGACAAATCTTCCGACCAGCCAGTTTGTGTTTGGAGTGTATACGGCCTGGGAAACGACCTACATCCCCGGCTACACCGACACCGCCGACAATCGCGCGCAAAACCTGTCGACCTTCTTGAACAACACATTCTTCCCGGTCCTGACGGCAAACAATAGTTTCAACCTGATTTGGACAACCGATGGTCCGGAATCTGTCAGTGCGGAAGTGTCGGAATTCGCTGCGGCCGCGCAGCAGTTTGGAGTGATGGCGATCAACGGCTCTGATGGGGACCTGTACCTAAATGCGTCGCAGAACAGTAACTCCTTCATCACTTCGGCTCTAACCAACATGGAAGCGCTGTGGAATGGAGCCAACCCGAAACCCTTTGCCTTCAGTCTTTCCGATGAACCACCGGCTGCGGACGCGAAGCAATTGGCGTCGTATGTGAACCAGGCCCAGGCTCTTCATCTGCCTGTGACGACCGTTCTCGCTCCAGGGACCGCCTCCACGATCTTGGCATCGGTGCAAACGCTGCCCTGGATTTCATTCGATCGCTATCCGTTTTTCGGCGATCCCAACTCAGGACCCACCGGCAACAATTCCTATGCTTATTTTCTGGCGATGGCGCCTGACATCGGGACTGCGTACAAAAGTGGCAATCCGCAGGTCTGGGCGATGGGCCAATCCTTCCAAGGGGTCGAAGGAAAGTACGCGATCAATTCCGACGGGACGGTGACCGTCGCGGCGGGATCCGGACTCGAGTGGGTCATGCCGACGCCTGCTCAAGTTTCGTGGCAAGCGTGGGCCGCTGCGGCGATGGGAGCGAAAGGGATCATCTTTTTTTCCTACTCTCAGATCCCAGACTGGGTGGGGACGGTGGCAAATCCGCCGCCAAAAGGAGCTTCTTGGGCACACAAGACGACCTTCAACACGGGCAGCTATCCGGCGCTCGTGAGTTTTCCCGAATATACTCCGGGGCCACAACTTCTCCAGTTGCAGAACAACACCATCCCAGACATTCGATCGATCGAGAATATCCTCCTCGCATCGCACACGCTGATTAATACGCCGCCAACCCCCACGCCAGTCACCCAGGCGAGCAGCCATATGGCCGGTGACTACACCAATTTTCTGGGTGGGCCGAGCGGTGCGATCTATGTGGCGATCGTGTCGTCGCCGCAACGCACGACCGGCTCGATCACCCTGTCGCTGAACAAGAATGTCCAGTCGTTGGTTCCGATGGGGAACGCACCGGCCCTGCACGTGTCGGGGCGAAACGTGACGGTCACGCTTCCGCCCGGCGGGGGAGCCGTTTATCAGGTGATCGAACAAGGGGCCACCAACAGTGGCGGCTCGACTACCGGAGGCGGTTCTGGTCCGACTGGCGGTGGGAGTTCAAGCGGGGGTGGTTCAGGCCCCAGGTCGGGTGGAAGTTCGAGCAATGGGCGACCTGGCATAACGTTCGGGCAGTGAACACAGCCGTCGCGACAGCCCTCAACGTCGACACCCGCTTTGCTGCTTTCCGGTCTATCTGAAAGCGCCGAAATCCGTGGTTTGATGGCGTTGGCCAACGTCATAACTCGATGGGCGAATTCAAACGGCGAACGCTATAGAATCAGCCTGACAACGACCGAAGGTTCGCGGACCACGGGCGGTCCGCACCATCATCCAACCGCGACTGTGAGTTTCGAACTCGATCCAGTTCGCAAGTCCATCGAAAGGAATGGGGAATGAAAGCGATGGGGACGTTAGCCCAGCGTGATTGGCGAACGCTCGGCTGTGCACTGGTGGGCTCTGCCCTGCTAGCGTTCGTGGTACCAAGCGGGCCGACTCTGGCTCAAGCGCCGGTAGCGGGAACAGTCGCGGCGCCCAAGCTTGCTCCGATTCCAGAGAGCAAGCGGAAGCCGGTTGCGATCGCGACGACGCAGGTCTCGCAAGGCCAGAAAATTGTGACGGCCACGCACAGCTTTAACGTCTACGTGTTGCAAGAGCGCGACAGTGCTCCGGGAACGTCGCCGTTGGCCCGATTGGCGAAGGAAGCCGGCATCGAGGGGCAGCGGAAGTTGGCGCTGCAGATGATCGGCAACTCGACGGTGGCCCAACATTGGGCACGTGGTGGCGGCGACAACATTGTCAAGAAGACTCTGCGTGGCGGCGGAGTGGACGTGTTGACGCTCGCGCCTCATCGCCAGATGCCGGAGCCGGCCATTGATCAATTCGCCGACCTGGCCTGCCAATACAATCCAAACATCCGCATTTTGGCTCAGGTTTCGTGGAGCGCGTGGGATGCCACCACTACGAACGGCACCAAGCCGGACGGTAGTCGCTTCCGGAACGAGGACCACGACACCATGACCCGGGAGGATTTGAACGGCAGAGTCTCTGCGGCCGCGGAAAACTATACCTTGCGGCTGCGCAAACAGTTGGCCGGAATCAACGAGCGTTACGGCCGCTCGATTGGCTACGTCGTGCCAGTCAGCCAAGGCGTGATTCAACTTCGTTTGGCAGTTCTCGACGGCAAAGTTCCGGGTGCCGCCAAACAATCCGATTTATTTGGTGACGCCATGGGCCATCCCTCCCGTAAGAATTCGTCCCTCGCGAACCTGGCTGAATATATTTGGTTCGCCACGATGTACGGCAAGAGTCCCGTCGGGCTCAAGACGTTCGTCAAAGAGGGAGACGCCGACTCGGCCAAGGTCCAACGATTGCTGCAAGAGATCGCGCTCGACGTCGTGACGAGAGAGCCGATGAGCGGATTTCCGAAGAATCCGAGCGAAACGCCCCACCCGGGCGTAGTGACACCCTCCGCCAACTCAACTCCGGCCGTCCCGCAGCGTGCGTCGGTCCTATCGACCAACGCATCGAAGACACACCCGTGACCCAAATCAGAAATCGTTGGATTCCGCGCCAGGTCGAAGGGCACCTTGCCGTGAAACACGCTTTCCCGCTGCTCGTCGCGCTGGTCCTTTTGGCTGAAGCGCGAGCTCAGGACGTCAAACGCAACATCCCGTATGCCGATCCGGCGCATGAGCGTCAGGTGCTCGATGTTCATGCGCCGCGCGATGCGAAGCGCGCGCCGGTGGTCTTCTGGATTCACGGTGGCGGGTGGGAGACGGGCGACAAAACGAGCGTTCAGATCAAGCCGCAAGCGTTCGTAAATAAGGGGTTCGTGTTTGTCTCGACGAACTACCGACTTCTGCCAACAGTCGACATGGCAACCATCGTGCGCGATATCGCCAAGTCCCTCCGCTGGGTGCATGACCATGTTGCCGAGTACGGGGGCGATCCCGAGCGACTGTTCGTGATGGGCCACTCCGCCGGTGCGCAACTCGCCGCGTTGATTTGCACCGATGATCGTTATTTGAAGGCCGAGGGCCTGTCCTTGGCCCTCATCAAAGGGTGCGTGCCCGTAGATGGCGACACTTACGACATTCCGGCCATCATTGAAACGGCAGAGACGCGACGTCGGGTGCATGGTCTGCCGCAAGCGAAGTTCGGTCACCGGGAGAAGTTCGGCAACGATCCGGCGAAGCATCGCGATTTCTCCGCCGTCACACATGTGGCCAGGGCCAAAGGGATCCCACCGTTCCTGATTCTTTATGTTGCTCAGCATCCCGACACGACTGCGCAGGCGCAACGCCTCGCGAACGTGCTGAGGAGCGCGGGCGTCGCCACGGAGGTCTTCGGCGCAAAAGAGACCAACCACAACAAGCTGAATGCAGACCTCGGTTTGCCCGACGATCCGGCCACCAAGGCGTTGTTCAAGTTCGTGGGCAGCGCACTGCAGAAGTAGGCTGCCCTGAGCTACACTGAGCCGGCCTTTTCCGCGGGGCACTCGTTTGTCATGCTGCACGGACTGCAGAGTGCAGTCATGCTGCACTGGGTGCGCAGTGCCGCCGTCGTAAAGACGGCGTCATGAGCGGACGAACCGGCGACAAATTGCTCAGACACTCGGCTGATCGCCGGCAGTTCGATCAAGGTAAAAGACAGATCGCAATGAACATCCTCGTTTGCTTGAAGCAGATTCTCGATCCCCAGATCCCGGCCCGCGACTTTCGTATCGATAGCGCCAAGCGAGAGGCCGATCGCGGGAGCGCGGCGCTCGTCACGAACATCTTTTGCGAAAACGCGCTCGAGACCGCGTTGCAGGTTCGCGAGGCTCACGGCGGCAAGATCACGGCCATCAGCTGCGGAAGCGAAACGGCCGAGGAAGTCCTGCGAAAGGCGCTCGCCCTCCGGGCCGATGAGGCTGTGCTGATCGCGAGTCCGGCGGCTAATCCGGATCCCCTGTTTGTGGCAAAGACGCTGGCGGCTGCTATCCGCAAAATTGGCTCGTTCGACGTCGTGCTGGTCGGACGCGAGGCGGGAGACTGGGGCGCGGGACAAACGGGCGGGCTCTTGGCCGAAGAGTTGGGCGTCCCCTGTATTTCGTTTGCCGAATCATTCGAGCCGGCGTCGGATCCGGCAAAAGTCCGGGTGAAGCGCCAGACCGACAGCGGTTGGGAGGTGGTCGAGTCGACCACTCCGTTGGTGGTGACGATCACGAATCACGAGCACAACGTGCCCCGGATTCCGAAAACGCGCGACGTGATGCAGTCGTACAAAAAGCCACTGACGAAATGGACCTTGGCCGACCTGGGCGTCGATCCTCAGACGGCAAACAGCTACTACGCCGTCGCGGACCTCTTCATACCGCAAAAAGAGACGCGCTGCGAGTTCATTTCAGGTGACACGCTGGACGCCAAGATCGACGCCTTTGCCAACCGCATGACCGAAGTCGTCCACTCGATTTAACACTCTGGCCGATCTAACTCACGGGAGCGAGAAGCATCGTGGCGGACGTCATCACATTAGTGTGGGGGCCAGCAGGCGTCGATCGCGCCGCCCAGGGACTTCTGGGTGCTGGCCGTCGTCTGGCAGAGAGTCTCGGCGGTAAGCTGCGTGCCGCCGTGTTGGGCGCGACCGACGATGCATCTATCGCGGCGATTCAATCGGTGGCCGACACGGTGCTTGTCGTCGAAGACGAGGTGCTCGGCGAATATCAGCCGGAGAACTACCTGACGGCGCTCGTTGCGGTCTGCAAAAAGCTCTCACCGAGTGCCGTGCTGTTGGGCAACGACACGGCCAGCCAGGAGTTGGCTGCTCGGTTGGCTCATCGCTTGGGAGGAAGCGCGGCCGGCGACGCAGTCGACGTGTCGGTCGCCGACGGTCGACTGCAAGTCACGCGAGGCGTCTACGGCGGTAAGGCGACCGCCAAGATCGCGCTCGCGCGTTCGCCGGGCGTGGTCTGGGTTCGGGCACGGGCGATGGCCCCGGCAGTGGCGCGGGCGCCCGGCGAAGTCGAGCGCATCAAGTTAGGCATCGCGCCCGATGCGCGTGTTCGCGTCGTCTCGCGCAACGTCGAGGCCAAGAGCGGCGCTCGCTTGGAAGATGCTCGGCTGATCGTTTCCGGCGGACGCGGATTGGGCGGCCCCGAGCCGTTCAAGCAACTGCAGACCTTGGCCGACGCGATCGGTGCCCAAATGGCGGCGTCCCGCGCGGCCTGCGATGCGGGATGGGTCCCCCCTTCCTGGCAGGTGGGACAGACGGGAAAGAAAGTGGCGCCCGAGTTGTACCTGGCCATCGCCATCTCGGGCGCCAGCCAGCACATCATGGGCATCGCTGATTCCAAGGTTATTTGCGCGATCAATCGCGATCCCGATGCTCCGATCTTCAAGCACTGCCGATTCGGCCTGGTCGAAGATTATCAAAAAGTCGTCGGCCCGCTTGTCGAGAAACTCAAGCAGCACTGATGAACGATCCCCAGCAGGCGACGCGCGAAGTCTTCTGGAACATCCACCACGCGTGGGTGATGTACGCGCTGTTGGTCCCGACCGTGGCGGTCGCCGTCTACGGACTTTATCGCCGGGTGCGAGTTTGGCGCCGCGGGCAACCGGAGACGGAGAGCCGCTGGGATCGGCCCCAAGAGCGGATCGTGCTGGTTCTCAAGCACGCGCTCTTGCAGCTGCGCACGTGGCGTAAGCTATATCCTGGCGTGATGCACGCGATGATCTTTTGGGGATTCATCGTCCTCACCCTGGCGACCACAGTGGTGATGATCGACTACGACTTCCGCATTCCGATCATGCGGGGCTACTTTTACCTCGTCTTCCAATCGTTTCTCACGGACATCTTTGGCGCCCTGGTGATTGTTGGCATCGGCATGGCTGCGGTTCGTCGGTGGATCGCCCGGCCGAAAACGCTCGTTTACACACGCGAAGCCTCCGTCATTCTCTGCGTCATTGCGGCCATCCTCTTCAGTGGCTTCCTCGTGGAAGGCTGGCGGATCGCAGCGACCGATGATCCGTGGGGCGCCTGGTCGCCCGTCGGTTACTTGTTCGCGCGCGCCTCGGGGCAATTGATGTCGGTCGAAGCGATGCGAACGGCCCACGTGACAACCTGGTGGACCCACCTGCTCTTGGCCTTTGGGTTTCTGGCGTGGGCTCCCTACACCAAGATGGCTCACGTGATCAGGGCGACGTTGAACATCTATACGTCGCGCCTCGCGCCGATCGGCGCGAATTTGCGAAAGGTCGACTTCGAGAGCGAAGAGCCGTTGGGTATCCACTCGCTCGCCGGCTTCACGTGGAAGGATCTGCTCGACTTCGACGCCTGCACCGAATGCGGCCGATGTACGGCTGTTTGCCCCGCTAACCACGTAGGCAAGCAGCTCTCGCCGCGAGACATCATTCTGGATCTGCAGCGGCTCTCACACTCAGAGAACGCCGACTTTTCAAAATCATATCTCGGCGCGACGCCGGCACTGTCGGCCGACGCGATGTGGGAGTGCACGACGTGCGGTGCGTGCGTCGACGCCTGCCCGGTCTCGATCGAACAGATGCCCAAGATCGTCGACACCCGGCGCTACCTGGTGATGGAAGATGCGGAATTTCCCGACACGATGCAGCAAGCGCTGACCTCGGTCGAAACGCGCGGGCATCCCTTCCGCGGAACTGCTTTCTCCCGAGTCGATTGGGCGCAGGGGCTGACTATCTCGACGATGGCCGAAGCTCGCGATGCCGAAGTGCTGCTGTGGGTCGGCTGTGGCGGCGCGCTGGTCGAGCGCAATCAGCAGGTGGTGCGCGCGCTCGCGCAGTTGTTGACGAAGGCCGGCGTCAAGTTCGCCATTCTGGGTCGCGAGGAAAAGTGCACGGGCGATCCGGCACGGCGGATCGGGAACGAATTCCTGTTTCAACAATTGGCTCAAGAGAACGTCGCCACGCTCGATCGCTATCAAGTGAAAAAGATCGTCACGTCCTGCCCGCATTGTTTCAATACGTTCCGCAACGAATATCCGCAGTTTGGGGGGCGTTACGAAGTCAACCATCACAGCGAATATCTGGCGGAACTCGTTCGTGCCGGCAAACTCTCGGCCGACATGCCCACGGACAAGAAGGTGACCTTCCACGATCCGTGTTATCTTGGCCGACACAACGGCGTTTACGACGCGCCGCGTGAACTGGTTCAGCTCTCAACAAAGTCGACGCCGATCGAGATGACTCAAAACCGCAGCAACGGTTTCTGCTGCGGCGGCGGAGGCGGCATGAGTTTCATCGACGAACCGCCAGACAAACGAGTCAACCAGGCTCGCGCGAAGCAAGCATTGGAAACTGGCGCTGACATCGTGGCCGTCGGTTGCCCGTTTTGCATGACGATGCTGGAAGACGGGATCAATGCCACAAAGGGCGATCGCGAAACCAAAGTGATGGACGTGGCCGAATTGTTGTGGCAAGCTCAGGCGAAAGATGGACAGCAAAAGGCAGGACAGTAGAAATCGGAAGAAAGGCACGCGGCGATGGATTTAGGCCTGACACCCAGCGAGCTGAAATTTCGCGACGAGCTGCGGGCGTGGCTGAAAGCCAACCTGCCCAAAAAAAGCAGCCACGCGATTCGAACCGGCGAATCGGCGACTGCTTACTACCAGTACCTGAAAGACTGGCAGCGGAAGCTTTACGACGGCGGCTACACCGGCATCGCCTGGCCCAAAGAGTTCGGGGGCCGCGGCGCGACCTTCATCGAGCAGGCCA
>Ga0210393_10001154_pt1 | contig 22612 bp, 23 predicted proteins | sample IncBWC27OmetaG_FD_160068 | JGI IMG/M metagenome (GOLD analysis project Ga0210393, IMG submission 160068) | Forest soil microbial communities from Barre Woods Harvard Forest LTER site, Petersham, Massachusetts, United States - Inc-BW-C-27-O ... | reverse complement strand
CCACCTCGTGTGCTCATCGTACGTCATCAAGCAGATGAGATCGACGGATTGCGCCAGGGCTTTCAGGTCATACGCGCCGCGCCAATTCTCGTAGATCCAGTTGGAGAAGCCGCCCTCGCCCGGCGCGCCCGGAGCGCTGGGAACGGTGGCGATCGTCAATTGCAATTTTTCTTTGTGAAATGCCGCGGCAGCTGCGGCGACCCGACTGGACAAAACATCGCGGTCGCTCCATTTCACATTCTCGAAATCAAATTGAAATCCGATGTAGCCGTTTTCTTTGCAGATGCGAATCAGCTCGCCGAGCATGTGCGAGAAAGCGGAATCGTCTTCCAGCAGGCTATGAAAATTGACCTGGTCGAAATCCCCGTTCGCGACGATGGGCATTATCGGGACGTGCATTTGCCTGGCCTTCTCCAACACTTCCGGATTCGGGCCGCCGGAGACCAGGCCATCGCCATTCACCGAATACCATGCGGGCACAAGGATGTCGATCTTCGAGGCGTGTGCTAGAAACGAGCGCACGGAGTTTGGATCGCGCGTCATGTAGAACAGTGATTTTGGCTGTTGGGCGCGAACCGAATGTGCCGCGCAAGCGATAAAAACAAGCAAGAGAATGGAACGTTTCATATGGGCTGAAGAGTGTAGCCGCGATGCGTAAGGCGCGCAATGGAGAGCTTGCCAGTTGGGCTATAGACGTTTTGGCTAAATCAAGCGCATCGAATGTGTGTGGACCTGGAAACTAGAGTTAAAGTTGTGGCACAAGGCGGCAGTTTGCCGCAACGGAGGGAAGTTCAATGAACAGGTTCGAGTTGTCTCGAAGGTATTTAGCAGCAATCCTTTTTCTCGCCACGGCCGGTGTCTTTGCGATGGGACTCGCGGCTCAAGACGATGTTTGGCAGCTCATGCGCGCCGACTACGGATGGAAGGGCCAGCGGACGGACGTGACTGGCCTTCTCCAAGACCTACTTTCAAGAGGCGGCGTCGAAGGTCGCGTTTTGGTTAGCAATCAAACGATGGGCGGCGACCCCGCAATTGGCAAAGACAAGTCGCTGCGCATTTTCGCAAGAAGTGGCAGAGGGCAGGAGCGCGAATTTGATTTTAACGAGGGCGCAACCGTAGATGTCCGCATGTTTGCGGTGCGAAACCGCGACCGGGACGACCGGCCCTCAGGTGACGCGGATCGCGACCGTGAACATGACCGCGACCATGACCGCGACCGAGGCGAGGGGCGCGGAGTGCAAATCATCCGGGGATTCTACGGCGTGAAAGGACACTCGGTGAACGTAACCGATCTGCTGCAGAACCGGGTTCGCGACGGCGTGCTGGCCGTCAATGTGAGCAATGACTCCCTGGGTGGAGATCCAGCGCCCGGAGCGGACAAGATTTTGATTGTGATTTACAAATATCGGGGCGAGGAGCAGGCCGCCGCGGTTCGCGAGGGCGGTACGTTGACACTTCCTTAGCGGGAATACGTCAATTGTCGCTCACGACGTGATCTGAGCCTTCGCGCAAACTTGGAATTAGAACCAATCGCTGCGATAGGCCACCCACCAGCAGAACATGCCGATGGGAATGGTTGCGAGGAGGGACCACATGAGTGGCAAGGTGACATCGGCGATGAGGCCGAGCGCTCCGAACGTCAGCCAGAAGACCTTGCGTTGCATAGGTTCAGTTTAACGCGACAGGTATTGCCGCGCTCGACGATGACCCTGCGCGTTGCCATGCTGCTACTAGTGGGGCGCGTTTGCACCATGACATGCAAGCGCGCCCCATACGTCGCGTTTCGCCGCGCCAGGCGGCGATCGATCGTCGGCGAGCCCTACTTCTGCGAAGCTGCCCCTGCCTGGTTTTGTGCCGACCTCGCGGCGTCCGCACTGAACAGCGTCACTTCCACGCGGCGGTTCTTTTCGCGGTCGTCGCGCGTCTTCTGCTCGTTCACCGGTTTATTAACACCGAGACCGACAATCTGAATCCGGTAAACGGGGATGTCGTGGCTTCCAACGAGATAGGTCTGCACAGCCTCCGCGCGGCGGCGGCTCAGTTCGAGGTTGTGGTCGGGGGTCCCGGTCTTGTCCGTGAAGCCCTGAATCGCCACAAAGTAGCGCTTCAAGCTGGCGACTTGCGCGGTCGTCAATTGATCCAACTGCTGCTTTCCTTCGTCGGTCAACTTCGCGGAATTAAATTTGAAGAGTACGGTGACGTTGCCCGAAGTTTTGTAGTCGTCCAGGTTGGCGATCCGGTCGTTCAGTTCATTCCGCAAATCCGCGCGCACCTGGTCCGACTTCTTGGACGCCGCGTCGGCGCGGCCCAAAGCATCGGTGGAGCGTGCATCGGCAGAAGTAGCCTTCTCGTCCGCCGCGCTGATCCGCGGCTCGTCGCCTTCCAATTGCTTTTGCGTGTTTTGCTGATTCTTGTCGACCTCGTTGAGTTTGGCGTTAACCGGATCAACGTGCTCGGCAACATATTTCTTCGTGGCACAGCCCCCCAAAAAGACTACGCCCGCTAGAATTGTCATTTCCATGAACCGCTTCATCGATGTCATCTCCGTTCGAAATTAAAACTAGATACACCCAGGGTTAATACGGCAAGTTTCGGCTGAGCAGAAGCAGGCTGGAATTGCTTCGAGGGAAACTAGTCTGACACCGCAGCCCGGCTGCGGCGTCATCGATAGAATCTTACTGCAAACCGATTCAAGTTGCCAGATTGGATCGCCAACTTCAAAAATTATCGATGCTTCGGATTGCGGCGCAGTTCCAGTACCAGGTAGATCACCACCGCGATGTTAACGAGCAGCAGGATCACCTTCAGAATGCCGGGGTGCTTCACGAGTTCGTAGATTTCCAGCGGAATGAAACCTGCCGTGGAAATAATCGTCAAGTATTCTGCCCATCGTTTTCGGAGAGCCAGCCCGATGCCTTCCGTAAGAAATACCGCGGAATAGAAGAAAGTGCCCAGGCTCAGCTCTCGCAGTTTTTTGGCATCCACATGGGATAATTTTTCCAACAAAAGATGAAGGTAGTGATTGTGGGGATCGACGCGGAACAGATCGACCCAATGCTGGGCTTCCAGGACCAAGTCTCTGTGGACCAGCGTGTGCGCGGCGATCCCGACGGCAAGCAACGCCAGACCTTTGAATAGTTTGAATGCCGCAATCACCATCAGGCCGCGCGGGTGCTTGTGTGTGGTCGGAACCATTTTCGCCAGTGGCGGGGGATTGTACATCATCCGCTGCATGATGTTTCTCGCCGGCTCTCCGCGATTGCGCCGCACTCGTTATTTCTTGCCGCGCATCCAACCAAAAGAGGAAACCAACGATGTCTTTGCGAACATGGAAAGTGCTGGTTTCACCGGCGCTTTTGATTTTATTCGTTGCCGTGGCTGGCTGTGACGTCCATAGCTCCAGTGATCAGGACCGCCGTGCTCAGGACGAGAAAACAAAGGATGAGACCGCCAAAGCCGTCGAGAAGGCCAAGCCCGCGCTCCAAGAGGCCGGCAGAGACATAGAGAAAGCCGCCAACGCAGCTGCGCAAGAAGTCCGCGCTGCGGCGCAAGGAGCGAAGGAAGGTTGGGAGCGCGGAGGCCATTCTGCCGTGGATTTAAACTCCGCTTCGGAAGCGGATCTCACGGCGCTACCGGGTGTGACTCCCCGGACGGCGAAGAGGATCATTGCCCATCGCCCTTACCGGGATAAGCATGACCTGGTGAGCAAAGGCGTTTTGTCGGAGCCCGCCTACGACAAAATCAGCGACGATGTCGACGCCAAATAACGAGCGACGCGCACAACTTCAGTGAGCGCGACACTGGCTGGCAGCGAAACGCTGTAACGCTCCAGCGACTGAGCGCTCCGAGGCGCCCCGCTCACAGCCGGTCCGCGTTACGGCAACGTGAAGGCCACGACGGAGTCGCCTTGCTTGGTCCCGAGCTTTCCGTGACCGCCCGCCGCAATCACCACATACTGTTTCCCGTTTGCGCTGTAGCTCATCGGCGTAGCTTGTCCGCCAGCAGGTAAATCAAACTTCCAAAGGTCCTTCCCCGAATCGGAATCGAAGACGTGCAGATAGCCGTCTTGCGAAGCCCCGGTAAACACCAGTCCTCCCGCGGTCACCATCGGCCCGCCTAGATTCACCGTTCCAGTCGTTGCCCCCGGCAAGTACGTTCCCAGCGGCACGTCAAAGACTTTTTTTCCAGTGAAAAGATCGACGGCCGCGACCGTTCCCCAAGGCGGCGCGTTGCACGGCGTGCCTTTTGGGCTCAGCAGTGGCGTGCGAAACATCGCGTACGGCGCCCCGGTTTGCCGCGCGAATTCTCCGTGGAGGCGGTCTTGTTCGCTTGCTGATTTTCGCTGTGCGTCAAATTCATCGCGCGGAATGAGCCGCACGTAGATGGGTAGCCGATTCGTGTCCATATAGAGGAGATGGCGCGAAGCGTCGTACGCCGAGCTGCCCCAATTCACGCCGCCGACGTTGCTCGGGAAAACGATGACACCACGCGTGCTGGGCGGCGTGAACATCCCTTCGTTACGCACCGCACTGATTTCGTCGGCGCACCACTTCTTTTCTTCGGGCGTGCTGCCCCAAGCGTCTTCGACCGCCAATTTCTCCGGCACAACCGAGATCGAAAAGGGCTGCGTTGGAGATGCCTCTTCGCCGGGAATATCGCTGGCTGGAGCGGGACGTTCCTCCACGGGAATCAACGGCGCGCCGGTCAAACGATTCAAGACGAATACGCGGCCCATCTTCGTGGTGATGGCGATTGCAGGGGTTCCGTCTTTCCATGCAAAGAGCGTCGGCTGCGACGCCACATCGTAGTCCCACAAATCGTGATGCACGACCTGAAAGCCCCATACGAATGCGCCCGTGCTGGCGCGCAGCGCCACGACAGAATTCGCCCACTTGTTGTCGCCCTTGCGGATGCCGCCGTAGTAGTCGGGGCTGGCGCTGCCGGTGGGAATGAAAACCAGATCGTGCTCCGCATCGACAGAAATGGTGGACCATGCGTTGCCCGCGCCTGTGCGCGGAGTGGTCTGATTAGCCCACGGCGCAATCGGATCCCAACTCCAGCGCAGCGCGCCGGTGCGTACATCGAAGGCGCGCACGATGCCTCGCTCGAGAGTGACAGCGCGATTGTCCCCGATCGAGGAACCGGTGATGACGAGGTCCTTGAAAATCGCGGGAGCGGAAGTCACTTGATAGTCGCCGGGATCACGCAGCCTGACGCCGCTGGTGAGATCGATTTCGCCATTGGTGCCAAAATCCGCGCAGGGCTTTCCCGTGGCGGCATCGAGAGCAATGAGCCGCGCATCGAGCGTACCGACAAAAATGCGCAGCGCGCACGGCTCGCCGCGCTTTGCCGTAGAAGAACGCCATACAGAAACGCCGCGGGAGGTGACTTCCGAAGCGCCGTAGGGGAGTTCGAGCTTGGGGTCAAACTCCCAAATCTTTTCGCCGGTTTGCGGGTTCAGGGCGATCACATGATCGTACGGCGTGCTGAAGAAAAGCTTTCCTTGAACGAGGATTGGCGTGGCTTCAAACGCGGCCTTGTGATTGAGTTCGTTTTCCTGGTCCAGCGCGTGCGTATGGAACGTCCACGCCACCTTGAGTTGCGTCACGTTGCTGCGGTCGATCTGCGCCAGCGGGGAATAACGCGTGCCGCCGGCGTCGTTGGCGTAAGTGGGCCATTCCGTATCCGGCCTGGATTGTGCGATGGCATGTGTGGCCAGCCAGAGAATCGCGCAGCCCACGAGGATCCAGCAATGAAGGCAATGTAGTTTTGCGGTGCTCATGTGCATAGTCATACGGCCAATCTCCACTCGCAAGCAATCTTCCTGGGACGACCGGGCCTGCTATTGGGACAAAAAGGCGCGCTGCATCCACCCGACATTTGTGTTTCAAGGGAGTTTGAGAAGTTCGGGGCGCTGGGTGACGTAGCGGCGGCTCCAGCGGAGTTCGGTGCCGTCGAGGAGCATGACTTTGTATTCGCCGTGGAACCAGGGCTGAAGTTCGCGGATGGCGTCGAGGCGCACGAGACTGCCGCGATTGACCTGTACGAATAATTTGGGGTCGAGCAATTTCGTCAGGGAATCGAGCGTGGCGCGGAGCGTGTGCGTTTTCTTGCCGCAATGCAGCAGCAGATAGTTCCGGTCGGCTTCAATCCAGGAAATTTCGCGAACGGGAAGGAAATAGGCGCGTTCGTTCTCGCGGATGAGGATGCGCTCGGGGAAAGATTTCTCGCGCTGCAACTGCTCGAGCATGGATTGCAAACGCCCAGCGAAAGCGTCGACAGGCTGCGAGTTCTGCGTTGCCGCGCGGCGCAGTGCGCCACGGAAGCGATCTTCGCTCACCGGCTTTAGCAGATAGTCGAGCGCATGAACTTCAAAGGCTTTGAGCGCAAATTTGTCGTGCGCGGTAACGAAGATAATTTGCGGCGGCATCTCTCTCAGGGTGGAAAGTGCTTCGATCACGCCAAAGCCATCGAGTCCGGGCATCTGCACGTCCAGAAAAACGAGGTCTGGACGCTTCTCGGCGATGGCGCTGACGGCTGCTTCGCCGCTGTCCGCTTCGCCCGCGACTTCCACTCCCGGCTCTTCCCGCAACAAACGAAGAATTTTTCTTCGCGCGGGGGCTTCGTCGTCCACGACGAGCACGCGGAGTTTTTTCCCGGGAGTCATTCGGGGGTTTGCGATGACGCTGCAGCGGTATGGAAGGGAAGCCGCAGCGTAACTTCGGCGCCGCCCGTGGCGCGATTGGCGATCTCAAAGGTCTGATTGGCGCCGTAGAGATGTGTAAGCCGGTCGCGGATGTTGGATAACCCCACGCCGCGACCAAAGACTTCTCCCGATTGCGCTGCGCCCAGGCCTGAGCCGGTATCAGCAACGTGGAGCACGAGGCTGCCATTGTCGCGCCGCGCATCAATCTGCAGATCGAGCGTGGCGTCGCCGGGTTTCATGCCATGGCGAAGCGAGTTTTCCAGCAGCGGTTGCAGCACCAGTTGCGGCACCAGCGAATTGTGAAGATCGGGGTCGATGGAATAGCTTATCTTGAGCTTGTTTTCGTAGCGTTTTTGCATCAGATCGAGATACAGGCGGGTGATCTGCAGCTCTTCCACGAGGGGAATTTCGTGCGAGCGCGAGGCGCGCAGGGTCAGCCGCAGCAGATCGCTTAACTGCGAGATCATGACGTCGGCGGCGGGCACGTCTTCATACATGACGCTGGAAATCGTGTTCAAAGTATTGAACAAGAAATGAGGCTGCAATTGCAGACGCAGATTTTCCAACTGGGCTTCGGCCAATTTCGTTTCCAGTTTAGCCGCGGCGAGTTGCTGCTCCTGCGCGGCTCGCAGGCGTTGGAAGAAGTAGTAGAGAAACACGACGCTGGTGTAGCCGATGATGTCGTTGGACATCTCCATGGGATAGCGGTACAGCATGATCCCGTAGTCGTAGTGGCCGATGCCAAACAAGGGGCCCAGAATTTGCCGGCTTAAGGCCATCAAGGTTGTGTGCGCGAACGAAAAGGCGACGGCGAAGAAGACGTGCAGAAATACCTTCCGCGGCCAGCCTATGTGTTCGAAAAAATAGTAGCGCGCGGCGCGAAACATGAGCGGGAGGAGCGCAAAAAAAGAGAAGACACCGGTCAGTTCTTCGAGAAAGCGGAGCCAAAACGTGCCGTGGTGTTCCCGCGTGAGGTCGTCGAGGTATTTGTAGCTGAAGAGGAGGACGAAGATGGCCACATAGATGAGAAACAGAATCGTCCAGACAAGTTTACGCGGCACGCGAGGCGGAAGTGAGTTGGGTAGGGCATTGGCCATTGGAAGCAAGCTCGGGCAGGATTATGCGCCATATGCCGCAAATCGGAATAGCGCTTTGGGATGGAGATTATAGGAAGAAGCAGGAATTGAGTCCAGGAGACGGTTTTAAGACCGGGGGCGGTTTGAATTGCCGACCGAGCTGACAAGAGTGACGCCGATGAGCAAAAGAACCGCGGCGAGCAGCGCGAAAACGATCATGACCGAACGGCCTCCAGGGTACACAGAGCGAAGGGCAGGTCGGTTGCCATCTCTAAGTGCTTTATTATTAATTATTTAGAATGTCGTCCGAAGGAAAAGTGTTGCCAATAGAGGACAAGTGCAGTTCTTGCCGCGCACAGGTTTGCGCTGCTGCACGCTAGCCCCGCACCGCGCGCCGTCAAAACCCACCTAAGAGTCCTTCCGATGGGCTGGTGCGGATTGACTCACCACGCTTACGGCGACGAGCATTAGAATTGCGGACACGATCAGGACGACGATCATTTCTTGCCTCCCCCAAACGTACCGAAGGAGAGCAAGCCAGGTGCCTCAAAATAAGAGTTGTGTTGTCAATGGGTTACGGCGATGGGTGCAGGGATTCCCTTAGAAAATACTGCCGTTATAAGTGGCCAGCATGTGTAAAAAAGGCTGCTCTACGTCAAATGCAACGTTTGCAATGTCGCGCGGCTTGACAGAAATCAAGACCGCGGCCCATCAAGAGGCCAATCCCAAGAGGCCGACCTTATGCTAGCTAGGCTAGCTCTTGTTGAGGCGGATTGAGCCGTCGCCGGTGTGAATTGTCAGGGTTTGACCGCCGCCATTCATTTTGCCGTGGATTTGGGAGTTGCTGAAAGTGCCTTCGACGGTTACGGGCATTCCCAGGCTGATGCGGCCGTCGCCCGTGCTGGCGTCGATATTGGATTGCAAGTCGCCCGGGAGCACCAAGTCTACGCTCCCGTCGCCCGTATGGATGTTCCAAGCGGTGGACATTTTGGAGCCGGGGAGCACCCGGGCATCGACGCTTCCATCGCCCGTCTTGATATTTAGGCTTTCAAACCGCCCGGCAATGCGTACGTGGCCATCTCCGGAGTCGGCCTCGCATTTGCCGTCCAGATCGCGAGCTTCGATGGAGCCGTCGCCCGTACGCAGGCGTATGTCGCCCTTTAGAGTGTCCGCAGTGATGCTGCCGTCGCTGGTGTGCAGATCGATGGTGCCGGAGAGCGTGTTGGCCTTCACCGAGCCGTCGCCGGTGTGGACGGACACGTTGCCATTGAGGCCAGCAGCTTCCACAGAGCCGTCGCCGGTCTCGACTTGTAAGTCGGCGTCTTTGGGCATTTTGACTTCGATGTGCAGGCGATGGTTGTTGCCGCCCCAGGAGAAGCCCCAGTGACCGGTAATACGGGCGGTAAGCTCGACCTTGTCGCCATCCTGGCGCGCGTCAATGTGGAGGTTCTTGTTGAGGTCGTAGCCCTGATAATCGACGTGGAATTCGACCTTTTTGGACTCGCCGGTGGAGACGCGAACGCTACCGTCGTTGGTGTTGACGCGGACGTTGGCGCGGCCGGAAATGTCGAAGGACTTGGCGTAGTCTTCGGCGCGGGCGCGCGGAGTGGCGGCGGCTATGGCGAGAAGGGCGGCGCAGGCAATGGCCAGGCGCGCGGCGGTACGGTAGGGGTGAGAGTGCATGAGCAAAAGCCTCCGTAATGGTCCGTAAGGTCGTACTGTAGGGAATATACGACACCTGATTCCAAAAAGTTCCCCCCGCCATGAAGCTGTTTGTTTGCACGGGTTTGGGACGCCCCTTTCAGAGCTAGGTTAGTCAATCACAGGATGGCTTACGCGTGCGTCCTAAAGCTACTCGAGTGGCGCGTCTCTTTCCCTCGAGCTTGGTTGATGTAAGATTCCACCCACGCTTCACTAGGGAATAAAGTGCATTTAGTGCAGGTTAGCATTCTGAAGGAAGTTGATGCGCCCCTGGATGAAAACCGCCCTCACCATCATGTTGCTTGGCACCATTCTGTTTCCGCGGAATGTAGCCAGTCAAAATGCTTCGCCAGTTACGAACGCGCCGCCGGCATATCCGGATTCGGAAGCTGGGCTGAAGTTACTTTTGGAAAATATCTTCGAAGCAGTTCCAGCCAACGACGAAGGCAAGATGTCGTTATATTTTTCTAACCTGGAGTTTCCGAATCGGGATGCGTGGTTCGCAAAGACATTCGGACTGGAAGAAGGAGCGCGTCTCGAGGCCAAATACGTAGAAATGCTTCCGCATGAAAACGAGGGAATAAAGAAGATGTTTGATTACGCTTTAAAAGAGCAGCGAACGATTGTCAGCGTGAGGGCGACACACAGAGCCGAGGAAATTCAGGGACTCTGACGCGCAGTGATGCTGGCCATGGTCCAGCCGGCGACACTCTACCGGGCGAGTGGCCGCAATCCAAATCAAAAAGACGGTTATGCTCTCGGCGATTTCGTTTACGTGGATGGTGGATTTCGTTTCGTTGATACTCCCGTTTGGCAAGCTCTGGGTACCGCGCCGCCGATGCGGGTTCGCATGGGCGGGAATGTGACCGCCGCGAGTCTGACAAAAAAAGTCCCGCCCGTGTATCCAGAAGAAGCGAGAGCCGCGCGGATCCAGGGAACGGTGGTGCTACACACCATCATCGGAAAGGATGGGGCTGTGAAGGAAGTAACGGTGGTGAGCGGCGATTCCGCTTTGGTGAAGGCTGCGGTAGATGCGGTGCAACAGTGGCGGTACCGGCCGACGCAACTGAATGGAAACCCGGTGGAAGTTGACACGACGGTAGCGGTGAACTTCGTTCTGAACTAAGTGTTTTGGCAAGACACTTTGGCGAGCAACCCCCGATATTCCTACTGCGAATGGACACGGAACGCATTCAGCAAGACCGAGTTATGCGCGTTTCTCTGCGGGTTCAAAAGTAGAATTCATTTTGACATGCAGGTGGTGACGCCGAAGCGCGTTTGCAGTTCGCGTTCGCCGAGGTGGGTGATGCGGAGGGCGCGAGTATTTGGCTGCCTAGCGAGCCATCCCAAAGCGAGCAGGCGGGAGCACAGGGCGGTACCGAGGGCGCCCGCGATGTGGGGGCGGCGTTCGGTCCAATCCAGGCATTGGCGGGCGAAGGCGCGGCGGGACCGGCGCAATGGCTCGGTTTCGATGCCGAGTTTGGCAAACCACACGGGGCCCTTTTTGCCGAGTTCATAATCGCGCTCGCCGTGCGCGCGGATTACGCCGGACGATTCCAGCGCCTTGGTGAGTTCGACGGCGATGCGGCCAGCGAGATGGTCGTAGCAGGTGCGCGCGTGGCGCAGGGCGGAAACTTCACGGGGATGCGGTTGGAGGGAGTTGCGCGGTGCGGTGGAAATTGCACCGAGGGCTTCCAGAGCGTGACCTACTTCGGGATTGGCGATTTTGTAGTAGCGGTGGCGGCCTTCGTTTTGGACGCTGAGCAGGCCGCCATCGACGAGTTTGGAAAGGTGGCCGCTGGCGGATTGCGCGGAGACGCGGGAGAGCAAGGCGAGTTCGCCTGCGGAGAGGGCGCGGCCGTCGAGAAGGGCAACAAGAATGGCGGCGCGGGCGGGTTCGCCGATGAGGTCGGCAACGGCGGCGATGGGATAGACGGCGTTCATGAGGTGAGTATAGCGCCACATTGGCACTCATATTTCATTTGTGAGTGAAACATTGCTGTTTGCGTAGGGCGTATTCTGAAAATGTCATAATACGTAGCTCGGAACGATTTTGTGCTTGAGGATTTGGGTTACGGGGGAAGGAAAGGGAAACAGTATGAATGCTCAGCAGAACAAAAAAGCGGGGGCGCTTCGCGGCATGCACGCGGGGGCGGAGATTCTGGTGTTGCCGAATGCGTGGGATGTGGCTTCGGCAGTTGTTTTTGAAAAAGCGGGGGCCAGGGCGATTGCGACGAGCAGCGCCGGCGTGGCGTTTTCCTTGGGATATGCGGACGGGCAACAGATTTCGCGAGCGCAGATGATGGAAGTGGTGGCGCGGATCGCGGCGAAGGTGAGCGTGCCGGTGACAGCGGACGCGGAGGCGGGCTATGGGCGTGCGCCGGAGGATGTGGCGAAGACCACGCTGGCGGTGATTGAAGCGGGGGCCGTCGGATTCAATCTCGAAGATATGGACGAAGGCTCGAGCGCGGTTCTTTTTTCGATGGAGGACCAAGTGGAACGCGTCCGCGCAGCGCGGGAGGCGGCGAAGCAGGCAGGCGTCAACGTCGTCATCAATGCGCGGACGGACGTTTTTCTGGGCGAGGTCGGAGAGCCGGCGAAGCGGCTCGACGAAACGGTGCGGCGCTTGAATGCGTATCGGGCCGCGGGCGCGGATTGTTTGTTTGCGCCGGGCGTTACGGATGCGCCGACGATTGCCGAGTTGGTCCGGCAGGTTGCAGGGCCGCTGAATATTTTGGCTGGGTCTGATGCGCCAACGATTGGGGAATTGCAAAAGCTGGGAGTGGCGCGGGTGAGTCTGGGTTCGGGAATGATGCGCGTAGCGCTTACGGCTGCGAGGGACGCGGCGGTGGAATTACTGGAAAAGGGTTCGTACTCAAAGCTGGTGGGGAACCTGATTTCGTTTCGAGAGATGAACGACTTGATGAAATAGCGCGCGATTTATCGGTCATCGGAGAATTTCTTTATCCGGAGAGAGAAATCCAAATGATCACACTTTGCATTCGCTACGAACTCAATCAAAACAAACTTCGCGACTTCGAGGCGTACGCGCGGTCGATTGCCGAGCCGATTCGCAGCTGCGGGGGAGATTTGATCGGGTATTTTCTGCCGACAAAATTCGCGGGGCGGACCGACCAGGCTCTCGCGCTGATTTCCTTCTCCGATCTGGTGGGCTATCAGAAGTACCGCGAAGCGTTGCAGAAAGACGCCAAATTCGTTGCCAGCGTCAAATGTATGGAAGACTCGGGCTGCGTTCTTTGCGAAGACCGGTCGTTTCTGCAAAAAGTCTCGTAGCCGGGGCAATTTGCTGCGGCTTCGTGGACACCGGTTAGCGCTCCGGCCTATTTGCGGGCGGCGGCTTTCTTGGTGGTTGGAGGAGCGTGTTTCGCGGCGCCGGGCTTGGGGCGGAGGGCGGCGAGGAATTGCTCCGTCGGCAGCGTGTTGATCACGTCTTTCTTCTCCAGCCAGCCGCGGCGGGCCATGGTGACTCCGTAGCGGATGAAGGAAAGATTCGCGGCGTTGTGCGAGTCCGTGGAGATTGCGACTTTTACGCCGCGATCTTTGCACATGCGGAGGTAGACGTCCTTCAGGTCGAGGCGGTCGGGATAGGAATTGCACTCCATGGCGACGCCGCGTTTTGCGCAGGCGTCGAGAATTTTTTCCATGTCGTAGTCGATGGGATCGCGGCGGAGTAACAGGCGGCCCGTGGGGTGCGCGATGATTTGCGTGTAGGGATTTTCGATGGCCGCAAGCATGCGCTCGGTCATCTCCGCGGGCTCCAGATTGAAATAGGAGTGGATGGAGCAGACGACGACGTCGAGTTGCGCGAGGATTTCGTCGGAATAGTCGAGCGAGCCATCCTTCATGATGTCGACTTCGGACCCGGCAAGGACGCGAATACCGAGATCTTTTTTGTCGGCGGCGTGCAGCGCCTTGATGTGCGCGACCATCCGCTTTTCATCGAGGCCGTTGGCTACGGTGACGGCTTTCGAGTGGTCCGTAATCGCGATGTAGTGATGCCCCAGCTTCCGAGCGGCTTCCGCCATCTCCTCGATGGAATTTTTTCCATCGCTTGCCGTCGTATGCATCTGCAAATCGCCCTTCATATCTTCCAGGGTGATGAGATGCGGGAGTTTATGATGCTCGGCGGCGGCGATTTCACCGGTGTTTTCGCGCAGTTCCGGCGGGATGTAGTCCAGTTTCAGCTTGGCGTAGATTTCCTCTTCGGTGCGGCCGGCGACACGCTTCTCGCCCTTCAGCGTGGCGAGCGCATATTCGTTCAACGTCAAGCCCATGTCGTTCGCGCGGCCACGCAGCGTGACGTTGTGTTCCTTCGACCCGGTGAAATAGAGCAGCGCCGCGCCAAAGTTTTCTTTCTCCAGCATCCGCACATCGACCTGCAGCCCATTCTCCAGCGTGAAGCTGACTTTGTTCTCGCCATGCGCCAGCGTCTGGTCGATCCCCGGAAACTTCAGGATGTGTTCCGCCAGCGCATCCACGTGTTTCTGCGAGGTATGCCCATCGGCAAGTGTAACGAGCAAGTCGAGGTCGCCGACTGTCTCCTTGCCGCGCCGCAGCGATCCAGCGGGCGTGACACTCGCGACGGCCTTGCCATGTTTTTCAATGTGCGCGGTAATCGCCAGCGCCGCGGCCTCCGCGTCGTTGATGTGAAACCGCCCGGTCGACTTCTTGAAAACTTCGACCGCCTTCAAAATGTTTTGCTCGCTCTTTTCGCCGAAACCCGCGAGGTCGCGCAACTTGCCTGCCTTGGCCACCTTCTCAACGTCGGCGACGGTGGCCGCCTTAAATGTCTTCCAAAGAAACGCGACCTTCTTCGGACCAAGCGATTGCAGTTGCAGCAAGTCCAGAATCGTCGCCGGATATTTTTTCAACAGCTTTTTCCGCAGCGCGTAGTCGCCGGTATCGACGATCTCTTGCAAATGTTCGACCATGCGGTCGCCGATTCCTGGCAGCGCCTTCAATTTTTGCGGATCTTTGACCAGTTGCTCGATGGAATCGGGAAGAGAATCGATGAGTTCGGCGGCGCGTTCGTAGCTGCGGTAACGTCCGATGATGGCGCCGTCGATTTCCAGCAGTTGCGCGGTCTCGCGAAGGATGCGGGCGATGTTTTTGTTGTCCATGGCTCTCGATTATAAGCCCGGTTTGGCGCACTTGTCGCAGGCCCCGGGTCGCTCATTTTGGTCGGGATTCCAACCAAAATAAAAAGGCCAGCAGGGGGGCGCACCCTGCCGGCCGTATAATTGCCGCACCGAATCAGCCTGCTGGTTTTGCTACATTGGCTGCCTGAGGGCCCTTTGGCCCCTGGACAATCTCAAATTCGACCGGATCTCCTTCCTGCAAAGTCCGGTAGCCATCTCCAACAATGGCCGAATAATGCACGAAAACGTCCGGCCCGTCATCACGCCCAATGAATCCGTAGCCTTTCGAATTATTGAACCACTTAACAGTTCCTTGCACCTCGATAGTCCTCCTGGCGAAGACTCAAACGTTTCGATACACGTCGGCTAGTGAATAACCTCAACGACGTATAAAGAACGAATCGCGCGGAGTGTACCAGAACGGAACTCTGAGTCAATAGGCTCTGCGATTTTGTTATGCAGGAACGTGAATGATTATTCATTCACAAAATCGATTCAATGCCGGTGAGATTTCACTTGGCGTGCCGCAGCAGGAAACGGAGGTAGAAGAGGACCCCGGCGATGGTCTTGGCGTCGCGGATTTTTCCCTTGTGGATCAGGGACTCCAGTTCTTTGCTCGTGTAGGCGCGGGCTTCGATTTTTTCGTCTTCTTCGGGGTGCGCTTGGCCCGGCGTTACGCCTTCGGCGAGCAGGATGTACATGCGCTCTTCGAGAAAGCCGGGGGTGGGGAAAACATCCAGGAAAACGGTGAACTTCTTGGCGCGATAGCCGGTTTCTTCGATCAGTTCGCGCGCAGCCGCTTTCTTGGGACTTTCTCCATTGTCGATGCGTCCGGCCACCAATTCCCATAGATACCGCCGCGTGGCGTGGCGATATTGGCGGACCAGCACGATGCGCTTATCGGGAAGCACCGGAAGCACCACGACCGATCCTGGGTGCGTGATAACTTCGCGCGTAGCGTGTACGCCGCTGGGCTCAATCACTTCGTCGCGGCGGACGCCGAAGACTCTTCCCGTGTAAACGGTTTCGCTCTTCAGAATTTTTGCGGTGCCGGTTTTTTCTTTGGGCATGGGGCCTCGTTGGCAGTCTCTTGCATTTTAGCTGAAGACCAATGCCAGCGCACTTGACTGAACTGAACTCAATCGAATTGCTAGGGACGGCCTCCGAGCCTATACTTACGGCTGTATTCGTATACAGTGCGCGGGTGCCTTACAACCGTTAGTCTGCGCTGGATAAGTCTTGCGAGATTTTGGGCGCTGGGCCATTGGCAAATCTGAATAAACATTCATGTCCATCAGCACCATCGTTATCGACGACGAAAAGCCCGCCCGTGACGAGCTCACGTACCTGCTCAAGGGCTTTCCTGAGATTAACGTCATCGGCCAGGGCAAGAACGGCGTCGAAGCCGTTGCGCTGATCAAGGAACACTCTCCGGACCTCGTTTTCCTCGACGTACAAATGCCCGGCCTCGACGGCTTCGGCGTCCTAAAAAAGCTCGTCGAGCGCAAGATGAAAGTTCCACACGTGGTTTTTGCCACCGCTTTCGATCATTACGCCGTTCAGGCGTTTGACGTGAACGCCGTTGACTATGTGCTGAAGCCTTTTGATAAGGCACGCATCTCGAAAGCCATCCAGCGCGCGCGCCGCGAAATTGAAGCGCACACCAGCCCCACGGAGCGCCTCGAACAGCTCGTCAATCAGCTCGGTGCGGGCAAACAGGGCTCGACGCAGCCGGTAAAGCTCCTGGTGAAGTCGCAGCAGAGACTGCTGCTCGTGGACGGCGAAGATTTGGTCTTCGCGTCCATCGAAGACGGCTTGATTTCCGTTGCTGCGCGCGAAACCGAAGGCACTTCGAACTACCGCACGCTCGAAGAATTAAACGCCGCGCTCGACTCCGAATCGTTCTGGCGCCCGCACCGCTCCTACCTCGTCAACATTCATCACATCAAAGAAGTAGTGCCGTGGTTCAAATCCAGCTACATGCTCAAAATGAACGACAAGAAATCCACCGAAATCCCCGTAAGCCGCGCGCAAACCAAGCGCCTGCGCGAACTATTCAAGCTGTAATCCCGCGCCGCACCGCCGGATTGGATTTGCTTCACGCCTTACGTTCGATCTTACAATTTGCGGCGAGATGCGGAAACGGTATTAGCGCCGGTGGCTACCGGTTCCTGCAGCTTGGTCTTTGGGTGCTGCGCGCAAAGGTGCGAGGCAAACTCTTTGTCACGCTGCCGTTCGAAGTTCTCCTTCATCGCCTCTATCGAGGCGCCAATCGGTGGCCCCGAGGGATCGAACCTCCAATTGCAGTCAGAACAAGCCCAACCCGCGTGGTCCTGAGCTTTAACCCGAATCATGTTCCTCATAGTTGCACTTTGGACGGGCTGCCCGCGACTTGCTTGATGGACTCCCCCGTAGGTTGTCGATCTTGTTCTTGGACTGGTGCCGGCGATTCCTCCGGGATTCTTTCTAGCTTCGTGGCCTCCCGCAGAACCGTCTCGATAACCTCAATAATCGGAACCTGTTCGAAATGTGTTTCTCGTCTTTGCATCGCACTTTCTCCTTTAGCTGCGTGCAATGTAACAGTCCTCAAGTGATACGGGGAGAATCTTCTAAAACTCTTTGCCTTCACGATGCTTTGCTTAAGGAAGCGTTGCTGGTGTTAGCGGAGCGATGGCTCCGTTAAGGGGAAGACACTTAGCGTTAGCGCAACCGAATGAGTTTTTCTTGGCTGTTCTCGTTTCAGGAGGGTAGTTCCAGGTCTGCATATTTCACTGTACGCCGGACTTCGGCTGTGATACTAATACGCTGCGTTAGTTATACGTTTGCAGTGTGTGGGAGGCCCACATTGAAAACGAACCAGGCTATATCTCATTTCAGAACGATGGATTTAGGGGAAGTTCCGCATTCGCGAAATGGCAAGCACAAGGCCGTTGTTTCCTTGATCCTGCGCGATCTTGATGATCTCAAGGCGGGTGCGGCCATTCGGGTGCCCTTGGCGGAACTGAAAGACACCAAGGAAAATGTGCGTTCGGCGCTGAACCGCGCTACTCGAAAAATGAAACGCAATGTGGCGACCGCCACGGACGAGAATTTCCTCTACATTTGGAACGTAAGCAAAACCTGACAAACGCGCCGGCCGGAAACTGGTCTACGCCCTCAAATTCCTCAGTTGTTGGGCTGACCTCCTGCGTGTGTTAGCATCTCCCGTATACATCGGAGTTATGAGCGAATTCCGCACCTTTGGGTTGGAATGCATTGCGGTTGGGGCCTTGGTGTTCGCGTTTAGCCACGAAGTAGCGACTGGAGCGAACCGATTCGCAGTTAAATTTTACGAAGTCTTCCCGGCGATCAAGAAAGCTCTACCTAGTTCGAGGCATGCCGGTACGGAACGGAACTACAAGACCATCTACTATGTTTATAAAGCTCTCGGCGCGGTGTTGATGCTTATAGGAACCTTTGCCCTAATTCAACGCTTCTAGTGTGAGCCCTATAAGACTCCCGATAGGGTGTGTTAGCATTCTTCGTACCCCGCGTACATCGAGACGATGGATTTTTCGCTCACTGACCAGCAAAAACTGATACGGGACACCGTCCGGCAATTCATGGAAGTCGAGGTGCGCCCCAACGTGAAGGAATGGGAGGCGCCGAGCGCTATCCTGCGGAGGCCATCGCCAAGCTCGCCGAGATGGGTTGCTGCGGGATGATGGTGCCCGAAGAGTGGGGCGGCCCGGGGCTGGACACGGTTTCCTACGTATTGATGCTGGAAGAAGTAGGGCGCGTGTACGCGGCGCTGTCTACCGCGCTGGGGGTGACGAATTCGGCCGCGCAGATTCCGCTGTTGACCTTCGGCACCGGTGAGCAGAAGAAGAAATATTTGCCGCGCCTCGCCAGCGGAGAGATTCTTGGCGCATTTTGTTTGACGGAGCCTGCGGCGGGATCTGACGCAGCGGGGATTCAGTGCCGGGCGACGCTGGTGGGAAAAGGCCAAACCGAAGATGCCGGGCTGAAGCCCGGCGCTACACAGGCTGGGTCTGGCGACGTTTACCGGTTGAATGGCACCAAGACTTGGGTGACGAATGGCAGCGTCGCGGGCGTCTTCATAGTTTTCGCGAAGACCAATCCGGAAGCGGGCGGGAAGGGCATCACGGCGTTTCTGGTCGAGCCGGGATTCAAGGGCTTTCGCGTTGGGCGGCACGAGGACAAGATGGGGCAGCGCTCGTCGCCCTCGGTTGAAATTTTACTCAACGATTGCGAAGTCCCGGTCGAGAATCGCCTAGGTGAAGAAGGCCAGGGGCTGAAGATTGCGCTCAGCGCGCTGGACGGCGGGCGTATTGGCATCGCCGCGCAAGCTGTGGGACTGGCGCAAGGCGCGCTCGACGAGTCCGTGAAATACGCGAAGCAGCGCGGCGCCTTCGGCAAGAAGATTGCCGACTTTCAGGCGATTCAGTGGATGCTCGCCGATATGCAAATGGAGATCGAGGCCGCGCGCGGGTTGCTCTATCACGCGGCATGGCTCAAGGATTCCGGCGGTAAGATGGGCGCGGCGTCGTCCAAGGCCAAGCTGTACGCCACGGAAATGGCCAACCGCGTGGCGGCCAAGGCGGTGCAGATTCATGGAAGCTTGGGCTATTCGCGCGAAACCGAAGTCGAGCGCATGTATCGTGACGCGCGCGTGATGACCATTTATGAGGGCACCAGCGAGGTTCAGCGCATGGTCATCGCGCGCGACCTCGGGCTTTGATTCAGCTTCGCATTTTTGTCGCTCGTGTTGGCTCTTGTAGGGCGCAACTTGTTGCGCCCTCGATTGAATCGGTAGAAGCCTTTGTAGTTGCGCAGCAGGCTGCGCAACTACAAAGGCCGTTGCATGGCACGTGTAGCGCCGGGCTTTAGCCCGGCATCTTCGCAGGGGGAAAAGGTTGTCACCAGGGACCGAACAAAAAAAGAAACGCGTCGTCAGCGGCATGCGCCCCACGGGCCGTCTGCACATCGGCCACTACTTCGGCGCGCTTGAGAATTGGGTGCGCCTCCAGAACGATCCCGACTACGACTGCTTCTACTTCATCGCTGATTGGCACGCACTGACGAGCGATTACGCGGACACTTCCGCGGTGGCCCAAAACACGATTGAAATCGTCACAGACTATCTGGCCGCAGGCCTCGATCCGGCGAAGAGCGTTATTTTTCAACAATCGCTGGTTCCCGAACACGCCGAGCTACATCTGCTGCTCTCGATGGTCACGCCGCTGAGCTGGCTCGAACGGGTGCCTACCTACAAAGAAGCCTTCGAGAACGTAAAAGACAAAGACCTCCACACGTACGGCTTCCTCGGCTATCCCTGCCTGCAAACTGCCGACATTGTAATTTACAGCGAAGAAGGCATGCCGCTCTTCGTGCCCGTCGGCGAAGACCAGGTTTCCCACGTGGAAATCAGTCGCGAGATCGTTCGGCGATTCAATATTGCCTATGCGCAGCTCGAGGTTCCGAATATTACCGACGACGCTGGTTGGGCTGGTCTCGCAACCGCCGCTGGTATTGCCTCGGAGGTCGGGCCGAGGATATATCCAAATGCCCCGGATTCTTACAAAGATAAACGAGGGACGCTCCTTGACGCATACCGAAAGGCACCTTTGCAACTTAGAGCTTCGTATGTCGCGAACGGTCTTGGAGAGCTGAAGCTACTTTCTGAACCTTCGGTAATGTTGACGAAGACTCCGCGCGTCCCGGGCCTCGACGGTCGCAAGATGTCGAAGAGTTATGGCAATGCGATCACGCTTAGCGAATCCGACGATGACATCCGCAAGAAGACCAAGGTAATGGTCACCGACCCGGCGCGGAAGAGGCGGACGGACCCTGGAACTCCGGACGTGTGTCCTGTGTACGACTGGCATAAACTGTTCTCGACGCCCGAGACCCTGCAATGGGCGGCGGAAGGCTGCCGCACAGCGGGCATCGGCTGCATCGAGTGCAAGGCCAAGATGGCGGACCATTTGATTACGTGGATTGCCCCGGTGCGCGAGCGGCGTCTGGAATACGAGAAGCATCCCGCGCGCGTTCTGGAAGTGATCGATGAGGGATCGAAGCGCGCGCGCAAAGTGGCGCAGCAAACGATCGCGCGGGTCCGCGAAGCCGTCTTCGGCTGGGAGAAGAAGCGGAAAGAAGTGGCAGGGGGATCCTGACGGCGAAAGCAAGAACCAAAATCTGAGAGAACCGAAAATTGAAGCTACGTAAATCCGACAAATGGGCGCTTGGACTTATCTTCTTGGGTTTTGCTGGGGCGGCAGACTTTTACTCCATGTACGTTGGATCCCCAGTGCGGATAGGGTTGGCTTGCCCCGTATGCCCTCAAGTGTTTGCACCTGGAATTGAGCCTTGGAAAAAGTTCGAGCGATTCGCTCTGATTGTTGGCGTTCTCAATGCGGCGTTTTGGCTTGTTTTTGGTGGGATCATTTGGGCTATTGTGGAGTTTGTGAAGATGATAAAGGCTAGAAGAATCAGGAAAGTCGGCGCATAAACTCACGACCGGTCTGAGATTAAAAAATGGCGACACCAAACAGAATGCCCGACAAACTGGCCTACAAAATCCATATCCCCATGTACGAGGGTCCTCTGGACCTGCTGCTTGATCTGATCAAGAAGCAGGAGATGAACATCCACGACATCCAGATCTCGAAGATCACCACGCAGTATTTGGACTACCTGCACCAGCTGGAAGAGCTGGACGTGGACGTCTCCTCAGAATTCATCTACATGGCCGCAACGCTCATCTATATCAAGAGCAAAATGCTGTTGCCGCCTGATCCTCTCGGCGAAACGGAAGAGCTGGGCGGCGATCCGCGGGCGGAATTGGTGCAACGCCTGGTGGAGCACGAGAAATTCAAAAACGCCGCGCAGCTTTTGTATCAGAAGCAGCAGATCGAAGAAAACGTCTGGTCGAAGCCGGACAAGTCGCTGTACAACGATGAAGGCACCGAAGGCGATCTGGTCGTTTCGCTCGTCGATTTGGTGAAAGTGTTTCAGCAAGTGCTCGAGCGCCGCAAGGAAGTCTCACGCATCGAGCTGCGTCACGAACAATTCACCGTCGCCCAGATGATCGCTCAATTGCGCGCGCAAATTCTGGCGAGCGACACCAGTTCCGTGAACTTGATCCAGTTCTTCGAAGCTTGCCCCTCGCGACACGCGATGATCGTCGCGTTTTTGGCGGTGCTGGAGATGGTGAAGCTCCAAGCCGTGGGGCTGGCGCAGGAAAAACAGTTTGGCGACATTTTGCTGAAGAAGGCGAAAATGTTCGACATGGTTTTTGACGAAGCAGGCGGCATCAAGCAGATCGACGAGGAGTACAGATAGGAAGTACCGGAGGTAAAGGAAGTAGATGACGTAAATGATGTAAAGGACGAGGAACCCGGCGCACGTTTTTGCGGTTCGCATAGATGCAGAGGTGGCGCGGGCTTTTCCACTACTTTCTTTACCTCCTTAATGTCATTTACCTCGTGTACTTCCCAAGGGGCTCTATGACCAACGAAGAACGCAAAGCAGCATTGGAAGCGGTAATCTACGCCGCGGACGAGCCCGCGACGATCGACCAGCTCGCCACCGCGCTGGACGAAGAAAAGCTCGCGGTACAGGCATCGCTCGACGAATTGGTGACCAGCTACGCCAGCGAAGACCGCGGCATCGAGATTCGCGCCGTCGCCGGCGGTTACAAGCTCTACACCAAGCCGCAGCATCACGACGTGGTACGCCGCTTCATCAAGAGCCTGCGCCCGCCGCTGCGCCTGACGATGCCCGCGCTCGAAACGCTCGCGGTGATTGCGTACAAACAGCCCGTAACGGCGCCCGAAATTTCCGAGATTCGCGGCGTGAACACTTCCGGCGTTATCAGCACGCTGCTCGACAAAAAACTCATCACTACCGCAGGCCGCAAAGAGGTGATGGGCCGCCCGATTCTTTACAAGTCTTCCAAGGAATTTTTG
>Ga0210393_10001153_pt1 | contig 22636 bp, 24 predicted proteins | sample IncBWC27OmetaG_FD_160068 | JGI IMG/M metagenome (GOLD analysis project Ga0210393, IMG submission 160068) | Forest soil microbial communities from Barre Woods Harvard Forest LTER site, Petersham, Massachusetts, United States - Inc-BW-C-27-O ... | reverse complement strand
TGTTCGGCCCCAAGGAACCGAAGTACACCGTCACCGTCTTCACCGACGTCGATTGTCCCTACTGCCGCAAGCTCCACAGCCAGATCGGCGAGTACAACCGCCTGGGGGTGCGGGTGCGCTACCTGCTGTATCCGCGCACCGGTCCCAACACCAGCTCCTGGACCAAGGCGGAGCAGGTGTGGTGCTCCGCCGATCGCAACGACGCGCTGACGCGCGCCAAGCTCGGGCAGGAGCTCAAGACCAAGACCTGCGCCAACAATCCCGTGGCGCGCAGCTACGCACTCGGCAAGGACTTCGCGCTCGAGGGCACGCCCGCCATCATCATGCCCGACGGCGAGATGGTCCCCGGCTACCTGCCGCCCGACGCGCTGCTGGAGCATCTGAAGGAAGCGCATCCGTAGAACGGACCGCAGCGCGCCACGTCTTTAGCGCTCGAGCAGCTGCAGCTTCCCCGGTTTGCCCTCCCAGTCCTTGGCATCGGCGGGCGCGTCCTTCTTCTCGGTGATCACCGGCCATTGCTTGGCGAGCTCGGCATTCAGCTGCTTGAACTGCTCCTGGCCGGCGGGCAGCTCCTCCTCGGAGAAGATGGCTTCCACCGGGCACTCCGGTTCGCACAACGTGCAGTCGATACATTCCTCGGGGTCGATGGTGAGGAAATTCGGTCCCTCGTGGAAGCAGTCGACCGGACATACTTCCACGCAGTCCATGTACTTGCACTTGATGCAGTTTTCGGTGACGACAAAGGTCATGCACTATCCACCGGCGAAGGCGGGCGCGCATTGTGCCACGAGGCAGGTGGCGGCGGCCAAGCGAAGCGCACCGCCCTGGCTTCAGTGCCGCTCGAGGGTGGTGAAGTGGTGCGCGTCGCTGCCCGCGGCGCGGTCCTCGAGGTAGCGGCGCAGCGCGAAATCGGTGCTCGGAAAGGCGATATCGGCCCAGGGGATCTCGGCGGGCCTCACCAGCGCCACTTCCAGGCTCTCCGCGCCGATGCCGTAGCGCGCCTGCGGCAGGGCGGCGCGGAAGAACACGTGCACCTGATGGGCATGCAGCACGTGCACCACCGCGAGCAGCGAGCCTATGGCGACCTCGGCCAGCGCCTCCTCCTGCGATTCGCGCGCCGCGGCCTGCTGCAACGTCTCACCGTTCTCCATGAAGCCGGCTGGCACCGTCCAGTAGCCGCGGCGCGGCTCAATGGCGCGCCGGCACAGCAGGATGCTGCCCTCGTGCTCGGGCACGCAGCCGACCACCAGCCGCGGGTTCTGGTAGTGGATGCTGCCGCAGGCATCGCACACGTACCTTGGCAGCTGATCGCCGGGCGGAATGGCACGGCGCAGCGGCGCCCCGCACTGGCTGCAGAAGTTCATCTCGACGCGGGTCATGGCATGTTTCGCGAGGGTCCTGGTTGCAGATGGTGCCCGAGGTCGGATCTACGGTCGACGGGCGATCAGATTTTTGGTGGCACAGGTGCGGGGCGGCGACCGTGTACCCCCACTTACTCACGGTTTCACTTCTGTCTGAAATTCGGCCGGGATGCGGACAATCAGGGCCTTGCCGATCAGCATCTCAACCGCGCCGAGCAACTCTTGCTCCGCACGCTCAAGTGCCCGGCTCTTGCCGGCGGCATTCGCGTATGCGAGCGCTGCCGTTGCCACGTTCGTCGCTTGCTGGTCAGTCGCTCGCTGGTCATGCGTTTCGTTGGCCATATGTCCTCCCGTGGCACCCGCCATACGCGCCCCGCTCACATCGATGGAATGAGAACGCCTTTCCCCGCCAGCGCGGTCTGCATAGCCCGCACGGCGCGCTCGAGTTCGGCGACGCGCGCCGTAAGCGCGTCGATCATCCTCTGCTCTTCGGTGTTCTTCTGGCTCATGGCTCGACTCTCCTTGCGCGGCCTACACGCCGCCAGGCCATGCTACGCCGCTCCCGTGACAGCCGAGGCCTTGGAAGCTACGGCGTCCTGATTGGTGGTGCCCGAGGTCGGAGTCGAACCGACACGCCTTTAAGGGCGGCGGATTTTCCTGCCACTTCAGCTTGCGCTGCCCCGGGAGCTAAGCCGGCGCCCGGGTTCGTGGTCTGGAGCACGCCTTCACCATAGCCGCGAGGCCGTAGGTGCCCGCCGTCTGCTCTCTACACCTTCCTTCGCAGCAAGCGAAGGCTTGGCTCGGCGTTAGCTCGGGCGGCAGCGCCCGGGCCTTCACCGAGTTTGACGGGCTTCACCCCGCAGATTTCTCCGCGAGGGCTCAAGTTGGTCTTCTGAGTCCGCTGCGTCTACCAATTCCGCCACTCGGGCACGCCGGGCAGTATAAGGCCCCTGGCGGCCAAGTGCGCTTGGGTGCGTGTGCGACCTTTCGCCGGGCTGAGGCATCTAAGATCATCGTGGCGCGACTGGCGGAAAGCGTGGTTCCGGGGGAGATGCTGGCGCGGGCCTGCGCCGGCGAGCAGGCGGCGCGTGCAGCGATCTACGCGGCACTAGCGCCCGCGACGCTGACCCTGATCTGTCGCATGGTCGGGCAGCGCAGCCTGGCGGAGGACATCTTCCAGGACACCATGATGATCCTGTTCGAGCGGCTGCCGCAGTTCCGCGGCGAGGCGCCACTTGGCGCCTGGCTGCGGCAGATCGCCATAAACCGCTGTCTGATGTATCTGCGCTCGCCGTGGCGGCGGGCGCGGCTGTGCTGGGAAACGGTGGAGGCGGCTGCGGAGGCTGCGGCCCCGCCGGCCGCGGCTTGCCGCGCCGAGTCGATCGACCTGGAGCGTGCGCTCGCCACGCTGGCCCCCGTGGCGCGCGCGGTCGTGTGGATGTACGAGGTGGAGGGATATTCCCACCAGGAGATCGCCCACGAGTTCGGCCGCTCGGTGAGTTTTTCCAAATCCCAGCTGGCGCGCGCGCATGTGCGGCTGCGCGCCTGGTTCGAGCCCGAGGAGCGACGCTCATGCACCCTGACCTAGATCGACCGGCGGCCTGGACCGGGCTGCTGCGAGAACTGCCCGCGGAAGCCGCGCAGCCTTATTCGTTCGGCGAATTTCAGCGCCGTGCGCGACAGCGCACGCGCGCCGCGCGCCGCATGGCCGGTGCCACGGCGCTGGCCGCCGCACTGCTGCTGGCGCTCGGCGTGGCCGCCCTGTCGATGCGCTTCGGGCCGCCGGAGCCGCCGCGCGCGGCGCCCGCTGGGGCAGGCCGCGCGGCGCCGGTACAGCCACCGGCCGGCGTACGCCCCGAGGTGATGGAGCACTGGCTCGCCGGTCTGCCGAGCGAGCCGGCGGTGGTGCGTCCCGGTACGTATGCAGCGGTGCTGCGGCTCGAGGACCGCCTCGCGCAGGTCGACGACGTTCTGAGTGCCGCGCGCCTCGAGCCGCACCCCCCGGAGCGCCTCCTCGAGCTGCAGCGCGAGCGCACGCGCTTGGTCGGCACGCTGGCGCAGGTGCGCTACGCCGAGACGCTCGCCGACGATTCCCTTTGACCAACCCAGGAGCACACGTGAAAACCCTGACCCTGATCGCCGCGCTGCTCGCCGCTGCCCTGCAGCCGGCATTTCCAGCCGCCGCGGCCGCGGAAGCGCCGCCCGCTCCGCCGGCGCCGCCGGTCGCGCCCGCGCCGCCGACTGCTCCCACCGCTCCGGCTGCTCCGAGCGCCAACGCCGAACTCGAGGCGCAGCTCGAGACGGCCCGGCGCAAGCTGGAGGAGGCGGCACACGAGGTCGCGCAGCTGTCCGCCCAGATGAGCGGCACCCTCATCGAGCAGGTCATGCCGTACGTGAGTATGGGTCGCGCGATCATCGGCGTGCAGCTCGACAACGCGCGGCAGGGCGCGCGGGTGAGCGAGGTCTCCCCAGGCGGGCCGGCCGCCGAAGCCGGTATCCGCGCAGGCGACGTGATCGTCGCCATTGACGGCAGCGAGGTCGGCGGCCCCGAGCCGGCGCGCAAGGTCGTGCGCATCATGCGCAACGCCAAGCCCGACAGCCGCCTGAGCGTGCGCGTGCTGCGCGAAGGAAAGCCGCGCGAGTTCGTGGTGATTGCGCGTGCCGGGCCGACGCTGCTGGCGATGCACGGCCTGCCCGAGCTCGGCATGGCGCCGGAGGATCTGCCGGGCGCGATGCTGCTGCGCCGCCCGTTCACCGACATGGAGCTTGCGACGCTGACGCCGCGTCTGGGGAGCTATTTCGGCACCGACAAGGGCGTGCTGGTGTTGCGCGCGCCGCCCGAGGGCGCACTGCAGCTCCAGGATGGCGACGTCATACTCGCCATCGACGGACGCGTTCCCAGCAGCGGCTCGCACGCCACACGCATCCTCGGCTCCTACCAGCCGGGCGAGAAGGTCACGCTGCGCATCCTGCGCCAGCACAAGCCGCTGCAACTCGAGGCGACGCTGCCGGAGCGGCCCGGCGCGGATGAGCGCGACGCGATGCGGCACATGCAGCAGCTCTTTCAGGCAGCGCCGCGCGAGCGCAGCGGCGCCACCTGAAGGTGCGGATCGCGCAGCGCCGCTGCGGCCGCGCCGCTGTGGCGGGCGTGTAACATGCGCGCGTGCGTCGCCAGGACTTTGCCTACGATCTGCCCGCCGAGTTGATCGCCCAAGAACCCCCCGCCAGCCGCTCCGCCGGTCGCCTGCTGCTGCTCGATGGCGCCAGCGGTGCGATTGCTGACCGCACCCTGCGCGATCTGCCCGAGTGCCTGCGGCCCGGCGACCTGCTGGTGCTCAACAACACGCGCGTCATCGCCGCACGGCTGTTCGGTACCAAGCCCTCGGGCGGGCGGGTGGAGATCCTGCTGGAGCGCGCCCTCGCAGGTCACGAGGCGCTGGTGCAGCTCGCGGCGAACAAGCCGATCCGCGCCGGGCTGGCCATCGCCACCGCCGGCGGCACGCTGCAGGTGCTGGCGCGCGAGGGCGAGCTGTGGCGCGTGGCGCTGCCCGCAGCGGCGCTCGAGTTCTTCGACAGCTTCGGCAGCGTGCCGCTGCCGCCCTACATCCGCCGCGCCCCGGCGGCCGCCGACCGCGAGCGCTACCAGAGTATCTTCGCGCGCGAGCCCGGTGCGGTAGCGGCGCCGACTGCGAGCCTGCATTTCGATGAGCCGCTGATGGCGGCGCTCGCCGCGCGCGGTATACGCAGCACGCTGGTCACGCTGCACGTCGGTGCCGGCACGTTCCAGCCGCTGCGCGGCGACGAGGTCTCTCACCACGTGCTGCATGCCGAGGTCGCCTGCGTCGGAGCCGGGGCCTGCGAGGCCATCGCCGCTGCGCGCGCGCGCGGCGGCCGCGTGGTGGCCGTCGGTACCACCGTGGTGCGCGCGCTCGAGTCGGCGGCACTGGCCAGCGGGGCGCGCGTCGGCGACCCGGGGGCGCCGCTGCGGCCGTGGTCGGCCGAGACGCGCCTGTTCATCACCCCGGGCTTCCGCTTCCAGGTGAGCGACGTGCTGCTGACGAACTTTCACCTGCCGGAGTCGACGCTGCTCATGCTGGTATGCGCCTTTGCCGGGCAGCGCGCGGTGCTCGACGCGTACCGCCACGCCGTGGCGGCGCGCTACCGCTTCTTCAGCTACGGCGATGCCATGCTGCTCGCGCGGAGCGCTTAGATTGAATCCGGTGTTCAGCGTGCTGGCTCGCGACGGCGCCGCCCGCACCGGCAGCCTCGCGACCGCGCACGGCGTGGTCGAGACCCCGGCGTTCATGCCGGTGGGCACCTACGGCACCGTTAAGGCGATGACCCCCGAAGAGCTCGAGGACTTAGGCGCACAGATCATCCTCAGCAATACCTTCCACCTGATGCTGCGCCCGGGGCCGGATATCATCGCCGCCCACGGCGGGCTGCACGGCTTCATGCACTGGGCGCATCCGCTGCTTACCGATTCCGGCGGCTTCCAGGTGTTCAGCCTGCGCAGCCTGCGCCGCATCGGCGAGGAGGGCGTGCACTTTCGCTCGCCGATCGACGGGCGCGAGGTGCGCCTGACCCCCGAGGACTCGATGGACGTGCAGCGCGCGCTGCGCTCGGACATCGCGATGGCGCTCGATGACTGCACCGCCTACCCGGCGGGCGAGAGCGAGGCGCGGGCCTCGATGGAGCGCTCCATGCGCTGGGCGGTGCGCAGCCACGCGCATTACTACCGCGGCGAGCAACAAGCACCGGGTGGGCTGTTCGGCATCGTGCAGGGCGGCATGCACACCAGCCTGCGGCTCGCATCGCTCGAGGCGCTGCTGCGGCTCGACTGGCCCGGGCTGGCCATCGGCGGACTCGCGGTCGGGGAATCGGTCGAGCAGCGCCTCGGCGTGCTCGAGTCGCTCACGCCGCACATGCCGCAGGAGCGGCCGCGCTACCTCATGGGGGTGGGCCGGCCGGAGGACATCGTGGCCGCCGTGGCGCTGGGTGTCGATCTGTTCGACTGCGTGATCCCGACGCGCCACGCGCGTAACGGCCACTTGTTCACCAGCGGCGGCGTCATCAACATCCGTAACAGCGCCTTCGCTGCCGACCTCGCGCCCATCGACGGCAGCTGCGACTGCTACACCTGCCGCAACTTCAGCCGGGCGTACCTGCGCCATCTCGACCGCTGCAACGAGATCCTCGGCTCGCGCCTCAACACCATCCACAACCTGCACTATTACATCGGGCTGATGCGCGCACTGCGGCAGGCGATCGCCGCCGGGCGCCTCGCGCCGTGGGCCCGGGATTTCCTCGCCGCCCGGCGCGGCGCGGACGCTGTGGCATAATGCCGCCCTTTTCGCCTCCCGGACCTTAAGTTATGAACGGTTTGATTTCCGACGCCTGGGCGCAGAGCGCCCCGGGCGCACCCGGCGGACAGCTGCAGTTCGCGCTGCTGATGGCGGCGTTCATCGCGCTGTTCTACTTCATGCTCATCAGGCCGCAGCAGCGGCGCGCCAAGGAGCACCAGGCGCTGCTGTCGAAGCTGGCCGTGGGCGATGAGGTGGTCACCGGCGGCGGCCTGCTGGGACGGGTCACCGAGGTGGGCGACACCTTCGTCACCCTGGAAGTGGCCGACGGGGTGCGCGTCAAGATCCAGAAGGTGCAGGTGACGCAGCTCATGCCCAAGGGCACGCTGAAGAGCGCCTGAGCGATGCTCGAATACCCGCGCTGGAAATACCTGCTGGTGGGGGCAGTGCTGCTGCTGGCGCTGCTGTTCGCCCTGCCGAACTTCTTCGGCGAGGACCCGGCGCTGCAGGTGGCACGCAAGGATCACGCCGCGATCAGCGATACCGACGCGCGCGCGCTGGAGGGTTTTCTGCGCCAGCGCAGCGTGCACTTCATCAGGAGCTACCTCGACAGCGGCCGCCTGATGGTGCGCTTCGCCAGCGTGCCCGACCAGCTGGCCGCGCGCGACGCGGTCAACGAGCAGTACCAGGGCACCTACATCACCGCGCTGTCGTTCGCACCGCGTACCCCGGAGCTGCTGCGGGCGCTGGGCCTGCGGCCCATGCCGCTGGGTCTGGACCTGCGCGGCGGCCTCTACCTGCTCTACCAGGTGGACGTCAACGCCGCGGTCAGCCAGGCGCTCGAGGGGTACGCGCAGGACGCGCGCCGCGCGCTGGCGGGCGCCAACATCCCGGTGAAGGACGTCGCCGTCGTGACGCTCGGCAGCGACCGTCCCAACGCGGTGCGCGTAGTGCTGCCGCCGGAGGCGGACGTCAACGCGGCGCGCAGCGCGCTCACCACGACGTTCCAGGGGCTCGCCGTCAGCACCGAGAGCCTCGCCAGCGGCTCGGCCGTCAGCGCAATGCTGACGACCGCGCAGATCCGCGAGCGCCAGGACTATGCCATCCAGCAGAACATCACCACGCTGCGCAACCGCGTCAACGAGCTGGGCGTGTCGGAGCCGATCGTGCAGCGCCAGGGTGTCGACCGCATCAACGTACAGCTGCCCGGCGTGCAGAATTCGGCCGAGGTCAAGGACATCCTCGGCCGTGTGGCGACGCTCGAGTTTCGCCTCGAGGACATGCAGCACAACCCGGTGGAGGCACAGCAGACCGGGCGCGTGCCGCTCGGCTCGAAGCTCTATACGCACACCCGCTTCGGCCACCCGGTGCTGCTCAAGCGCGAAGTGATCGCCACCGGTGACCAGCTCACCAACGCCACCACCAGCCAGTCGCAGGAAGGACCGGCGGTGAACGTGCGGCTCGATGCGCGTGCCGGCGAGAACATGCTGCGCACCACGCGCACGAACCTCAACAAGCGCATGGCGGTGGTGCTCATCGACAAGCGGCGCGAGACCACCGAGGTGGACGGCAAGAAGGTGGCGCGCGAGGTAACTGACGAGGAAGTGGTCAATGACGCCACCATACGCGGCGTGTTCAGCAACAACTTCCAGATCACCGGACTGCAGGCGGGCGAGGCGCGCGAGCTCGCGCTGCTACTGCGCTCCGGCTCGCTCGCGATCCCGCTCTACCCGATCGAGGAGCGCGCGGTCGGCCCGAGCCTCGGGCGCGACAACATCGACAAGGGCGTCACCGCACTGCTGGTGGGAATGGCCGGCGTGTTCGCCTTCATGGCGATCTACTACAAGACCTTCGGCCTGGTCGCTGATCTGGTGCTGCTCGCCAACGTGGTGCTGCTGACGGCGCTGCTCTCCATGATGCGCGCCTCACTGTCGCTGCCGGGCATCGCCGGCATCATCCTCACCGTCGGCATGGCGGTGGATGCCAACGTGCTGATCTACGAGCGCATCCGCGAGGAGCTGCGCAAGGGCGTCTCGCCACAGGCCGCCATCCGCGCCGGCTTCGAGAAGGCTTTCTCGGCCATTGCCGATTCCAACGTCACGACGCTCATCGCCGGGGTGGTGCTGTGGGTGCTCGGCACCGGCCCGATCCGCGGTTTTGCCGTGGTGCTGACGCTCGGCATCGCGACCTCGATGTTCACCTCGCTGATGGGCAGCCGCGCGCTGCTGACGCTCATGTACGGCGGCCGGCGCAAGCTCGCGCGGCTGTCGATCTGACCAAGGACCCGCCGTGGAATTCTTCAGCCACCAGACCACCTTCCCGTTCATGGCGACGCGGCGCTGGTGGTACGCGCTGTCGGCGCTGTTCATGGTCGTGTCGCTGACCGCGTTCTTCACCCGCGGGCTGAACCTGGCCATCGACTTCACCGGCGGGGTGAGCGCCGAGGTCAGCTTCCCGGGTGCCGTCAACGTCGACACGGTACGCACGCGGCTGGCGGCCGCCGGCTTCCGCGAGCCGCAGGTGCAGAACTTCGGCTCGGCGCGCGACATCGCCATCCGTCTGCCGCCGGACCCGCAGCAGAGCGCCACCGCGATCCGTGCGCGCCTGGAGACGGCGCTCCACGAGATCGACAGCCGTGCGCAGGTGGCGCAGCTCGAGGTGGTCGGGCCGCAGGTCGGCAACGAGCTCAAGCTGAGCGCCTTGCAGGCGCTGTTCTTCACGCTGCTGGGGATCTTCCTCTACATCGCCTTCCGCTTTCACACCTGGCGGCTGTCGTTCGGGGCGATCCTGGCGGTGCTGCACGATCCGATCCTGGTGCTCGGGTTCTTCGCGCTGACGCAGATGTCGTTCGACCTGGCGGTGGTCGCGGCGATGCTCGCCGTCATCGGCTACTCGCTGAACGACACGGTGGTGGTGTTCGACCGTATCCGCGAGCGTTTCGAGACCAACCGGCGCTCGGCGCCGGAGGTGGTGCTCGACCAGTCGATCAACCAGACGCTGTCGCGCACCATCATGACCAAGGTGGTCACCTCGATCGTGGTGGTGGCGCTGCTGTTCCTCGGCGGTGCGGTGCTGAAGGGCTTCTCGGCGGCGCTGCTGATCGGCATCATCGCCGGCACCTATTCCTCGATCTACATCTCCAGCGCCATCGCCCTCGATTGCGGGCTGACCGCCGAGCACGTCTTCCCGTCGGAGAAGAAGGCGGCGCTCGACCACCTGCCGTAGCGCCGTGCCGCGCCGCTCGCGCGGCGCGCGAGCTTCAGGCGGTGCGCGGCGTGGCGGCCGTGCCGTTGGCGGCCTTGCCCACGCAGCTGTGGCGGTAGCCGTAGAAGATGTAGATGAGCACCCCGACTGCAGTCCAGATCACGAGCCGCGCCCAGGTCTCGGGTCCCAGCGACACCATCATCGCGCCGCAGACGAGGGCGCCGGCGATACAAGTGAACCACGGCCAGGGCGTGCGGAACGGGCGCGGCAGATCGGGGCGCGTGTGACGCAGCACCAGAATGCCGATGCACACGGTGACGAAGGCTGCCAGGGTGCCGATCGCCACCAGCTCGCCGAGGATTTTTACCGGGAACAGTCCGCCGACGACGGCGGCCGCCGTCCCGGTCACGATTGTGCCGGTCGAAGGAGTGCGAAAACGCGGGTGCACGCGGCCGAAGAACGGTGGCAGCAGCCCGTCGCGCGCCATGGCGAAGAAGATGCGCGCCTGCGCGATGGTCATCACCAGCATGACCGAGGTCATGCCGCACACCGCTCCGAGCTTGACGGGGATGCCGAGCCAGTGCAACCCCGGGTACTTGTCGAGGGCGAGGGCGACGGGAGCCGCCACGTCGAGCTCTTTGTAGTTCACCATGCCGGTGAGCACCGCCGAGACGATGACGTAGAGGATGGTGCAGATGACCAGGCTCGTCAGAATCCCTATGGGCATGTCACGCTGCGGGTTCTTGGTCTCCTGCGCGGCGGTCGAGACGGCATCGAAGCCGATGTAGGCGAAGAAGATCACGCCGGACGCTGCCATCACTCCGCTCCAGCCAAACACTCCTCGTTCGCCGCTATTGGGCGGCACGAACGGGTGCCAGTTGGCCGTATTGATGTAGCTCACGCCGAACACGATGAACAGCACCACTACGGTCACCTTGATGGCGACGATGACCGAGTTGAACAGGGCCGATTGCCGGATGCCGATGTAGCAGATCGTCGCGATCGCGGCGACGATCAGGATGGCCGGCAGGTTGATCAGTGCCCCGGTGCGCACCCAGTGCACTGCGTCCACCCCCTGATCGAGCGGGGCATTGGAAATCGCGGCCGGTATGTGCAGGTGCAGCTGGTCGAGCAGGCTCATCGCGTAGCCCGACCAGCCCACCGACACCGTGGCTACGGCAAACAGGTATTCCAGCACCAGGTTCCAGCCGATGAACCAGGCAATACCCTCGCCGAGCGTCGCGTAGGAATAGGAATAGGCGCTGCCCGACACCGGGATCATGGCCGAGAACTCCGCGTAGCACAGTCCCGCGAAGGTGCAGCCGAGCCCGGCGACGATGAACGACAGGGGCAGCGCGGGACCGGCGTGATTGGCGGCCGCGGTACCGGTGAGCACGAAAATGCCGGTGCCGATGATGCCGCCGATGCCAAGCAGCGTCAGGTGCGTGGCGTGGAGCGCGCGCCGCAGCTGGTTGCCGCTGGATTCCTGCTCGTGCAGCTCGGCGATGGACTTGGTCGCAAGAAGTTGGCTCGCCATGGAACCCCCGATTTTTCTCGCCGGACTCTACACAAGCGATCTGGCGAAAGCGAGGCGCGCCCCGCGCGCCCCGCTGCGCCTGGCGCGTGGCCCAAGGCGGCGCGTAAAAGCTTAAGCGCGCAGCTCCGCGGGCACGTGCGGCGCCAGCAGCTCGAGCAGCGCCGCGTATACCCTGGGTGTACCGGCGACGATGTGACCCTGCTGGGTGTACTCCGCCCCGGTGAGCGTGCCGGTACGGCCGCCCGCCTCCTGGATCAGCAGCGTACCGGCGGCCGTGTCCCAGGCGCTCAGGCCGATCTCCCAGAACGCATCGACGCGCCCGGCGGCGACGTAGGCGAGGTCGAGCGCGGCGGAGCCGGGGCGGCGTATGCCCGCGGCCTGCAGGGTGACCTCGCGCAGCATCGCCAGGTATGCGTCGAGATATTGCACATTGGCGCGGTAGGGAAAACCGGTGGCGACCAGCGCCCCCTCGAGCGTACGCGCCTTGCTGACGCGCATGCGGTGATTGTCGAGGTGCGCACCCGCGCCGCGGCTCGCGGTGAACAGCTCCCCGCGCAGCGGATCGTAGATCACCGCGTGCTCGAGGCGACCCCTCACCTGGCAGGCGATCGACACCGCGAACACCGGGAAGCCGTGCAGGTAATTGGTGGTGCCATCGAGCGGGTCGACGATCCACAGCGTATCGTGCGTGCCGCTGCGCCCGCTCTCTTCGGCGAGAAAAGCGTGCTGCGGATGGTGGCGACGGATGGTGGCGATGATCTCCTGCTCTGCGGCGCGGTCGACCTCGGTGACGAAATCGTTGCGTCCCTTGGCGGTGACGGTGAGCGACTCGAGGCGGTTCATGCTGCGGACGATGATTTCGCCGGCGCGCCGCGCGGCGCGCACCGCGATATTGAGAAGCGGCTGCACGATCCTTAAGCTCACCTGTCGATCGACACGATGCTAGCGTAACAGATGAATTCCGCCGACATCCGCATTGTGCTGGTGGAGCCCTCGCACCCGGGCAACATCGGCGCCGTGGCGCGCGCCATGAAGAACATGGCGCTCGGCACGCTGCTGCTGGTGCGACCGCGCGAGTTCCCGCACCCGGAGGCGACCGCGCGTGCCTCGGGCGCGGACGACGTGCTGGCGCAGGCGCGCGTGGTGCCGTCGCTGGCCGCCGCGCTCGAGGGTTGCGGCTACGTCGCTGCGACCACCGCGCGCGAGCGTGATCAGCGTTTTCGCGTCGTCGACGTGCGCGAGGCGGCGGCGCGCATCGTGGCCGAGGCGCAGCGCCGCCCGGCCGCCGTGGTGTTCGGCACCGAGCGCACCGGGCTCACCAACGAGGAGCTGCAGACGGCGCACTCGCTGGTGCGCATCCCAGCGAGCAGCGCGTACGCCGCGCTCAATCTCGCCATGGCGGTGCAGCTGGTGGCCTACGAGCTGTTCCGCGCGTGCCACGGCGCGGTCGCGCCGCGCACGCCGGCGGACGCCCCGCTCGCCACCGCACAGGAGCTCGAGCGTCTGTACGCGCACTTCGCGCAGGTGCTCGAGGAGATCGACTTCCGCGACCGCACGCAGAGCGGCACGCATCTCATGGGCCGCATCCGCCGTTTCCTGCAGCGTGCCGAGCTCGATGAGAACGAGGTGCACATCCTGCGCGGCATCCTCACCGCGGTGCAGAACCGGCGGCGGCCGGCGGGCGGTACGCGGTGAGCAGCGCGCCGGTATACCTCGACTACGCGGCCACCACGCCGGTGGATGCGCGCGTGGCGCAGGCGATGGGCGAGTGCCTTACGCAGCAGGGGGATTTCGCCAATGCCTCCTCGGTACACGGCTCAGGCGCGCGCGCCGCCGCGCGCATCGAGCAGGCGCGCGCACAGGTCGCCGCGCTGCTGGGCGTGCAGCCCGCCGAGATCGTGTTCACTTCGGGCGCCACCGAATCCAACAACCTGGCCATCCTCGGCTGCGCGCGCGCCAACGCCGACCGCGGGCGGCACATCGTCACCGTACGCACCGAGCACAAGTCGGTGCTCGATCCGTGCCGGCGCCTCGAGCGCGAAGGCTTCAGCGTCACCTGGCTCACGCCGGCGCGTTCCGGCCGGCTCGACCCGCAGTTGTTCGCCGCGGCGCTGCGCCCCGATACGGTGCTGGCCGCGGTGATGTACGCCAACAACGAGACCGGCGTGCTTGAAGACGTGGCGGCGCTCGGCGCGCTGTGCCGCGAGCGCGGTGTCGCCCTGCACAGCGACTGCGCACAGGCGGCGGGCAAGGTGCCGCTGGCACTGGCCGCGTTGCCGCTGGATTTCGCCTCGCTCACGGCACACAAGCTTTATGGCCCCAAGGGTATCGGCGCGCTCTACCTGCGCAGCGGTGCGCGCGGCCTGCTGCAGCCGCTGATGTACGGCGGCGGACAGGAGCGTGGCCTGCGCCCCGGGACGCTGCCGACCCACCAGATCGTCGGCTTCGGCGCGGCGTGTGAGCTCGCGCAGCGCGAGCTGCCGGCCGCGTGCGCCCGGCTCGCGCAGCTGGCCGAGCGGCTGTGGCAGGGGCTTGCGGCAAGTGGTGGCGTGCACCTCAACGGCGGCGCGGCCGAGCGGGTGCCCGGCATTCTCAACGTGTCCTTCGAGGGCGTGCAGGGTGAGAGCCTGGTGGCGGCGCTTGGCGGGCTCGCCGTCTCGACCGGTGCGGCCTGCAGCTCCGACTCGCCCGATCCGTCCTACGTGCTGCGCGCCCTGGGGCGCGACGTGCAGCTCGCGCAGAGCTCGCTGCGCTTCAGCCTGGGCCGCTTCACCGAGGCAGCCGAGGTCGATTTCGCGCTCACCAGCGTACGGGAGGCGCTGGCGAGGTTGCGGGCGCTGTCGCCGGCAGCCGCCGAGGCGCTGGGGGGCGCGGCGGACGAGTGGCGCGCGGCGCGTGCGTCCGGCACGCGGCTGATCAGCGGCGAAGCCGGGGCCGCGGGGCAGGACACCTGGATCCGCTTCGAGCTGCTGGTCGCCGGCGACATTGTGAAGGACGCACGTTTTAAGGCGTTCGCATGCCCCCATACTATGGACGTCGCCGCCTGGCTGTGCGGCGAGCTGCGCGGGCGAGACGTGCAGGAGCTGATCCCGGGCGCACCGCTGCAATGGGGCGCCGCCCGCGGGGTCCCGGCGGAGAAGCTCGGGCGGCTGCTGCTGATTGAGGATGCGTTGCGCGCCTGCCGCGCGCACTGCTCATAAGGCGCTACAATGCGAGGAGTGATGGGCATTTCCCTGACCGAATCCGCGGCCACCCGGGTGAAGACCTTCCTGGCCGCACGCGGGCACGGCATCGGGCTGCGCCTGAGCGTCCGCAAGACCGGCTGCTCGGGCTTTGCGTACGTCATCAACTACGCCGACGCCCCCGAACCCGGCGACGCGCTGTTCGAGGACCGCGGCGTGCGGGTGTTCGTGGACGGGGCGAGCCTCGCGCTGATCGATGGAACGATCGTCGACTTCGTGAAGCAGGGCCTCAACGAGGCCTTCCGCTTCAGAAACCCGAACGTCAAGGGCGAATGCGGCTGCGGAGAGAGCTTCTCCGTATAAGCCGCCGCCAGGCGCTGCACGCTGATGCGCGCCGCTGCCGCCCATCGCGGGCAAAAAATCCTTAAGCCACGGGCACTTCCGTCTTACGGCAAATTGCCGCAGGCGCCGCACCCAAGGTAAACTGCGCCGCGCTTGCGGCAAGGCGGCACCCACATGCCGCTTAGCGTATCTCCCGTGTCACATTCGAAAGGTCCCGTGCATGGCGCTCGAGCGCACCCTGTCCATCGTCAAGCCCGACGGCATCAGCGGCAATCACATCGGCGAGGTCCTGCGCCGCTTCGAGAAAGCGGGCCTGTCGATCATCGCCGCGCGCATGCTGCAGCTGTCGCAACGCGAGGCCGAAGGGTTCTACGAGGTACACCGCGAGCGGCCGTTCTTTCGCGACCTGGTGCGTTACATGAGCTCCGGTCCGGTGCTGGTGACCGTGCTCGAGGGCGAGGGGGCGATCGCGCGCAACCGCGACATCATGGGCGCGACCGATCCGCGCCAGGCAGCCGCGGGCACGATCCGTGCGGATCTGGCCAGCAGCATCGAGCAGAACGTGGTGCACGGCTCGGACGCGCCGCAGACCGCCGCGCGCGAGATCGCCTACTTCTTCAGCACCACGGAGCTGCACGGGCGCGCCTGACGCACCTGCCGCCCACACCATGACCGCCGTCGCCACAGAGCGCACCAACCTGCTCGGCCTGCCGCGCGCGGCGCTCGAGGAGTTCGTGTCGCAGGTCGGCAGCCGCCCGTTCCGCGCCCGCCAACTGATGCAGTGGATCTACAAGCGCGGCGTCAGCTCGTTCGCCGACATGACCGACCTCGCCAAGGACTTCCGCGCGGGCCTGGCGCAGGCGGCCGAGGTGCGCGCCCCGCAGATCGTGAGCACGCAGCGCTCGGCCGACGGCACCTGCAAGTGGAGCCTGCGGGCGGACGCCGGCCAGGCCTACGAGATGGTCTTCATTCCCGAGCCCGATCGCGGCACGCTGTGCATCTCCTCGCAGGTCGGCTGCGCGCTCGATTGCTCGTTCTGCGCCACCGCGCAGCAGGGCTTCAACCGCAACTTAAGCACCGCGGAGATCGTCGGCCAGGTGTGGCTCGCGGTGCGCGAGCTCTCGCGCGAGGCGTCACCGACGGCGGACGCGGCCGCACCCGGCGACCCGCGCCGCGTCACCAACGTCGTGCTGATGGGGATGGGTGAGCCGCTGGCTAACTTCAGGAACGTCGTGCCCGCGCTCGGCATTCTGCTCGATGACTTCGGCTTCGACCTGTCGCGGCGCCGCGTGACGCTGTCGACCTCGGGCCTGGTGCCGCAGATCTACAAGCTGGCGCAGGTCGCGAACGTCGCGCTGGCCGTGTCGCTGCACGCCCCCGACGATGCGCTGCGCAGCGAGCTGGTGCCCATCAATCGCAAGCACCCGATCGCCGAGCTGCTCAGCGCCTGCTGGCACTATCTCGACGAGCAAAACGGCCGCAGCGTCACCTTCGAGTACGTGATGCTGGATGGCGTCAACGATTCGCCCGCGCAGGCGCGCGCGCTCGCCCGCCTCCTCAAGGGTCACCCGGCCAAGGTGAACCTGATTCCCTTCAACCCGTTTCCCGGCACGCACTACCGCCGCTCGCCCGCCGCCGCAATTCAGCGCTTTCGCGATGAGCTGCTGCAGCGCGGCGTGCTGGCGACGGTGCGGCGTACCCGCGGCGAGGACATCGATGCCGCCTGCGGGCAGCTCGCCGGACGGGTCATCGACCGCACCACCGTGCGGCTCGGCAACAAGGTCATCGGCGTCGCGGTTCACCCATGAGACAGCAACTCAACGACACTGTGGTTTTCTCGCGCGCGCGGCCGGCTGCCTGCGTCGTGCTGGCGGTGCTGCTCGGCGGCTGCGTCAACGCCAACCCGCACCATGCCGCCAACCAGCGCGACGCGGCCACCTACAACGTGCAGCTGGGCATCGCCTACATGAACCAGGGGGACCTGGCACGCGCCAAGGACAAGCTCGACCGCGCCTTCAGCCAGGACCCGGACAACGCCGACGTGCGCAGCGCGCGCGGCATGCTGTTCGAACGCATGGGCGACGCCAAGAAGGCCGACGAGGAGTTTCGCAGCGCGCTGCGCCTGGCGCCCAACGACCCCAAGGTGGTGAACAACTACGCGGTCTACCTGTGCCAGAACGGCCGTACCGACGAGGGCGTCAAGCGCTTCCTCGACGCCGCGCACAACGCGCTCTACACCACTCCCGAGGCCGCCTACACCAACGCCGGGGTGTGCCTGCGCGCGGCCAAGCGCGACGACGAAGCGCGCGCCGAGTTCAGCCGCGCGTTGCAGATCAGGCCGAATTTCGCGGAAGCGGCGTATCAGCTCGCCGAGCTGCAGATGCAGCACGGCGACCTCACCGCGGCGCGCAGCACGATCGACGGGTTCTTCGGCAGCTTCCCGGCAACGCCGGACCTGCTGCTGCTCGGCGTGCGCGTCGCCCGGGCGCAGGGTGATCGCCTCGGCGCGCAGCGCTACGCCCGCAAGCTGCAGCTCGATTTCCCCGACACCGACCAGACACGCGCGCTGGCGGGGCTCGATCACAACCCCGGCTGACAGCGCATGACGAGCGCAGCTCCCGGCCCGGACGTCCGCGGCATTGGCGCGCGGCTGCGCGCGGCCCGTGAGCACCAGGGCCTCACCATGCTGCAGGCGGCCGAGAAGCTGCACGTCGACGCCCGCGTGCTCGAAGCACTCGAGGCCGAGGACTTCGCCGCGCTCGGGGCGGATGTGTACGTGCGCGGACACCTGCGGCGCTATGCGGATCTCGTTGGCGAGCGCCCCGAGGAGCTGCAGGAGCTGTACGCCGGCAGCCGTCAGGCCGCGCGTCCCGACCTGACGCGCATACCGCGCAGCGAGCCGCCCGGCCGCTCGACGCGCCTGCTGCTGCCCGCGCTGCTGCTGGTGGTCGGCTGCGCGCTGGCCGGACTGTTGTGGTGGTTTCTCAGTCTGCCGGGTGAGAAGGCGCGCCCGCTCGCCCCTGCGCCCCCGGCGAGCACCGCGCTCCCGGCGCAGGGCGGGGCGCCGGCGGACGCGACCGGCGCGGCGGCATCCCCGTCCGGCTCCCCGCTGCCCGCGGCGGCCCGCAGCGGTGCGCTCGCCGCGACCGGCCGCGAGGCGCGGCTCGAGCTCACCTTCAGCGGCGGCTGCTGGGTCGAGATCTCGGATGCGGACGGGCGGCGGCTGCTGCACGGCCTGATCGAGGGCGGTGGCGTGCGCACGCTCGTCGGCACAGCGCCGCTCGCCGTAGTGCTCGGCAACTCACCGGCCGTGAGGCTGCAGCTGAACGGCCGGCCGGTGAGCTTCGCTGACCTGGTGCATCGCGATGGCAGCGCGCGCCTGCTGATCGATGCCACCGGACATGCCACGCCGGCGGCGGCGCGGCTGGCGCGCGGCGAATGAAGATGCCGGCGCAGATTCCCGCGGTGCGCGGCATGAACGACGTGCTGCCGGCCGAGATCGGTGCCTGGCAGCGCTTCGAGAGCTGCACCCGCGAGTTGCTCGGCGCCTACGGCTACGAGGAGATCCGCGTGCCGGTGGTGGAGCACACCGAGCTCTTCAGGCGCGCCATCGGCGAGCATACCGATGTCGTCGGCAAGGAGATGTACACCTTCACCGACCGCGGCGGCGACAGCCTGACGCTGCGGCCCGAGGCTACCGCCGGCATCGTGCGCGCGCTGATCTGCAACGGCATGCTGCGCGGACAGCGTCACAAGCTGTGGTGCCTCGGCCCGATGTTTCGCCACGAAGCCCCGCAGGCCGGACGCTATCGGCAGTTCTGGCAGGTGGACGTGGAGGCCGTCGGCTGCCCCGGTCCGGATGTGGACGGCGAGCTGATCGCGCTCAGTGCGCGGCTGTGGCAGCTGCTGGGCATCGGTGGTCTCAAGCTGCAGATCAACTCCCTCGGCTCGCCCGAGAGCCGCCAGGAGTATCGCGCGCGGCTGGTCGATTACCTGCGCGCGCACCAAGCGCAGCTCGACGCTGACAGTGTGCGCCGCCTCGGTGGCAACCCGCTGCGCGTGCTCGACAGCAAGAACCCCGAAATGCAGGAGCTCATCCGCGCGGCGCCGCTGCTCACCGAGCACCTCGATGCGCCCTCGCGCGAGCACTTCGCGGCGCTGTGCGCGATGCTCGATGCGGTCGGTGTCCCCTACGAGATCAATCCGCGCCTGGTGCGCGGCCTCGACTACTACAACCGCACCGTGTTCGAATGGATTACCGCCGCCAGCGGCGCACAGAATGCCGTATGCTCCGGCGGCCGCTACGACGGCCTGATCGCGCAACTCGGCGGCGATACGACTCCGGCGGTCGGTTTTGCGATGGGGGTAGAGCGGCTGGTGGCGCTGCTGGTGGCCGCCGGCGGTGCCACGGCACCGCGGCCGCCCGAGGTGTACGTAGTGGTCGGCGGCGGGGAGGCGGAGGTGCGCGCGCTGCAGCTCGTCGAGCGGCTGCGCAGCGAACGCCCCGGTGTACGCTTCGAGCTGAACGCCGGCGGCGGCAACTTCAAGACCCAGTTCCGGCGCGCCGACCGCAGCGGCGCGCTGCTGGCGCTGGTTATCGGCGAGGATGAGCTGGCGCGCGGGGTGGCGGCCGTGAAACCTTTGCGCGCAACTGCCGGTCAGAGCGAGTGTCCGTTGGCGCAGCTGGCCGCCGGCATCGATGCCGCGCTGGCCGCGGTGCGCGGCGCCGCTTAGCGCGCCGCCAGACGCAAGAGGAGGGTGCGTGGAAGATTACCTGTCAGAGAAAGAGCAATGGGAATGGGTCAAGACGCAGGTGCGCGAGAACGGCCCGGCGCTGATCCTGGCCGTTGCGCTCGCGGTGGCAGCCGTGTACGGCTGGCGCTGGTGGCAGGGGCATCTCGATGCCGGGCGGCTCGCCGCCGGCGCGCGCTACACCCAGATGGTGCAGGCGCTCGAGCGCAGTGATCGCTCGCAGGCGCTGGTGCGGCTCGGGGAGCTGGAACGCGACGATCCCGGCTCGCCATACACCGACCAGGCCAAACTGCTCGCGGCGCGGGTGTATGTCGACGACAACGAGCTCGACCGCGCCGCCGCAGAGCTGGGCGCGGTCGTGGAGCATTCCAGGGATAGCGACCTGGCGATGGTGGCGCGGCTGCGCCTGGCGCGCGTGCAGATCGCCCAGGGTAAGGCGGACAGCGCGCTGGCGACACTTGGCACCGCCGACCCGGGCGCGTTCGCGGCGCGCCTGCACGAGGTGCGCGGCGATGCCTGGTTCGCCAAGGGCGACAAGAGCGCGGCGCTCAACGAGTATCGCAGCGCGCGCGCCAAGAGCGAGGGCGGCGCGGCCGCGCTGCTCGATCTGAAGATCGCCGACCTGGCTGCCGCCCCGGCGCCGGCCGCGCCGGCGCCTGCCGCAGCGGTGGCGAGGTGACGGGTATGCGCGCGCCGTACCCGCGCAGGCGCACCGTGGCGGCGGGCGCGGTGCTGCTGAGTGCCCTGGCGGCCCTGCTGATGGCGGGCGGGTGCTCCAAGGACAAGGCAATCGATGAGCCCGCCAAGCTCACCCCGCTCACCAAACCCAGCCTCGTCGTGAAGCGCGTGTGGAGCGCGAGCGTCGACGACAAGAAAGCCGTCGCGCTGCGCCTCGGGCTGGGGATATCGGTGGCGAACAACCGCGTGTACGCCGCCGGACACCGCGGCGACGTCGTGGCGCTCGACCTGACCAGCGGGCGGGAAGTGTGGCGGGCGAAGACGCGTGCGCCGCTATCGGGTGGTACCGCGGCGAGCGAGCAGCTGGTGCTGGTCGGTGCGAGCGACGGGCGGCTGTTCGCCTTCGAGGCGATGAGCGGCAAGGCCCGCTGGCAGGTGCGGCTGAACGGTGAAGTGCTGGCCGCACCCACGATCGGCGCGCACCTGATCGCGGTGCGCACCGTCGACGGCAAGCTGCACGCGCTCAGCCCCGATGACGGCCACGAGCTGTGGGCACAGCAGCAGGCGGTGCCGCGGCTGTCGCTGCGTGGCACGGCCCGACCGGTGATCATCGGCGAGGTGGTGGTGTGCGGGTTCGACAACGGCAAGCTGCTCGCGGTGAACATAAGCGACGGCTCGGTGGCCTGGGAGTCGCAGGTGACGCCGCCGCACGGCCGTACCGAGCTCGAGCGCCTCGTGGACATCGATTCGGCGGTCGGCGTCGCCGGCCACGACGTCTACGCGGTCGGTTTCCAGGGACGCGTGGCGATGCTGGCGCTCGACACCGGGCAGGTCTGGTGGTCGCACGAGGCCTCGAGCTATCGCGGCCTGGTATTCGATGACGACACGCTCTATATGTCGGACGCCAACGGCGAGGTGGTGGCACTCAAGGCGCGCACCGGCGCGGAAGTGTGGCGGCAGAAGGGGCTGCTGCACCGCGGACTTTCGGCGCCCGCGATCATGGACGACAGCGTCGTGACCGGGGATTTCCAGGGCTATGTTCACTGGCTCGACAAGGCGAGCGGTGCGCTCGCGGCACGCGTGCAGATGGGCAAGGTGCGCATCAGCAATTCGCCCCTCGTGGCCGGCAACCTGGTGGTGGTCATCAACGATCGCGGGCAGATCGACGCCTACCGGGTCACGCCGCGGCCGGGGGCGGCGCCAGCCCCGCAGCCGGCCGCCGCCGCGTCCGCACCGGCTGCCGCCGCACCGGCTGCCGCCGCACCGGCTGCCGCCGCACCGGCTGCCGCCGCGCCGGCTGCCGCGGACAGTGCGCAGGGCAAGTAGCGGCGTGCGCAGCGCAAGCCGCCTCGCATGCTGCCCGTCATCGCACTGGTCGGCCGGCCGAACGTCGGCAAGTCCACCCTGTTCAACGTGCTCACCGGCACCCGCGATGCCATCGTCGCGGACGTGCCAGGGCTGACGCGCGACCGGCAATACGGTTTCGGACGGCTGGGTCCGGTGCCGTGCGTGGTGATCGACACCGGCGGGCTGGTGGAGAACCCGGTCGGGATCGCGGCACAGATGCGCGCGCAGACCGAGCGGGCGGTGCAGGAAGCCGACCGGCTGATTCTGCTGGCCGACGCGCGTGCCGGCCTCTCCCCGCAGGACGTGTTCGTCGCGCGCGAGCTGCGCCGCTCGGGCAAGCCCGTGACGCTGGTGCTCAACAAGGCCGAGGGACTCGACCCGGACCTCGCCGGCGCGGACTTCCACCGGCTCGGCCTCGGGGCGCCGCTCGCCATCTCGGCCAGCCACGGACAAGGTTGCGAGGCACTGATGGAGCACGTGCTGGAAGGCTTTGCGCCGCAAGCTGCGCAGCAGGACGACTCCGGCGCCATCCGCATCGCCGTCATTGGCCGCCCGAATGTCGGCAAGTCCACCCTGGTCAATCGCCTGCTGGGCGAGGAGCGCGTCATCGCGAGCGAGGAGCCGGGGACGACGCGCGACAGCATCCTGGTTCCCTTCGAGCGCGACGGTCGCCGCTTCCTGCTCATCGACACCGCCGGCGTGCGCCGCCGCGCGCGGGTGGAGGACGCGGTCGAACGGGCGAGCATCGCGAAGACGCTGCAGGCGATCGACGAAGCACAGGTGGTGATCATGGTGCTCGATGCACACGACACCGTGGCCGAGCAGGACGCCAGCGTGCTCGGAATCGCGCTCGAGCGTGGCCGTGCACTGGTGATCGCGGTCAACAAGTGGGACGGCGTTGCCAGCGAGCAGCGCGAACAGATCCACCGC